>Ga0207900_100049_pt1 | contig 112187 bp, 107 predicted proteins | sample LinPmetageLP39_FD_184052 | JGI IMG/M metagenome (GOLD analysis project Ga0207900, IMG submission 184052) | Marine viral communities from the Pacific Ocean - LP-39 (SPAdes) | ecosystem: Environmental > Aquatic > Marine > Oceanic | place: Pacific Ocean | collected 2010-06-14
CGGCGCCTTCAGTGTCAGTCATGAACCGCCGTATGCGGAACCGCACGTACGGTGGTGTGAGAGGGCGGCGGGAGTAATCCCGCTCCCTACTCGATCCTGAATGTTAACCGGCAGCGAACAGCTGACGGTCTTCATTTTATGCATGCTAATTGCACTTTTTCAGGTCGACCAACCCAAAATGGGTCATGAGTGTCGCGGCTGCGCACCAGTGATGTCTTCGCAACACGATAAAAACTATACTCACACGGAGGCACTTAACCAAAGGGAATAGAAAGTGCACATCAAGCCGACTGACAGGGAAGACACGCGTGAGCCTTAAAACCCGATTTCTGTTGCTCACCTCCGTACTGATTATGTGTGCTTCGCTTGGCGCCTGGTTGGTATTCCAACAAATAACCTCAGGTATCATCGAGCAGTGGGGCCGGCATCTCGCGGAAGTACAAGTGCGCTACGACAGCGCACGCCTGCTACAGCCATTGGAGCGTGAGATTGCCTTAGCGCGGCAGATGGCTGACTCCAAGGTAATACAGCGCTGGGCCCGCAACCCAAATCAGCCCGAGCTGCACACACAGGCTATCGCCGAGCTTGAGAGCTTTCGCGGCAACTTTCGTGACCACAGCTATTTCGTTGGCCTGCTGGGGACCGGCAACTACTATCACAACAATGCTAAAAACGAATTCGACGGTCGTTGGCTGCGTTATCAACTAAAGCCTGACAATCCTGATGACGCCTGGTTCTATCGTTTAATCGAACAAAACCACGACTTTCATCTGAATATCAACCCCGATGCCGAGCTAGGGGTAACCAAACTCTGGATAGACGTACTCATCCGCGACGGTAGCGAGGTGCTCGGCATCGTCGGCACCGGCCTTGCTCTGGACGATTTTCTGCAGGAAATCGTCGACCTGAACCAGCCCGGAATAACCACTCTATTTGTCGACCAGAATGGCGCAATTCAGCTGCACCGCGACCCAGCTAAAATAAATTACGCCAACATCGTTAAGCCGGAAGGGCAAAAAATTCTGGTTGATCAATTGTTCGACAGCGAGGAAGACAGCGCACACGTACGCTATCTGATGCAGCAACTAAAGGGCAGCAAGCAGGAAGGCGCGCAGGTAATCAGTGACTTTGTCACTGTAGACGGCAAATCAAACCTTGCCGGAATCGCCTATCTGCCCAGTATCGGCTGGTACGAAATAACCCTGATGGACCTCAACGTGCTGATGCCACTCAGTGGATTCATGCCCATGATCCTACTTTTTGCTGCCATCGTGGTGCTGAGCCTGTTAATTATGGCTCTGGCCTTGCAAAAGCAGGTCCTGAAGCCGCTGAACGCACTGGAACGCGCCATGCAGCAGCTGCAGGATGGCGAGCTGACACCGGCCGAACTACCTTCCGCCAACGGCGAGTTGGGTAGACTGAATGCGCATTTTGTCAGCATGGCCGAAGCCGTTCGCTATACCACCATAGACCTTGAAGAGAAAATCCGTGAACGCACCGAGGCGTTGCAACGGCTGGCTCGCCTTGATCCACTCACAGGCTTGATCAACCGCCGCGGGATGACTGAGCTGCTAAACGAGGTCGCGGCTAAAGCCGATCGAGAGCATCAGCACTTCGGTCTGATTTGGCTTGACGTTGATAAGTTCAAAGAGATCAATGACCTTAATGGTCATGCAATAGGCGATCAAGTGCTGAAATACATCTCGCAGGTCCTGCTTACCGCACTGCGTCCCTACGACCATGCCTCGCGCTGGGGTGGCGATGAATTTCTGGTGATGTTATCGCCGTGCACCGATATGACCCTGCAACGCCTTGGGGATCGCATACGTGAGACCATCGAACAGGGAGCCGGTGACCTGCAATTGCAGGTCACTGTGAGTATGGGCGGCTACCTTGCCGGCCCCGGAGATACCGTCGATACAGCCCTGCAACAAGCCGATGAAGCACTCTATGCAGCCAAACACGCCGGGCGAAATCGCTTTGAGATAACCCACTGCTGAGTCAAATCGGCCGCTCAAACCATAGCGACCGGCGTGACTGGCGAGCCAACGGCACCTGGAAGTCTTAATGGCGGCGCCGTCAGCAAAAAACGACTACGCCCTTTTGCCTGCAGGTACTCAGCCAACTCAGTAAGGTACCAGAGCTCACCCAAATGAATGCCTAGCTTGAACAGGCAATGCTCATGCAGCGGCAACGCCGCACAACACCCCTCGGTTTCACGCGCAGGGTAAGCTTCTACCGCATAATTATCAGCAATCAGCACACTCAGACCAGAGTCCGTAATCCATTGCAGCAGTGCTGGATCACGCCCGTCGAGCACCGCGCAGCTTGAGGCCAGGCGCTGTGCATCAGGCTTGCCGTCCATTTCCAGAATAACGTCGGCGAATCCGGTGTAGAGACAAACCATGTCGCCGGGCTCGATAACGACCTCATCAGCAGCACAAATCGCCATCAACCGCGCATGATCCACCAGGACCCGCTCACGACCGCAATGGCGAGCCAGGTTAATCAGCACCGCACGCCCACTAACGGCCGTCTCAGCCATTTTCTCAATACCCAGACGCCTGGCGTTCACCCCTTCCAGTGCATCATCGCAACCAGCGGGCCCCTGCACGTCGGGGCCAGCGCGCCAACCGTTGTAGTAAAGCGGCTCAGCCACACCGTCGCCGTCGGCATCAAACAGGCCACCAACATGGGAAAGTGCATCCCACTGGGTGGAGTACTGAGTGAACAACAGCACCGCGTCATCACTCACCACGTCAGTGAATGCAGGATTAAGGCGGTTGAGTTCAAAGTTGTAGTTTAGTTTACCCTCGCGCCCGGAAGTAAAACGACGCGGTGGGTAGCGAAACCGATTGAGCGCATTGCCACCCGGCAAATCGAGCGGCAGGCTGAGGCAGAAACTACGCCCTTCCTGCACTTGCGCCACACCCTGCAGCACTTTTTCGGGCGTCAGCAGATTGAGCCTGCCCAGCTCGTCATCTACGCCAAAGTCACCCCAGTTCGAGCCTTGTGGTCGATTTTTCCAACGCATCGGATGCCTCCTGTTATTATTTTGTTCGACTACCTTGCCATGCAGCGAGGGCGCCCGGCAGTAGGTGGCGCCGTGAATTAGTTCGCGTGTTGGCCCACCATAACCAGCGCAGTGCCGCCAGCACTCGCGCTAGGGCGCGCAGCATGCTTTATACTTGCGCCTGATCTTTTCTGGAGCTTTGGCCCTACTATGGATTGGCTACAAGTTTTCGTCCTGGCAATCGTTCAGGGCATTACCGAATTTCTTCCGGTTTCCAGCTCAGCACACCTGATTCTGGTACCTATTTTGACCGACTGGCCGGATCAGGGGCTGGCCTTCGATGTCGCCCTGCATTTAGGCAGCCTCTCCGCCGTACTCATTTATTTTCGGCGGGACATCTTCAGCATGACGGTCAGCTGGGGCCGCTCGCTAAAGACTCACCAGCTGGATGCGGATGGCAAGCTGGCCTGGGCGGTTATTCTTGGCACCATTCCGGTAGGCCTTGCGGGGTTGCTGCTCAAGGATACGATCGAGACCGTATTGCGTTCGCCTATTTATCTCTCCGTCGGGCTGATCGTATTCGGCTTACTACTAAGCTGGGCGGACTGGCGCCACAAGGGCAAGCGAACCGAGTATCAGATGAACTGGAAAGATGTGCTGCTAATAGGCTGTGCGCAGGCCGTCGCGCTGTTTCCCGGTACATCTCGTTCGGGTATTACCATGACCGCCGCGCTAATGCTGGGCCTGAGCCGGGAGGCCTCGGCGCGCTTCTCCTTTCTATTGTCGATTCCGGTCATTGTGCTGGCCTGCGGCCTGGAGACCCTGGAGCTGATCAAGGCTGAGGTGCCGATCGATGTCGCCGCCATGCTAGGCGGTGTAGTCTTGTCAGGTATCAGCGCCTACCTGTGTATCCATTACTTTCTGGCTTTTATTACACGTATCGGCATGCAGCCTTTTGTGATCTATCGGATAGTTCTGGGTATCGCGCTGCTTTGGATCTTCCTTTAAGCCGCAGGGCGCTCAACCACGCAAGGTGCTCAGTTTAAGTAGCACCCGGCCTGGCTCGGTAGCCACCAGGCCGCGCGAAGCGAGGCAGGTATCGCGTAGCCAGGAATGACGGGGCAACGGCACTCTGTTGGCGTCTTCGGCGAGCGGCGAAAGCGCCTCAAAGGCACCCTGCAGTACCAGCAGTTCGCCACCCACCTGAGCAGGAAGCTCGAGCGCAGCACCAGCAGCACAATCAACCAGTAGCGTAAGCTCGTCGCCATGGCTATGCAGCAGGCTCTGCTGCTGGCTGGGCAGCACCTGCCATTGCTGCTGCTCCGGCCTTAAACGAATACACTGCCTGTCATCTGCAGCAAACTGATTGAGCTTCACGAAAAGCAAACACCCCTGCGCGGAAAATGGACTGTGCCGAGAGCCAGCCGGGCTGCGTAAATAACTGCCAGCTGGGTAATCGCCGCTCTCATCGCTGAACACACCCGACAACACCAGTATTTCCTCCCCTTGGGGATGCAGATGCTGAGGGAAATGCGCACCAGGCAGATATTCCACCAAGCTGGTTACCTGCCCACTCTCCGGCGCTTCACGCTCCAGCGGCCAGCGCCGCACCGGTGCCTGAGCAGCTGTTAGCCATAACTGCTCCCCCGGCCGCACGCATACCGGCAATTGGCGATCCATATTCAACGCTTTGAAAACAGACATCAGAGCTCTACCGCCATCAGTATTTTCTCCACTTCAACAGCAGGTAATGGTTGGTTGTAAAGATAGCCTTGTCCTGCGTCGCAACCAAACTCACGTAGCAGGTCTTCCTGAGCCTGCGTCTCTATACCTTCGGCAATAGTGGCCAACTGCAGGCTTTTTCCCAAGCCAATAATAGTGCGGGCCATCGCACTGTCACTCTCGCTTCCGGGCAAATCACTGATAAAGCCGCGATCAATTTTCAGCTTGTTAACGGGCATCCGCTTGAGTCGCAACAGCGAGGAATAGCCGGTACCAAAATCGTCAATCGCCAGCCGTACACCCAGCTCTGACAGTTGGTCCAGCAGACTCACACTCAAGTCACCATAATGCATCACCTCGTCCTCGGTGACCTCCAACTCAAGGTAGTGTGCATCCAGATTGCTATTTGCCAGCGCACTGCGCGCACTGCTCAACACATCACCGCGCTCCATCCAGTAGCCGGACATATTTACCGCCATTGTGCGCAGCGGATAACCAGCATCCAGCCACTGGCGCATCTGCGCGCAGGCCTGGTGCAATACAAACTCGTCGATTTCCCCCATCAACCCGGCATGCCGGGCGACAGGCAGAAATTCGTCCGGTGGGATGACGCCATGTTCCGGATGCTCCCAGCGGACCAAAGCCTCCATGCCGATCCATTGCCCGCTGCGTAGATCTTTCTGCAGCTGGTAATAAACGCGCAACTGATGTTGTTGCAACGCGAGATGCAGCTCGGTCTCCAGGTTCATTCGCCGCCGCGCCTGCTCAGTCAACTCCTGAGTATAAAATGCATAGCTGTTGCGGCCCCGGCTCTTGGCCAGCGATACCGCTGAGTCAGCATTTTTTAGCAACTCCGCCCCATCATTTCCGTCAGACGGAAACAGGCTCAGCCCGATACTGGCCGTCATATGAATAAGCTGACCATTCAGCTCAAATGGCTCCAGCAAAAGCTGCTGGATGCGCTCGGCCAACTTGCTCAGATCATCGAAACCAACGGGTCGCTCGACCAGCAAGGCAAACTCGTCACCACTGAGCCGCGAGAGCGTATCAGCGTCTTCACACACCTGCTGAACCCGCTCGGCGACCCGCTGCAGCATCTCGTCACCCAAACTGTGCCCCAGGCTGTCGTTGATGCCCTTGAAACGGTCAAGGTCGATAAAGATCAAACCCAAGGTCGTAATATGCCGACTTGCACGCACTATCGCGGTGTTCAGGCGCTCATTGAACAACAGCCTGTTAGGCAACTTGGTCAAAGGGTCGTGGTGTGCCAGATAATCGATCTCCTGCTGACTGCGCTTGATCATGCTGATGTCGGCAAACACGGCGACGTAGTGGGTCAGCGTGCCCATGTGGTCTTTCACCGCAATAATATTTTGCCATTGAGGATAAATCTCACCGTCCTTGCGGCGATTCCAGATTTCTCCCGACCAACGCCCGGTCGCCATGATCTGTTGCCACATGCGGCGGTAAAACTCGGTATCGTGACGTCCCGAGGCCAGCAAGTTCGGGGAGCGGCCGATCACATCCACCGGCTGATAGCCGGTTATCTGACAAAAGGCATTATTGACGTCAATGATGTTCTGCTCAGCGTCACAGATCAGCATACCCTCGCTGGTACAGTCGAACATCACCCCAGCCTGTAACAAACGCTGCTCACGCCTCACCTGCTCGCTGATATCACGCAGTATTCCAACCAGGCGCACAGCGCGCCCTTGCTGGTTGCGGACCGCCTGCCCGCTGACTTGCACCCACACAAGATCCGCGTGCTGGCCAACAACCCGATAGGTTAGCTCCAAGCGTTCGGTCTTTCCGCGCAGGTGTGCGATAAACGCGGCTCTCAACGGCTCCTTATCGTCGGGGTGCAAATACTCAAGCCACTGCTGTGCTATTCCTTCCGGTCGTTCGGCGGTAATGCCTAATAACTCGCGACAACGAGCAGACAAGTAAAACGCATCGTCGACCAGATCCCAATCCCAGACCCCGTCGTTGCCGCCGGCCAGTGCCAGATTGAAGCGCTCATCATTTTTGCGCAAAGCGAGCTCCTGCTGTCGACGCCCGCGCAATTGATGGCGTGCAGTAAAAAACAACACAGCCGTGGTGATAAGCACAAAGGCCATACCCTTGTACGTCTGAAGCTGAAGCTGCAGCTCAGGCTCGAGCACAACCAAAGTCAGCAAATAATCACTAAACAGTACCCATGTGGTCGCCACAAGAAGGTATTTAACGGCGATTAGACACGCACTCGCACTGGAACTCATAACAGTTGCCTATCTATAACACTCAACATTTGGTTACTACGGCAGCCTCTATTCGGCGACCCGCGGTCATGTTCATTGTGCATTTGTTGGTCCATAATCAGGACGAAGGGCCCTTTAGTCCGTGTATTCTAACGAGGTAATACAGATCTATGTGGTACAACGGCTTACTCAACTTGTCCGGCTGGCAGATTCTGGCCGTAATTCTAGTTCTGACGCATATCACTATCGTCAGTGTCACCGTCTACCTGCACCGCTACTCCGCACACCGGGCGCTGGAACTGCATCCGGCGCTCAAACACTTTTTTCGCTTCTGGTTATGGCTCACCACCAGCATGAACACCCGTGAATGGACCGCTATTCACCGTAAACACCATGCCAAATGCGAGACGCCAGAAGATCCCCACAGCCCCGTTCACAAAGGACTGTCGACCGTACTGCGCAAGGGCGCAGAGCTTTATATGGAAGAGTCCAAAAACGAAGACACCCTGCGCATCTACGGCAAGAACTGCCCTGATGACTGGGTCGAGCGCAATGTCTACAGCCGCTTCCAGATCGGTGGCGTAACCCTTATGGCACTGATAGACCTCGCCCTGTTCGGCGCGCTGGGCATCACCGTGTGGGCCGTACAAATGATGTGGATCCCCGTGTTTGCTGCGGGCGTGGTCAATGGCCTTGGCCACGCTGTCGGCTACCGCAATTTCGAATGCCGTGACGCTGCCACCAATATTTCGCCCTGGGGCATCCTGATTGGCGGCGAAGAGCTGCATAACAATCACCATACCTACCCCAACTCCGCCAAGCTATCGGTGAAGAAATGGGAGTTTGATATGGGCTGGATGTGGATTCGCCTGTTCAGCCTGCTGGGGCTGGCCTCGGTGCGGCGCACCGCACCCATCGCTCACCGGGTAGAAGGCAAACAGACGCTGGACATGGATACCGCCATGGCGATCCTCAACAACCGTTTCCAGATCATGGCGCAATACCGCAAACTGGTAATCAAGCCTCTGGTGAGGCAGGAAATCGATAGGGTGGATGCCTCTGCTCGTCATCTTTTCCGCCGCGCCAAGCGCCTGCTCAGTCGCGAGCCCAGCCTGCTGGACCAGCAGCATAAAGCGCGTATCGATACCATGCTGACACATAGCCAATCACTCAAAGTTATCTACGAAAAGCGGCTGGCCTTGCAACAAATCTGGGGGCGCACCAGCGCCAACGGTCACGAGATGCTGCAGGCGCTGAAAGACTGGTGCCAACAGGCAGAAGAAAGCGGCATCAAGGCGCTACAGGAGTTTGCCGACATCCTGCGAACTTACTCGCTGAAACCCAGCGCAGCCTGAGGCTGTTGGACGCGGCTCGCCTCGAGCCGCGTTCAGCGCTAAACTGAACTTCGCGCTCAATAACTCTCTGAAAGGTAGCAACGGATGCGTGCCTTACTAGCATTCACACTCCCCCTGCTGCTCAGCCCCTGTGTTCTGGCTGGCAGCATCTATAAATACACCGACGCCAATGGTGTAACGACCTATACCGATCAGGAAGTATCGGGCGCAGAGGTTATTGTCTTCCGTGACGCCATGGTCGAGAACGTTGACCGCCAGGTGTATGTCACCAAACGCAGCCACGCTGGCGGCGAAACCCTGATTGTCCACAACGACCTCTACGCCCCGGTCGAAATCAAATTGAGCATCAGCAATGCCCAGAACGTCACCGGCGTGCCAAGCGAACCCATAACCTGGGTGATGCAGCCACGCCAGGAGCTCCGGCTGCTGACGCTACAACCTACCGGCAGTGGCCAGGTACATTACGACTACAAACTCGAGCATGCGCTAGGCGATCCGCGAGCAGAGCAATCACTGACCTATTACCCTCTGCCTTGGCGGGGTGGCCCGTTCCGCCTGACCCAGGGACCGGGCGGGCGCTATAGCCATAGCGGCGTAAAGGGACGTTTTGCCATGGATATTGCCATGCCCGAAGGGACGCCAATCGTCGCCTCGCGCAGCGGCCTGGTGGTCAAGACCGAGAACAGCCAGACAGGCCGAGGTACAAACCCGTCAGGCAACTTTGTACGCCTGCTGCATGACGATGGCACCATGAGCGTCTACCTGCACCTCAAACGCGGCTCAGTGCAGGTTAGAGAAGGCCAGCGCATCAATACCGGACAGCTACTCGCGCTGTCAGGCAATACCGGCAACAGTACCGGCCCGCACTTGCATTTTGTGGTGCAAAAGAACGTTGGCCTGCAGACCGTTTCAATACCTTTCGAGTTTGCCCAACCGGTCGACAGCCTGCCCAACTTCGCCGTAGGTGGCGAGCCCTGAGCTGCAGCAGCACAATAGTCAGTGCCTTTAACGAATCACCCACTTTTCAGCAGGCAACAAAAAACCCGCACCAGGCGGGTTTTTTGTTAGTCAGCGTCGATCTTATTTGATCTTGGCTTCCTTGTAAGGCACGTGCTTGCGTACAACCGGATCGAACTTCTTGATTTCGATCTTATCGGGAGTAGTGCGCTTGTTTTTGTCGGTAGTGTAGAAGTGACCAGTACCGGCAGTAGAAACCAAACGAATCAATTCACGCATGGAACTGCTCCTTAAACTTTTTCGCCGCGGGCGCGGATTTCAGTCAATACGACGTCGATACCGCGCTTGTCGATAATACGCATGCCCTTGGCAGACGTGCGCAGACGGACGAAACGCTTTTCCGACTCAACCCAAAAGCGATGGTGCTGCAGATTAGGCAGAAAACGACGCTTGGTTCTGTTGTTAGCGTGGGAAACATTGTTCCCAGTCACTGGACCTTTACCGGTCACCTGACATACTCGAGACATGGTTAACCCTCTCCAACCAATTGCCCAACCCAAACTGGTTGGAAGCCATAAAAGAATCTGTGATCCAGCCGGGGCAACTGGAATTATCCAGCCTGCAAATACACATTTACAGGCGCAGCCCCGAGAAGAGCGGAGCTTTATACCAAAAACGTCCGCACCAAGCAATGATTATTCACACAAATTGCAGACGAGCGGTTAGCCTACAACCTTCCGTTTTGCCCTCCAGGGCGCGCACCACGGGCTCTTCGCTTACAACAGCCCGCGTTCTGCAAAAGAGACCGGATCGCCATCGCCCACGATCAGGTGATCAAGCACGCGAATATCCAACAGCGCCAGGCTTTCCTTTAAACGACGCGTAAGCTGCAGATCAGACTGACTGGGCTCGGCCACCCCCGAGGGATGATTGTGCGTCAGTATCAATGCTGCTGCATTATGCGCCAACGCCCGCTTGATTACCTCACGCGGATAAACACTGGCACTGTCCAGCGTGCCGCGAAACAGCTCTTCAAAGGCAATGACCCGGTGCTGGTTATCCAGGAAAAGACAGGCAAAGACCTCATGCGGCAGCGCCATCAAGCGGCTCTTGAGAAACTGTCTCACCGCGCCTGGTGAGGTCAGTGCGCAACCACGCTTGAGATCCTCGAATAAATGCCGCCGCCCCATTTCCAGCACCGCCTGCAGTTGCGCATACTTGGCAGGCCCCAGCCCCGCGTGCTGACTGAACTCGCGCAGGTCGGCCTGCAAAAGCCCGCGCAGACTACCGAATCCTGCGAGCAGGTCGCGCGCTAGGTCCACGGCACTGCGGCCTGGCAGACCCGTGCGCAGGAAAATAGCCAGCAACTCGGCATCCGATAAGGCGTCAGCCCCCTGCGCCAATAACTTTTCCCGCGGCCGTTCTGCTACCGGCCAGTCTGTTATCGCCATACGTGTTTACTCCCTGGCTGCTGTACGCGTACATCCGTGGCGCGTAATTTTGCTCTCGATGGCCCACTCATAATGAGCGGACACAGGCTGTTTCAGGGTCACTCAGAACCAGCGCTGTGCTATCGTAGCGGGCATTTACCGGGCGCTCTACGGGCGTCGGCGCAGCATGAGGGGGAGTTCACAATGCAGCCGTTGATCAACAAGCAGGTAGTACTGGGTGTCAGTGGTGGCATTGCCGCTTATAAAAGCGCAGAGCTGGTCCGGCGCCTGCGTGATGCGGGCGCCGAGGTACGGGTAGTGATGACCAGGGCCGCGCGCGAGTTCATTACCCCGATGACCTTGCAGGCGCTGTCCGGCCACCCGGTGCACGGTGATCTGCTGGACCCTGAAGCGGAAGCAGCCATGGGCCATATCGAGCTGGCACGCTGGGCCGATCTGGTATTGATTGCTCCTGCCACGGCCGACCTGATGGCACGTCTGGCCCAGGGCCGTGGTGATGATTTGCTGACCACGCTAGTGCTGGCAACCGACGCCCCCATAGCGCTCGCTCCGGCGATGAATCAGGCAATGTGGCGTGACGCCGCTACCCAAGCCAACCTGGAGCTCTTGCTGGCGCGCAAGGTGCACGTATTTGGCCCCGGTAGCGGTGGACAAGCCTGCGGCGACGTCGGGCCAGGGCGCATGCTGGAGCCAACCGACATAGCAGCGCGCGCAGCCGAGTGCTTTCAGCGTGGCATTCTTAGTGGCAAGCATGTGCTGATCAATGCCGGACCGACGCGCGAAGCTATCGATCCGGTGCGCTATATATCCAACCACAGCTCCGGCAAAATGGGCTTTGCCTTGGCCGAAGCTGCCATAGAGGCAGGTGCGCGGGTCACGCTGGTAGCCGGGCCGGTCAACTTGCCGACGCCAGCGCGCGTACAACGAGTAGACGTTATCAGCGCCGAGGACATGCTGGCCGCCTGTCAGGCAGCGATGCCAGCCGATCTCTTCATTGCCTCGGCTGCCGTGGCCGACTATCGCCCTGCCAGCTGCGCCGAGCAAAAGCTGAAGAAACCCCCGGGTAGTGAAGACGGCATGACACTGACGCTGGTGCGCAATCCGGACATACTTGCAACTCTGGCAGAGCACCCGCAGCGCCCATGGACCGTGGGCTTTGCTGCCGAAACCCACGACCTGATGAGCTACGCTGCCGACAAGCTGCAGCGTAAAAAACTTGATCTGATTATCGCCAATGATGTCAGCCAGAGCGGGATCGGCTTTAATAGTGATGATAACGCCGTCACGCTGATCGACCGCGCCTTGCAAAGCGAGTCATTGCCACGCGCCAGCAAATCCAAGCTGGCACGTGAAATCATTAGCCGGATCGCCAACCTGATGGCATCAAATCACAGCAATAAGGAAACCTGATGCACGCGTTGCAAGCCAAAGTACTCGACTCTCGCCTTGGCGCTGAATGGCCGTTGCCGGCCTATGCCACCATCGGCTCAGCGGGCCTTGATCTGCGCGCCATGCTGCAGGAACCGCTGCAACTAGAGCCGGGCGAAACCCAGTTGCTACCGACCGGCCTGGCTATTCATATTGCCGATCCTGGCTTGGCAGCCATGATCCTGCCGCGCTCCGGCATGGGCCACAAGCACGGCATCGTACTGGGCAATCTGGTCGGCCTGATCGATTCCGACTACCAAGGCCAGCTCATGGTGTCTTGCTGGAATCGCAGCAGCAGCGCTTTCACCATCAATCCGGGTGAGCGTATCGCGCAGTTGGTACTGGTCCCGGTTCTGCAGGCCAAATTTGAGATTGTCGACGAGTTCGACGATAGCCAGCGCGGTGCCGGTGGCTTCGGCCACACCGGCAGTCACTGAGTCAGGCAGGCAGTTCAACTGTTGCAGGGAGGCAAGGACAATAATGAAAATGAAAAAGACTGATGCCAAGGCAGGACTACCCAACACCGTCATCCCCCTTGGCATGGCCATCGCTGGTGTTGCCGCGGGTGCTGCCATGCTGTGGTTGGCGCTGACAGGCTTCACCGCACAGCGCAACGATGAGCTGGTGGAAAGCTATGCAAAACAGCAACTGGCTGGCATCGACCAGAGCATGCAGCAGCTGCAGGCCGACCTCACCCGCTTAGCCAGCAACCCACAGTTGCAGGTCGCACTCCAGCAAGGTGGCAATCAGAGTATTGACCGCCTGCTGCGCTACCATCTGGCCAACACTCTGGCGATTTATACCTCTGCCACCGAGCAGGCGGAACTGGTGCGCAACGATACCGCACCGCTGAGCTTTGCCGCGCTTGACATGATTCGCCGAGCAGAGCGCGGACTGCCAGTCCCGCTTGAAGCGCACAATGTTGATGGCGATTGGCGCCTGTACGGCGTCAAGCCACTGCGTGCCTCCGAAAAAGCAGCGGTTGGCGGCACCCTGACCGGGGTATTTCAGCTTGACCGGGTCATCAACGGACTGCCGGCACTCGCCGACGACATCGGCCAGATAACGCTCATCCAACAATTCCCCGGCTCAGGTGAGCAAGTACTGTTTCAGCGCGGTAACGGTAGTGGCCAGGCGGTACGGTTAAGCACCAGCAACCCGGCCTGGCAAATCGAGTTCAAAGCTGGCAGCAAACTGTCACACAGTAGCGCCGACCCGCTGTTACTGGTCGGTGCTGCCCTGCTGGCACTTCTGGGTGGGCTGTTCGGCATGCTGTGGCTGCAACGCAGCTGGGTGCAGAGCCTGCGTAACGACACCCACACCCTGACTCAACTGACCCTGGGCCACAAGGCAGCGGGGGTGCAACTGAGCCCATTGGAGCCACTGGCGCAGAACATCATGCAGCTGGTAAAGCGCTCGGGGCAAACCCTGGGTGCATCAGCCAAGCGCACTGATGAGGCAGAGGTCGCCGTAGCCAAGCCGGAAAAAAAGCCCAGTGACGATTTCACCGACCCGCTTTTTCAGCCTACCGAAATACTCGATATCGATATTCTCGACGACGATCCCTTTGCCATGAACGAGGCTCCAGCGCCCGCAGCGCCCGCAGCGCCCAGCATCCCGACGCTACCCGACGAGATATTCAGAGCCTACGATATTCGCGGTGTGGTCGGTAAAAGCCTGACCGAGGAGTACGTCTACTGGCTTGGTCGCAGTATCGGTAGCGCCTCAATCGAAGCGGGTGAGCCACGCGTTATGGTCGCGCGTGATGGCAGACTGTCCGGCCCTGCACTGACCGAACAACTGATCAAGGGCCTGATGGAAAGTGGCTGCGCGATAACTGACCTGGGCATGGTGCCAACACCGGTCCTGTACTTTGCCACGCACACCACAGGCGCCACATCAGGCGTGATGCTGACCGGTAGCCACAACCCACCCGCCTACAATGGGCTGAAAATCGTGGTCGCCGGCGAAACGCTTTCGGGAGACCAAATAGGCGCTCTGAACCAAAGGCTGCGCGACAACAAGCTGCAGTCGGGATCAGGTAGACGCGAACAGCTCGACATACTCGATGACTATCAGCAGTACATCGTTGACGACGTGGTGATGGCTCGTCCACTGAAAGTGGTGGTGGATTGCGGGAATGGTGTGGGTGGCGTGATCGCACAAGCCTTGCTGGAAAGTATTGGTTGCCAGGTGGTACCGCTTTACTGCGAGGTGGACGGGCTCTTTCCGAATCACCATCCAGACCCGGGCAAACCCGAGAACCTGGTCGAACTGATCAATACTGTGAAGCGCGAAAATGCCGATCTTGGCGTCGCTTTCGACGGCGATGCCGACCGTCTCGGCTTCGTTACCGACACCGGTGAAATGATCTACCCTGACCGCCTACTGATGCTATTTGCCGAAGATATAGTCACTCGCAACCCCGGAGCCGACATCATCTTTGACGTTAAATGCACCCGCCAGCTACCCGCGCTGATCAATCGCTCTGGCGGCCGCCCTGTCATGTGGAAATCTGGCCACTCGCTGGTCAAAGCCAAGATGAAGGAAACCGGCGCGCTACTCGGCGGCGAAATGAGTGGTCACGTGTTCTTCAAGGAGCGCTGGTTTGGCTTTGATGACGGCCTGTACAGCGCCTGCCGCCTGCTCGAACTGCTGTCCATGCAGCCTGAGTCAGCGAGCGCCGTGATGGCGCGCTACCCAACCGGCATCAGCACCCCCGAGATCAATTTGACCGTAGGCGAAACGCAAAAATTTGCCATTATCAAAACACTCGCGGAGCAGGCTGATTGGGGCGACGGCAAGATAACCACACTGGATGGCATCCGGGTCGACTTCCCCCATGGCTGGGGCCTGATACGCGCTTCCAACACCACACCGATGCTGGTATTGCGCTTTGAGGCAGAACAGCAGGACGAGCTGGAACGGGTACAGCAATTATTCCGGGAGCAACTGCAGGCAGCGGCTCCCGAGGTTAACATTACATTCTGACTGAACTCAGGAGATAGCAGATCACCATGTTGAATCGCGACGCAGCCATCCAGGTATCCAAGGTACTGACCGAGGCCCTGCCTTACATCCAACGCTTTACCGGTAAAACCATCGTTATCAAGTACGGCGGAAACGCGATGGAAAGCGAAGAGCTGAAAAACAGCTTTGCGCGCGACATCGTACTAATGAAGACGGTGGGGATTAATCCGGTAGTGGTGCACGGCGGCGGTCCACAAATTGGTGACCTGCTCAAACGCCTGAATATCGAAAGCAACTTTATCGAAGGCATGCGCGTAACCGACACCCAGACCATGGACGTGGTGGAAATGGTGCTGGGCGGGCAGGTTAACAAAGATATCGTCAACCTGATCAATCAACACGGTGGCAGTGCCATCGGCCTGACCGGCAAGGATGCAGGGCTGATCAAGGCGCGTCAGCTCAAGGTGACACGCAACACCCCCGGTATGGATAAGCCGGAAATCATCGACATTGGACACGTTGGCGAGGTGGTGGAAATCAATACCAAACTGATCAACCGCCTGGTGTCAGACGACTATATCCCCGTCATCGCACCCATTGGGGTCGGCGCGGACGGTGCCTCCTACAACATCAACGCCGACCTGGTCGCCGGCAAGGTAGCAGAGGCACTGCAAGCTGAAAAACTGATGCTGCTGACCAACATTGCTGGCCTGATGGACAAGTCAGGCAAGGTCCTGACTGGCCTTAGCACCGGCCAGGTAAACGAATTGATTGCTGATGGCACCATCTACGGCGGCATGCTACCGAAAATCCGCTGCGCCCTGGATGCCGTCCAGGGTGGTGTGAGCAGCGCCATTATCGTCGACGGCCGGGTACCCAACGCAGTGCTGCTGGAAATCTTTACCGACACCGGCGTAGGCACCCTGATCACCAACCAAAAGGTAGTTTAACCCGTATGCAGTTGGCCGACTTTCACTTTGGCTGCCCGCTGCGGGTACGCTGGTCCGAGGCAGATCCGCAAGGCATCGTCTTCAACGGTCATTACCTCAATTACGCCGACGTTGGCGTGACTGAGTACTACCGCGCGCTCAATGCAGCCAATCCCGGCCGCGAAGACCTGTCCGGCAACGAGTTTTTTGCCGTCAAGACGCTACTGGAATACCGCTCATCGGCGTTCTTCGATGATTTGCTCGACGTAAGGCTGCGCGTATCGCGCCTTGGCAACAGCAGTATGAGTTTCACTCTGGGTATTTTTCGCGACGAGGAATTGCTGGTAACCGGAGAGATTGTTTACGTGCGTGCCGACCAACAAACACGCAAGCCGCTGCCGATTCCAGAGGAATTTAAAGCTGCCGTGCGCGCGTTTGAGCAGGTGGCGCCGCAAGAAACCTCTGCCGCCGAAGCTTAACAGCAATGGATTAGCGCCCCGCTGGGGCGCTAATCGTCTTCGTTAAGCAGGAACTTGAGCCGCTCGCGCTGACGATCAAACTCTGCGTTATTCTCGACGATCTCTTGCCGCTTGCGACTGATAAGCCGTTGCAGGCGTGCCGTCTCAGCATCCACGGCACTTAATTCAGCCAGCAAGTCAGAATCGACTTCGCGACCCGCCCGCTCAGCCTGAGCAGCGCGGCTTTGCAGCTCCTCGCGCTCTAATTGCAGATCGTCGATGCTCGCCTTGGACGCGGTGATCTGATTATCAATCTGCTGGAGCTGACGATTTTGCGCGCGCTCCAAATCTGCTTCGCTGCTGTACAGACGCAGCAAATTCGAATCGGCAACATCCTGTTCTTTCTGCGCTGCCAACGCCGCTCGCGTCGCTTCCCGCTCGGCAGGCGTAGGCGCCGCTGAAACCACCAGCTTCACCCTGCCCTGCGAGTCCAGCACTTCGTATCCACGACTGATAAACTGCGGCGGGACTCGGCTATCCAGCACGGTAACGCCCTTATCGTCGATATAACGATACAGGTCTGCCTGCGCCAGACTCGACCCGCAAGCGCCAAGCGCCAGCAAGGCAAAACCCATCACTCGTTTAAATGCAGGCACATCCTCGTCCTCTGCTTCGTGTTTACGCAGCCTTTACAGCTGTCTTATGGCCAATTGGCAGTATATCGGCAATCTAAACTCAGAGATTAACCTCTTCTCTTGCCTATTTATACCTGCAGCCCGCAACACGCGCGTCGGGACGGTGAAATTAAATACCGTATTCGGCGCGATAAGCCTCTACTGCGGGCAAGTGCCGCTGCAACTCGGCATCATCAGCAATAAAGCTCATCACCTGATTAAGCGATACGATACTAATCACTGGGATACCAAAGTCGCGCTCAACTTCCTGAATGGCCGACAACTCACCTTGGCCGCGTTCCTGCCGATCCAGCGCGATCATCACCGCTGCGGGTGTTGCACCTTGCGCTTCAATAATCTGCATGACCTCGCGCACGGCGGTACCGGCAGTAATGACGTCATCGATAATCAGCACCCGCCCTTCCAGCGGCGCGCCAACCAGGGTCCCGCCTTCACCGTGATCCTTGGCCTCTTTACGATTGAAGCAGTAAGGCAAGTCGCGGTCAAAGCTATCGGCCAGCGCAACTGCAGTGACGGCGGCCAGCGGGATGCCTTTGTATGCCGGCCCGAAGATCACATCAACGTCCTTCAGTTCGCTGTGAACCAGCGCCTGAGCATAAAAACGGCCAAGACGGCTAAGCGAGCCACCACTGTTAAACAGGCCAGCGTTGAAAAAATAAGGACTCTTGCGTCCAGACTTGAGGGTGAACTCACCAAAGCGCAACACCTCGCGATCCAGTGCAAATCGAATGAATTCCCGCTGATATTCGTGCATCTACACCCTCTTCGTTAACAAAAGTCAATCAAGCTCGGTTATCATACACCCACGTTTTTTGGGGGGCCATGCATGCGAATTATCAGTCTTAACGTCAACGGAGTGAAGGCCGCAGCCGAACGCGGTCTTTTTGACTGGTTGCGCACGCAGGATGCGGACGTCATCTGCTTGCAGGACATTCGAGTCACAGCCCCCGAGCTAGAGCAGGATCCCTACTGGATCGACGGTTACTGGCAGTACTGCTTTGAGGCCGAAGTTGCCAGTCAGGGTGGCGTTGCCATCTACACTCGCACCGCGCCCAAGGCAATTATCATGGGTTTGGGCTTCGAGTCCGCCGATCGTTACGGCCGCTTCATGCAGGCCGATTTCGACAAGGTCAGCATCGGCTCACTGCTGCTGCCTTCGGGCCGCGATGGTGACGCTGACCTGAACCAGAAATTCAAGTTCATGGAAGACTTCGCCAGCTACCTCAACAAGCAGCGCCGCAAGCGTCGCGAGTTCATCTACTGTGGCTCGCTCTATGTTGCCCACCTGAAGCTGGACGTAAAAAACTGGCGCGACTGCCAGCACGAGCCCGGTTTCATGGCCCCTGAGCGCGCCTGGATGGACGAGATTTACGGCAATATGGGGTATGTCGATGCAGTACGCGAAGTTACTCGAGAATCCGAGCTCTACAGCTGGTGGCCCAATAGCGAGCAAGCCGAAAACCTGAATCTGGGGCTGCGCTTCGACTACCAGTTCCTCACACCCGGCCTACGCCGGTTTGTGAAACAGGCGAAAATACCGCGCAATGCGCGCTTCTCGCAGCACGCTCCGGTAATCGTCGATTACGACTGGACGCTGACTATCTGACCCTTGCGGGTGCCACGTGCGCCCTTGCTGCAAGATTCCCAAGGGCCTTTCCGGCCAACAAAGGCAAGCAGTATGCTGTTCCAGCCGCGCAACCTCGCCGGGATAGCCCTGCCCTTTACTTGATCAAACGCCAGCAGAACGGATAACGATAGGCCGTACCTTCGTTCGACTTGATCGCAGCAATGATCATCAGCACGAGCGCGCCAATCGCCACAAGCCATACCAGCAATAAGCCCACTACAACGACAATAAGTAAGAAGCTCAACAGCATCAGCAGCGACACTGTGATCTGAAAGTTGAGCGCTTCCTTGCCCTGGTCGTCGATGAAGGGATCCTCATCCTTTTTTAGCTGCCAAACAATCAAAGGGCCAATCAGATTACCGAAAGGAATAACGCAGCCGAGAAACCCGGCAACGTGCGCAATGAGCGCCCACTGACGCGCTTGCTGCCCTGGGGTACCAGGCGGCTGAGACTCAGGCGTAGGTGTGGGTTGGTTAGTGACGCTTTCATCAGTCATGCAGGCCTCCATGGCAAGGCAAAGTGGAATGTACTCACGTTGTAGCAAATTTCACCGGCCACGGGTATTACCACCTGACCAGTCGCAGAAAAGGCAGGCCTAAAGCCTGCCTCTACTGGTTCATACACGCACTGAACACTCAGTCTTTAAGCGCTTCCAGCTGCATGGCAAACAGCTCTTCGGTGCCCTTACGCGCCAGCACCAGCATGGCGTTCAGGTCCTCAGGACTAAAGGGAGCAGCCTCGGCGGTGCCCTGCACTTCGATAAAGCCACCCTTGTCGGTCATAACGACGTTCAGGTCAGTATCAGCCGCAGAGTCTTCCGGGTAATCCAGATCCAGTACCGGTACACCCTGGTAGATACCCACGGAAATCGCCGCAATCATCTGCACTTCAGGCACCTTCTTGATGGCACCGCGCTGCTTCATGGCGCGCAACGCATCAACCAGAGCGACGCAGGCACCGGTAATAGAGGCTGTGCGAGTGCCACCGTCGGCCTGAATGACGTCGCAATCGATATACAGTGTGTTCTCGCCCAGTGCCTTAAGGTCGATCGCTGCGCGCAATGAGCGGCCGATCAAGCGCTGGATCTCAAGCGTACGTCCACCCTGCTTGCCACGGCTGGCTTCACGCTGCATGCGTGAGCCGGTGGAGCGCGGCAGCATGCCGTATTCGGCGGTCACCCAGCCTTGACCAGAGCCACGCAGAAAGCGCGGTACACCGGCCTCCACGCTGACCGTACAGATCACTTTGGTATCACCAAATTCGACCAGCACTGAACCTTCAGCGTGCTTAGTGTAATGGCGGGTCAGGGTTACCTGACGCATTTGGTCGGCGGCACGTTCACTGGGGCGTTGCATATTGGAGAATCCTTGTACTGCGGTATGTAAAGTCGGCGGAGTATAGCAGGCTGATCGGCCTCTCAGCTGTTCGCGGCGACCAGTTGCTTACCTGAAGGCAGGCAAGAGGCTACAATGCGGCTTTGCTGGCCGAGCCGGCCATTCAAACTGATAGAGGAATCCCATGGTTAACAGCATGACCGCCTTCGCCCGCAGCGAACTCAGCACCGATCAGGGTAACCTGGCCTGGGAAATGCGCTCGGTTAACCACCGCTATCTGGAAGTCACCCTGCGTCTGCCGGAGGCCTTCCGTGAGCTTGAAGGACCGCTGCGCGAGCGGCTGCGCAAGCAACTGGCGCGCGGTAAAGTGGAATGTACGCTGCGCTTCAACCCCGCCAGCAGCGAAGCACGTGACATCAGCCTCAACCAACCGCTGGTAGCGCAACTGGTCAAGGCTGCCGAGCAGGTCAGTGCCAACCTGGCCAACCCTTCGACCATCAATCCGCTCGAATTACTGGCCTGGCCTGGCGTTATCAGCGGTCAGGAAAGCGATCAGGCGGCGCTGGTAAAAAGCGCCCGTGAGCTCTTTGAGCCAGCGCTCAACGAACTCAAAGATCACCGCGCCCGCGAAGGTGCCGAGCTCAAACAATTGATTGAAGAACGCCTGAGCAGCATCAGCGACCGCACCGCCATACTGCGCGAGATGATGCCTACCCTGCTGAGCGCGCACAGACAGAAGCTGATCGACCGCTTCAACGAAGCCAAGCTGGAGCTGGACAGCACCCGGGTCGAACAGGAAATCGTCATGCTGGCGCAGAAGATTGACGTGGCCGAAGAACTCGACCGACTCGACACCCACGTCACCGAGACTCATCGTGTGCTCGATAGCAAGGACGCCATTGGCCGACGCCTGGACTTTCTCATGCAGGAGTTCAACCGGGAAGCCAACACCCTCGGCTCCAAAGCTATCGACACCCGCAGCACCCAGGCTGCTGTGGATTTGAAAGTGTTTATCGAACAGATGAGAGAACAGATTCAGAATATAGAGTAACTGCACTCTACTAATAAACAGGGCTGCATCTGGGCCAGCCCTGTCACTAGCTCACTCCAGCGTAACCCGGATATTGAGCGGATACTCATCGCAGTTGTGCCCGGCACCACCACGATCGACCACCAAAAATTCACCTTCGCGCTCGAGTACCGATTGAATCGCGTGCCAGGTGCCTTTTGCGTAGTTCACACCTTGGCGGCCATCGGTAATAAAGGCGCGCACTGCGGCCGGATCGACAGTGTCACCCGGCGGCGCCACTACAACCAGAAACTGCTCCTCATGCAGCGGCATGAACGCCTGGCTGCCGAGCGGGTGACGTTCGAGGAAGGTCAACTCCAGGGGCGCCTCAACCGGTTGACTGACGAAGATACTGATCAGCACGCGCGGTGACTCGCCTGCCACTTCAACCTTGGCCAGGTCGTGATGACGGCGGGTGCGCCCGGAGTTGATCATGAAATGATCCGAGCTGCGCGAGTCGATCACATCACCGAAGGCCGCGAAGGCCTCCGGGGTCAGTGGCTCGGCTCGCAACTCCAACATATCAGCAGCCATATCTATCACTCCTCAGCGAGCAAAGGTCGGCAGCTTCATGTGGCGGTTTACATCCTTGTACAGCAGATAGCGGAACGGACCAGGGCCGCCGGCATAGCAGGCCTGCGGGCAGAAAGCACGCAGCCACATGTAATCACCGGCCTCGACTTCGACCCAGTCCTTGTTCAGCAGATAAACGGCCTTGCCTTCCAGCACATAGAGGCCGTGCTCCATTACGTGGGTCTCGGCAAAGGGAATCGCGCCGCCGGGCTGGAAGTTGACGATATTGACGTGCATATCGTGGCGCATATCGCTCATATCCACGAACCGCGTGGTGCTCCAGGCGCCGTCGGTGCCGGGCATTACCAGTGGATCGATGTCATTTTCATTGGTAACGAAGGCTTCTGGTGCGTCGATACCCTCGACTTTCTGGTAAGCCTTGCGTATCCAGTGAAAGCGCACCACGGCGCCAGAATCGTTGCGCACCTGCCAATCGCTGGCCGGAGGAATAAAGGCGTAACCGCCTTCCTTCATCTCGTGCTGCTGGCCGTTCAGGGTCAGGGTCATGCCACCCTCAACGATGAACAACACGCCTTCGGCTGTGGGGTCGGTTTCCGGCTTGTCGCTGCCGCCACCGGGCTGCACTTCCATGATGTACTGGGAAAAGGTCTCGGCAAAGCCGCTCAGCGGGCGCGACAGCACCCACAGACGGGTGCCGGTCCAGAACGGCAAATGGCTGGTGACGATGTCGCGCATGACGCCCTTGGGGATCACCGCGTAAGCGTCGGTAAAGACCGCACGATCGGTGGTCAATTGCGTCTGCGGTGGATGACCACCGGTCGGGGCGTAATAGGTACGCGGTTCTGTCGGTTGCTTGGACATGCTGGCTCCTTGGCTCAAATGGCGTGGTGATCAGCCCAGTGACGGGCGATGTCGACGCGCCGTGTCACCCAGACCCGATCATGGGATTCGATATAATCAAGAAAACGCTGCAGCGCACGGAAACGTCCCGGCCGGCCAATCAAACGGCAGTGCAGGCCGATAGACAGCATTTTCGGCAGTTCTTCACCTTCGGCGTAGAGCACGTCAAAAGCGTCTTTCAGGTACTGGAAAAAATGATCGCCGGTGTTGAAACCCTGCGGCGAGGCAAAGCGCATGTCGTTGGTATCCAGCGTGTAGGGCACGATCAGGTGGTTGTGCAGCTCACCCTGACTATCGGCTTCTCGCGTCCAGAACGGCAGGTCATCGCCATAGTAGTCACTGTCGTAAAGGAAGCTGCCTTCATCGAGCACCAGACGGCGCGTATTGGGGCTGTCACGACCAGTGTACCAACCCGCTGGCTTTTCGCCGTAAAGACGCTGAAAAATGTCCATCGCGCGTTGCATGTGCTCACGCTCCAACGCTTCGGGCACATCCTGATAATGCAGCCAGCGCCAGCCGTGGCACGCCACTTCATGACCCAGCTCACGAAACGCCTGCGCCGCCTCCGGGTTGCGCTCCAGCGCCATAGCCACACCGAAAACGGTTAGCGGCAGATTGCGCCGTTCAAATTCTTTGAGAATGCGCCAAACACCCACCCGTGAGCCGTATTCATAAATCGACTCCATACTCAAATGACGGGCCGGAAAGGCTTCTGCGCCGACGATTTCAGACAAAAACCTCTCCGAATGCGTATCACCGTGCAGCACGCAGCTTTCACCGCCCTCTTCGTAATTGAGAACAAACTGCACAGCAATTCGGGCCTGCCCCGGCCAGTTGGCCTCGGGCGTATTGCGCCCGTAGCCGATAAGGTCACGGGGATAGTGAGGGCTGGATGTCATAACTGCATGTCCTTTACGTAAGCTGTTCAAAATGCTTGCCAGCGTGGCTCGTCAGGCAAGCTTATCGCATGCAATAAGCATGAAGTATTTTGGCTTTTTGACTCAATAGATTGTATACAATTATTCTTAAACCTTGTGTACAAATATAGATACGAGCCAATTCAATGCATATTCGCGTCATAAACCCCAATACTACCCAAGCCATGACGGCGACCATCGAAAGTGCCGCCAAGTCCGTAGCGGCGGCCAGCACACGCATTACCGCCACGCAGCCAAGCAGTGGCCCAGTATCCATTGAAAGCCATTTCGATGAGGCGGTCAGCGCCTTGGGCGTAGTAGAAGAAGTTCTGGCTGGCGAGCGCGAAGCAACCGACGCCTACATCATCGCCTGCTTTGGTGATCCCGGCCTGTACGCCGCCCGCGAGCTGACCCGCGCACCAGTGATTGGCATTGCCGAAGCGGCTTTCCATATCGCTAGCCTGATCAGCACCCGTTTTTCGGTGGTTACCACACTGCCACGCACCGCCATCATCGCCGAACACCTGCTGGATAACTACGGTTTTAGCCACACCTGCCGCCGTGTACGCGCTGCCGACATCCCCGTACTGGAACTGGAAGATAATCCGGATCGGGCGTTGGAACTGATCATAGAAGAATGCCTGCGTGCCAAGCGTGAAGACAACATCGGCGCCATCGTACTGGGGTGCGGCGGCATGGCCGACCTGACACCACAGATCAGCGAAGCCGTCGGCCTGCCGATTGTCGAAGGCGTTACTGCGGCCATCAAACTGGCAGAAGCGGTAGTCGGCCTGGGGCTGGGTACCAGTAAGTTTGGTGACCTGGCCTTCCCGCTGCCAAAACCCTTTACCGGCCGCTTTGCGGACTATTCCAATCTCAAACCGACCTGAAAGCCCGCATCCGTGCAGCGGATGCGGTATTACAGCGTCACCCATAAAATCGGGATCGCGCGATCCACGGAGATAACAATGAAAAACTCACGTCACGAGGCAGTCTCATGAAAACCGACGCCACCGCAGCGCAGAGCAGCCTGCAAGCGCAATCACAGACCGAGTCCAAAGCCCCGGGAGCTGAGTCCCTGGCTCCCCAGCAGACCCGCATTATGGGCCGCCTGTCATACCTATTGGCGTGGTTCGGCGGCTGCGTGTCCATCGGTACCTTTACCATGGGCTCTAGCGTGGTCGGCAGCCTCAACCTGATTCAGGCCACCCTAGCGATCGCCATCGGCTGTTTCGTGATCGGCGTCGCGCTAGTACTCAACGGCGCCGCCGGCTACAAATACGGCATCCCCTTTATGGTACAGGCGCGCAGCGCTTTCGGTTTTGGCGGCACCCGCCTGCCAGGCCTGGTGCGGGCAGTGCCGGCGATTGTCTGGTACGGTTTTCAGAGCTGGATTGGCGCTGGCGCATTGAATATGGTGTCAGCCACCCTATTCGGCTTCGATAATCTGGTGTTCTTCTTTATCGCTTTCCAGTTCTTGCAGATTGGACTGTCGGTGATGGGCTTTCAGGGCATCAAGTGGCTGGAAAACGTGGGTAGCGCCTTTATTCTGGCGTCGCTGGTGTACATGTTCTACAGCACGGTGCAGCGTTACGGCGATGAATTGTCGACCAGCTTGTTCACCATGCAGGGCTCCTGGGGACTGCCCTTCTGGAGCGCTACCATGCTGTTTCTCGGTATCTACAGCACCATGATCCTCAACGTCAGCGACTACTCCCGTGAACACAAGCACGGCAGCGGTCCCGGCTTGCTGACCACGCTCTACTCCATGTCGATCCTGCCCTGCACGCTGTTCATGGGCTTGATCGGTTACATGGTGTCAGAAGCCACGGGCGTGGCCGATCCGATTCAGGTATTCGCCAATGCGGTCGACAACACACCACTGCTGATGACCACGCTGCTGTTCATTGCCTTTGCGCAGGTCACCACCAACGTGCTGAACAACGTGGTGCCGCCAACCTACGTACTGATGGATGTGTTCAAGCTGTCATTCCGCCCCGCCACTGTGATCGTCGGCCTGCTGGCCTTTGCAACTTTTCCGTGGAAGCTGGTAAGCGATGACTCGGCTGCCGGCCTGCAGATTTTCGTACAGACCTACTCGGCTTTCCTCGGCCCGATCTTTGCGATTCTGGTGGTCGACTACTATTTACTGCGCAAGCGCACGCTGAATCTTGAGCACCTCTATGATGCTCAGGGACCCTACCGTGGCGTGAACTATGCTGCGTTGATCGCCACCGCCGTGGGCGCAGTGGTCGCTCTGAATATTGCCGTCGTATCCTGGTACGCCAGTCTGATTCCAGCCGGGCTGTGCTACTACCTGTTGATGCGGTATTGGGCGCCATGTCAGCGTTTTCGCCAGTAAGACTAAACGCATCGAACACCCGATGCACTGCACTCGGGTGTTCAGTATCGAGTTACTGGTAAGCAGAAAAGATATTGCGTAAATCCGGCGCCTCTTCGGGGGCGTCGTCTATGGATAATGACGCCTCTATTGAATCGAGGTGGCGGCCCATGAACTCAGCTGCCTGATCACTTTTACCGGCCTGCAAAAGGTCGATCAGCTGGCTGTGGTCGCCGCATTCACACCCCAGATTTCCCGCATGACCATACATCGCCAGAATCAATGACGAGCGCGAGCAAAGCTGATCAACAAAGCGCGTCAAGGTCTGGTTGCCCACCAGCGCGGCAAGGCGATTGTGGAACGCCGCCGACAGCTTGATGGCGTCACTCTGCTCCCGCTCGTGCAGAGCCTGCTGTTCTTGATCGGCTAACGCGCGCAATTCCTGCAACTCATCGGCATTGACCCGCCGCGTCAGCTTGGCCAGCAAGCCGCCCTCAACCAGCCGCCGCGCCTCAAATACCTCGTGCGCTTCCTCGGCTGAAGGCCGCGTAACGCTTGCGCCCTTACCCGGCGTCAAGGTGACCAACTGCTCCATCGCCAAGCGCTGCAGCACCTTGCGAATACCGGTGCGACTGATACCAAAAACCTCGGCCAGGGCATCTTCGCGCAGACGCGCACCCGGCTTGAGGCGATGCTCGATAACTGCGTCGCTGATGGCTCGGTATATGGCGTCCTGGTGCTGGGCGCCCGTAGCGGTCTTTTTCAACCGGCTGGTAATGGCGGGGTCAGGTTCAGCGCAGGAAAGCGCCGATGGTGACCGACTGTCAGTCATCAAGGATATCTCTCTTCACGTCATTGGCTCGATGCAGAAACGCCATTGTATACAGGTCGCAGCCGATACGCTGCCGACAGGGCCGAATTCGAGCTGACTGCCATCGGCAGGTAGTACCAATCAGCGCTGCAAAGATAATGCGCGGACGCGCTCGCGATCGACCGAGAGCGGCATCAGTTGCTCGGCCAATTGCAATGCCTCAGCCAACAGACGCGCTACCGGCTCGGCAAACACCGGATCGCTCAGCTCGAGAGCCTGTAATGCCTTGTGCAGCCTTAATTGCACATCGATACGGGCAGCGCCATCACGGGCAATGGGACCAAATAGATCGTCAAACATGTCGCCCAGCTGCACAGGCCTCAACCACAGACGGGGATAAAGTACTTCATCGCCAGCAGCAGGCACTCGGTAGCCTGGCCATACCGATAGCAGGCGCACGCCGCGGCCAAGAATATCGATTGCCGTGCCGGGGTCATTCACTGCGGGAGAGAGCGCTCTTGAGGCAATTTCCGACAGAACCGACAAGCCAAAGCGTGGATCCTGAGTAAACGAGCGCATCTCGTCCAACATGAAACAGGCAAGCAAATGATGCTCGTCCGCCTCGTCCAGACTACCGGCAATCCATAACAACGCATCCCTCGGGTGCACAAAGCAACCCGGTGAGGCGACTATGTACAAATTGACTTGATGCGCGTCCGCACATTCGGCCAGTGCAGCCATATCAACATGCTGCACATACATAATCTGCTTGGAGTACAGCGGCTTTGCACCAGGTGGAATGTCATCGTCATCTAGCGCGTGTGCGCCAAAGCAGGGGTTGTCTATATGGCCCTGCAGAGCGAGTGCGGTCACGGCTTCCACTCTTTCAGTGGTATCGCCGACGCGACCAAAGCTGGAAAGATGTTCAATCCAGCGCAACATGGTGACCACAATAAGCGCAATCACCAACAGCGTGACACCAAACAAGATGACGCGGCCATTCTCCCCATAGGCATCGGTACTCAGCGCAATCAAGCCGACCAGACTGAACAGAAACGAGCCAAGAAAGGTGCCAAGCACATTTTGCGTGGTGATATCCTGCATCAGCAGCCGGGTAGCCCTAGGAGTCACCTGCGAGGTCGCCGCGCTATACGCCGAAACCATGACACTGAGCGAAAAGGTGGTTACTGCTAGCATGCTGGAGGCAAGGATATTCAGAATCCGGTCCACCGCATCGGCACCGATATTGATCGGCAGAGGTTCCGGCAGCAGGCGCTCAGCCAGCATCGCCAGCAGGGCAGCAACTACCGCCATCAATGCATAGATCGTTGTACGCACCCAGAGCGTACGGGTGAACTGAGCCCACAACCATTGCCACTTGGAGATCATGCGAGAAAGCATCCTGTACATTCGCCGTTAATCCACAGCTTAACGGAATCAACACTGCGACGGGTAACCATGACGGCATCAATTAATATCCCTATAATTCTGCGCTTCCGATGAATCTACCCGCAGGATACTGTTTCTGATGAGCCAAGCTACCGGCACCCTCTATATCGTCTCCGCCCCTTCAGGCGCGGGCAAGACCAGCCTGGTTAAGGCGCTGATCGAGCTGACCGGCAACCTGCGGGTATCGGTTTCGCACACCACTCGGGCCATGCGCCCGGGTGAGCACGACGGGGTCAATTACCATTTCACCTCCCGCGAGGCATTCCTAAAGCAGGTAGGTGAAGGCGACTTTCTTGAACACGCCGAGGTGTTTGGCAACCTGTACGGCACCTCGCAGCAGACGGTTGAGCGTACGTTGGCCGAGGGGCATGACCTGATCCTGGAAATTGACTGGCAGGGTGCGCAACAGGTGCGCCGCAAGCTGCCCAATGCCCATTCCATCTTTATCCTGCCGCCGTCCCAGACCGCGCTGCGCGAGCGCCTGACCCAGCGCGGCCAGGATGATGAAACCGTGATCGACAAGCGAATGGCGGAAGCCGTGGCCGAGATGAGCCACTACGTGGAATTCGACTCGGTGGTGATCAATGACGACTTCCATACCGCACTGGACGATCTCAGAGCCATAGTGCGCGCAAGACACCTGCGACTGGACGCGCAACAGTCGCGCCACACTGCTCTGCTACAAGCGCTCTTGTCAGAGTGAGGCGCAATTCAGTACACTGTTCGGTCCTGCGTCCCGAATAGGCACGCACCCCGATTTCATAGATACCCGTTTCGGAGTAACACCATGGCCCGCGTTACCGTTGAAGACTGCCTGGAAAATGTAGAAAACCGTTTTGAGCTGGTTATGCTGGCCTCCAAGCGCTCACGTCAGTTGGCCACCGGTGGCAAAGAAGCCAAGGTAGCCTGGGAAAACGACAAACCGACCGTCGTTGCCCTGCGCGAAATTGCAGAAGGCCTGTTTACCAACAAAATCATGGCTGAAGAAGCACTGCAGGACCAGCAAGAGCCGCTGTACTCGCTGGAATCAGACGAAGCCGAGTAAGCAGTTTGCGCAGGCCGTGGACTCCTGAGGTCAACGCTCGCCACGGTGGGCGCAGGAGGACTACATGTCTGCAATAGAAGTTTTTGCCGACAGCCTCGCTAGCTATCTAGAGCCGGAACAGGTCAACCTGGTCCGGCGGGCCTATTTTTACGCCGAGCAGGCGCACGACGGTCAAACCCGTCGCAGCGGTGAGCCCTACGTCACTCACCCCCTTGCAGTAGCCAATATTCTTGCCGACATGCACATGGACCATCAGAGCCTGATGGCCGCCATGCTGCACGACGTCATCGAGGATACGGGCATACCCAAGGACGTACTGGTTAGCCAATTCGGCGAAACCGTGGCCGAGTTGGTGGATGGCGTCAGCAAGCTGACCCAAATGACCTTTGAGACCAAAGCCGAAGCGCAGGCTGAGAACTTCCAGAAAATGGCGCTGGCCATGGCCCGCGACATTCGGGTGATTCTGGTCAAACTGGCCGACCGCCTGCACAACATGCGCACGCTTGGCGCGTTGATCCCGGAAAAACGCCGGCGTATCGCCAAGGAAACCCTGGAAATCTACGCCCCCATTGCGGCTCGCCTGGGCATGCACAGCCTGAGCACCGAGTTTGAAGACCTGGGCTTCAAGTCGATGTATCCGATGCGATCGCAACTGATCGACCGCGCAGTACGCAGCGCACGCGGTAACCGCAAGGAACTGCTGAACAAGATTCTCGATTCACTACAGGCTTGCCTGGAGCGTGAAGGCCTCAAAGGCACAGTGATGGGCCGCGAGAAACACCTCTATGGCATCTACCAGAAGATGCGCGGCAAGCGCAAAGCCTTCACCGAGATCATGGATGTCTATGCCTTCCGGATCATCGTCGACAAGGCAGATACCTGCTACCGCGTACTGGGCGCAGTGCACAGCCTGTACAAGCCATTCCCCGGACGCTTCAAGGATTACATCGCCATCCCCAAGGCCAATGGCTACCAATCACTGCATACCACGCTGTTCGGTATGCACGGCGTGCCCATCGAGATTCAGATCCGCACCGAAGAGATGGAAGAGCTGGCCAACAGTGGCATCGCCGCGCACTGGGTTTACAAATCCAAGGATGACGTGATCAATGGCAATCACGCGCGGACTCGCCAATGGCTGAAAAGCGTATTGGAGTTGCAGCAGAACGCCGGCAACTCGCTGGAGTTCATTGAGAACGTCAAGATCGACCTTTTCCCGGACGAAGTCTACATCTTCACCCCCAAAGGTCGCATTATGGAGCTACCCAAGGGGTCTACTCCGGTCGATTTTGCCTATGCTGTGCATACCGATGTGGGCAACAGCTGTATCGCCTGTCGCGTTAATCGCCGACTAGCGCCACTATCTGAGCCACTGCAAAGCGGCGAGACCGTCGAAGTCATTACCGCCCCTGGCGCCCGTCCCAATCCAGCCTGGCTGAGCTTCGTCATCACCGGTAAGGCACGCAGCAACATCCGTCACTTCCTCAAGCATCAGCGCCATTCCGAGTCTATTGCCCTCGGCGAACGGCTGCTCGACAAGGTGCTGACCAGCTTTGATACCCACCTGGCAGATATTCCACAGCCGCGTATCGACCAGGTACTGAATGATTGCGGCATGGAGCACCTGGAAGACCTGCTATCGGATATCGGTCTGGGCAACCGGATGGCCTACGTGGTCGCGCGCCGCCTGCTAGCTGCTGACGGCGCCGCAGAAGACACTGAAAAACAGCGCATTGACCAGAGCCAGGACGATACCGGCAGTGGCGAAAACCCGCTGGCGATCCGCGGCACAGAAGGCCTGGTTGTCAGCTTCGCGCGCTGCTGCAATCCCATTCCTGGCGATCCCATCGTCGGCTACTTGTCATCTGGCAAGGGTATGGTAATCCACCAGGAGAACTGTAAAAACCTGGTCGATAGTCGGCATAACACCGAAAAGACCATGCACCTGACATGGGATAAAGACGTCAGTGGCGAATTTACTGTAGAACTGAGGGTAGAGCTGGAACATCAGCGCGGCATTATCGCTCAACTGGCAACCGGTATTACCGTGGCTGACGCCAGTATCGACAAAATTAGCGTCGATGAGCGCGACGGTCGCATCAGCGTGGTTCAGCTGGTTATCCGCGTGCGCGATCGCCTGCACCTGTCACAAATGATCAAGCGCATCCGCTCACTCAATGGTGTGATGCGTATTACCCGCCTTAAGAACTGACTTTCTCTGGAGCACTCATGAACAAGCAAGTTATCACTAGCGAGCAGGCACCTGCCGCAATCGGACCCTATTCCCAGGCCATCAAGGTCGGCAACACTGTCTATCTATCAGGCCAGATACCTCTGGACCCGGCTACTATGGAGGTCGTTGAGGGTTTTGAAGCGCAGGTATGTCGCGTATTCGACAACCTCACTGCGGTTGCCGAGGCTGCTGGCGGCACGCTGCAGGACATCGTCAAATTGAACATTTTCCTGACCGACTTGGGCAACTTCGCCAAGGTCAATGAGATCATGGAGCGCTATTTCGAGAAGCCTTATCCAGCTCGCGCTGCGATCGGCGTCGCCGCATTGCCCAAGGGTGTGCCGGTGGAAATGGACGGCATCATGGTGGTGGGCTAACACCCACCACAGCGGCAAGCTTTAAGCTACAAGCCGCAAGCTGAAAGAAAAAAACCGCGCAGGCCGAACTCGCGCGGTTTTTTTTGGCCTACAGCAGTGGCAAAAGCCGTCGTTACTCTTCAACGACCCAGCCGCCACCTCAAGCCTGCTTGTAGCTTGTAGCTTAAGACTTGCGGCTGGCGAAGCCGGCTCAGCCGAGCGTCGCCTCAAGGCTGATATCCGCTTTCAGCAGCTTGGAGATAGGGCAACCACTCTTGGCTTTGCCGGCAATCTCATCAAACTCTTTCTGCGCAATACCGGGGATCGCGGCGCTCATGGTCAACGCCACAGCGGTAACCGCAAAGCCATCATCCTGCTTGGTTAGCGTAACCACGGCCTTGGTATCAATACTGTCTGGCGTATAACCCGCCTCGCCCAGCAGCATGGAAAACGCCATGGAGAAGCAGCCGGCATGGGCCGCGCCAATCAGTTCTTCCGGGTTGGTACCGGGCTCATCCTCAAACCGGGTGTTAAACCCATAAGGGTTGGCTTTCAGCGCCCCACTTTCGGTAGAAATGGTGCCCTTACCTTCTTTGAGAGAGCCCTGCCAATGGGCTGATGCTGACTTATTCATACATTACTCCTGGTTTTGCGAGTGCCGCAGACGGCCGAATAGCCATCTGATTTCATGCAAATTGGTTCAGCCGGGTGAACGTCATCACCGCAGACAGGTCATTACTAAATGATTGCCAAATACCGTTAACAAGCTGCAGTGTCTTTATTGCTGTCCCTACACCGACAAGGAAATCCAGTGAATAATTCCCCGCGCGTTTACCTTTCTCTTTTCGGCCTTGCGCTGACGCTAACCGGTTGTGGCGCTCAGCAGGCACTGCCGATCAAAGCTGGCATGGGCCCCCACCCCGCCCTGCCAGAGCCAAACTCAAGCCTGTTGCCGACGGTGAATATTGCTCCCGCGGTGGGTTGGCCGACTGGTGCAACGCCCCAAGCTGGCAATGGCTTGCAAGTCGCCGCCTTTGCCAAAGGCCTTGATCACCCGCGCTGGTTACATGTGCTGCCCAACGGTGATGTACTGGTTGCTGAAACCAATGCACCAGCCAAACCAGAGGGCAGCGGCGGCGTGAAGGAGTGGGTCGCCAACCGGGTAATGACCAAAGCCGGGGCGACCACCCCAAGTGCCGACCGTATCAGCCTGCTACGGGACAGCAATGGCGACGGCGTTGCCGACCAACGCACCGTTTTTATCGACAACCTGCACTCACCCTTCGGTATGGCGCTGGTTGGTAACGATCTCTACGTCGCCAACACAGATGGCGTGGTGCGGTTTCCCTATCACGCCGACCAAACGCAGATCAGCACGCCGGGCGAGCTGGTTACCGCGCTACCCGCAGGCACACTGAACCATCACTGGACCAAGAACCTGATCGCCAGCCCTGATGGCAGCAAGCTCTACGCCGCAGTGGGCTCCAATAGTAATGTCGCGGAGAACGGGCTGGAGCAAGAGCAGGGCCGCGCGGCAATTTGGGAGATAGATCCCACCACCGGCAGTAAGCGGATTTACGCCAGCGGGCTGCGTAACCCGGTAGGCATGGCGTGGGAGTCTTATAGCAGCACCCTGTGGACAGTGGTCAATGAGCGCGACGAACTGGGCAATGACCTGGTGCCGGATTACATGACATCAGTCCAGGATGGCGGCTTCTATGGCTGGCCATGGAGCTACTACGGTCAGCATCTGGATGAGCGTGTCAGCCCGCGCAATCCAGCCCAGGTCGCCACGGCACTGGTGCCCGACTATGCCCTCGGCGCGCACACGGCATCGCTGGGGCTGAGCAATGCCGTCGGCAGCCGCCTGCCCGCACCTTTCACAGAAGGGTTGTTCATCGGCCAGCATGGCTCCTGGAATCGCGAACCCCACAGCGGCTACCAAGTGCTCTTCGTCCCCTTCAAGGAAGGTCGGCCAAATGATGCGCCTTACACCGTGCTAGACGGCTTTCTCAACGCGAAAGGCGAGGCGCAAGGCCGCCCGGTGGGTGTCGCCATCGACGGGCAGGGCGCACTGCTGGTCGCCGATGACGTCGGCAATGTTATCTGGCGCGTCAGCGCCGCCGACCAGCCCTGATCCCCACTGAATCAGCCCTTGAGCAACTCGGCGTAGCCCTCGCGGAAGCTGGGATACGCTGGTTGCCAGCCAGACTCACGGACCAGCGCGTTACTGCAGCGCTTGCTGCCGGTACGAGTAGACACCGGGCCGTCCGCTTGCAGGCTGGTGCCTAATTGCTCTGCCAGCCAGCTGGTCACCTCGAACAGGCTGGCTGGCTCGTCATCTACACCCAAGTAGCAAGGCGCCAGCAGCTCGCGTTGATCGGCCAGGGCCAACAGGTGAGACAATAGACTCACCGCATCATCACGGTGGATACGATTGGTATATTGCGGCGGCTCTGCGGGTACCTGCAGGCCATCGCGCACCTGCTGAATCAAGCGATTACGGCCTGGCCCGTAAATACCTGCCAGACGCACCACGCTGGCCGGCACCCCGCTGCGCAGCGCAGCGTCCTCTGCCGCTAACAGCTTTTGGGAGGTTGGCGAGTCGGCCAGGGCCCGACTGTTTTCGGTTACCCACTCCCCTTCCGATTGTGCATAAACCCCGGTACTGGATACCTGCAACAGGTAGTTAAGCCGCTGGCCACTGCTCTTTACCCAAGCCAATACATGCTCCAGACCATCGACATAAAGCTGCTGATATAGCTCCGGATCACGCTTGCCAGCGGCCGGGCAGTAGACCAGATAGTCGACTTTGGCTGGCCAGTCTGCCGGCTTGTCAGCTTGGGTCAGGTCGGCAGCAATGGGCACTATGCCTTCTGGCAGCTGCGTCGGGTCACGCCGCAGCCCATATACTTGCCAGCCACGTGCCAATAACTGCTGCGCCAACGCCGTTCCCACATCACCGCAGCCAGCAATAACGACCTGCTTCATAACCACCTCGTTGATAACGTTTGACTGCCACACTCTAGGTTCTGGAACCGCTGAACCGCAAGCTGGGATGCGGCCCGGATAATATCAAGCGTGCCACACATATAAGCTCACAACCGGACGCTTCTGATTGTTTTACTCTATCGATCAAAGGGCTATGCTAGCGTTTAACGATTCACCGCTACCAGCCCAGGCCGCAACACGATGACCCTGACCGAATTACGCTACATAGTGACACTCGCCCAAGAACAGCATTTTGGCCACGCAGCAGAGCGCTGCCATGTGTCCCAGCCAACGCTCAGTGTTGGGGTGAAAAAGCTCGAGGACGAGTTGGGCATCATGATTTTTGAGCGCAGCAAAAGTGCCGTGAGGGTGACACCCATCGGCCAGCGTATCGTCGGGCAGGCGCAAAAGGTACTCGAAGAAGCCTTGGCGATTCGCGAGCTGGCCAGCGCTGGCAAAAACCAGTTGGCCGCCCCGCTCAAGGTCGGTGCTATTTACACTATCGGGCCTTATTTGTTCCCGCACCTGGTGCCGCAATTGCACAAGGTAGCGCCGGAAATGCCGCTGTATATCGAAGAGAACTTCACCCACGTACTGCGCGACAAGCTGCGCAATGGCGAGCTCGATGCCATCATCATCGCGTTGCCGTTTCAGGAACCCGATGTGCTGACCATGCCGCTCTACGATGAGCCCTTCAGCCTGCTGATTCCCGCCAGCCACCCTTGGGCCGAGCGTACCAACGTCAGCCTGGACGAACTCGACGACAACAAGCTGTTGCTGCTCGGCGAAGGGCACTGCTTCCGCGATCAGGTCCTGGAAGCCTGCCCCACCGTGCGCAAAGGGGACGAGCAGCACAAGCACACGACGGTTGAATCCAGCTCTTTGGAAACCATACGCCACATGGTTGCCTCCGGTATTGGCATGACCGTACTGCCGATGTCTGCGGCCGATGACCGCTACTACAGCTCGGATTTGCTGGTGACCAAAGCCTTCGCTACGCCGGCCCCCTACCGCACGGTCGCCATCGCCTGGCGTGCGAGCTTTCCTCGCCCCAAAGCCGTCGAGATGCTCAGCGACTCGATCCGCCTATGCTCGGTGGGCCAGCCGCCAAAGTGAGTAGCGTCACCGAACATACGTCACTGACGGTGCTCAAGGGCATCGGCCCGGCGCTCGCAGAAAAACTGGGTAAGCTAGGCCTGAACAGCGTTCAGGACGTGCTTTTTCATCTACCGCTGCGCTATCAGGATAGAACGCGCGTCACTCCCATTGGCGCTTTGAACCCAGGGCTCGATGCGGTTATCGAGGGCGTGGTGGTGGCCGCCGATGTGGTTATGGGTCGACGCCGCAGCCTGCTCTGTCGCATCCAGGACGGCAGCGGCACCATTAGCCTGCGCTTCTATTATTTCTCGGCCGCGCTAAAGGCCAACCTCAGCCGCGGTAGTCGCTGGCGCTGTTATGGTGAAGTACGTCCCGGCGCTTCCGGGCTGGAAATCTATCATCCGGAGATGCAGAACCTGGATGGCTCCGAGCCGCTGCCGGTCAACGAGACGCTGACACCGATTTATCCGGCGACTGAGGGTCTGTCACAGCAGCGCCTGCGTAGCCTTAGCGAGTCTGCGCTCGGCTGGCTGGCCAACGGAAATCATCTACCCGAGTGGCTGCCTGCTGCCCTGGCCGAGCAATACCAGCTACCCTCATTACATCAAGCCGTACAGATACTTCACCGGCCGCCACCCGACATCGACCTGGAAGCGCTACAGGATGGTCGTCATTGGGCTCAACACCGGCTGGCGTTTGAGGAGCTGATGACACACCAGTTGGCCATGCTCCGGTTGCGCGCGCAAATGCGCGAGCATCGCTCTCCCGTTATGCAGGCCGAAGGCTCCCTGGCCAAAGCTTTTCTGCAACAACTGGGCTTTCCACTGACCGGTGCTCAGGCCAGAGTGGCTGACGAGGTGCTGGGCGACCTGGCCCAGCCCAAACCCATGCTGCGGCTGGTTCAAGGTGATGTTGGCGCCGGCAAGACGGTTGTCGCTGCGCTGGCCGCATTGCAGGCGCTGGAAGCGGGCTGGCAGGTCGCGCTGATGGCACCGACCGAAATTCTGGCCGAACAGCACTTCAATAACTTCCAACGCTGGTTTTCTGCCCTCGGCCTGTCCGTCGCATGGATCGCCGGGAAACTAAAAGGCAAAGCACGCGCCAACCAGCTGCAAATGATTGCCACCGGCGAAGCCGCTATGGTGGTCGGTACCCACGCGCTGTTTCAGAATGAAGTGCAGTTCCACAACCTGGGCCTGGCGATCATCGACGAGCAGCATCGCTTTGGCGTGCAGCAACGACTGGCCTTGCGTGACAAAGGCGCCGCCGGCGGCTTTTCGCCGCATCAACTGATCATGACCGCTACCCCCATTCCGCGCACGCTGGCCATGAGCGCCTACGCCGATCTGGATACCTCGATCCTGGACGAACTGCCACCCGGCCGCACCCCGGTAAACACCGTGCTGGTCTCTGACAGCCGCCGGCCAGAAGTGATCGAGCGGGTACGCGCTGGATGCGCCGAGGGACGACAGGCCTATTGGGTCTGCACCCTGATCGAAGAGTCCGAGCAGCTACAGGCACAGGCCGCCGAAGGCGCTTGGGAAGACCTCTGCAACAGCCTGCCGGAGCTGTCCATAGGCCTTATTCACGGTCGCATGAAAGGGGCGGAAAAAGCCGAGATCATGGCTGCTTTCAAAGGCGGCGATCTGCATCTGCTGGTGGCGACCACCGTCATCGAAGTCGGTGTCGATGTGCCCAATGCCAGTCTCATGGTGATTGAAAACCCGGAACGCCTGGGGCTGGCACAACTGCATCAGCTACGCGGACGGGTCGGGCGTGGCAGTGCCGCCAGCCACTGCGTCTTGCTCTATCACGCCCCCCTATCGGCGCTGGGTCGCGAACGTCTGGGCATCATGCGTGAGAGCAGCGATGGCTTCGTGATCGCAGAAAAAGATCTCGCCTTGCGTGGCCCGGGTGAGGTGCTAGGTACTCGCCAGACCGGGCTAGTACAGTTCCGCGTCGCGGATTTGATGCGCGATGCCGACCTGCTTCCGGCAGTCCAACAGGCAGCGCAACAGCTAGCCAAAGAATACCCGGCAAATGTTCAGCCACTGCTGGACCGCTGGATCGCCCAGGGACAGCATTTTGCCCAGGTCTGAGGGCGATTCTGCTCAGCCTGTCAGCGGGCATGCTAAGATCTGGAAAAAGCCTTATAAGCCATGAGCCCGTCTCAACCAACGGATCAAGGAAAGAGCAATGAGCAATGAAGCCGCACGCGACACCCACAGCACCAGCCTGCCTGACCTGATCGAAAAATTACTGCAACAACAAGGCATTGGCTATCAGCTGCGACCATTGGAATATGCCGGTCCGGTAGCACAGCAAGTACAGGCAAGCCTGCTTTGCGACAGCCTGGGCACTGTGCTTTCGTTGATTCCCAAGGACCACCTGCTTGACCTTAAACGGCTAAGCAGTCTGCTTGGCCGGGAGCTGCAACCAGTGCGCGATAGTGAACTGCAGCGCATTTTGAGCAAACACCAGCTCAGCGAGCTGCCCGGCTTACCCATCTTGTTCAACTCCCCCTGTGTCTGCGAGCAAGCGCTGCTGGAGCAAGCCTGTCTGACCCTCGATAGCGGCTTGCCCGGCTGGTGTCTGCAGATCAGCCAGGACGACGCCAAGACCCTGATGGCCAAAGCGAGCATGGCGCGCTTCTCGATCCCCCTGAGCAGCCTGCAAAATCCAGCCGCAAGCCCTGAGCAGGACACCCAGGATCTATCCGAGGCAGTGCAGAACTTCACCGCCCTGCGCATGAAGCAGCGCCTGGAAGAAACCATCGAGATTCCTCCACTACCGGAGACCGCACACAAAATCATGAAGCTGCGGGTTAATCCCGAAGCCGGTATCGACGAGTTGGCCGACGTAGTAGAGACCGATCCCAGCCTGGCTGCTCAAGTCGTTAGCTGGGCCGCATCGCCCTACTACGCCGCACCCGGCAAGATAAAATCGGTAGAAGATGCCATTGGCCGGGTACTGGGCTTTGATCTGGTAATCAACCTGGCGGTCGGGCTTTCACTGGGCAAAACGTTCAAGCTACCCAAGGATGCACCCGATCGCAGCACTCCCTACTGGGAACAGTCGATCTATACGGCCGCCGTCATTGAGGGGCTGGCAAAAGCCATGCCGCGCGAGAAGCGCCCGGAACTCGGCCTGAATTACCTGGCAGGCCTGCTGCATAACTTCGGTTATCTGGTGCTGGCCTACATTTTCCCACCCTACTTCAAGATGATCTGCCGTCACGTAGAGGCCAACCCGCATGTAGCGCCGCACCTCATAGAGCAGCACCTGATTGGCGTCACCCGTGATCAGATTGGTAGCTGGCTGATGCGTTATTGGGATATGCCTGAGGAAGTCAGCGTTGCCCTGCGCCAACAGCACAACCCTCACTATCGGGGCGAGCAACATGTTTATGCCAACCTGGTCTATCTGACACTAGCACTGCTCAGCCGCCATCGTATTGGCTCAGGCCCGGAAATGCCGATACCCGATACGCTGCTCGAGCGCTTGGGCTTGACTGAAGGCGAGGCTGAAGAGGTAGTAGGAAAGGTACTGCAGGCGCGCGATGCGCTGAGGGTGCTGGTAAGCAAGTATCAGCCGGAGAACTAAGCAGCAGAACTGCTAGTTTTGCTGCAACGGAGGTCGAGTAACGACCTCCGTCACTCGGTACGATCAGTTGACAGCGTCTTTGAGACTCTTGCCAGGCTTGAAAGAAACCGTATTGCTCGCCTTGATCTGTACAGGCGCGCCGGTTTGTGGATTTTTGCCGGTGCGGGCACCACGGTGACGTTGCAGGAAGGTTCCAAAACCGACCAAGGTGACTGAGTCTTGGCGACTCAGAGCTTGAGTGATTTCATCCAGTACGGCGTTAAGCACTCGGTTTGCCTGGTCCTTGCTCAAGTCAGCCTTGTCGGCAATCGCCGCCGCGAGATCCGGTTTACGCATATGAAGCCTCATTTTTTCTGTTGTTTTTGTTGTTACCGCCACTATCCTCGCAGCGGAAGTGATTTAGCCACAGGACCACCGGCCCAGCCGCTCTGCCACGCATAATCAGCATGGCACGACTGACTGAATTACGCCAGTGATCGGGCGCTGGAAGAGGCGCTGGAACACGCAATTTCCCGACCAAAGGACAAAGCGCCTGGCTCAGGCCTGCGCCGCGACTAACCAGCCCGGCAATTCACGCGTCAACTTAAGCTTTTCAGCAACCTTGCTGCCGGTTAAGGCAAAGCCATGTAGCTGACCTTGATCATCATGAAACAGCGCCTGCAGATCGCCGTCTTCGCCAGTGGTTCTCCAATGACCCGACGCCGCTGTCAGTGGTGGCGTAACCACCAGGGGGCAAGCAGGCGTTTTCACCATGACCGGCATGGCCGGGTAACTCACCTCCGTAACTGTACCGCACAGCGTTTTAGCCAGTGCACGAGCTGCCGTCATCAGCGGCATTACGTACATCAGATTCAGGCCCTGCACCTCGGCGCAGTCACCTAGCGCATAAATATGCGGCTGGCTGGTAGCCAGGGCGCGATCAACGATAATACCTCGGCCGATTTCCAGCCCTGCGGTCTCTGCCAACGCCAATCGTGGGGTCAGCCCTATGGCCGATAGGGCCTGATCAGCCCGGATTTCACTGCCGTCATCCAGGCGCAGACTCACGCCGTGCTCAGCCACCGCCAGCGATTCGATGGCGCAACCCAGATGGAAGACCGCGCCGAGCGCCTCCAGCCTGGCCTGCACGGCTGCGGCTACGGGCTCAGGGATCAATTGCGGCATCAGGTAAGGATCGGACGCAACCACCGTGACGGCGTAGCCGCCGGACAACAAATCGTTGGCAAACTCGCAGCCAATCAGGCCTGCGCCAATAATCAGCACGTCGTGTTTGCCCTCAAGCGCAGACCGAAAGCGGCTGTAATCCTGCAGATCATTGACCGATAGCAGCCGCTCACCCAAGGCGTCAGCCCACGGGAGTTGGCGGGGCGCTGCGCCCAACGCCAGTACCAGGTCGGAATAAGGCTGTTGGCGCTCGCCCAATTGCAACACTCGGCGCTCGGCGTCGATAGCTGTCACTTGCGTGTGAGTGAAAATCTGCGCGCTGAGCTGATCGGACATCGCAGCTGCATCTTGCATCGCCAGCTCGTCAGCCTTCTTGCCCTTGGCAAAACCGTTAGAGAGCATGGGCTTGGAGTAAAAGCGCCCATCATCAGCGGTCACCAAGACCAGCTCGCGATCTGCGTCCAGCTTGCGCACCTCTTTGGCCAGGTTATAACCAGCCAAACCCGTACCCACAATAACCAGCGGAGCCTCGTCACTCACCTATGTCTCTCCCTGAAGCGCTATCAACCGATCTCGATCATTTCGAAATCTTCTTTGCCTACTCCGCAATCGGGACACATCCAGTCTACGGGGACATCCTCCCAAGGCGTACCTGCCGATATGCCCTCATCCGGCCACCCTTCGGCTTCGTCATAAATGAAACCACACACGATACACTGCCACTTCTTCATTGCTGCTACCTGTATCAGTTGAAAATAAGCTGCTGAAGACACTACCGCAATTGCGATGCAAGTCCAAGGCCAGGCCTATTGGAACGCCGCCTCTGGCCACGCTGATCACCCCATGCCAGCGCGGCGCGGCGCGATTTCATGCTACCCTGCTGGCATTGCCCAATCGCCTGCCGGAGAGATCCTGTCGCAATGCTGCCCGACTGGTTTACCCCTGATTCACACCCTGCTCCGCCACCTGCCCCCTTGTTCGACTGGCTCTGCGCTGAAGGATCGCTGACCCAGCGTTTGACCGAGGCAGGCAATCAGGACTTTCACGTACAACTGCTTGAACAGTGCCAGCAGCCGGCGCGCCAAGATGAAGCGCTGGCATTAGCCGTGCAGCTAAACGAGGCGGTGTGGGCGCGTGAAGTATTACTGCACACGGATGGCGCAGCGCGCGTTTTTGCGCGCACGGTCGCACCGCTGAGCGCACTTGGCAGCGCCGCGATGGAGTTGAACAAACTGGGCACCACCAGTCTGGGACATCTGCTGTTTCGTAACCCGCAAATAAGCCGCGGCCCGATTGAAATCAGTCAGTACCCAGCCCACTGGCTGCCAGCGGAGTACAAGGCCAACGGGCTTTGGGCACGACGTTCACACTTTTCCGATGGCCAGTTGCAGCTTCTGGTCTGTGAAGTATTCTTGCAGGGCTGGCCGTGCGCCGGCACCTGATCCACTTTCTATCTGGAGTGATCCCTTGCTAGGCCTGCTGATTAAACCCTTGGGGCGGCTGCATCCAAAAGCCAACGACTACATTCAACTGATGCGGCTGGATCGCCCCATTGGCACCTACTTACTGCTATGGCCAACCCTGTGGGCGCTCTGGCTGGCTGCCGAAGGTATGCCTGGGACCGCCAACCTGGTGATTTTTATTCTCGGCGTTATTCTGATGCGCGCCGCTGGCTGTGTGATTAATGACTATGCGGATCGTAATCTCGATGGCCATGTCACCCGCACCCGACAGCGCCCATTGGCGACCGGGCGCATCAGCGCCAAGCAGGCGCTAATCCTCTTCGCCGTTCTGGTAGTGCTCAGCGCCGTTCTGGTGCTGTTCACCAATAAGCTAACCATCATGCTGTCATTTGGCGGCCTCGCATTGGCCGCCCTCTATCCGTTCTGCAAACGCTTTACCTTCTATCCACAAGTCGTGCTGGGCGCGGCTTTCTCCTGGGCTATCCCCATGGCCTTTGCCGCCCAGGCCAACAGCCTGCCGCCGGAGCTATGGCTGGTGTTCCTGGCTAACCTGCTGTGGACCGTCGCCTACGATACCGAGTACGCCATGTGTGACCGCGAAGACGACCTGCGCATTGGCATCAAGTCGACCGCGATCCTCTTTGGCGAAGCCGATCGTGCCATTATTGGCATGTTGCAGGGCTTAACACTTATCTGCCTGCTTCTGGTCGGTTCTCGCTTCGAGCTTGGCCTTTATTATTATCTCGGTCTGGGCGGCATGGCGCTCGGCTTTGTCTGGCAGCACTGGCTGATCCGCGAACGCGACGCTCAGGCCTGCTTGAGCGCTTTCCTGGCTAACCACTGGGCGGGCATGCTGGTTTTCATCGGACTGGCTCTGGATTACTGGCTGTAGCCGCGCCGAGGACGCCAATAAAGGCTCAATCTTCATCGTCTCGACGCTGACTGGTCACACAAATGAAATAAAAATGTTATCTAATCGACGCATGTCAGCAATCTGCAACGAGACGGTAAATCATGTCAGGCAAAACCATTCTGATCGTCGATGACGAAGCACCAATCCGGGAAATGATCGCGGTTGCACTGGAGATGGCAGGCTACGACTGCCTGGAAGCCGAGAATACCCAGCAGGCGCATGCCAGCATCATCGATAGCAAACCGGACCTTATCCTGCTCGACTGGATGCTGCCCGGCACCACAGGTATCGAGCTGGCGCGCCGGCTCAAGCGTGATGAAATGACCACCGATATTCCGATCATCATGCTGACCGCCAAAGGCGAAGAGGACAACAAGATCCAGGGGCTGGAAGTAGGCGCCGACGACTACATCACCAAACCCTTCTCGCCCCGCGAGCTAGTGGCGCGCCTGAAGGCAGTATTGCGCCGTGCTGGCCCGGTAGACAACGAAGCTCCTATCGAAGTATCCGGCCTGCATCTGGACCCCGTCAGCCACCGCGTAACCATCGACGATAGCGCTGCCGAAATGGGCCCCACCGAATACCGACTCCTGCAATTTTTCATGACCCATCAGGAACGCGCCTATACTCGCGGCCAATTGCTTGATCAGGTATGGGGCGGCAATGTGTACGTGGAAGAACGAACTGTTGATGTGCATATTCGCCGACTGCGCAAGGCACTTGGCAGTAACTATGAGCATTTGGTACAAACCGTACGCGGCACTGGCTATCGATTCTCTACCAAGGCGTGAGCATGTGACTGCTTCGCGGATCAATTGCCGCCTGGTGCCGGCGTCATTTAGCGGGCGAAGGAGCTCCTGTGGGTAAAAACAGTTTCAGCCGGGTATTGAGCCAGCTTCTGTTGCTGGTACTGGTCTGCCTGCTGGTTGGCTGGATCATTGAGCAGCCAGCCTGGACCCTGGCGCTGGGCCTGGGGTTCTATCTGGCCTGGACCCTACGTCAGATGTCGCGCTTCTATGAGTGGCTCAGCACACACCCGAATGAGCCACCACCAGAAGCCAAAGGCGTCTGGGGAGAAATTTTCGATAGCATCTACCATTTGCAACGACGCGACGGGCGCATGCGTGCGCGTCTGCAGGCTGTCATCGACCGCATTCAATCCTCAACTGCCGCTCTGCGTGATGCCGTCGTGATGATCGACAAAGAGGGTCACCTGGAATGGTGGAACCACTCCGCAGAGCGGCTGCTCGGTCTGCGCACGCCGGATGATAGCGGCCAGCACGTCAACAACCTGATACGTGATCCGCGCTTTATCGAGTATTTCGAAAGTGGCGACTTTCGCGAGCCGCTGGAAATTCACTCGCCCATCAACCTGAACACCCAACTGCAGTATGCCGTTACTCGCTATGGCCTGGGCGAGCGCTTGATGGTGGTGCGCGACGTAACCCGACTACACAACCTTGAGCAAATGCGTAAGGATTTTGTGGCCAACGTCTCGCATGAGCTACGCACGCCGCTTACGGTCGTAGTGGGCTACGTGGAAACGCTGCTCGATAGCGAAGCCGACATGAATCCGCGCTGGAAGCGACCATTGCAGCAGATGCAGCAGCAATCCAGCCGCATGCAGAGCCTGCTCAATGACTTGCTGCTGTTAGCGCGCCTTGAGACTTCAGACCATACCAGCGACGATCAGTACATTGACGTGAAGCCGATGCTGGAAAGTATCCGCAAGGATGCCCAAGCCTTGTCAGGCGAGCAAGGTCACCAGGTAACATTGGAGATTGAGGGCAACACCCGTCTGCATGGCGTTGAAGGCGAGCTACGCAGTGCTTTCTCAAACCTGGCCTTTAATGCCGTGAAATACACGCCTGAGCAAGGCGAGATCAAACTGCACTGGTGGAGTGACGATGCCGGGCAGCACCTGTCTGTAACGGATAATGGCGTCGGTGTCGCGCCGCAGCACCTCAACCGATTAACCGAACGTTTCTACCGCGTTGACTCCAGTCGCAGTACCAATACTGGAGGAACGGGGCTGGGATTGGCGATCGTCAAGCACGTACTGCTGCGCCATCAGGGCCGGCTGGAAATTCTGAGCCGCCTGGGGGAAGGCAGCACCTTTATCTGCCACTTCCCTGCTCGTCGCTCGAGCTGAGGGCATCAGGCCCCGGGGCTGTAATGCTGCTGTGCCGTGCCTGAGGCGACCAATCGCGACAGGTAATCGAGTTTCTGCGGATCCTGATCTACAAACTTGAGCGTGACCTTGACCCACTCGCAGTCTACATTGGGTTCCAACGCGGCAACCGCATGGATATAGACGTTAAGACGCGCGACCGACTGATCACTGTCTTGCTCCAGATCCAGCACCCCGCTTTCAAATACCTGCGGCATACGCTCGCCACGGCGCACAACCACCAGTGCATCGCGCAGGCTTAAGGTTTTGATCACACAACCAAACTGCTGGCCAGGCAATCGCAGCTGAGCCTGGCCGCGCACGGACTGAGCCGCCGCAGGGGGTGGCGAAGCCGGGGCGCCGGGAACAGGATTGGTTGGCTTGGCTGGCTGCGCCGGCCGGGCTGCCGCCGGTGCCTCAGTATTGCGACCACCGGTCAGGCTTGCTATTGACCCCTGCGCGATGCCGGCACTGGGTGTAGGTGCCTGCCGCCCCTGCAACAAGTCCAACTTACCTGCGCGCTGCAACGCTTTTTTTACCTTGGTGATAAACTGTTCGTTGGTGAAGGGCTTGCTAATGTAGTCGGTCACGCCAGCCTGAATGGCTTCAACTACGTTTTCCTTATCGCCGCGGCTGGTCACCATGACAAAGGGTACTTTCGCTCTATCCGGCTGCGCGCGAAACCACTGGAGTAGCTCCAGACCGCCCATCTCCGGCATTTCCCAGTCACACAGAATCAGATCGAACGAGCTGCGCTCCAGCACCTGCTGCGCCTTGCGGCCATTGATGGCCTCCTCGATCTGCAAACCGGGGAAGTAGCTACGTAGAGCCTTTTTCACCAGATCTCGAATGAAAGGCGCATCATCGACGATCAGGACTGACACTTTTGCCATGGTTTCTTGATTCCTCTAGTAATGCTCCTAGCTTAGCGCAGAGCGCCATAAATACCTCAGTAGCTTTGCAGCAAAGAGCCGCTATTGAAAGCATTTACACCGCACTATTTCGGTAAGATTGCTGGAAACTTAAGGTTTTAATCGGCTGAAGTAACAGCCGGCTGCGCATTCCAGGCGCGCCACTGCCACGATGCAAGCCTGGTTTATCGGACCAGCTATGAGATCACCCCGTCCACTGCGCTAGCGCCGAGACGTGACAAAGCGTCACTTGCCATTTGGCTAAATAACGTCCATGTTTAATCTCAGAAAGACGCTCGCAAAGCGCTCACTACAAGCAGGTCAAACTGCCTATTCCGTTAAGCTCGTGAGGACTTCCTTATGAAACGCATACTGCTATCGGTAATGACTACCGGCGCCTTATTGACCGCCGGTACGGTATTCGCTAGTGCAGGTGAAGATCTGTACAACAGCAAGGCCTGTGTCGCCTGCCACAGAATCGACACCAAGCTGGTCGGCCCAGCCTACACCGAGGTCGCCAAGAAGTACGCCGGACAGGAAGGTGCAGTGGAAACGGTCGCTGGCCACATCAAAAACGGCATTTCCGGACTATGGGGCCCGATTCCCATGCCGCCAAACCAGGTAACCGACGAAGAGGCCAAAATACTGGCCGAGTGGGTACTCAGCCATAACTGAGTCAAACCAACCCACTAAAAAAACCGCCATCTGGCGGTTTTTTTATGTCCTGCGGCTATCGAGCTTACTCCGGATTATCTTCCCGGCGCACTTCAGCTTCCATACGCTTGAGACCGATATGGCGTACATCGATACCCTTGACCAGATAGATCACATGCTCTGCCACGTTGCGCGCATGGTCACCCACCCGCTCCAGTGAACGCAGCACCCAAAGAATGTTAAGCACCCGCGATATGGAGCGCGGATCTTCCATCATGAAGGTGATCATCTCGCGCATAGCCGACTTGTATTCCTGGTCGACCGATTTATCTTCGCGCGCTACCGAAAACGCCTGATCCGTATCCATGCGCGCAAAGGCATCCAGCGCCTCCTGCACCATACGCCGCACATGATGGCCAATATGCCGGCACTCAACATAGCCCTTGGGCGCCTGCCCAGCTTCAACCAGGTCAATGGCGCGACGAGCGATCTTGGAGGCCTCGTCACCGATACGCTCCAGATCGACGATGATCTTGCTGATACTGATCACCAGACGCAGATCGCTGGCAGCTGGCTGACGGCGCGCCAGAATGCGCATGCACTCCTGATCGATATCCAACTCCATCTGGTTGATGGCGTCGTCCTTCTCGCGGACCTGTTCGGCCAGCTTCGCATCGCCTTCAATCAGCGCCACAATCGCATCGTTGATCTGCTTCTCGACCAACCCACCCATTTCCAGCAGCTGGGTACGAATTTCTTCCAGCTCGGAATTGAATTGCTGGGATATGTGCTGCTTAAACAGTTCTTTATCTGGCATGGTGCAATCCCCGGTTAGCCGTAACGGCCAGTGATATAGTCTTCCGTCTGCTTTTTCGACGGGTTGGTAAACAGGGTGTTGGTATCACCAAACTCGATCAACTCGCCCATGTACATGAAGGCAGTGTAGTCGGACACCCGCGCCGCCTGCTGCATGTTGTGGGTCACGATGACAATGGTGAACTTCGACTTGAGTTCATTGATCAATTCTTCAATCTTCAGCGTCGAGATCGGGTCCAGCGCCGAGGCAGGCTCGTCCAGCAACAGCACTTCCGGCTCAACCGCAATGGTGCGGGCAATAACCAGACGCTGCTGCTGACCACCGGACATACCGAGCGCCGACTCATTCAAACGATCCTTCACCTCATCCCAGAGTGCGGCGCCTTTAAGCGACCACTCGACGGCCTCATCCAGGGTACGCTTGTTGTTTACGCCCTGAATACGCAGGCCATAGGCAACGTTCTCGTAAATCGATTTTGGGAAGGGATTCGGCTTCTGGAATACCATGCCAACGCGGCGACGCAACTCGGAGACATTCACGCCCTTGGCGTAAATATCCTGGCCGTCCAGCAGGATTTCGCCGTCTACACGGCAGCTATCGACCAGGTCGTTCATCCGATTAAAGCAGCGCAACAGGGTCGACTTACCGCAACCTGACGGACCGATAAAGGCCGTTACGCGGTTACGAGGAATCTTGATGCTGACGTTATGCAACGCCTGCTTGGTGTCATAAAACAGGCTCAGGCCAGGCACTTCCAGCGCGATGGTTTCCTGGTCCATGCTCATTTCTTCATGGGGGCGACCCAGGGCGCTCATATCCATTGCATGGTTTTTGGTACTGTTAGACATAGTCTTGAGTCCGCGTTGAAAGGGTTATTAGTTTTCCAGCGCTTTGTATTTTTCGCGCAGGTGATTTCGAATCGCTACCGCCGCAAAGTTCAGCGAGGCAATCACACCAACCAGCAACAAAGCGGTGGCATAAACCAGAGGGCGAGCCGCTTCAACGTTCGGGCTCTGGAAGCCGACGTCGTAGATATGAAAGCCCAGGTGCATAAACTTCTGGTCCAAGTGCAAATAGGGATAGTTGCCGTTTAACGGCAGCGTGGGAGCCAGCTTGACCACGCCGACCAGCATCAGCGGAGCCACCTCACCGGCTGCACGCGCTACCGCCAGAATCAGGCCGGTCATCATCGCTGGGCTGGACATCGGTAAAATCACTTTCCACAGCGTCTCGGCCTTGGTCGCACCCAGCGCCAGCGAGCCTTCGCGGAGCGAACGTGGAATGCGCGTCAGCCCCTCTTCAGTCGCTACAATGACCACCGGCACGGTCAACAACGCCAGGGTCAGCGAGGCCCATAGCAGACCACCCGTACCCAGCGTTGGGGCTGGCAACGACTCAGGGAAGAACAACTGGTCGATGTTGCCGCCGAGAAAGTAGATAAAAAAGCCCAGACCAAATACGCCGTAAACAATAGAGGGCACACCGGCGAGGTTATTAACCGCGATCCGGATAATCCGGGTTACCACGCCTTGTTTGGCATATTCGCGCAGATAAACCGCGGCCAGCACACCAAAAGGGGTCACGATGATCGACATTAGCAACACCATCATCACGGTACCGAAGATTGCCGGGAATACACCACCCTCGGTATTGGCCTCACGGGGTTCATCGCTGACGAATTCCCATAGCTTGGCGAAATAGTGTCCAACCTTATCGGTAATACCCATGGCGTTGGGCCGGAATACGCGGACCACCGTTGACAGGCTGATGCGCTTTTCCTGACCGTCCATGGCGCGCGCCATGAGGCTATCCCGATTGAAGGCGGTATACAAATTAACCAGCTTGGCTTCCAGTTCAGCGTACTGCGCGTTCTGTACGGCACGCTCAGCCTCGATCTGTGCCTCACGATCAGCCGTCAAGGCGTTATCCAGCTCATAGCCGCGTTCGCGCAAACGCAAGCGCTCCAGCTCTGAGTTGATTTTGCCGATATCACCGGTTTCCAGCGCGCGGATTTCTGCGTAGATACTCTCCGCCCGTTCAACAGCGGCCTCTAACGTCTGACGGGCCTGCTCACCTTCGACGACCTTGCCATCCTGATTGACGCTCAGCAGGTAACCGTAAAAGTTACCCCACTCACGACGCTCAATCGCGATGATGTCTTCCGGGTAGCGCTCGTCGGTCAGCCAATCGGCCACGATCCAACGGAAGTCTGCGCCGTACAGATCACGGTTACCGACTTTCAGCAGCTCGCGCTCCATAAACTCGGACTTTTCCGGATCAACCGGCAAGCCGGCACCTTTAAGGCGCTCAGTCGGTACCTGCTCGCGGGTGGTCACCTCACCGATCAAGGTAATCGTTGGCTGACCCGGAATGGTGTACTCGGCCTCCATAAGGTCGGCCGGCCAGAAGTGGCTAAGACCACGAACGGCAATGAGGAACAGCAGGCCGAGGGTCATGATCACCGCGATGGCGACCGCGCCGGCATTCATCCAGACCCAGGGGCTGCCTGTTTTGAACCAGGTTGTGAAGTTACTCTGTTTCACTGTGTGCATTCCTGTAGGTCAGAGTGAGGCATATTTCTTGCGCAGGCGCTGTCGAATCAGCTCTGCTGCCGTGTTCATCAGGAAGGTGAAGCTGAGCAACACCAGTGCGGCCAAAAAGAGTACGCGATAGTGCGTACTGCCAACTTCCGACTCCGGCATTTCTACCGCGATGTTGGCTGACAGCGTGCGCATACCTTCGAAGATATTCCAGTCCATGATCGGCGTATTACCCGTTGCCATAAGTACGATCATGGTTTCACCTACGGCGCGCCCCATACCAATCATGACGGCGGAGAAGATGCCCGGACTGGCGGTCAGGATGACGACGCGGCTCATGGTCTGCCAGGGCGTGGCACCCAGGGCCAGCGACCCTTGCGTCAAATGGCGCGGCACGCTGAATACAGCATCTTCGGCGATCGAGAAAATGGTCGGAATAACCGCAAAGCCCATGGCCAGGCCCACCACCAGCGAGTTGCGCTGGTCAAAATCGATGCCCAGATCACGCGTCAGGTAAACCCGCATATCGCCCCCGAAGAACCAGGCCTCTATGTAGACGCTGGACTCAAAGCAGGCCCACCCCAGTAGCATGGTGACAGGAATCAATATTGCCGCCTCCCAGCCATCCGGAACCGTCAGGCGCACTCGCTCTGGCATACGACTCCAGAGATACGCCACACTAATAAATACCACGGGCAGGAGAACCAGCAAGGAAACAATGCCCGGCAGGTTGTCCTCCAGTAACGGCGCCAGCCACAAGCCCGCGAGGAAGCCCAGAATGACGGTCGGCAGTGCCTCCATCAACTCGATGATCGGCTTGACCTTGCGACGCATGCCCGGAGCCATGAAGTAAGCGGTATAGACCGCTGCGGCGATGGCGATCGGCGTGGCCAAAATCATCGCGTAAAACGCTGCTTTCAAGGTACCAAAGGTCAGGGGCGCCAAGCTGAGCTTGGGCTCGGATTCGGACGTAGCCGATGTCGACTGCCAGACGTAATCAGGCTCCGGATAGCTTTCGTACCAGACCTTGCCCCACAGCGATGACCAGGAGATTTCCGGGTGCTCGTTATCGACGTTCCAGTAGCTCAACTCACCGTTGTCATGCTCAACCAGCAGGTGATCAGCACGCGGACCAATAGCAAAAGATCGTATTGGCTGCTTGTCCAGTGGCTCAACCAGCAGATTATTATGCGCAGTCGAGTTATAGATACCCAGATATCCATCAGCGTCTGTCGTCAGGAATACCTTGCGGCGCTCCTCTGGCTGAATCAGCTGTATCGCTTCACCGGCCTGCTGGTCAAAGCTTCTGACCGGGGTTAGTGCAGGCTTACCATTGCCGCGCACCATAAACCACTGCTGCAAGCCGCCCTGGCTATCACCAATAATCAGCGAGATGCCGCCAAGCATCAGGTTACTGGCAGTAACCGTTGCGTCTTTGGCGGCGACCACCTTGTAGTGTCCATTCAGCTCGCCGCGCGCGCGCAGCGACAGCACGTCCACATATTGACCGCCGTTGACCACATACATCCACTGGCGCAGCGGATCGATGAGGATATTATCCACTTCGCCTTGCGCCGGGTTGAGGGTCAGCTCGCTCTGGGAGGTAGTCACCTCCCCGGTCATCATATTTTCCTGGCGGCTGATGGACGTTACCAGCAGCTCGCGCCCTACGTTAGCTGCCAATGTCAGGCCGCTGTCATTGCCACTCATGGCTACGTGCTCCAGCGCACGCCCCTGTTTATCCAGAATGAGCGGCTCAGCACCGTAGGGGAATTTCAATTCGGGGGTAATCAACCGAACATCGTTCGGGTAGGTCACCTTATAGTTGTGCTTGCCGATGATGACCTGACCATTGCTCAGACCAACAGCAAACCGGCGAGTGTTCGGACTTTCCACGCTGAAGCTGGATACCGTCACGCCTTCGGGTATGGGCAGGCTCTGTTCAGAAATCAGCTTGCCGTCTGCGGTTTTGAAGAAGGTCACCTGACCGGATTCGGAGACACGAATCGCCACCTCGCCCTGCTCTTCCATCGCCAGCATCAACGGCGGATCAGCCACATCTAGCCAGGGTGTGGAGTAGCGCTCTTGCTGCTCGATGTCTGCACCGCCAAACAGCGGTAGCACTTCAGAGAGCAAATAGAGAAAGATCAGCAACACGGCAGCAATCACGCCAAGGCCACCCACCGCGACATACCAGCGGGTGAGATGATCCTTGAAGTGACGCACGGCCCGATGGCGCTGCATCGCTGGCGTATTGAAATCGACGCGGGACGTCTTGGGTGATGATTGCATAGTCATGGCGCACACCCTACAGGGTCAATGTGACAAAATGGTTACATGGTTATGACGGTAAAAAGGGGCGTGTCATAGACACGCCCCTTGTCACTTAGGCGTCCTTGCCCAACCGACTACTGATGCTTAGAAACCCAGTTCGGCGTGAACCTTGTCGACAACGCGCTGGGGCATAGGCACATAACCATCTTTGAAGACGATTTCCTGACCTTGCTTGGACAGCATCATCTTGACGAACTCACGCTCCAGCGGGGCCAGCTCGTCGTTTGGTGCCTTGTTCACGTAAACGTAGAGGAAACGTGACAGCGGGTAAGTACCAGCAATAGCGTTTTCTTCGTTGGCTTCGATGAACTCGTCGCCTTCAGCCTTGGCCAGCGGAACAGCGCGAACGCTGGACGTCTTGTAACCCAGACCGGAATAACCTACTGCGTTCAGCGACTGGCTAACAGACTGAACAACAGAAGCCGAACCAGGCTGCTCGTTTACGCCACTGCGGAAGTCACCTTTGCACAGTGCGTGCTCTTTGAAGTAACCGTAAGTACCAGATACCGAGTTACGACCATATAGCTGGATGTCGCGATCAGCCCACTGGCCCGTCAGACCCAGCTGGCCCCAGGTAGTCAGCTCTTCGCCGCCACACAAGCGAGTTGAAGAGAAGATACCGTCAACTTGAGCCATAGTCAGGCCTTCGATCGGGTTATCCTTGTGCGCAAATACAGCCAGGGCGTCGATAGCAACAGGAACAGCAGTAGGCTTGTAGCCATAACGCTCTTCGAATGCCTGGATTTCGCTGTCTTTCATCATGCGGCTCATGGGAGCCAGGTTGGATGTACCTTCAGTCAGTGCTGGCGGCGCAGTAGAGGAACCCGCGGCCTGAATCTGGACATTGACGTTAGGGTACAGACGCTTAAACTCTTCGGCCCAGAGCGTCATCATGTTAGCCAGTGTGTCGGAACCAACGCTGGACAGGTTGCCGGAAACACCGCCAACGCGCTGGTAATCTTCCAGGGTCTGGTCAACGGCAGCAAAGCTTGAGCTGGCAGCCAGGCCGGCAGCAGCGAAGGTCACAGCAGCGAACATACGCTTGAGTTTCATGTCATTCTCCTAGTGAGGTAGTGTTTGCAACACGCGACTCAGTATCAAAGCGTGATGTGACAACTCTATTCCCGAATTATGACAATTGTGTGAAACACACCAACTGGTACTCAACTCCGCCACACGCAACAATAGAATGATTGAGACACCCGCCTCAATCCCTTACCATAAGCGGCTTAGCCAGTTTTTTTCGACTTGCTTTGCTGGCCAGCACAACAAATACAAATAGACCACGACTCGAGTGTTCAATGCACGACTTAGATATGGATCCGGTTCCACAGGGTGAACTGGCTCTGAAAATCACCACCCTGCCCCGCGACTGCAACAGCTTTGGCGACATTTATGGGGGGTGGCTGGTAGCCCAGATGGATGTAGCGGGCACCAGCACCGCTGCGCGCATCGCTCGTGGTCGCGTCGCTACCGTGGCAATCGATCGCATGGGCTTCATGGTTCCGGTACCTGTGGGTGCCCAGCTGGCCTTTCATTGCGACGTACTGGATATCGGCCGCAGCTCGATCAAGATGCTGGTCGAAGTCTGGAGCGAAGATCTGGCCCATGATGAAAGCCGTAAAGTAACCGAAGCTACCTTTGTCTTCGTTGCCATTGATGACCGTGGCCGGACCCGCGTTATCCCGTCCTGACCCGCTGCTGGGGCCGGAATAACTGCGCGGCCACCCCGACCGAGTGCCCGCTGATATGCCCAGCCCGCTATTCTCTGCCAGCCTGACGCTGGCACGTGCCATTGATTACATTAACCATTGGCTAGGCCGCAGTGTTGCCTGGCTAAGCGTATTCATGGTCTTGCTGACCTGTCTGATTGTGGTGCTGCGCTACGGCTTCGATATTGGCGCCACCGCCACCCAGGAACTGATCATGTATGGTCACTCACTGGCCTTTATGGGCGCTGCTGCCTGGGCCCTGCAGCGCGACGCGCATGTGCGGGTAGATATTTTCTTCCGCCGCTTTTCTGCACACGGCCAAGCGCTGATCGACTTCTCGGGGACGCTGCTGTTCTTACTACCCATGTGTCTGTTTTTAGCCTGGAATTGCTGGGACTACGTCAGCGTGGCCTGGCAGCGCCAGGAGCGTTCTGCCGACGCCGGTGGCTTGCAATGGGTCTACATCCAGAAAAGCTTCATTCTATTGCTGGTGGCCAGCCTGTTGTTGCAGGCGGTATCGCAACTGATCAAGACCCTAGCCGTCATCTTCGGTGCTTTACCCAGACATTTACCTATCAGCCATGAGGAGCATCTGTAATGGGTGTGGAATACATGGCAGTAGCGCTATTCATCTGTATCTGTCTGGCCCTGATGGCCGGTTATCCCGTCGCCTTTACGCTTGGCGGCATGTCCCTGCTGTTCGCTGGCGCCGGTATCGCCCTCGATCTGTTTGAGCCGAGCTTTCTGGGCGCGCTGCCCAGCCGCCTGTTCGGCACCATGAATAACCAAACCTTGCTCGCCGTGCCACTGTTTGTGTTCATGGGGGTAATGCTGGAAAAATCGCGGATCGCCGAAGACCTACTCGACGCCATGTCGCGGCTGTTTGGTGGCCTGCGCGGCGGCCTGGCCTTTTCCGTCTGCATTGTCGGTGCATTACTGGCCGCCAGTACCGGAATTGTCGGCGCAACCGTGGTAACTCTGGGTCTACTGGCGCTACCTACCATGCTACGCCGTGGTTACGACCCCTCAATCGCCACTGGCACCCTGGCTGCCACCGGCACCTTGGGCCAAATCATTCCGCCCTCGATCATTCTGGTGCTGCTGGGCGATGTGCTGTCTAACGCCTACCAACAGGCGCAGACGCGTATGGGGATCTTTTCACCCAAAACCGTCACCGTCAGCGATCTGTTTATTGGCTCATTGCTGCCCGGTCTCATACTGGTGGGTCTGTATCTGCTGTATTTGGTCGGCGTGGCCATCTGGCAACCAAACAAACTGCCAGCATTAACGCGTGAAGAGCGGGCAGAGGTATCCTGGGGGCGGGTGTTGATAAGCTTGCTACCACCGTTGCTGCTGATCATGTCCGTGCTGGGCTCCATTCTCGCCGGCGTGGCAACACCGACCGAAGCTGCCGCCGTTGGCGCACTCGGCGCCAGCCTGCTGGCCCTCAGCAAGCGTCAACTGGGGATAGGCAAGCTGCGCGAGGTGGCGCAGGCCACCACCGAGATCAGTGCCATGGTATTCATGATTCTGCTCGGCGCCTCAATTTTCTCGCTGGTATTTCGCGGCTACGGCGGCGACGATCTGATCCATCACCTGTTCGCGCAATTACCCGGCGGCGTGTTTACCGCCACCCTGGTGGTCATGCTGGTGATCTTCTTCCTTGGCTTCATTCTCGATTTTATCGAAATTACCTTTGTGGTGGTGCCCATTGTTGGACCGGTGCTGCTGAGCATGGGGCTGGATCCGGTGTGGCTTGGGGTGATGATCGCGCTGAACCTGCAGACCTCGTTTCTAACCCCGCCGTTTGGCTTCTCGCTGTTCTACTTGCGCGGCGTGACACCAGCCAGCGTGCCAACATCCGCGATCTACCGCGGCGTTTTGCCCTTCATCGCGATTCAAATACTGATGCTCATAATCGCGGCCTGTTGGCCGGGCCTGGTCACCTGGCTACCGGGGCTGATGGCGCGTTAAACGACTTGCCGCCAGTCTCATTTGGGTACGATTGCAACGACCTCGACAACAATCCGCTGTGCCGGCACGCTACCCCAGTGGCGACTGTCGGCAGAGTTTTCTCGATTATCGCCAAGGAAAAAGTAGCGGCCCGCTGGCACCTTAAAGGTACGAATGGGCTGTTTCGGCAACCCCTTGAGGTATTGAACCTGATATTCGAGACCATCCAGGCGTTCCGAAAATCGGGTTAACTCCTCGGTATCGCTTAATAGCGCCTCTGGTAAGGTCTCGCCATTGATCACCACACCCTGTTCGGTCAATGCAATCACGTCACCAGGCAGCGCCATCAGACGTTTCACAAACAGGTTATCCCGATCCGGCGGGTAAAAAACGTAGACATTGCCACGCTGCAGCCGCTCTGGGGCTACTGCGGCAGAACCCGGTAGCGCGTAACCAAAGAGTGCCGACTGGGCATAACCCCATTTCTGCACCACCACCACATCCCCCTCCACCAGGGTTGGATGCATGGATGCTGAAGGCACGGCATACGGCTCATAGAGGAAAGCACGGACCAGCAAAATACTCAGCAGCAGTCCCAGATAAAACCCGATCACCACCCATATACGGCTATACCAGGGCCGCGGCTGCTCTGTATCGCAGCGACGCACAAGCCAGCAGGCATGCAACGGGCAGATGACACTGAACAGCAGGTGCAGGCTGAGCACAAAATACCAATCGACCGCCGCGATCAGCAGTGCCGCAAAAAGGTAGGACCAGAATAGCCTGGGGCGATTGACGTAGAGAAAAACAAAGGGCTGCAGGAAGATACCCAGCAGCAAGGCGATCCACAACTTTGGGGGTCTGACGGCGATCAAAAACAACTCCTCGGTGGGTAATAACACACGCTTAGGACCACGGCCAACCGGCTAGATTCCTTGTGGAATGATCAAACCGCCGCACGGGACGGCAATGGCATCGACTCCAACCGCAGAATCAAATAGCACAGCAAGAGCCCGAGCAGGTTAGTTGTCACCGGATTGAAGGCTTCTACCAGCAGCGCCGGACTGAGTACTGCCACGTAGACCAGCAAAGCGATCAGCAACAGGCCCGCAAGATAGATTGGTGCCTTACCCCCCAAACGTAAGGCAATGAGCAGTCCCAGTACGATCTCCAGCACACCCGCCAGAGGCGAGGCGATATTGGCCGACACCCCCGACCCGCTGGCTTCCACCAGGCTGACTTCTACCGGACTGAGAAACAGAATTTTCGGCAGTAAACCGTGGTAAACAAACAGAAACCCCAAACCCAGACGACAGATAAAGGTGGTGTGCATCAGGGCATTAATGGCCATCGACAAAACGCTCCGCGTGATCAGGGGTGGGCAAGCGACAATAGTCATACTTACCGAAGAGTCGGTAACGATTAAGCGCAATGCGGTCATACAGCCAATCACGCAGCGGCTCGGGGATCAACCGCAACACCACCAAGGCGCGCCAAGGCCAACCCAGCCCGCTCATCACCTGCAAGAAAGCCTGACTCTTGGCAGAGCAGCGCCCCTGCTGCAACACCAGCATGGTCTCAAAACGATCCGTCGGATAGCCATACTGCCGCAATAAACGCTCACCAGACGCGGACTGCACACTACACAGCCGATAAACCCGCTGGTAATCATGGCTGATAATAAAGTTTGCCCAGGCATTACAGAGCTTGCAGACGCCATCGAAGAGGATAATGCGATCTGGCGCAGCTGAGTTTAGCCCGGAGGGTTCGCGTTCACTGATCATGCCGCTAGCATACACCAGAACACACAAAGACCGGCTCGGCGTCAGCCTGAAAGCTGTGGCAGGATAAACCCATAAACCGCTGAGAAGAACTCCTCTCGTTTGCTGCTAAACGCAGCAGTAAGCGGACCACCAACGGCATAACCATAAGGCACCCGTGCATGGCTAAACGTTATCAGCGCTTGCGACTCATCCTGGGCGACCAGCTCAACGCGCGTCATTCCTGGTTTCGGCAGAAAGATGAAACCACGCTTTATCTGCTTGCTGAACTGCACCAGGAAGCCACCTACGTGACCCATCACGTGCAGAAAATCTGCGCTTTTTTTGCCGCCATGAGCGCGTTTGCCACGGCCTTGAAAGGGGCGGGCCACGAGGTGTTGCATCTTGATCTGGACGACACACAGGACTACCCCAGCCTGCCCGCGCTGCTAGAGCTCCTGATAGCAAAATATGAGATCCAGCACCTCGACTATCAGCTACCCGACGAATACCGCCTGCGCCAGCAACTCGCCAGCTTTGCCGAAGACAGCGCGATTGACGTCAGCGTATTCGAGTCAGAACATTTCTTTCTGCGCGACAACGAGCTACGTGAGCATTTCACTCAGGGCAAACGTCATCAGATGGAAGCCTTCTACCGCAGGATGCGCGTTCGCTTTCAGGTGCTGATGGATGATGATTCTTCCCCGGAGGGCGGACAGTGGAATCATGATCAGGACAACCGCAACAAGCTCAAGAAAGACGACCTCAAGCACATACCCCAACCTCTGCTGTTCGCCAATGACGTCAGCGGCATACTTGAGCGCCTGCAGCGGCATGAGATCAAAACCATGGGCCAAACCAGCGCGCAGCTTCCCTGGCCAACCAATCGGCAACAGGCCATTGATCTGCTCGAGCATTTCTGCCGCCATGGCCTGCCGCGCTTCGGTTACTTCCAGGACGCGATGACCGGCAAGCTCGAGAGCTCGGACCAGGCAAGCCAGTGGAGCCTGTATCACTCGCGCCTGTCATTCGCCCTCAATAGCAAAATGCTGGATCCGCAACGCGTCATAAACAGCGCCATTGCGCATTATCGAGATCCGCAGGCTGAGGCTATCAACATCGCCCAAATCGAAGGCTTCGTGCGCCAGATACTCGGCTGGCGCGAGTTTGTGCGCGGTATCTACTGGGCCAACATGCCCGACTATGCAGGCTTCAATGCCCTGTCCGCCGAGCGCGAGCTACCGTCTTGGTTCTGGAGCGCAAAAACCAACATGAGATGTCTGCAGCAGGCTATCTCGCAATCACTGGATTTTGCCTACGCCCACCACATTCAGCGCCTGATGATTACCGGCAACTTTTGCCTGCTGGCCGGCATTCATCCCAATCAGGTAGACCAGTGGTATATGGGTATCTATATCGATGCCATCGAATGGGTTGAACTACCTAATACCCGGGGCATGAGCCAGTTCGCTGATGGCGGCATTGTCGGCTCTAAGGCCTACGCCGCCAGCGGCAACTATGTGAACAAAATGAGTGACTACTGCGCTGACTGCACTTACCAGGTAAAACAGACCAGCGAGCCCACCAGCTGCCCGCTAAACTCACTTTACTGGCACTTCATGAGCAGGCATGAAGCTGATTTTTCGGGCAACCCGCGCAATAGCATGGTCTACGCCAACTGGCACAAAAAAACCGCAGAACAACGCAGCGCCATACTCAAAAGAGCAGAGGCGCTGTTAGCCGACATAGAACAGTTATAACCGCTGAGGCCAGCGCAGGCTTAACGCTAACGGGGAGCGACGGGCGTCTTGGTGCCTAATAGTCGCTGGCTGGGCTCGACAACGCCAACTTGCTGGTAATACTCAACCAGCTTGAACCAGTCAGCCTCGGGCATAGGGCCGCGATGACGGTAAAATTGCTTCAGGTCATGGCGTACGGCGGCGTGTTTACGCCGACGACGACGCGCTTTTTCCAGATCCAGCAGCGCAATTTCTACGCCCTGACTGCGCACGCGAATGAACACGTGCTTGGAATAAAGGCAGCCATGTTGCCAGCCAGCCATGTGCGCCAGGCCAAGGGTTTTTGCCAGTTCTCGCAGCATATGCTGATGAGTCGCGTTACCGTGCTGAACAGGCGCATCCTCGGCGTACCACTGATCCAGGCTGACAAAGTCTTTCAACTCTTCAGTGATCAGCAACCCCTGCCAAACGCCCGCCTCTTTACGTGAACCGGCAAACACCAGCTTGGGCACACGCACCCCGGCGGCACGATAAGCCTCCAGCGCACGATGCTCGCGCACCACGGTAGGGCGACCTAGCGGATAACGCAGCGACCGGCTGAGATGCCCGCACTGGCGTTTGCTGTACAGCGTTTTGCCGTCTGGCGTGCGCAAATACTGCACACCGCTGATTCCGTCACGTCGCTCGTTCGGTTCCTCAACCCACTCACCCTGCTGCTGCCACCACTGGGAAAAAGACAGATGGGTATACTCCTCAGGTAATTCGCTCACTTGTATTCACCTCTCTACCACCACCTTTACACCCATAATCGGCGCCCCGGTACGAGACCGGTAGGAGTGACTTATTATCAGTGGTTAACGCCATCCCGGCTGTTGGTTGATTACCTGCAAGCAACAACCATACCCAAGTCGTAACGATCTAGTCAAAAACACTTTCTTTATGAAGCCAAAAGCTGTGAACATGCAGAAAAACAAAACCCGCCTGTTCGGCGGGTTTCGATTCAATTAACGCTAGCGTTACTGGCTGCGCAGATCATACATCGCCTTTTCGCTAATCGCGTGCCAGGCATTAACCTTCTCGCGGAAAGCCTGCATCGAATCCCATACTTCGCGGTTAAGCGGATTTGCTGCAGCGGTTTCTTCCAGCACATCCATGGAGATATCGCGCAGGCGATCCAGGACCGAGTCAGGTAAACGACGAAGCTCAACGCCGTGCTCATTGACCAGGGTATCCAGTGCATCCGCATTGCGCTTGGTGTACTCATCCAGCATGGCCTGGTTGGTCGAGCGCGCCGCTTGCTTGACGATGTCCTGCAGGTCACTGGGCAACTCGGCGAGTTTTTGCTGGTTGATGGTCAACTCCAGCACCGCGCAAGGCTCCTGCCAACCGGGGTAGTAGTAATACTTGGCTGCCTGATAGAGTCCAAACGCCAGATCGTTGTAGGGGCTAACCCAGTCAGTCGCATCAATCACGCCCGTCTGCAACGAGGTGAAGATTTCACTGCCGGGCAGATTGACGGTGGTAGCACCGGCGCGGGACAGGACTTCGCCGCCAAATCCGGGCATGCGAATCTTCAGACCCTGCAGATCATCCAGACTGTTGATCTCTTTATTGAACCAACCCGCCATCTGCACGCCGGTATTACCGCAAGGCAAAGGCAATACACCCAGCGGCTCGTAGGCACGCTGCCAGAGTTCGAGGCCGCCACCTTCATATAGCCAGGCATTCATTTCCTGAGCATTCAGACCGAAAGGTACTGCGGTAAAAAAGGGCGCCGTCGCACTTTTACCTTTCCAGTAGTAGGCAGCACTATGACCCAGCTCGGCAGTGCCGCTGGAAACCGCATCAAAGACTTCCAGCGCAGGAACCAGCGCACCTGCGGCGAACACCTGAATACTCAACCGACCATTCGACATGCGCTCGACCGTGTCGGCGAAACGCTGCGCGGTGGTACCCAGACCGGGAAAGTTCTCCGGCCAGGAGGTGACCATCTTCCAGCGAAAGCGTTGCTCGGCTTGCGCAGCGCCAGCTGTGCCCGCTGCGGAAGCAGCCTCATCCTTGCAACCTGCCAGAGCTGCAGCACCTAAACCCAGCCCGGCGGCGGTCAATAACTTACGACGTTCCATAAAACGGCTCCAAGCTTCAGGCTGCCAGCGACAAGGCGTCGGTGCAGCACTTAATTAATTTTCTCGCGAGGCAGCCTCTACGCCGCACGCAACGTTCCTGTACTTGGCAATGCTTGCAACCCTGTATTCGCCTAATCCGGGCAGCGGGTTCAACAACTGCACGGCCAGCTTGCTGCTTGAAGCTTGTCGCTCCAAGCTGAAGTCGCCTACAGCGGCTCGAGCTTGGCGTAAGCCACCATCAGCCACTTGCTGCCTTCATCATCAAAATTGACCTGAATCCGCGCCTGCGCGCCATGACCCTCGTAATTGAGTACCACGCCCTCACCAAACAAAGAGTGCATTACCCGCTGGCCCAGAGAGAAGCCGGTGCTCTCATTGGCGTCAGCGGCAAAGAGCCCGGTCTTGCCAGGCCCAAAAGGCCGACTAACCTGATTACCCAAGCGCACTTCCTGAATCAGCTCAGCCGGTATTTCGCGGACAAAGCGTGAGAGCTTGTTGAATGTTTCACTACCGTACAAGCGACGTGTCTCAGCCCAGGTAATCACTAACAGCTGCATAGCCCGGGTAATACCCACATAGGCCAGACGACGCTCCTCCTCCAAACGGCCGGGATCTTCCAGGCTCATCTTGTGCGGGAAGAGCCCCTCTTCTACCCCGGCCATAAACACCAGTGGAAATTCCAGACCCTTGGCGCTGTGCAAGGTCATCAGCTGCACACTGTCTTCAAAACGATCGGCTTGGGTTTCGCCAGCCTCGAGCGAGGCATGCGCAAGGAACGCCAGCAGCACATCGCCCTCCTCGTCTTCATCCGCCATATCGTTTTCGAAGGCTCGTGCAGCTGAGACCAGCTCTTCCAGGTTTTCGACGCGCGCCTGTGCTTTTTCGCCTTTTTCCTGCTCGTGAAAGCGCAGCAGGCCGCTGTTTTCCATGGCGATTTGCGCTTTACTATAGAGCGGTACGCCTTCGGCACGCTCGCTAAGCTCCTCGATCAGCACCTGAAATGCCTGCACCGCATTGGCCGCGCGACCAGGCAGGCCCTTGTTATCGAGCAAATCACAGGCAGCCTGCCACATAGAAACATCCTGCTCGCGAGCGTGCTGACGGAGCATCTCGACCGTTTTATCGCCGATGCCGCGAGTCGGCACATTGATGATGCGCTCCAGTGCACCATCGTCACCACGGTTACCGATCAACCGCAGATACGCCATGGCATTCTTGATCTCGGCACGTTCGAAGAACCGCTGACCGCCATATATGCGGTATGGCACACCACTGCGCAGTAGTGCCTCTTCCAATACACGCGACTGAGCGTTGGAGCGGTAGAGAATAGCGATCTCGCTGCGACTCATTCCATCGCGCACCGCCTGCTCGATGCGTTCAACGATGAACCGGGCCTCATCCTGCTCGTTGAAGCCCGCGTAAAGGGAGATAGGCTCACCGTCGTTACCGTCGGTCCACAGCTGCTTGCCCAATCGACCCGCGTTATTGTCGATGAGTGCGTTGGCTGCCTTGAGGATGGTCGCAGTAGAGCGGTAGTTCTGCTCCAAGCGAATCATCTCGGCGTTCGGGTAATCGGTCTGAAACTGCTGGATGTTTTCAATGCGTGCGCCGCGCCAGCCGTAGATAGACTGGTCATCGTCACCCACGACCATCAGACTGGGGCTCTTGCCGGCCAAATGCCGCAACCAGGCGTACTGCACCGCATTGGTATCCTGAAACTCGTCCACCAGCATGTGCTTGAAGCGCGCCTGATACTGCTCACGCAGGGTCTGATTGTCGCGCCACAGCTCCAGCGAACGCAGCAGCAGCTCAGCAAAATCCACCGCACCAGCGCGGGCACAAGCCTGCTCGTAGGCGGTATAAATACGCACCATGGTAGTTAGATACAGATCGCCGGCGGGCTGAATATTCTGCGGACGCAGGCCTTCGTCTTTCTGTCCGTTGATCCACCACTGTGCCTGTTTGGGCGCCCATTGGTTCTCATCCAGGCCCAGCTCGCGAATCACTCGCTTAACCAGCCGCAGCTGATCATCACTATCGAGAATCTGAAACTGCTCGGCCAGCCCGGCCTCGCGCCAGTGGGCCCGCAATAACCTATGCGCCAGCCCATGAAAAGTGCCGACCCACATGCCCTGCGGCGAAATACCGAGCATTTGCTCGATACGCCCGCGCATTTCATAGGCAGCCTTGTTGGTGAAGGTGACCGAAAGAATGCTCCAGGGCGAGGCCTTTTCGACCTCGACCAGCCAAGCAATACGGTGCACCAGCACGCGGGTTTTGCCGGAGCCGGCACCAGCCAGCACCAACTGTTGACCGAGGCTGGCGGAGACCGCCTGGCGCTGGGCGTCATTTAAAGAATTAAGCAGGTGGGAGATATCCATCGCGGTATTCTACCAGCGACCACTCAATGCTCGAAAGCGTAAGCTGTATCTGCCGTGCCAGACGCGCTCGTAACAGCTTTTTAATTACGTGGGGCTGTGCCGGAGCAGAACGCTGGTGTAAGGTTGGGTAGCTAAACCCGTTGTTAGCTACCAGAGTTTTCAATGATAAAAAGAAACGCGCAGCGTTCCGGGAATTCCACCTCGTCATGACGAGCTACCGCGCCAACCAAGCCTCTTTTTCTGCTGCCGACCTACGGTTACAGCAAATGAACCAGCTGTACGCGTACTCGCGCCTGCCGCAGTGGCTAATCCTCTGTGCCGCCTTGCTGATTGTGCCGCTGCTGTGGCCACACCGCAGCGCGACCAGCCTGCTTGGTTGGCTGGCGATCATCATTTTATTGGGCCTACTACGGCAACGGCTGGTCAACCGCTACCATGCATGCCAACCCAGAGATCGTCTGCGCGCTCGTTGGCGCCTGTACTTCCACCTTGGCAATATCGCGTCGGGCCTTTGCCTGGCTTGGGTCTATCTCGGCTTGACGCCGCTGGGCGACTTTTCGCTCCAGGCGCCCGTTTACAGCTTGGCTGGCGGCGTTGCGTTATGCGTTGGGGTCATTTACGCCAGCCGCTTTCCGGCCTTCGCCTCCTTCATTATCCCCGCCTGGCTGCCGCCGGTGCTGTTTCTGTTCGCGCAAAACAATGAATACAGTCAAGCCTGGGCCGTGATGGGCATGATTCTGTTTGTCTGTATTCTGCTCTGCGCCGCCTTTATCCACCGTTCAGTACTGGAAGCACTGGTCAGCAACCTGCGCAACGAAACCCTGGTTGCCAACCTGAGCAGCACACAACAACGCAGTGAAGAATTGAACCAGCAACTGACCCGGGAAATAAACCAGCGTCGCAATGCCGAGCAGTCACTGCGCGACAGTCACGACGACCTGGAGGCGCGAGTCAAGGAGCGGACAGCCGAACTGGAGCAAGCCACCCAAGCGCTGCAAGCCAGCAAAACGCAGCTTAGTCTGGCCATGGAGGCTAGTCAGCTGGGGCTCTGGGATTGGGATTTATTGACCGATCAGGTGTTTCACTCACAAATCGATACCATCTTTGGCATTGAGCAGGATGAAGGCATGAGCATGCTGCTCGACCTGAAGCCGCGCCTGCACCCAGCTGACGCCGCCATGGTACGCAAGACACTGGTGCGTCATATGAAAGGCGATACCGACGCCTATCGTATGGAATACCGGGTACTGCACCAGAATGGCCAATGGGTCTGGGTTGAGGATGCCGGGCAAGTGGTCGAGCGCGATGCCGACGGCCGCGCCATCCGCATGATAGGTACGCGCCGCGACATCACCGAACGCAAGTATCAACACGAGCAATCGCAGCTGGCATCTACGGTGTTCGAGGCGACATCTGAGGGCATCTTCATTCTTGCCCCGGATATGAAAATACTTGCTGTTAATCAGGCCTATAGCGTCATCACCGGCCGCTCCAGCGCAGACGCCGTAGGCCAGAATATTCTAGAGCTGGCCGGACACAAGCTGAAAAGCCAATTCAAGAACCTGAAGCAATTCCTCAATGGCAAAGACCGCTGGCAGGGCGAACTCACGGCCAAGCGGCGCAGCGGCGAACACTTCCCCATTTGGCTACAGCTGACGGTGGTAAGAGACCGCGGCGGACAGATTACTCATTACGTCGGTTTCTTCGCAGACCTGACAACACATCGCCAAACCGAAGAGCAGCTCCAGTACCTGACCAACTACGATGCCTTGACCCAACTGGCCAACCGTAAACTGTTCAACGAGCGTCTGCAGGACGCCACCAGCCGCGCCCGTCAGCAAAAACAGCAGGTTGCGCTGTTGCACATTGACCTGGATCGTTTCAAGCAGATCAACGTTACTCTGGGGCACGCGCTGGCCGACAGCCTGCTGCAGCAGGTAGCTAAAAGACTGAGTGCAGCGGTACAACCGCAAAACCTGTTGGCGCGCCTTTCCGCAGACGAATTTGTGGTGATTGTTGAACATCCGGAGAACGAGCAGGCCCTCTCAATGCTGGCCAATACCCTGCTGCACCGGTTGCGCGAACCCATGCTGCTGGGCGAACAGGAACTGGTCATGACCGCGTCCATTGGCATCAGCCTGTTTCCGGCTACGGCAAGCGACAGCCTATTGCTGATTACGCAAGCCAATCAGGCCATGCAGCATGCAAAACAACTCGGCGGCAATAACGCGCAGTTTTTCACCCACGAGCTACGCGCCTACAGCCTCGACCAATTGCAGCTGGAAAACCAGTTACGCAAGGCTCTCGAAGACGACCAGTTGATCGTCTACTACCAACCCAAGCTGCACCTGGCCACGGATCGCATCCGCAGTGCCGAAGCTCTGGTGCGCTGGCAACACCCTGAACGCGGCCTGGTCATGCCGGGCGAATTCATCAACATTGCAGAAGAGTCCGGCATGATAGTGGCGCTGGGCGATACCGTGCTGCGGCAAGCCTGCAAACAGGCGAGCCAGTGGTACCGGGAGGGTCCAACAGCGGTAGCCGTTTCGGTCAACCTGTCGGTACAACAACTGCGGCAGGAGGGTTTCGCTCAGGATGTTGCGCAGATTCTGCAGGCTACCAGCTTACCCGCGCACCTTTTGGAGTTGGAGCTGACGGAAAGCATGCTGCTGGAGCATAGCCCCACGGTCTCGGCCAATATTGCCGCCCTGAAAGCGTTGGGCATCACGCTCTCGGTAGACGATTTTGGCACCGGCTACTCTTCACTGGCCTACCTCAAGCGCTTCCCGATCAGCACCCTGAAAATCGATCGCGCTTTTGTCGCCGAGCTGGATGAAAAACACAGTGACGATGCCATCATCCTCGCTATCATCGCGATGGCGCATAGCTTGTCACTGACGGTAGTGGCTGAAGGTGTAGAGCACGAAAGCCAAATGGCCTTCCTCAAGGCCAATGGTTGCGATGAGGTACAGGGCTACCTGATCAGCCGGCCGATTCCAGCTGATGAGTTCAGCATGCTGCTGAACAGCAGCAATGAGATGCCAATGCTCAGTAGCCGCTACTGAGTTGCCCAAAACGCCTTAACGCCTAGCTACGCTGGTCCAGCCAGGCGTGCCCCTGGCGTTCCAGCAGACTGTCGGCCGCATCAGGCCCCCAGCTACCGGCCGGGTAACGTTTTGGTGAGCGATAGCAGTCCTGCCAGCCTGCAATGATCGGATCGACCCAGCGCCAGGCGGCTTCTATCTCGTCGCGACGCATGAATAGCGTAGCGTCACCCTGAATCACGTCCAGCAGCAGCCGTTCGTAGGCATCCCAGCGGCGACGCTTGAAGGCATCGGCGAAATCCAGGTCCAGATCTACGTTCTGCAAACCCATGCCGCGTCCTGGCGATTTGGCCATTAACGACAGACGAATACCTTCATCCGGCTGCAGACTGATAACCAACCGATTGTTTTCCGGGTTATCACCGCTACGCGGGAACAGACGATAGGGCACCGGTTTGAATTGGATAACAATTTCCGATTTACGCTGCGCCATAGACTTGCCCGTGCGCAGATAAAAGGGCACCCCGGCCCAGCGCCAGTTATCAATTTCGGTTTTCAGCGCAACGAAAGTTTCTGTATTGCTGTCATGGTCTACGCGCTTTTCAAAGTAATAGGCTGGCAAACGCTCGCCAGCATGCTCACCCGCCGCATACTGACCACGCACGGTACGGTCCTGCACATCCATGCCGGTAATCGGCCGTAGCGCCTCAAGAATCTTGAGTTTTTCGTTACGCACCGCTTCGGGCTCAAAGTGCACCGGCGCTTCCATGGCCACTAGGCACAACAACTGCAATAGATGGTTCTGCACCATGTCACGCATGGCGCCAGCACGGTCGTAGTAGTCGCCGCGATTCTCCACGCCAACGCTTTCCAGCACACTGATCTGCACGTGATCAATATGCGCGTTGCGCCAGAGCGGCTCAAACAAGGCGTTGCCAAAGCGCAGCGCCAGCAGATTCTGTACCGCTTCCTTGCCCAGGTAATGGTCAATCCGGAAGACCCGCGACTCATCGAACACTGCGCCAATCTGATCATTGATCTGGTTAGCGGTAAGCAAGCTTTCGCCCAGCGGCTTTTCCAATACGACGCGCGCATACTCATCAGCAAGGCCAACCGAGGCCAGATGTTTTACCGTGGGTGCAAACAGGCTCGGCAGGGTGGCGAGATAAAACACGCGCACGCGCTCACTGTCTTTCTTCAGCAATTTTGTCAGTTTGGGGAATTCGACACGCTGACTGACATCCAGCGACAGGTAATCCATACGCGCAGCAAAGCTTTCCCAGCTGCTTTGCTCGAAGTCACTACGCGCCACATACTGGCTGACATGGCGCTTGGCAAACTTGCGATAGCTCTCTGCCGAGTGCTGCGCTCTTGCCAGTGCATAGATACGCGTACCTTCGTGCAGATGACCATCGCGATGCAGGTAGTAAAGCGCCGGCAACAACTTGCGCATTGCCAGGTCACCGGTGCCGCCAAACACCACCATGTCACAGCTGATACCGTCTTGCGCCGCCACATCACTCTCCCGGAAAACAGCGCCCACAGCGTTTTTGTAGTATAACTACAAGATTGATCGCCTACGGGCACCAGAAACAGATGTTTAACTACACCACTGCAGCCACTCACTCGCAGCCTAACATGAAGCCATCGTGAATCTACTCCAACACATAGCCGCCAGCCGCGACCTGCTCCGAAAGTCCGAGCTCAAGGTGGCTGACTACGTGTTGGCGCAGGCGGCACAGGTAATGCACTCGTCCATGGCCGACCTGTCACAGCATGTCGGTGTCAGTGAGCCGACCATAGTACGCTTCTGTCGGGCTATCGGCTGTACCGGGTTCCAGGATTTGAAACTCAAGCTGGCGCAGAGCCTAGCTGCTGGCGCCAGCTTCGGCCAATTCTCGATTAACGAAGATGACAGCGTCGACACCCTGTCACACAAGATCTTCGATACCACGCTGGCTACCCTGATGGATGTGCGCGAACGCCTTGATCCGCAGGCGATTGAGCACGCAATTGATGCTTTGACCCAAGCCCGCCGCGTCGAATTCTACGGCTTTGGTGCCTCAGGCGCGGTCGCCAGTGACGCGCAGCACAAGTTTTTCCGCCTGCAAGTATCCACTGCGGCTTATTCCGACCCGCACATGCAGGCCATGTCCGCCGTCACCCTTGGCCCTGAAGACGTCGCCGTGGCTATTTCGCAGACCGGCCGCACCAAGGATTTATTGCACTCCGCCAACCTGGTGGTAGAGACCGGCGCGACCCTGATCAGCCTCTGCCCTAGCCGCACACCGCTGGCTGAGCTGGGCCGCATTCATATCCCGATTGATGTGCCCGAAGATACCGACATCTACACGCCGCTGTCCTCGCGTATCGCCCACCTGGTGGTCATCGACGTATTGGCAATGGGCATGGCGATGCGTCGCGGTCCAGAACTGGTCAATCACCTGAAAAGTGTCAAGCGCAGCCTGCGTGGCCTGCGCCTCTCGAACAAGTCGCGCGGTGAAGTCAGCGAATAGGCGCCGCACGTGGTAACGCCAGCGAGATCAGCGTTGCCGTTATCAGTAGCCCGCAAGACCACCCCAGGCAAGCCACCAGTCCGGCGCTCTGATAGACCCACCCTGAAAGCAGCGTACCCAGTAGCCGTCCCAGGGCGTTCGACATGTAGTAAAACCCAACATCCAGTGACACGCCATCGCGCCGGGCACCGGCCACGATCAAGTAACTGTGCAGCGATGAATTGACCGCGAACACCACACCAAATAGCAGCAGCCCACCCAGCAATATCCAGACATTTGCACCCTGCCACAGCAAACCCAGGGCAATCAGTCCGGGCAGTACGCTGAGCCCTGCTACCCAGTAGGCCGCGACGCGGCCGTCCGGCAGCCTGTCTCTGCGCTCGGTGAAGCGCGGCGCCTGCGTCTGCACCAGCCCGTAACCGATCACCCAGCAAGCCATAAAACCGCCTACTTGCCAGAAGTCCCAGCCAAATACACTGCTTAGATAGACCGGCAGTGCGATCACAAACCAGACATCGCGCGCCGCAAATAGAAACAGCCTAGCCGCCGAGAGCAGGTTGATGGTTCGGCTTTTTGACAGCAGTTCACGGAACTTGGGCTTGCCACTGGCGCGCCCCAGTTCACGCTTGAGCAACCGTCGGCTGAGTAGCCAAACCAGCGCCAGCAGCAGGGCGAGCAAAAGCACCGCGCCAGCAAACCCCAGGGTTGTAAGCAGCACCCCGCCGAGAAAGAAACCCAGCCCCTTGAGCGCATTCTTCGAGCCGGTCAGCAGCGCCACCCAACGATAGAGCGCGCCCTGCTGATCATCCGGCAGCAGCAGCTTGATGCTGCTTTTTGCGCTCATCTTGTTCAGGTCCTTGGCGATGCCCGAGAGTGCCTGCGCTGCCATTACCCAAACAACAGTAAGCGCAGACGCCGGTACGGTGAGCATCAGCAAAGCAACTACCTGCAACAACAGCCCCAGATTCATAGTGCGATTCAAGCCAACACGCGCACCCAGCCAGCCGCCCAGCAGATTGGTAACCACCCCAAAAATTTCATAGAACAGAAACAACCCGGCCACCTGCAGCGGGCTATAGCCGAGCTGATGGAAGTGCAGCACAACCAGCATGCGCAAAGCGCCGTCGGTCAGGGTGAAAGCCCAATAATTGCCGGTTACGATCAGATACTGCCGCACCTCGGCGGAAAGCTGCGACAGCCACTGCATCGGTTAGCCCGCCTGCCCGACCAAGCGTGCCAGCTCGACCAAACGATTGCTGTAACCCCACTCATTGTCATACCAGCTATAGATTTTTACCTGAGTGCCGTTGACCACCATGGTGCTCAATGCATCAATAATCGAGGAGCGCGGATCGGTACGATAGTCGATGGAAACCAATGGCCGCTCCTCATAACCGAGAATGCCCTGCATAGCGCCGACCGCCGCAGCCTTGAACAGCTGGTTGACCTCCTCGACGCTGGTTTCCCGAGCTACCTCAAAGACGCAATCGGTCAGCGACGCGTTGGCCAATGGCACGCGCACGGCATGGCCATTCAGCTTGCCGCGCAACTCGGGAAATATCTCGGCAATGGCCGTCGCCGAGCCGGTGCTGGTCGGAATCAGGCTCATGCCGCACGCCCGCGCACGACGCAGATCCTTGTGCGGCTGGTCGAGAATACTCTGGGTGTTGGTCACATCATGGATGGTGGTAATAGAGCCGTGCTTGATACCCATGGCTTGGTGAATCACCTTGACTACCGGCGCCAGGCAATTGGTGGTGCAGGAGGCCGCCGTCACTATGCGATGCACCTGGGGATCAAACAGATGGTCGTTTACCCCCAGCACCACGTTCAGCACCGCGCTCTCTTTTACTGGCGCGCTGACCACCACGCGCTTCACGCCCTGATCGAGATAGCCCTGCAGCACAGCGCTGGTCTTGTTTGCGCCGCTGGCCTCAATCACCAGATCACAACCGGACCAGTCGGTATCGGCAATTGCACGATTGGCGGAGAGCGGCAAATGACGGTTGCCGATCACCAGGGCGCCCTCAGCACCCCGGGCTTCGTGATGCCAGCGGCCATGCACCGAATCGAAATTCAGCAGATGTGCGTGGGTCGCGGCGTCGCCGCCGGGATCGTTGATCTGCACAAACTCCAGCTCCGGCCAGTCCCATGCGGCGCGTAGCGCCAGTTTGCCGATACGCCCAAAGCCATTGATACCTACCTTGATGCTCATAATCTGTCTCCTGAAACGGGCAAAGAAAGCGACGCGTGCAACGACGCACTACCTTGAGTATGGACCCAATCAGTCGCAGCAGCCGGAGGGCGGCAAACGCGCAATACTCTCGGCCAGCCAAGCTACGTTGCCAGCGGCGCTGTGATCGAGCACCTCAGTAACCCAGCTCGGCAGCGTGACCGCCAATCGATAATAAACCCAGTGCCCTGCACGCCGGTCACTCAGCAAACCGGCGCTGCGCAGCAGTGCCAGGTGACGCGAGACCTTGGGCTGGCTGGCCGCAAGCGCTGCGGTGAGGTCACAGACACAGAGCTCACCGCGCTGCGCCAGCAACAGGCAGATACGTGCCCGAGTGTCATCAGCCAGGGCTTTAAACAGCACAACAGGGGTAAGGGTGGACATGGCGCACTCACAGCAGGGAATAAACACAATATACGGATTCCCATATATACGGTAAATCGTATATTTAGAGACTTCATATAAAGTTCATATAGCCAGGCCCCTGCATAGCGGCGCTCTGATCAGGCATAATTCGCTGCCTGTTACCTTTGAGGATGCCCCCATGCCCGTCGCCATGGCCCGCCATATTCTGGTTAAAACCGAAGCCGAAGCCGCCGCACTCAAGCAGCGTATTGCCGCCGGCGAAGCCTTTGATGTGCTGGCAAAGAAGCACTCCACCTGCCCATCAAAGAAACGTGGTGGCGATCTGGGTGAAGTAAGACCGGGGCAGATGGTCAAGGCGATTGACCAGATCATCTTCAAAAAGCCACTGAAAGTGGTACATGGGCCGGTAAAAACCCAGTTTGGCTATCACCTGGTGCAGGTTTTTTACCGCGACTGAGAGTCGCTACCAGGCGGATAGTGAATCAGGTCGTGGAACACCGCCGGGGCACTGGTGGGGTTACGATAGCCATGTGGCTGGTCGGCGGCAAAACGTACCGCCTCCCCCTCACCGAGGCGTTGCCAAACGCCTCGCACCAATAACTCCATCACCCCACGCACGACCACCACGTGCTCGACCACACTCTGGCTGTGCGGTTCTGACAGCCGCTCGTAGCCCGGCAGCAGGGTGAACTCGAACAGCTCGAAACCATAGCGCGCATCAAAGGGAAACAGCGGTGCCATTAACATGGCATCGGCAGTTGGCCGCTGACGCAGCGCATCGGCACTGCGCAGAGTGACGCCGCGCAGTTCGGCCGGAGCAGGCTCCAGAAAACTCGACAGCGAGGTGTCGAAACCACTGGCAATCTTCCACAGTGTCGCCACTGTCGGGCTGGACTCACCCCGCTCGATTTGCCCCAGCATGGCCTTGCTGACCCCACACTCACTGGCGGCGCGATCGAGACTCCAGCTACGATCATGGCGCAGCTGACGCAACGTATCGGCCAGATACTGATTGATTTCCTGCATGGACAGTCCGGTTATAAAAGGGGAAAACAGCTTAGCAATTTTCTTTTGTGCGTTATAGCGCACAATGCTAGCATCGGCCATTCGTGCGCTATAACGCACAGCCGCTTATCAAGGATAGTCACATGCTCAAGGCCTGGTTCAACCCGTCTCACATTGCCGCTGGCTTCATCGCCGTGCTGGTGGGTTATACCAGCTCTGCAGTGATTATCTTCCAGGCCGCCGAAGCGGCAGGCGCGTCACCGGATGAAATCAGCTCCTGGCTGTGGGCACTGGGTGTGGGCATGGCCTTCACCAGTATCGGCCTGTCGCTGCGCTATCGCTCCCCCATACTGATTGCCTGGAGCACACCGGGCGGCGCGCTGCTGGCCACCGGCTTACCGGGCTTCAGCTTGAATGAAGCCATTGGCGTATTTCTGTTCAACGCCGCGCTGATCACACTCTGCGGCCTGCTCGGCTGGTTTGATCGCATCATGCGCTTGATTCCTGCCTCACTGGCAGGCGCCATGCTGGCTGGCGTGTTGCTGCCCTTTGGCCTGAATCTGTTTGTGGCGCTGGAGCAGCAAACCCTGATGGTCGGCGCCATGCTGATCACCTACCTGCTGGGCCGCCAGTTGCTACCGCGCTACGTCGTGCCACTGGCCCTGCTGGTTGGCGTCGTCATCGCGGCGCTGGGGAGTCAGCTGCATATGGATGCGCTGGACTGGTCCATGGCGCAGCCGGTATGGACCACACCGGCTTTCTCGTTGACCGCGCTGATCGGCGTGGGTATTCCCATGTTCATCGTCACCATGGCCTCACAGAACGTCCCCGGCATGGCAGTACTGCGCGCCAACGGCTATCAGGTGCCGGCTTCTCCGCTGATGACCACGACCGGCATCACCGGGCTATTGCTGGCACCGTTCGGTGGCTACACCTTCAATCTGGCCGCCATCAGTGCGGCTATCTGTGCCGGCAAGGATGCCGATCCCGACCCTAGCCAGCGCTACCGGGCAACCATCTGGGGCGGGCTTTTCTACCTGCTGACCGGGCTATTCGGCGCCACTGTCGCCAGTCTGTTCGCCGCCTTTCCGCAGGCCCTGATCATGGCTATCGCCGGGCTGGCCCTGCTCGGCACTATTGGCAACAGCCTGGCCAGCGCCCTGCACGAAGAGTCACAGCGCGAGGCCGCCTTTCTGACTTTTCTGGTAACCGCCTCGGGCTTGTCGCTGTTCCATATCGGCAGCGCTTTCTGGGGGTTGCTGCTGGGCATGCTGGTACTGCAACTGATGCGCAGACGCGGTTAGCTCAGGAATCCTGCCTGGATTGGCTGATCACGCCGTTATGTATCTCCAGCGTCAAGGCTTCAATACGCTCACTCAGATGGTGCGTTAGCTCGGTCAGCCGGGTGTTCTGCTCCATCAGCGCGAGCAAGGCATCAGACTGCGCGGCGGCATGCTGACCGCGCTGTTCCGCCGCCTCCGCCAGTGCCTCCCGATGCTGCGCATCGGCTTGCGCCAGCGCCTTGTCGCGATCCGCCTGCCGTGTCTGCGCCAGCAGAATCAGCGGCGCGGCATAGGCTGCCTGCAGGCTGAACGCCAGGTTGAGCAGAATGAAAGGGTAAAGATCAAAGTGCACCAGCCCACTGGCGTTGATACCAATCCACAGCGCAACGATCAGCGTTTGTGCGATCAGAAAAACCGGCGTACCAAAGAAGCGGGCAAAGGCTTCTGCCTTCTGCGCGAACCAGCCATCGCCGAATACGGAGCTCAAGTGCAGACTGGCGCGGTGAAAACGCAGAGTGTGATTGGCAGCCGCTTTGGCTTGCGCTGCAGGGGAAGTATCTGATGACATGCTGGCACCTCAAAGACGTTTTCAGAAAAGGCTCATACGGCACACAGAATAATCTGTTCCGGCTCAACCCAGAGACTGACCTCCTCACCCGCGCTCGGCAACGCTTGATCCTGCCGCAGCGAAGCGACCAATACCGGCCCGTCTGGGAGCTGTACCTGCAGCTCTGCACCATGCTCACTCTGCGCTAGCTGCGTTACCTGTCCGTCCAGCCGGTTATCGCCAGGCCCTGTTGCTGCCAGGCAAAGCCAGGGCGCCTTGATCAGTGCGAATACCTCAGAGCCTGCACTCAGGTTCAAGCGCTCGCTACTGGTACGCGTAATCAGGGCAACCAGTGGCTGACCGCCATCGAGCTGCAGGCTGATCCGGTCGTTCAGCGCCAGCGGTTCAACCCGCACTACCCGCGCATACAGCTGGTTACGTGCACTGGTGCGCAAACGCAGGCGCTGCATTACCTGCAGATAAGGCTCCAGGCTAGTGTCCTCCGCCAGTCGCGCGAGAAATTGCTCATGCTCCTGCTGATAGCGCAAAAAAGCCGCCACCAGCTCTTCGCCCTTGGCGGTCAAGCGCGTGCCGCCACCGCCCTTGCCGCCCACCGAGCGCTCGACCAGCGGCGAGCCGGTCGCCTTATTCATCGCGTCCACCGCGTCCCAGGCGGTCTTGTAGCTCATACCCGCAGCCTTGGCCGCCTTGCTGATGGAACCGGTGTCGGCAATCTGTTGCAGCAGCTCGATACGCCCCTGCCCCGCCAGATTCTGGCCCTCATGGGCAAACCAGAGCTGTCCTTCGAGTTTCATCGATATCGCCGCTGTATTGTGTTTCGATTTGCCAAGGATATACCCGCAGACACGCCAGCACAGCCGTGCTGCGACGGATCAGTGCTTGTTATTCGTTATATAACCAATAATATAGCGGTTCGCCAAGCCATTCTTCCTATGCTATCGGAGCTACCATGCGCCATACGCTTAAGACCCTGCTGCTGTGCCTGTTGCTGCCCAGTGCCCAAGTGTTGGCAGAAGAGGTTCAAGTGGCGGTAGCAGCCAATTTCACCGCGCCCATGCAGGTCATTGCCGCAGCATTCGAGCAGGACACCGGCCATCAGGTGAAAGCCTCCTTTGGATCGACCGGTCAGTTGTATGCCCAGATAACGCATGGCGCGCCTTTCGATGTCTTTCTGGCCGCCGATGACAGCACACCAGCCAAACTAGAGAGCGAGGGCGCAACACTGGGCGGCTCACGCTTCACTTATGCTACCGGCGCCTTGGCGTTATGGTCCGCCCAGCCTGATCTAGTGGATCACTCCGGCGCCGTGCTACGCAGCGACCGCTTCCAGCACCTGGCTATCGCTAACCCCAAAACGGCGCCCTACGGTATGGCGGCCACTCAGGTCATGGCAGCGCAGGGCCTGCTTGAGCAGCTGACCCCAAGGCTGGTGGAGGGTCAGAGCATTGGACAGGCTTATCAGTTTGTCGCCAGCGGCAATGCAGAACTGGGCTTCGTCGCGCTGTCGCAGGTCTACCGCGATGGCCAACTCAGTAACGGCTCAGCCTGGCTGGTCCCGGCCGAGCTGCATGATCCCATTCACCAGGACGCGGTGATTCTCAGCAAAGCAGCAGCCAATCCTGCAGCGACAGCACTGGTCGACTATCTTCGCGGTGAACGCGCTGCCAAGATCATCCGCTCCTTCGGCTACCAGCTCTAGGGTCCTGCAGCCATGCCGCTAACCAGCGCCGACTTCGCCGCCATCTGGCTAACGCTCCAACTTGCCAGCATCACTACAGCGTTACTGTTGCTCCTCGGCACCCCGCTAGCCTGGTGGCTGGCACGTACCCGCAGCTGGTTGAAGGCGCCGATTGGCGCGCTGGTCGCGCTGCCACTGGTGCTGCCCCCTACCGTCATCGGATTCTATCTGCTGGTCGCGATGGGCCCACAGGGGCCGGTCGGTGCGTTAACGCAAAGCCTGGGGCTCGGCACTCTGCCCTTTACCTTTACCGGCCTGGTCATCGGCTCGCTGTTCTATTCGCTACCCTTCGTGGTGCAACCTATCCAGAATGCCTTTGAAGCCATAGGCACGCGGCCACTGGAAGTCGCGGCGACGCTGCGCGCCGGACCACTTGACCGGTTCTTTCACGTCGCGCTGCCGCTGGCGCGACCCGGTCTGGTAACCGCCAGCGTGCTGGGCTTCGCCCATACCATCGGCGAGTTTGGGGTGGTGCTAATGATTGGCGGTAATATTCCGGATCAGACGCGGGTGGTGTCAGTGCAGATATTCAATCACGTGGAAGCCATGGAATACGCTCAGGCACATTGGTTGGCCGCCGGTATGCTGGTGTTTTCCTTCGCCATACTGCTCACCCTGCAACGCCGTGGTCGGGTTGGCGCCCGCGCGATCAGCTAAGGAACACCTATGCTCGAAGCTCGCTTCAGCCTGTCATTGGATAGCTTCACGCTGGATGTAGAGCTTCAGCTACCGGCGCACGGGGTGACTGCGCTGTTCGGTCCCTCCGGCTCCGGCAAGACCAGCTTGCTGCGTTGTATGGCTGGTCTGGAACACCCACCACAAGGACAACTAACGCTCAATGGCGAATGCTGGCAAGACAGCCAGCGTGGTGTATTTGTCGCGCCGCACCAGCGCGCAATCGGCTATGTGTTTCAGGAGTCCAGCCTGTTTGATCACCTGAGCGTCGAAGACAATCTGCTGTTTGGCTTCAAGCGCATCGCCGCGGGTGAGCGGCGCATCAGACTGAATCAGGCGATTGAGCTACTAGGTATTGAACACCTGCTTGCGCGCATGCCCGCGCTGCTGTCGGGGGGTGAGCGGCAGCGCGTCGGGATTGCTCGCGCTCTGCTGACTAGCCCCAGCCTGCTGCTGATGGACGAACCCCTGAGTGCGCTGGATGCCCAGCGCAAAGCGGAGGTCCTGCCCTATCTGCAACGTCTGCCCGGCGAGCTACAAATACCCATCATCTATGTCAGCCACGCAATCGACGAGGTCGCACAGTTGGCTGACCATATGGTGCTGCTTGAAAACGGCCAGGCGCTGGCCAGCGGGGAGCTCAACACACTGCTACCGCGCCTGGACCTACCTTTGGCCCAGGGCGACAACGCCGGTGTGGTCATCAACGGCCTGGTCACCCACTATGATGCCGACTACCAGTTGCTCAGTCTGCAGCTGCCAAACAGCCAACTCAGCATCCGCGTCGCTCATCAACCCATTGCCCCTGGCCAACAGCTGCGGCTGCGTGTGCAAGCCCGCGATGTCAGTCTTAGCCTGAGCCAGCCGGAGCACAGCAGCATCCTCAATCTGCTTCCCGCTCAGGTTGTCGAGCTGGCTGCGGCAGACAACCCGGCACACTTGCTGGTCAGACTGGACCTGCAGGGCACACCCTTGCTGGCGCGCATCACTCGCTACTCCAGCGAGCAACTGGGTCTGTACCCAGGGCAACCAATATGGGCACAGATAAAATCAGTCGCCTTACTGGGCTGATCAGCAATGCGCTGAAAACCAGGTGATTATTTTGAATAGGGGGTGAGCCTGCAGTGCTGGCGTTAACGCCGGCTGGCCAACAACCAGCGCTGCAGACGTGCGCCATCTATCAGCTCAAGCTGACGCTCAGCGGCGAAGGCACGCGCTTCATCGCTGAACTCACCGCAGGTCACCACAAACCCTCCCACAGCGCCTTCGGTGACAATGCGGTCGAATAATTCCCGCAACGGAGTTACACCCAGCTTACTGGCGCGCCAATGCTGACAATGTGCCAGATAGCGCTCGCCCGAATGCTGCAACAGCAGGTCACAACTGGCATCGGTTGCGGTAAGAGAGGAGCCCAGTAGACGGTAGCCCTTACGACGCCAGGCTTGCTCCAACAGTTGAAAGAATGCGGGCCAAGCCATGTTATTCAGCAATGCTGCCGGATTCTGCGTCAGCACAGCGCGGCGATGGCGCAATAGCCTGAGACAATTGAATACTGCCAATAGGGCCGCAGCGACAAAAGCCAAAGGCAGCACATACTGCACAACCATAGCCAGCTGGCGGAAAAAGGGACCCGCCAGAATGCCAGCGGACTGGCTGCCAGAGAGCAGCGGAAGCGGGCTGTTGGCGTAGTGTCGCAGCACCACCCAACTGAGCAGAGCACAGCCGAGATTGGCCCAGAAAGGCAGCCGCCCGACGACAATCAGCAGGTCGGCATAGGGGAAAGTGCGTTGACTCTGGGCCATCCGTGACTCCTGAAAACAGCATCCAGCTATCTACTAATCACAATAGATCCGGTTTACGCAGCGGTAAAGGAACCACTGCTCATTCGCCATCACTTATTTGGGTGAGGCGTGCTGAGCCAAAATGGCCGTAAGCAATCCCGGAAAGCGTTCGTCCAGCTCGCCACGGCGCAACGAATTCATATGGGTGGTACCCACGCCCTTGGTGCACACCAGCCCGGCGTCGCGCAGCACCCGAAAGTGATGGGACATGCTCGACTTGGGTCGGCCGCCGTCCAGCTCGCCACAACTGGCCTCCTCAACCTCAGCCAGACGCTGCACAACGTCAAGCCGCACTGGATCACTCAAGGCGTAAAGCACGCGCTCGAGGCTGAAGTCACTTACCGGGGGATGTTTGAAAGGTCGCATAGTCGGAATCATACACAAGGCTTTACTTATGATCCATAGTTCCAATATTATCGAACAACTGAATCAACACACTCATTCATTGCTCATTTTCGGGAGCCACCATGGCTGCACTATTCCAACCCTTCACGCTAAAAGACGTAACCCTGCGTAACCGCATTGCGGTGCCACCCATGTGCCAATACTCGGCCACTGATGGCCTGGTCAACGAGTGGCATGTTGCCAATTACACCGGCATGGCACGTGGCGGCGCGGGTCTGGTTATCGTAGAAGCCACAGCGGTTTCACCCGAAGGCCGCATCACACCCGGCTGCACCGGCATTTGGAACGACCAGTTGGCCGATGCTTTCGCACCCATCGTTCGCGGTATCAAAGCCAACGGCGCAGTGCCCGGCATCCAGATTGCCCACGCCGGCCGTAAAGCCAGCGCCAATCGTCCCTGGGAAGGCGACGATCACATCGCCAGTGACGACCCGCGCAGCTGGCAGACTATCGCTCCCTCTGCCCTGCCCTTTGGCGCCAACCTGCCCAAAGTGCCAGAAGCCATGACGCTGGACGATATCGCCCGGGTAAAGAGTGACTTCGTTGCCGCCGCCAAGCGTGCGCTGGCTGTCGGCTTTGAATGGCTGGAGCTGCACTTTGCGCACGGCTACCTGGCACAGAGTTTTTTCTCCGAGCACGCTAACCAGCGTACAGACGCCTACGGCGGCAGTTTCGAGAACCGCTGTCGCTTTTTGTTGGAAACCCTGGCAGCCGTGCGTGAGGTCTGGCCAGAGAATCTGCCGCTGACCATCCGCTTTGGTGTCATCGAGTTTGACGGGCGCGATGAGCAAACGCTGAACGAGTCGATCGAACTGACACGTCAGTTCAAGGCCGCCGGCATGGACATGATGAGCGTCAGCATGGGCTTCGACACACCCAAGGCCAACATCCCCTGGGCACCCGCCTTTATGGGCCCCATCGCCAAACGAGTCCGCGATGAAGCTGGCGTGCCGGTATCCTCCGCCTGGGGCTTTGGTGAACCGCACATCGCCGAGAAGGCCGTGCAGGATGGCCAGCTGGACCTGGTCATGGTTGGCAAGGCGCATCTGGCCAACCCACACTGGACCTATCAGGCGGCCCGTGAGCTGAAGATCGACAAGCCATCCTGGACCTTGCCAGCGCCCTACGCGCATTGGCTTGAGCGCTACTGATAACTGATCTGGAGCCGGCCTATAGACATCCTGGCTGGCTCCATCTACTTTTTTCCTACGCTCATATCAGCACTTAATGCCGACATGAGCCCAACCGAAAAGAAGCAACTGCCCACATGCCAATTAGTCTAGTCTGGGCACTTCAGTTATTCACCAGGAGCAGCCCATGTCTGACCCCTATTATTACGAGACGAGTAAGGGCCACGGCCTGCCCCACGACCCCTTCAATGCTATCGTCGGGCCCCGGCCGATCGGCTGGATTTCCAGTCAGGACAGCGCCGGCAACCTGAATCTTGCCCCATACAGTTTCTTCAATGCATTCAATTACATACCGCCGATCATTGGATTCTCCAGCATTGGCCGAAAAGACAGCCTGAACAACATCGAACAGACGCGCGAGTTTGTCTGGAATCTGGCGACACTGCCGCTGGCCGAGGCGATGAATCAAAGCTGCGCAGCGGTCGCGCCGGACGTAGATGAATTCGCTCTGAGTGGTCTGACCGCAGCACCCTCGCGCCTGATAAAACCGCCACGTGTGGCCGAAAGCCCCGTCAGTTTTGAATGCCGCATGACGCAGATCATTCAGCTCCAGACCAGCGAAGGCCAACAGGTTGAGAGTTGGCTGGTCCTCGGCGAAGTGGTTGCCGTACATATCGCCCGGCATCTGCTGGTAGAGGGCGTGTACGATACTGCCGCAGCGCAGCCTATTCTGCGTGGCGGTGGTCCGGCGGACTACTTCAGTATTGGACCGGAAGCGTTATTTAAAATGCACCGCCCACAATAAACTCATAGCGCCCAAATGTAAGTTAAGAAGCCCTGCTCGCGGACAAAACCGACTGACTCATACAATCGTTGCGCAGTCAGGTTATCCACCGCGGTCTCCAGCGTCAGGCTGGTGCGACCACTGTCCAGCGCCTGCTCACGAGCAGCTAACAGCAACGCCCGACCCACGCCCTGGCCGCGTGCCGAGGGCGCTGTGAACAGATCACTGAGCAGATAGCTCGCGGCACAGTCAATGGACGAGAAGCTCGGGTAAAGCTGGGCAAAGCCAAGCGCTTCGCCCGCGCTGGATCGCGCTAAAAGAATCAGCGAATCGCCTTGCACCAGCCGCGCCTGGATAAACGCGGTGGCGCGTGGCAGATCGTCCTCCTGCTGGTAGAACTGACGGTACTGGTTGAACAAATCGGCCACATCCGGCAGTGCCGTCAAATCGGCTGAAACGAGGGTTACAGGCATGGCGTTGTCTCCGCGATAATTGGCTCTGAGAGTATCAGCGTGGGGGGCACCGGCAAAGCAATCAGCACCCAGCCAGACGTGCGGCCCTGTCGCTCGCGCGGCACAACCAGTACAATGCGCCGCCCGCCTGATCAGGCGCGCTCATTCATCTTTTACCTCCGGCAGGACTGTCCCTTGATCTCCACCGCCAATATCACCATGCAATTCGGCGCCAAGCCGCTGTTCGAGAACGTTTCCGTCAAATTCAACAATGGCAACCGTTACGGCCTTATCGGCGCCAATGGCTGCGGAAAGTCGACGTTCATGAAAATTCTCGGCGGCGAACTGGAGCCTTCCGGTGGCCAGGTCATGCTCGATCAGAACGTACGTCTGGGTAAACTGCGCCAGAACCAGTTTGCCTACGAAGACTTCAGCGTGATCGACACCGTGATCATGGGCCACGAAGAGTTGTGGAAAGTTAAGGCCGAACGCGACCGCATCTACTCGCTAGCGGAAATGAGCGAAGAAGACGGGATGAAGGTCGGCGAACTGGAAGGTGAATTCGCCGAAATGGACGGCTATACCGCCGAGTCCCGCGCTGGCGAACTATTGCTGGGCCTGGGTATTCCGCTGGAACAACACTTCGGCCCGATGAGCGAAGTCGCACCTGGCTGGAAACTCCGCGTGCTGCTGGCCCAAGCGCTGTTTTCCGATCCGGACGTGCTATTGCTGGATGAGCCAACCAACCACCTGGACATCAACACCATCCGCTGGCTGGAAACCATTCTCACGGCGCGCAGCAGCACCATGATCATCATTTCCCACGACCGCCACTTCCTCAACAGCGTATGCACCCACATGGCGGATCTGGACTACGGCGAGCTGCGCCTGTTCCCCGGCAACTACGACGAATACATGACCGCAGCGACCCAGTCGCGCGAGCGCCTGCTGTCAGACAACGCCAAGAAAAAAGCGCAGATTGCCGAGCTGCAAACCTTCGTCAGCCGCTTCTCAGCGAACGCCTCCAAGGCCAAACAGGCGACCAGCCGCGCCAAGCAGATCGACAAGATTCAGCTCGACGAGGTCAAGCCGTCCAGCCGTATCAGCCCTTTCATTCGCTTTGATCAGAACAAGAAGCTGCATCGTCAGGCCGTCACGCTGGAAAATGTCAGCCAGGGCTACGATGGCGAAGTCCTGTTCAAGAATCTGGGCCTGCAGATTGAGGCGGGTGAACGAGTCGCCATCATCGGCCCCAACGGCATCGGTAAAACCACCCTGCTGCGCACTCTGGTCGGTGAAATGGAACCGATGAAAGGTGAGGTCAAGTGGGCAGAAAGTGCCGATGTTGGCTACTTTGCTCAGGATCACGCCGACGACTTCAAATACGACTACACCCTGTTCGACTGGATGTCGCAGTGGACCCAGGGCGGCGAACAACTGGTGCGCGGCACACTCGGTCGCATGCTGTTCTCCAACGATGACATCCTGAAATCAGTGAAAGTAATCTCAGGTGGTGAGCAGGGCCGCATGCTGTTCGGCAAAATGATCCTGCAAAAAGCCAACGTCATGCTGATGGACGAGCCGACCAACCACTTGGATATGGAATCGATTGAGGCACTAAACCTGGCGCTGGAAAACTTCCCCGGCACCCTGGTTTTCGTCAGCCATGACCGTGAGTTCGTTAGCTCACTGGCGACGCGCATCATCGAGTTGTCGGAGGACGGCATAACCGACTTCTCCGGCACCTACGACGACTACCTGCGCAGCCAGGGCGTGGTTTTTTAACCCGCCCATCTTTCTCCCTCAGCACGGCGGCGGCCTTGGGTCGCCCGCCAAGCGCCGAAGCTAGCCCGCCAGCACCGCTCTCAGCAGCTCACCATCAAGCACTAGGTGGTCGAACCAGAACACTTGGTGCACCAGCACAATAAGCCAGAAAACCGTTTGAAAAGAGGCCTTGCGTGTCTTGTGGCGAAAGACCTGCTGCGCTATCAAGGCGCCGGGCCAACCGCCGAGCAGTTCGGTTATATGCAAGGTATTTTCCGGAGTGCGCCAGCGGCCGATTTCGGCGCTGCGCTTGTCGATCGCGTATTGCACGAAACTGGCAATACTGACCAGCAGATAGACCGCCAGCGGCCAGACAATCGCCTGCTTGCTCAACATACTGATGGCACCCAGCAGCGGTAGCGCGCAAAGCAACGCCAGTATCAGCAACTTGAGTGGCAGTTGGCGAACCGTGCCAGCATGGCTTGCTGGGCGCCGCTTTGGTGTTTTTGCCTTGCGTGGAGTGGCTACCGATGCAGGCTTGCGCCCGGTACGAGACGTCGCTGCGGCTGCTGGTTTACGCCGAATCGCCGGGCGATCCAGGCTTAGCCCTTCGCCGCGCATGTGTTCGGCTCGCGGGCGGCCCCGCTCATCCTGCCCGGCAACAAAAAAGACCGGCATACCCACCACCGGGCGCGCATCACCGCGCATCGCCGAGATATGCACAAAGACGCGCTCACCTGCGCGTTCGGGTTGAATAAAACCAAAGCCCTTGTCGTCGTTCCAGCTGATCAGCTCGCCTCGCTGCTCCATACCTGTCCTTCCCTGAGATCAAGGTTGGCAGTATACCCGAGACGTTGTGGTCGACTAGTCGCGCGCGGTCGCCGCGCCCGCTATCTGCCAAAGTCGCGCCAGGTCCGCTGCCCTGGCGGCAAGCTGGGCGCCGGCATCCTGCATTGCCTGCTCCAGGGTCAGCGGGCCGGGAGCCAGGCTGAAGGCAGCGCCGATGCCCTCAGCGTACAAGCGTTGGTAGCCCTCGCCCAGACTACCCGCCAGTGCGATCACCGGCACGCCGGCACTGCGCGCCAGGCGTGCAACGCCAACCGGCGTCTTGCCATGCAGGCTCTGACCATCCAGCCGCCCCTCACCGGTAATCACCAGATCGGCGTCGCGCAGCATCTGCGCCAGTCCGCACAGCTCGGCCACCAGCTCAACGCCGGGACGAAACTGCGCCTTGAGTACCGCTTTGGCAGCAAAGCCCAGTCCGCCGGCGGCGCCGACACCAGGGTGATAACGCACATCATCACCCAGCGTTGCAGCCATCACATCAGCAAAGTGCGCCAACGCGCGGTCCAGTTGTGCTACCTGCAGCGGAGTTGCGCCCTTTTGCGGGCCAAAGATGGCCGAGGCGCCCTTGGGTCCGCAGAGGGGATTATCCACATCCGCGGCCACCATCACCTCAACCTGCGCCAGACGTGTGTCCAACCCGGTCAGGTCAATGTGTTGCAGCCGCGCCAGCGCCGCACCACCGGGCGCCAGCTCGTTACCATCAGCGCCCAGAAAGCGCACACCCAGCGCCTGCAGCAAACCCGCGCCAGCATCATTGGTCGCACTCCCGCCCAGCCCCAGCACGATGCGCCGCGCACCGGCATCAAGCGCCGCGCGAATCAACTCGCCGGTGCCATAACTGCTGGCCAGACGCACGTCACGTTCGGCTGCCGGGACCAGGTGCAGACCGCTGGCTGCCGCCATTTCAATCATTGCCTGCTGATCCGGCAACCAGCCCCAGTGCGCCTGCACCGGAGCGCCAAGCGGGCCCGCAACCGTGCACTCGCGCCGCTCACCGGTGGTCACCGCCAGCACTGCATCGACGGTACCTTCACCGCCGTCGGCCATCGGACAGCACAGCACCTCTGCATCGGGATAAACCCGCAACCAGCCACTAGCAATGGCTTGCGCGACCGCGCTGGCAGAAAGGCTTTCCTTGAACGAATCCGGAGCAATAACCAATTTCATCAGAGCAACACCAAGCTGAGCAGCCAAACGGTGATGATGCCGGCAATGCCCTGCATCAACGTACCCATGGTCTGCGCTTTATAAGCGGTACTCACGCTCATGCGACTGAACTGCGTAACCACCCAGAAGAAGCTGTCGTTGGCGTGCGAAACCGTCATCGCACCCGCGCCGATAGCCATGACACAGAGCACCCGACCCATTTCACTGTCGAGCCCGAGCTGGCCAAGCAGCGGCGCAACCAATGCCGAGGTGGTGACCAGCGCGACGGTAGTTGAGCCCTGCGCTGACTTGAGCGCAGCAGATACGATGAACGGCATGAACAGACCAATCCCCAGCGCCGACAGGGTAGCGCCCAGGTAATCACCCAGCGGGGTAATCTTCAGCATGGCGCCGAAAGCACCGCCAGCACCGGTGATCAGCAGGATAGGCGCAGCGGCCTGAATGCCTTCAACCACGCGCTCGTGAAACTCTTCACGCTTGTTATCCGAACGCAATAGGGTGCACGCCAGACCCAAGCCGACAGCCAGCGCCACCACCGGTTGACCAAGGAAGGCCAATACGGTGTACAGAATACCTTCACCCACCGGCTTCGCTGGCAGGTTGGCCAGGGTACCAAGACAGATCAGGCCAATCGGCAGGAAGATGGGGGCAAAAGCCTTGGTGGCACTGGGCAGTACACCGTATTTGGCGCGAATCTGCTCGTAGTCTTCGCTATCCATCACGTGGGTACCGTTATCTACCAGCTCAATGTCCTTACCGATAAAGCGGTTGGCCCAGAGCATCCCCGCCAACGCGGTTACCATGGAAACCACCAGACCTACCAGAATCACCAGACCCAGGTTGTTCTCCAAACCCAGGTTGCCGGCTGCGGCAATTGGGCCAGGGGTCGGCGGTACAAAAGTGTGGGAAGCATAAAGCCCGGTCGCCAGCGCCACGCTCATAGCGATCACCGAGATTTTCATACGCGCTGCCAGCGCATTTTTCAGCGAGTTGAGAATCACGTAACCGGAATCGCAGAACACCGGGATCGATACCAGATAGCCGATGATCGACATAGTTAGCGTCGGGAAACGCTCCCCCAGCAGCTTGATCACAGTTTCTGCCATGGTGATGGCAGCCCCGCTTCGCTCCAGAATCACGCCGATAATGGTACCGAGCGCAATGACAATACCAATATAACCGAGGATACCGCCAAAGCCCGCGGTGATCGTTTTGACGATCTCCATGGTCGGCACCTGGTAGGCGAAGCCGGCGAGCAGCGCAGCTCCGAGCAAGGCAAGAAAGGGATGTAGTTTAAGTCGGGCGGTAGCCAATACGATAAACGCGATCAGGGCGACCAGAATCAGGACGAGGCCCATGGCTGAACTCCTTTTTATTGTGTGTGCCGGTATGGGTGAGAGGGCTATAACCGCCATTGGGCGGAGCCAAGAGAGCATTGTTGCCCACTCGCAAGACAATTACCCTATGCATTCGCACAACATACTTGGCTAATTAATGCGCCCTATATGGGCATCTGCACAGCCTCAATCATCCTACCGCTCTGGCAAAAGCGAGAGTCCGATGCTCAAAAGCACGCGGTGCGCCATCAAGTCGAGATTTAATCCGGTAATCTCGGCGATGCGTTCCAGACGATAGCGCAAGCTGTTGCGGTGAATTGCCAGCGCCGCGGCGCAACTCTGGGCATGACCGTTATGCGCCAACCAGACCCGCAAGGTCAGCAGCAACTGGCCATTGCTGTCCGCCTGCCGCAACAGCTCAAGGGGTGCCAGCAACTGAGACACGGTCCAGGAAGGCTGCAAGTGATGCAGCAGCACCGCCAAGCGGTAGTCACTCAACCGAATCAAGCGCTCTGATAGGCGCAGGTCCTGGGCGTAATCGCGTAAATTGAGCAAGGCTTCGGTCGCTTCGCGCAAGTCCGCAAGATTGCCGACCGCCTCAGCCAGCAACAAGCGACCCACCGGCCAATCACGTTTGTCGACCTGTTCCAACCAGCTCAATTTGGGCGCGTGAGACTTGCCGCTGCGCAGCCAGAGCACATCGTGCAGGCCCAACGGGAGCAAGATGTCAGCGGGATGCCGCGCGCGCATCTGGGTAACCAGTTGCCCCTGCGCGTGCTGGTGATCCGTCTCCGGTGACAGCGATATAACGCAGGGCTGCAGCGGCCAGCGCCAGCGCATACGCAGGCGCTCGGCATCCTCTAGCAGACTGCTGACCGGATAACTGCAATCCAGCAAATTAACCAGCCAGGCCTCCTGCTGCTGACCGCGCCAATGTTGCTCAGCCTGCAACACCCGCTGCTCGACCAGCATCTCGGCAGTCATACGCAGTAGCTCGGCAAAGGGTTTAACCTGGGCCGGATCACCCGTGATACCGAGCACACCGACCAGCCTGCCGGCGTGCAGCAACGGCAGATTGATCCCCGGCTTGACCCCTTGCAAACACGCTGCCGCCTGCTCATCCAGCGCCACTACCCGCTGGTTAGCGAGTACCAGCTGTGCGCCTTCATGCCGAGTATCGATACGGCTGCTGTCGCCACTGCCAATAATCAGACCCTGGCGGTCCATCACGTTAATGTTATAGGGAAGGATCGCCATGGCACGATCAACAATGTCCTGCGCCAGGTGCCGGTCCAGTTCGAACATCCGCTACTCCTCATTAGTCGACAGACGGTGTTTTGCTGTCATAAACACGTCATGGCCTCTGCTTCATCATAGCTCCCGTTGCCAGATATTCACTGATACGGGAAATAGCCCCATGGCCCTGAATCCAGATTACCTTAGTGACAGCAGCTCCAGTAATAACGTGCGACGCGAGCGGCGACGCCAGGAAGACAAGCGACGCATGTCATACCGCCGAGCCATCGAAGACTACCGCGAAAGCCAGAGCCTGCAGGCGAGCGTCTGCGACTTTCCCGAGCTACTGGGTCATACCGATGACCACCGCTCGCAACGACTGCAATAGCTCGCGGCGTATACGCCACACGCTAAGCAAGCGCTCTGACTATTCAGGTTGAGTGCTAAGGTTCAAAAGGCTCCGCGAGCTGCCGAATCAGCGCCCTTTCCTCGCGCAAAAAGCCAAGAAAGGCCTCGGCAACCGGACTCAGACGCTTGCCCCTGGCGTGCACCGCACACCAGCTGCGCATCAGCGGCAGCTCGGCTATGTTCAGGCAAACCAGTTCGCCGTGTCGGATAAAGGGTGCCGCTGCGTGCCCCGGCACCATGGCCACACCCAGCCCGGCAATTGCCCCTTGCACCAGCGCTTCGGTCGAGCCCAGCTGCATCACCTGCTGCAGATGCACTCGCTTGAGCTGCAAAAACTCATCGCAGGCTTTACGAATACCGGAGCCCGCCTCGCGCTGCAGTACCATCTCGGCTTCCAGCGTGGACAGCGGCAGCTGCTGCTGACCCGCCAGCGGATGATCCGGCGCGGCGACCGCGACAATCGGATTATTCAGAACCGGGAAGAATTCCAGCGCTCGATCCTCCGGCACCAGCCCCATCAAGACCACATCATCACGGTTATCAGCCAAGCGCTGAATAATCTGGGCGCGACTGGCTACCTCGACACGAAAACTGATATCCGGAAAGCGTTGCCGAAAGGCGGCCAGCACATGTGGTAATACATACTGAATGCTGCTCGCCGCGGCCAGCCGCAACTCGCCACGCAGGCTGCCCTGCAGGCTGGACAGGTTCATCTCCAGACTATCGAGACGATCAAAGATATCGTCACTGGCACTGATCAAGGATTCGGCCGCCTCAGTCAAATAGAGCTTACGTCCAACATACTCAAATAGCGGCAGGCCGACCTGCTCTTCCAACTGACGAATCTGCAGACTGACTGCCGGCTGGGTCAACGACATGGCCTCAGCCGCGCGGCTATACGAACGACTTTCGCAGACCGCACGAAACACCTGCAACTGGCGCAACGTCATTCGCAGTAAGGACTTACGCATGATGGTCTAACCTGATTGATGGATTAAAAGAGACCGCAACGGGCCCGCAGCCCACGAAAATAATGGCTCAAAGCTTATCTATAAGCAATTACTTATAGATAAGCCAAATATTATTCATTTCACATGCGCCGGCAACGCGCCTAGGGTAACTGGAGAAATATTTTGCAATGTATTACCCGCCGGCCACGCACCGGCGCGGTGATACGCAAACGTTTTCGAGCAACCACTCGATCACCACCACGAGGAAAGCGTACGTGATCAAGAAAATTCTGATTGCCAACCGCGGCGAGATTGCGGTTCGCATCATTCGCGCCTGTGCAGAGATGGGCATTACTTCGGTCGCGGTTTACACCGACGCAGACCGCTACGCCCTGCACGTCAAACGTGCCGACGAATCCTACAATGTGGGCAGTGATCCCCTGGCGGGCTATCTGAACCCACGCCAACTGGTCAACCTGGCCGTCGAAACCGGTTGTGATGCACTGCATCCCGGTTACGGCTTCCTCTCTGAGAATGCTGAGCTGGCGCACATCTGCAAAGAGCGCGGCATCAAGTTTATTGGCCCCTCAGGTGATGTCATTACCCGCATGGGCGACAAGACCCAGGCCCGCCGCAGCATGATCGCTGCAGGTGTACCCGTTACTCCCGGCACCGAAGATAACCTGGCCGATATGGCCGAAGCGCTGCGCGAAGCCGAGCGTGTGGGTTACCCGGTGATGCTCAAGGCAACCTCCGGTGGGGGCGGTCGCGGTATTCGTCGCTGCAACGACAAGGCCGAACTCGAACAGGCATGGCCACGGGTTATTTCCGAGGCTACCAAGGCCTTCGGCTCGGCGGACATCTTCCTTGAGAAGTGCATCGTCAATCCCAAGCACATCGAGGCGCAGATCCTCGCCGACAGTCACGGCAACACCGTGCACCTGTTCGAGCGTGACTGCTCAATCCAGCGGCGCAACCAGAAGCTGATCGAGATCGCACCCAGCCCGCAGCTAACGCCGGAACAGCGCGCCTATATCGGCGATCTGGCAGTGAAAGCGGCGCAGGCGGTGGGTTACGAGAACGCCGGCACGGTGGAGTTTCTGCTCGCCGAAGGCGAAGTGTATTTCATGGAAATGAATACCCGCGTTCAGGTCGAGCACACCATTACCGAGCAGATCACCGGCATCGACGTAGTGCGCGAACAGATCCGCATTGCTTCGGGCCTGCCGCTGTCGATCAAGCAGGAAGATATTCACCACCAAGGCTTTGCCATTCAGTTCCGTATCAACGCCGAGGACCCGAAGAACAACTTCTTCCCCTCCTTCGGCAAGATTACCCGCTACTACGCCCCTGGTGGCCCCGGTGTGCGGGTGGATACGGCAATTTACACCGGCTACACCATTCCGCCGAACTTCGATTCCATGTGTTTGAAGCTGATTGTCTGGGCGCTGACCTGGGAAGAGGCGATGGATCGTGGCCTGCGTGCGCTGGATGACATGCGTCTGCAGGGCGTGAAGACCACCACGCCCTACTACCAGGAAATTCTGCGCAATGACGAATTTCGTAGCGGCGTGTTCAACACCAGCTTCGTTGAAGCGCACCCGGAACTGCTGAACTATTCAGTAAAACGCAAACCCGAAGAATTGGCCCTGGCCATCGCTACCGCGATTGCTGCGCACGCCGGACTATGACACTAGCGGCAAGCTTCAAGCAGCAAGCCATAAGCGATACCGCTTGCAGCTTGGCGCTTGAAGCTTGCAGCTGATGAGGAACAGATAATGAGCACCACACGTAAAATCACCGTAACCGATACCGTACTGCGCGACGCCCACCAATCGCTGTTGGCCACCCGTCTGCGTACCGAAGATATGCTGCCCATTTGTGACAAGCTTGATCAGGTTGGCTACTGGTCGCTGGAAGTCTGGGGCGGCGCGACCTTTGACGCCTGTGTGCGCTTCCTCAAGGAAGATCCTTGGGAGCGCCTGCGCCAGCTGCGCGCGGCTTTACCGAATACCCGTTTGCAGATGCTGCTGCGTGGCCAGAACCTGCTCGGCTATCGCCATTACAGCGATGACGTCGTTCGCGCCTTCGTCGCCAAGGCGGCCGCCAACGGCATCGACGTTTTCCGCATCTTTGATGCCATGAATGATGTGCGCAACCTGCGCGTCGCTATCGAAGCAGTAAAAGCCGCCGGCAAGCATGCCCAGGGCACCATCGCCTACACCACCAGCCCGGTGCATACGGTCAAAGCCTTTGTTAAACAAGCCCAGGCCATGGCCGAGATGGGCGTCGACTCCATCGCCATCAAGGACATGGCCGGCCTGCTGACTCCCTTCGCAACCGGTGAGCTGGTGAAAGCACTAAAAGCCGAACTCGACCTGCCGGTGTTCATCCACTCGCACGATACCGCTGGTCTGGCTGCCATGTGTCAGCTCAAGGCAATCGAGAGCGGCGCCGACCATATCGACACCGCTATCTCCTCCATGGCCTGGGGCACCAGCCATCCGGGCACCGAATCCATGGTTGCCGCACTCAAGGGCACCGAATTCGACACCGGTCTGGATCTGGAGCTGCTGCAGGAAATCGGCATGTACTTCCACGCCGTACGCAAGAAGTACCACCAGTACGAGAGTGAGTTCACCGGCGTCGATACCCGCGTACAGGTCAACCAGGTACCAGGCGGCATGATGTCCAACCTGGCTAACCAGCTGAAAGAACAAGGCGCACTGGACCGCATTCAGGACGTATTCGCGGAAATCCCTCGGGTGCGTGAAGACCTTGGCTTTCCCCCGTTGGTGACGCCAACGTCGCAGATTGTTGGCACCCAGGCGGTGTTCAACGTGCTGGCCGGCGAGCGTTACAAGACCATCACCAACGAAGTTAAACTCTACCTGCAGGGTCGTTACGGTCAGGCACCTGGCAAGATCAACCAGAAACTGCAGCGTCAGGCCATCGGCGGCGAAGATGTTATCGACGTGCGCCCGGCAGATCTGATCAAGCCAGAAATGGACCGTCTGCGCGGCGAAGTCGGCGAGCTGGCAAAAACCGAAGAAGACGTGCTTACCTACGCGATGTTCCCGGATATCGGGCGCAAATTCCTTGAAGAACGCGAAGCCGGCACACTCAAGCCGGAAGTACTGCTGCCACCGCCGGGCGAAAGTGCACCCGCCGCCAGCAGCGAAGGCGTACCGACCGAGTTCATCATCGATGTACACGGCGAGTCCTACCGCGTGGATATCACCGGTGTCAGCGTCAAAGGTGATGGCAAACGTCACTTCTACCTGAGCATGGATGGCATGCCGGAAGAAGCCGTTTTTGAGCCGCTCAACGCCTTCGTCGGCGACGGCGGAAGCAAGCGCAAGCAGGCCAGTGAGCCGGGCCATGTGACCACCAGCATGCCGGGTAACGTGGTGGATGTGTTGGTCGCGGTTGGCGATACCGTAAAAGCCGGTCAGGCGGTACTGGTTAGCGAAGCCATGAAAATGGAAAGTGAGATCCAGGCAGCCATTGGCGGCACCGTAAAAGCGGTCAATGTAGCCAAAGGTGATCGCGTCAATCCCGGCGAGATCCTGATCGAAATCGAAGCCTGATTCGTCAGCAATATGGCCGGCGATGATACCGGCAACCCGAGAGCGGCACCGGCAACGCTGTAACGCTGGTGCCGTTTGACAGACACTGATCGTCTACCTGTACAGCCCAACCTGATGATTGAGACTGCGACATGAATAACGACCCGAAAAAAACCGAAACTGCCGAAGAAGCGTTGCAGCAGATTGTTGACGGCTTCAACCGGTTTCGCCACGAGGTTTACCCCGAGCAACAGGAACTGTTCAAGAAACTCGCGTTTGAACAGACTCCACGCGCCATGTTTATTACCTGTGCCGACTCACGTGTTGCTCCCGAGCTGATCACCCAAAGCGCCCCAGGTGACCTCTTTGTCTCGCGTAACGTAGGCAACGTCGTACCGCCCTATGGACAGATGATGGGCGGCGTTTCTACCGCCATCGAGTTTGCGGTCGCGGCCCTCGGCGTGCATCACATCATCGTCTGCGGCCACTCCGACTGCGGCGCGATGAAAGCCGTACTCGACCCCGCCCAGCTTGAAGCCCTGCCCACGGTGAAATCCTGGCTGCGTCACGCGGAAGTCGCCAAGATCGTGGTAGAAGACAACTGCGGCTGCGGCGATGACAAACTCAGCATGTTGACCGAAGAAAACGTGGTGGCCCAGCTACAGCATTTGGCTACGCATCCCTCGGTCGCCTCCCGCCTCGCCCGTGGCGAGCTGTTTATCCACGGCTGGGTCTACGATATCGAAACAGCCCAGATCCGCGCCTATGATGCAGATACCGGCGAGTTTCGCGAGATCGGCGACGGCCCCATACCTATGGCTACGCCACGTGCACGCTACCCGGTATCACCCAAGCGCTGACATAGCAGCCGCAGGCTAGGTGTCTGCGGCTTAGCCGGTTCAGAGGTTACGTAGATAAGCGTTAATGAAGTCGCCCTGATTGGGCGCGTTGCGCTCGGTACTGAACAACATTGCGCCGCCCTCATGACGCAACTTCAACTCGTCACCAAAGGTGCAGTTGACGGTCTGAATAGTCGCTGCCTTGGTCTTGAAGTCGGCGTCCGCACGGCAAATGCTTGCCATCTGGCTGACCACCTCGCCGCAGTAACCGGCAATACTCAGCTGCTGTAGCTGCTCATCACTAATCTGCGACCAATACACCTCGGTGCTGACCGTGCTACCGCAGTCCTGCTGGGCCTCAGCGTCCTTGGCGGCCAGCGCGGCTGTTGCATCCTGCTGATGCACTGCGCGCTTGAACCTGGCCAGTTCGGCGTGCACGCCATCACTGTATTGCTGCTCATATAGCGCCTCCAACGCCTGTGGCCTGACGCTCTTGGCCAAATCGCTATCCGGCACCAGCGACTGCTCGCCTTCACCTGGCAGGTAGAGGAAGTACTGCTCACGACCCCAGTCTTCGCGCTTGACCACCAGGGCTCGCTGCTCACCGTCATAGGTTGTGCGATAGGCCAGCGTTTTCTGTCCTCGATCCTGCACTTGCGTCAGAAACACCACCTCATCAATCGGGCTGTTGACGCCGGTTACCTGCAACAGCGCCTGGTCACCATCGGCACTGGGCGCCAGCTGGACCTGTAATCCACGCTCACCACTGAATGCCAACGGATACTTGGCGAGTTCAAGCGCACTGACCGGCACACTGAGTAGGCCTGCCGATACCAACATCCAGGTACGACGCATGGGGCTATTCCTTTAAGTTCATGTGTATTTTGACCAACTGGTCCACTCCGGGAATTGTGCCTGTATGCACTCGGCCTTGCCAGACTGCGCCGATAAAAGCCGTCCGGTTCGTGGTGCAGTCACTATCCCGCGCAGGCTTGGATTCTGTATTGCCCCCAATCGGGTTATACTCCAGCACTAGATTCTATTTTTCAGGCCGAGCGGCTTCAGCGCTGCATGGTCTGTGTTCTCCAAGCCACGTCAGTTCTCTGCCGTGGCTTGTTGGTTTTTACCGCCAGCAGGCGGCAACACTGAGCGAGGCACAAAACAGATGAGCGCACTGGTTGGCGTGATCATGGGCTCCAAGTCCGACTGGTCCACCCTGAGCCATACGGCCGATATGCTGGATCAACTGGGCATTCCCTACGAAGTAAAGGTAGTGTCTGCGCACCGCACCCCTGACCTGCTGTTCCAGTACGCTGAAGAAGCAGCTGGCAAGGGTATTGAGGTGATCATCGCTGGTGCTGGCGGCGCGGCCCACCTGCCAGGCATGTGCGCGGCCAAGACCCACTTGCCCGTGCTTGGCGTGCCAGTCCAATCCTCCATGCTGTCCGGCGTTGATTCTCTGCTCTCCATCGTGCAGATGCCCGCTGGCGTGCCGGTCGCAACCCTGGCTATCGGTAAAGCCGGTGCGGTCAATGCGGCTTTGTTGTCGGCTAGCATTCTTGGCGGCAAGCACCCCGAGTTCAGCCAGGCGCTACAGGACTTTCGCGCCCAACAAACTGAAAACGTGCTGAGCAACGCAGACCCGCGTCAGGCCTGAGGAATCGACTATGAAAATCGGCGTAATCGGTGGTGGTCAACTCGGTCGTATGCTGGCCTTGGCCGGCACCCCGCTGGGCCAGCAATTTGCTTTTCTTGATCCGGCGCCAGATGCCTGTGCGCAGGCGCTGGGCGAACATATCCGCGCTGATTACAGCGACCAGGATCACCTGCGCCAGCTGGCTGAAGAAGTCGATCTGGTTACCTTCGAGTTTGAAAGCGTGCCTGCAGAAACCGTCGCCTTTCTCTCGCAGTTCGTGCCGGTTTATCCAAATGCCGAGTCACTGCGCATCGCCCGTGACCGCTGGTTCGAGAAGTCGATGTTCCAGGACCTGGGCATCCCTACCCCCGACTTTTCCGACATCCAGTCCCAAGCGGATCTGGACACAGCAGTAAAGCGGATAGGGCTGCCAGCCGTTATGAAAACCCGCACCCTGGGTTACGATGGCAAGGGCCAGAAAGTTTTGCGCCAGCCTGACGATGTTGCCGGCGCCTTTGCCGAGCTGGGCAGCGTGCCCTGCATTCTCGAAGGCTTTGTGCCATTCACCGGTGAAGTGTCGCTGATCGCCGTGCGTGCCCGCGACGGAGAGACCCGCTTTTACCCGCTGGTGCACAACAACCACGAGAACGGCATCCTCAAGCTGTCGATCGCCAGCACCGCGCACCCGCTGCAAGCGCAGGCCGAAAGCTACGTGAGCAAGGTGCTCGATAAACTGGACTACGTTGGCGTCATGGCCTTCGAGTTCTTTGAAGTCGACGGCGGCCTGAAAGCCAATGAGATTGCACCGCGCGTGCACAACTCTGGTCACTGGACCATTGAAGGCAGCGAATGCAGCCAGTTCGAAAACCACCTGCGCGCCATCGCCGGATTGCCACTGGGCTCCACCGCTACCCTGGGCGAAGCCGCGATGCTGAACTTCATTGGTGAAGTGCCGGAAGCGAGCAAGGTAACGGCTATCGAGCAATGCCATTTGCATCACTACGGCAAGGCCTTCAAGGCCGGCCGCAAGGTGGGCCACGCCACGCTGCGTTGTGCTGATATGACTACTTTGAAGGGTCGGATTGCTGAGGTTGAGGCGCTGATCAAGGGCTGATCATCCCGGCAGTGAGAAAGGCGCAGCATGCGAGTGTTGCGCCTTTTTTGTTGACGCTTGCGCGCAGGTTTTTAGACATAGCTTTTCAGATACTGGATAGTCAGCCTTTCGCCTTTTTGGCGAGCCAAGGGGGGCTGCTTGCCCAGCCCCCCTTAGCGATCCCCCGGGGCACCCGACTACGCGGCCCTTCGGGTTCGCTGCGTTGCTCGGCCTGACGGGGCCCTGCGGAACTCGTCGCTGCGCTCCTCAGGCTAGGCGCCCCCAACATTCCTCGGGCTTTCTCCCGCCAGTCCTGCGCTACTCGCCCGCGTAAACGGGACAAATACATGTACCCGCTTCACCATTTTTAACAAAGCTAGAGCCGTTTAAAAATCAATACAAATACACGGGGCAACTCCCCGTCTGCGTGGGCGAGTAGCGCAGAGCTACCGGGAAAAAGGCGCGCGCGGTGTCTGAGCGAAGCGAGTTTGCGCGTGTCCCCGGTAGATCGAGCAACGCAGCGGACCCGAAGGGCCATGCAGTCGGGTGCCCCGGGGGATTGCTAAGGGGGGCCGGGCAAGCGGCCCCCCTTGGCTCGCCATCAAGGCGAAAAGCTGACTCGATAAAAACATCAGAACGTCAGAACGTCAGAACGTCAGAACTGAGAATACAAACCGAGCCTTACTGCGCCAGCACGCTTACTGATAAGCCTTAAGCTCCGCCTTGGCAATCGCGTTGCGGTGCACCTCATCCGGGCCATCGGCCGTGCGCAGGTGGCGGGCATAAACGTATAGCTGCGCCAACGGGAAGTCCGATGAGAAACCACCGGCGCCATGCGCCTGAATAGCCCAGTCGATCACCTGGCACGCCATGTTCGGCGCCGCAACCTTGATCATCGCGATTTGCTTGGCTGCAACCTTGTTACCGGCCGTATCCATCAAATACGCTGCGTTCATCACCAGAAAGCGCGCCTGATCAATCATGATCCGCGACTCGGCAATGCGCTCACGCCACACGCCCTGTTCCGACAAGGGCTTGTGGAAGGCAACGCGATGACTCAAACGCTCACACATCAGCGCCAACGCCCGCTCGGCTTGACCGATCACGCGCATGCAGTGGTGAATACGCCCTGGCCCGAGGCGGCCCTGGGCGATTTCAAAGCCACGGCCCTCGCCCAGTAGCATATTGCTGGCTGGAACCCGCACGTTTTCAAACAGAATTTCCGGGTGGCCATAGGGCGGATCCATGTAGCCGTAACACCCCATATCGCGCAGCACGGTAACGCCAGGGGCGTCCATCGGTACCAGAATCATCGACTGCTGCTGGTGACGATTGGGGTGTTCTGGATCGCTCTTGCCCATCACCACCATAATTTCGCAGCGATCATTGGCAGCGCCCGAGATGTACCATTTGCGCCCGTTGATCACGTACTCGTCGCCATCACGCTCGATACGAGTCTCAATATTGGTTGCATCCGATGAGGCAACCAGCGGCTCGGTCATGGCAAAGGCAGAGCGGATCTCGCCGTTAAGCAGCGGCGTCAGCCAGCGCTCCTGCTGCGCTTTGGTGCCGTAGCGTGCGAGGACTTCCATATTGCCGGTATCAGGGGCACCGCAATTGAACACTTCGGAGGCCCACATACCGGGTACCCGGCCCATCAATTCAGCCAAAGGCGCGTATTCCATGTTACTCAGCCCCGGGCCGTGCTCGGCCTCGGGCAGAAACAGGTTCCATAACCCTTCAGCGCGCGCTTTGGCCTTCAGCTCTTCCATCAGTTTCACTGTGGTGTAGGCGTTGCCAGCCTTCTCGTTGGCGCGGATCTCTTCTTCGTAGGCCTGCTCATTAGGGAAGATATGTTCGTCCATAAAGGCCGATACCCGTTTTTGCAGATCCAGGCCCCGTTCGGTTTGCTGGTACATGGCTTAACTCCTGACTCGGTTCGCTATCGCCGCATGGGCGTCCTGCCAACCAAGATCTCAATACACATGTGTATTGTCAATTGTGTATGGAAAGCAATATGACGGCGCCTTCGTCTGACTTATAATGCCAGCTCTGTCTTATCCATGAGAGTGCTGCCATGCCTGCCCCCGCCAAAGCCAATCCGCGTGGCCGACCCAAAGGTCGGGCAGTGCTCAGTCAGCAGGATTGGTTTAATGCCGCGACCGAGGCCATCCTGGAAGGCGGCTTCGATCAGCTGCGCGTGCTGCCCCTGGCTAAACGTTTGAAAGTCACTCGCGGCAGTTTCTATTGGCATTTCGACGACCTTGGCAGCTTTATCCACTTGTTTCTCGATCAGTGGCAGGCCCTGCGCATGCGGGGCCTGCGTTACTGGCAACCTGGTAAAGATCCCAGCCTCTCACCTGAGCAGGAAGTAGATCGGGTGCTCACGCTGATGTTTGAGGGACCGGCCGTCGAGTTCAAGCGCATGAAGGTTGAATTCGCAATCCGCGACTACGCGCAGCGCGACGACTATGCACGCAACATCGTTGCTACTGTGGATAACGCGCGCGTCGAACAGAGCGCGCAGCTGCTTGAACCCCTGGTTGCCCCCGGCACTGCGCGGGCAATGGCGCTGATCCAATATTCAACGGTGCTGGGTAGCGTACTGCTGTTCCGCGGTCAGCTCGGCGGCGACGAATCACTGACCACGATCCGCAATCACTGGCAGCAGCTGCTAAACGGTCCTCAAGCAGACGCTTAAGGAGCCGATATCTTTTGACGCGCTGTACACAGCTGGTTACGTTCCTGTCAGATAAGCCGTGTGCGAACTATGATTACATTGTGCAATCATCGGCAAGTAGCTGATGCTTCCATCAGTAGACGGCTTGGCCGCTGGCCGTCGCGTAGAACGGGGATAAGCAGTGCTGATTGGTTCCTGGTTTTATAACGCCGAGTTAAATACCGGCCCGCTGTTGCAGGGAATGCATCATCACAGCCTGATGTTTCTGTCGATCGTGATCGCCATCGCCGCGTCTTGGCTGGCGCTGCAGGTTGCCGGGCTGGCTCGCGTTGCCGTTAACGAGTCGGCGCGTAAAGGCGCCATCGTCAGCGGCGCCGCTGCACTTGCTGGTGGTATTTGGGCCATGCACTTCATTGGCATGCTCGCCTACGATATCGGCATGCCAGTTCGCTTTGATCCGGCAATCACCCTGCTGTCGTTCCTCCCTGCCCTGGCCGCTTCGCTAATCGCCCTACCGCTACTGTCGCGCCGCGAGCTGGGCTGGAGCGAGCTCGCACGCGGCGGCATTCTGATCGGCTTGGGTATCGGCTGCATGCACTACAGCGGCATGTTAGCCATGCGCGCCGACGCGCAGTTGCTGTTTGATCCTGCCTGGTTTGTCGCGTCCATCGTTGTCGCCACCGGCCTGTCTACCCTGGCGCTTCGAATTCGCTTCGGCTTGTCACAGAAATCACCAAGAGCTCTATTCATTGCCGCTTTGATCATGGGCTTGGCGATTGCCTCAATGCATTACGCCGGCATGGCAGCAGCGCGTTTTATCGGTATCGCGCCGGCAAACTACAGCCCAGAGTACAGCCAACACCTGACGCTAGGTCTGATCATTGCCTTGACCACACTGATACTCGGCGGGCTGGTGGGTGTGGTTAACGGTATCGTTCGTTTCAGCCAGCTATATCGCCAGGTGCATGACAGCGAAGCGCAAACCCGCGCCGTATTTGATACCGCAGTAGACGCGATCGTCAGTTCAGACGAGCACGGCACCATTCACGAAATGAACCGCGCCGCAGAGCGCCTGTTCGGCTGGTCAATGGCAGAGCTGGTCGGCCAGAATATGCGCCTGCTGCTCACTGATCAGAGCTACCAAGGTCATCTCGCGTTTTTGCGTGAGTTCAACGCAGGCCTGCGCCCCCAGTTGCTCGGTAAGAGCCTGGATAGCACCTGTCGTCGGCGTGACGGTAGTGAGTTCCCGGTACGTGTTGCCATTGGCCAAACCGGGACGGGCGACGTAGTGCGCTTTGTCGGGTTTATCAGTGATATCAGTGAGCAGCGTCGTCTTGAGCAATCACTGCAACAGCGGGAAGAACAATATCGGACGCTGATTGCCAATATCCCGGGCACCTCATTCCGCTGTTTGCCGCGCGATGATTGGCCCATGCTGTTTATCAGCGAAGCTGCCGAACAACTCACTGGCTGGCCAGCCGACGACTTTCTGGCAGGCGGTAAAAGCTTTGCCGCGTTGATCCATCCCAACGACGAGCAACGCTGCTATGACCGCGTAATGCACGCTATCAGCAAGCGTGAGAAGTACAATATTGAGTACCGTATTATCCACCGCGATGGCAGTGAGCGCTGGGTTTCGGAAAGCGCCAGTGCCATCTTCGACGAGCAGGGAACGGCACAATGGATCGACGGGGTGATGATCGACATTACCCACAGCAAGCAGCGTAACGCCGAATTCGAGGGCATTGTCTATGCCATCAGCCAGGCGCAGGGCATGCTTGAGCTAGGTATGGACGCAACTATTCTCTCGGTAAACGAGCGCTTTCTCGCCCTCAGCGGCTATGCGCGCTCAAGTCTGCTGGGAGCCCCGCACGCGCTGGTGTTCGAGCCCTGCGAAGAAAGTAACCAACTCTGGCCAAGGCTGAGTAAAGGCGACTACGTGGCCGGCGAGTTCAGTCTGCGCCACATTGATGGGCATGTGGTTTATGTACAGGCTTATTACAATCCTATCCTTGATACGGACGGCAAGCCGCGCAAAGTAATCATGCTGGCAACCGATCTCAGCGAACGTCACCGCATGGAAGTCGACCTGGTTGAGGCCAAAGAGCGGGCCGAACTGGCGGCGGAATCCAAAGGTGCCTTTCTGGCCAACATGAGCCACGAAATTCGTACCCCGATGAACGCTATCATTGGTTTTAGTGACGTGTTGCTCAGTGACAACCAGCTACCAGCCGCTCAGCAACAACACGTCAAAACCGTGCATAACGCAGCACGATCACTATTGGGTCTGCTAAACGATATTCTGGATACAGCAAAACTGGAAAAAGGCGCAGTACAGCTGGAATACCAGTCTTTTTCGCTATTCGAGCTTTGTCAGCAGCTGCTTGCCGTTTTCCGCCTCGAGGCGACGCAGAAAGGTCTGCAGCTAACGTTTGACTATCAACTGGATCAGCACTACTTCTACGGCGACGCCATGCGTTTACGCCAGGTACTCACCAACTTGCTGGGTAATGCCATCAAGTTCACCCTCGACGGCCAGGTTGAGCTGCAAGTCAGTTCCGCGCAGGACGGCATCTGCATACGCTTGCGCGACACTGGCATCGGCATTGATCCGCAACGAATCAAGCTCATCTTCGAACCCTTTGCCCAAGCAGACGCCTCGATGAGCCGGCGCTTCGGCGGTACCGGACTAGGGACGACGATTTCCCGGCAGCTGGTAGAGTTGATGGGTGGCAGCATAAAGGTTGAAAGCGAGGAAGGTGTAGGCTCGTGCTTCATCATCCAACTACCGCTGATTGAAGCGCAATCGTTGCAACCCTCCAGCTCTAGCAAGCGTATAACGCTACCGCCGCTGAAGATTCTGGTGGCCGATGATGTTGCCGATAACCTGCGCTTGATGGAGGTGATCCTTAGCGCTGACGGACACAGTGTTACCTGCGTTACCAACGGCCTTGCTGCCTTTGAGCGGATGACCGAACAGCACTTTGACCTGATCCTCATGGATATGCAGATGCCTGAGGTGAGCGGCCTGGAAGCCACGCGCATCATACGCCGCTACGAAACAAACCTGGGCAGGCCGCCAACGCCAATCATCGCTCTAACCGCAAGCGTATTGGACAAGGATAGGGAGGCAGCCAAGGCAGCCGGCATGGATGGTTTTGCCTCAAAACCGGTAGACCGCCTCGCGCTGCAGCGCGAGATGTGCCGAGCTTTGCAACTCACCGAGCAGCTCACCGACGAGCCTGCTATGGCCGCACCAGCGCCCGCCGAAGGCTCGATCAATTGGTCCGAGGGTGCTCAGCGCTGGGGTAGCTCCTATGCCTTGGAGCAGGCTCTTCGCCTCTTTTTGCAGAGCAACCAGGATACGCCAGGTCAGCTGGCACAGCTGCTGGAGAGCGGACAGAGCGAAGGCGCAGCGGCCTTACTACACCGACTGCGTGGGAGCGCTGCCAACCTGGGACTGCAACAGGTGCAGTTGCTTGCTACGGCCATGGAGTCACGTATAACCGAGGAAAACCTTGGTGACCTGACCGACGCAGTGCATGAGCTACATGAGGCCTTGCAGGCTGCCGAGGCTGCAATCCCGGCGCCAACCGAAGATCAGCAGACAGTCGCGAAGCTGCCGATAACGCAGCAACAGCAACAGCAACGTCATAAGCTACTCAGCAATCTGATCGCCAGCCTGAAGCGGGGGGAAATGCTGGAGAGTCGCCTATCAAAGCTCGTCGGCCTGGTATCAGAGCCGCGGCTGACGCTGATCCAGCAAGCACTCGACGATTTTGATTTTCACCTAGCAGTGCAGCAGCTCGAACTCGAGCTTGCCGCGCCCGTTATCGAAGACTGATGCCATGCCATTGAGAGATGCCCGCCGTACCCTGTTGCTGGTCGATGATGAGCCGTCCAACCTGCATTTGCTGCGCCATATTCTGCAAGACGAATACCGGTTGCTGTTCGCCCGTGACGGCGAACGAGCGCTGGCACTAGCCGGGACAGAAAGCCCGGACTTGATACTGCTCGATATAATGATGCCCGGTATGACGGGATATCAAGTCTGCAGCCGGCTCAAGGCAAACCCTCTCACCGATAGTATCCCGGTTATTTTTGTGACCGCTCTCAGCACTGTGGAAGACGAAATCCGCGGCTTCGAGCTTGGCGCAGTGGACTATATTTCCAAACCGGTTAGCAGCCCGATAGTGCGTGCTCGGGTGCGCACTCACCTATCGCTGGTGCGTGCCGACGTGCTGCGCGAGACGCGCCTCAACATCGTCCAGTGTCTCGGTATGGCAGCTGAGTACAAGGATAACGAGACCGGCCTGCACGTCATCCGCATGAGCCATTTTTCACGCATCATCGCGCTTGCGGCAGGCTTCAGCGAAGAGGAAGCCGATGAAATCCTGCACGCGGCACCAATGCACGACGTTGGCAAGATTGGCGTGCCTGACGCCATACTGCAGAAACCCGGCAAGCTCGACGAGCAGGAATGGCAAGTGATGCGGCAGCATCCCGAGATCGGCGCGCAGATTATTGGCGATCACGATGCCACGCTGCTGCAGATGGCCAAACGGATTGCCCTCTCGCACCATGAAAAATGGGATGGCTCAGGCTATCCCAAGGGCCTGGTCGGTGAGGCCATTCCTATTGAGGGCCGCATTGTCGCCATCGCCGATGTATTCGATGCGCTAACCAGTGTGCGACCCTATAAAAAGGCCTGGACAGTAGAAGCTGCAGTGCAACTGATCCAGGAGCAGAGTGGCAAGCACTTTGATCCAGCGCTGGTAACCTGCTTTATCAATAGCATTGCGGCTATCATCGAGATTCGTAATCGCTGGGCGGAGTAGCCTTGTTACCCTGCCTGTGGAACACTTCTGCCCACGCCCTTGTCTGACCTTTTTCTCCTTTTCTGGATCTGCCCCGATGATGCTCTGCCGTGCTTTACTGCTGCTGACTATGCTCACTGCCCCGCTGCTGGTCTGCGCGGAACCCAAAGAGGTCGACTGGCTCGACCTGCTGCCCGCCGAGGACTACCAGGCCATGCTGGACATGCCCGAACTCGATCACGGCAATGGTAACGGACCTGACGCCAACGGCGACTTCACCACAAGCCTGCGACAGGAAGACAACAAACTCCCCGCGGTCATGTACTCCACTACGGTAGTCGCCGAGATGGATCAACAGCAGATCAAAATCGGCGGTTATCCAGTGCCGATCGAAAGCGATGCCAATGGCCGCTACACCCAGTTTTTTCTGGTCCCTTACGCCGGTGCCTGTATTCACGTTCCACCGCCGCCGCCGAACCAGATCATTCTGGTGAACTACCCCGCCGGCATGGATCTCAGCGATATCTACCAACCGCTGTGGATAGAGGGGGTATTACGAGTATCGCAAACCAGCAACCAGTTAGCCGATGCCAGCTATGAACTGGATGCCGACCAGGTAGGTCTCTACGACGGCCCTTGAGGCATGAACAACCCGCCTTAAAAAGCAGTCGTATACAATCGCCCAGCCGGGTGGCCCTGCGTATGGAGCCAATCCGCTATGCTGTCGAAATGTCATCATTTTCACTGGAGTTGGATCAATGCAATTTCTAATTGGCCTGATAGGGCTGGTGCTACTCATTGTAACCAGCCTGCGTCGCTGGCTTCTGCGCCGTGAATCGCCCCAGAAGCAGGCTGTCGACTTGCCCGTCGAGCTTTTTCAGGTCGGTTCAGCGGTAATAGCCCGCAGCCGTGACGATGCCCCCGGCGGCAGTGTGATCGTGATGCATGGGTTTGTAGAAAACTTTCTCTATTTCACCGAGCACTATGCCGACCCCAATATTCAGCTAATCATGCTGACCAGCGCGGACTATCATTTGCCGATCAACCAGCCACGCTTCAGCACAGCTGACTGGATAAAGGTTCCAAGCCAGCGCCCCGGCACCATTGCCTACGACGCAGCAGTGCTGAACCAGGCACTGGAGCACCTTGCGACCGGTACCCAGGTGCGAGTACATGGCCATTCGCGTGGCGGTGCGGTCACCCTGGAAGCCGCGCGTCAGCGTCCAGATTTATTCGAGCGCGTTGAAGTAATACTCGAAGCGCCGGTGCTGCCGCAAGGTAAGCCCTACAAGCCGGTACCGTCTATTGCGCGCTGGTTTGCCCCCTTCTATCTGTTCGCCTGGCAACAACAACCTATCAGCCCTGCCAATGCCAAGATTTTTGGCCCGCTGGATAACCCGCGCAAACGTGAGCTGATCATGGCGTTACCGTTCAATCCCCGCTACGGAAACACCTTCGTGACCAATATGAAAGATCTGGCGGACTGGATGGAAAACACCGGCACTGACATTTATCAGCACGTCAAATTCGGCGCCATTCTGGTACCGTCCAAGGATCTGGTGCTCGACGCCGCCGCGATGCGTCAGAGCGCGCAGCAGGCAGAAAACTTACAGATCATTGAGGTAGAAGGCTGTAGCCACCTGATCACAGCGGACCGGCCAGACAGCATTCCACCGCTGCCGGCCGTTTGATATGAGTTACACCCTGGAGCCCATCGGGGTGGTGCATTCATGCTTCAGTGAGAAATTCGCCATTCCGCGCCAGCCCCAACTGGCGCCCGCTGCCACCGGTATCCTGGAGTTGTTCCCACCCTATAATCAGCCCGAGGCGCTGGTCGGTCTGGAGCACGTCAGTCACCTTTGGCTGTTATTTGTCTTTCATGCTGCCGACAGCGGTCCAAAACACCTGCGCGTCAGGCCACCACGCTTGGGCGGCAACCAGCGCATCGGGGTGTTCGCCAGCCGAGCAACGCACAGACCCAACCCACTGGGGCAGTCCGTGGTCAAACTCGAAGGCATCGTTGACGGCAAGCTGCTGCTGTCCGGCATCGACCTGCTGGATGGCACGCCGGTACTGGATATCAAGCCCTACGTGCCCTATGCCGACGCGCTACCTGAAGCCCGTAACGACCTGGCCCCGGCACCGCCCGCACCTATTTTGGTGGAATGGTCAGCGCTGGCCTTAACGCAAGCCGATGAGCACGGCGAGCGTTTGCGCACGGACTTGAGAGGCCTGATCGAGCAATGCCTGGCGCAGGATCCAAAACCGGCTTACCAACAGCCCGAGCCTTCACGAGAATATGGCGGCCGCTTCTGGGATCTGAATGTGCGCTGGCATTACCCGGCGGCCGACTGTATTCGGGTTATCGACATCCAGCAGGTAAACCTACCCGATTAAGCTTGCGTCACAAATCCGGCTTTAGCATATATACTCCGGGCGACAGGCCAAACGGGACGCGGCTCGATTATGGGTGTGTTGTACTTTTCTCCAATGTTGCTGGGTATATGTCTGTTGCTGGCTATCGCCATCAGCGCAACAGCATTGCGCGTTATGGTGCCAACCGAACGGGGCCCCGGTTTCTGGATGGCAGGAAGCTGGTCGTTAATTGGCGGCATTGCCTTGTTCATCGGCTTTATCATCAGCCACAACCCCGTGCTCAACGTTCTTGGTAATGCCGCTCAACTGGCTGGCGAGGCCTTGTTTTTACTCGGCATTTTTCGCTTTCTGGGGCGTCCGCTGCCCTGGTGGACAGTCCCGGTCAGTGCGGGTCTGATGTCACTGGTTAACACTCATTACTGGCTATTCGACGGCAACTCGGATTTCCTTATGGGGGTGTACTCGACCATTGCCGGACTTCTACCCGCGCAGGCTATCTGGCTGCTGCTACGCTACCAGCATGACGCGCAAACCAGGCCAGCCCGGCTATTGGTCGGTGTCAGCCTGACTATTTATTCTGTCGTAACCCTACTTCGTGGCTACCTTGGCTACCACGACTGGTGGCACGATCAACCCTATATCCAGCCCTATGAATCGTTCAGCTACCTGCTGCCATATAACTTTGCGATCCCTGCCTTGGTCATGGGCTTTATCGGTTGCACCTTGATGACCACACAGCGCGTACTAGCGCGCAGCCAACAACTGGCCGATCAGCTGCAAGAACTCGCCACCCGAGACTCGCTCACCTGCGTACTTAACCGGCGTGCCTTTCATGAACATTTACTGCAAGAAATGGCTCGCGCCCAACGTTATAAAACCGCGCTATGCCTGGCTATGCTTGATCTGGACCACTTCAAGAGGCTCAACGATAGCTTGGGTCATCTGGGTGGCGACCATGCGTTACAGCAATTTGCCTGGCACTGTCATGAACACGCCCGCGCTACTGATGTGTTTGCCCGCTTTGGTGGTGAAGAGTTTGTCTTGTTGATGCCGCAAACCACCGCAACTGAAGCCCAGGCTGTGCTGCAGCGCCTGCATGATGGGATATGTGGCCAGCCTCAGCACTACCAGGAGCAAGTCTATCAACTGCGCTTCAGTGGTGGCCTGGCAGAACTAGAGCCCAATGATACCCCCGACAGCCTGCTTAAACGGGCCGACCAGGCGCTCTATGCGGCAAAAGCGGGCGGAAGAAACCGGATAAAGCTCTGGTCACCAAACCCGTAACATTGGTTACGTGGCATACTCAAACAGCCATTTTTTACTACGAGGTCCCTAGCGGTGTTCAATCTAGGTCATGTTGCCTTGCTGATGCTGCTTCTGCTGATCGGCTGGTGGCTTTTACGCAATTTGGGTCTACGCGATCAGGCCATGCGTTTGGTGCGCAATCATTGCCAACGCAGCGACGTACAGCTGCTGGACGATAGTATTGCCCTTACCGGCATGAGGATCGCGCGCAATCGACGCGGCCGACCCGGTCTGGTTCGTCGCTATGCATTCGAGTTCACCGTCACAGGTGAGCATCGCTACGATGGCTATATAGATTTGCATGGTCAGCAACTGCTGCATCTCGAAATGGCGCCGCATCCTTTCCCGGGTGGGGATTCAGACCAGCAAGCCAAAGAACAACCTACAGCCACGCTGCATAGAATGCATTAAATCTATATTAATCAAATGCTTATAAATTTTATCGGACACCCTTTGTTCCACGTGGAACCCTTGCCTCCAGCGCATTCGCGCCTGTCATGCTGAGCCAAATCCCTACCCACTTGCTAGCGGGTCCTCTAGGTGCAGGCAAAACCTCCCTGCTGATGAGCCTGATGCGACAAAAGCCAGAGCGCGAGCACTGGGCGATCCTGATCAATGAGTTTGGGCAAATAGGCTTGGATCTTGCCCTACTCACCAGCGAGCAGACAGATGGCATTAGTCTCAGTGAGATACCAGGCGGCTGCCTGTGCTGTGTGAATGGCCTACCCTTTCAGGTCGGCCTGGGACGGCTATTGCGCAAGGCAAAACCTGATCGGCTGTTCATAGAGGCCTCAGGCCTGGGCCATCCGGCAAAACTGCTTGAGCAGCTAGGGCAGTCGCCCTGGGTCGGCGTTCTGGCATTGCAGCCGCTGGTGATGGTAGTGGACGGGGCAGCGCTAGCATCTGGCGCCCCCTTAGCTGACAGCCAACAACAAGCCTTACCCCTGGCGAGTCTGGTCGTATGCAATAAAGCGGATAAGCTGAGCAGCCACGCCGCAGAAGCCTTGCAACAACGATTTAGTACACAGCAGCTGCGCTTTACCCGTCAGGGCTACCTTGACTGGCAGCACCTGCCACAGGCAGAAACAGAGCTGGCCACCGCTCGCGTACCAGAGGCAACAGCAGCAACCGAGTTACCAACACTTTGGCTAGAGAACACGAACTGGATCAGGTCACACCAGTTGCAACGAGCGCCCTACTCCCTGGGCTGGCGTATGTCACCAACACAGCGTTTCAGCCTAACCCAGCTAGAGCACTGGCTTACCAGTAGCCAGTGGCAACGTGCCAAGGGCATCGTAAATACAGATCAGGGCTGGAAAGCGTTTAATCTGTTGCCCGATACCAAGCCTGCCTGGCAGGACAGTCCTTGGCGGCAGGACAACCGCATAGAACTGATTGTCGCCGATGTGGATAACGCCAACGTCTTGGAACATAGCTTGCGACAGGTTGCTCTGAGCCAGTAATCTAGCCCCTTTGCCTTGATGCGCAGGCCAACATGACCCGTTTTTTGTTTATCCCACTGATGTGTTTACTCAGCACTACGCACGCTTGGGCACAAGCCTGCCTGATCGTGTCCACTGATCAAAAAGTACCCATTCGCATGTGTCAGCAGAATATGACCATTCCTCAGCATTTGTTCGCTGACAACTTTTGTCACCCGCAAATCCCGGACAGAAGCTTCGAGATCACCATGGTCGATGAATGCCCGGCGGAAGCTTATGGTATCTGTGCAGGGTCGCACACTGACGGCGTGGGTTATCAGCAGTCGATTTTTTATTACAGCGACCCAAATGACGCTCCCGTGTTAAAGGCCTACTGCGAAAAAGTCAGCAAGGGAGCCTGGCAATCACCAGCGCAAAATCCGGAGTAGGCCGCCGGGTTAGTTAGCCGGCGGCGAGGCTGGCAGACCGCTCATATCCAGCGTCTGGCCCTGCTTTAGGCCCATAGCCCCGACCGTTCCTGCTGGAACCTCCAGAACATAGCGTAGCGGCTCAGCAGCCTGGTAAATGCTGCAGGGCATCTGTGCACAAGGAGGAACCTCGGGGAAGATGTGCTCAATGCGGCCACTGGCACTGACAAACAGCAAATCCAGGCTGATCTGCATATTGTGCATCCAGATAGCCGGACGTGTACCCACCGGAAAGTCGAACAGCATGCCGGTGTTATCCGCTAGCTCACGGCCCATCAGGCCTTGTCGACGAGTCTCCGGGTCAGCAGCAACATCAAAGGTGAAAGACTCCGAACCTAACATCAGGGTTTGCTCAAGCGGTTCAGCGGTTACGCTCACCGCCCAAGAACATGCCATAACTGCAATCAAGCATCTGATTTTCATAGACTTTCCTAGGTTAAGAACGGCCCTCTGCCGGTGCTTACTTACGCATGATGCCCGCTTGAACACGCTGAACCGCAAAGCGGGCGCGCCCTACCCACGCCGAGGTTGAGCCGAGCAGGCGCGCTCATTTTTTCTGGGGGCGCTTCCAGCCACTGATGTTGCGCTGGCGCGCACGGCTGACGGCCAAACTGTCAGCTGGGACATCCATCGTGATAGTTGAGCCAGCCGCAGTCGTTGACCTCGCACCCACGGTTACCGGCGCAACCAAGGCGCTGTTGGTGCCAATAAATGCAGCGTCTTCGATACGGGTTTTGTGCTTATTTACGCCATCATAGTTGCAGGTAATGGTCCCAGCGCCGATGTTAACGTTGCTACCGACCTCGGCGTCGCCAATGTAAGACAAGTGGTTAACCTTTGAGCCTTCGCCGATATTCGCTTTCTTGGTTTCCACAAAATTACCGATTTTGGCCCCACGGGCAAGGCAAGTACCTGGGCGCAGGCGCGCGTATGGGCCGACTTCACAATCTTCCCCTACCTGTGCCTGCTCAAGGTGGCTGAATGCCTTGATATGGCTTCCAGCAGCGATCACAGAGTCGCGGATAACGCAGTTCGCCTCAATGATCACGTTATCAGCAATACTTACCTTGCCTTCGAATACCACATTGATGTCCACACTGATGTCACGCCCAACGACCAATTCACCGCGCACATCCACCCGCGCCGGATCAGCCAAGGTGACACCCGCTGTCATCAGGCGTAGCGCCTGACGCGCCTGATATTCGCGCTCCAACACCGCGAGCTGAACCCGATTGTTGGCACCCATCACCTCCTGCTCGCTCGTCGGCTGCGCGACCTCAACCGGAACCGCCTCGGCCACCGCTAGCGCCACTACATCGGTAAGATAATACTCACCCTGCGCATTCTGATTCGACAGGCTGCCGAGCCATGCTGCAGCGCGACCACCCGGCAGCGCCATGATGCCGGTATTGCCTTCGTTGATCAGCAACTGTTCCGGGCTGGCATCCTTCTGTTCGACAATCGCCATCACACGCTCGGCAGCGTCACGCACGATGCGGCCATACCCGGTCGGGTCCTGCATATTGACTGTAAGCAAGCCCAGCGCCTGTGCACCAGCCTGACGGCTGAGGTGCTCCAGCGTCGCAACCTGTAACAAGGGTACATCGCCGTAAAGGACAAGAATCTGCTCTGCTCCAGCAGTATCCGGCAGCGCCTGGGCTACCGCATGCCCGGTACCCAGCTGTTCATGCTGCATTACCCAGTTCAGATCCGCTGCATCAAGCTGCTGCTGTACCTGTTCCGCGCCATGCCCAATAACGACATGAATACGCTCTGGAGAGAGCGCACGGGCGCAATCAATCACGTGCCCCAGCATCGGCTTACCGGCAACCGGATGGAGGACCTTGGGTAAGGAAGAGCGCATGCGTGTGCCTTGACCGGCAGCGAGGATGACAACGTGCAGATTCATTAAAACGTCCTGTAGTGACGGGAAACTTCCGTGGATGATAGCAAAAGTGCAAGCTGCAAGCTGCAAGCTGCAAGCTGCAAGCTGCAAGCTGCAAGCTGCAAGCTGCAAGCTGCAAGCTGCAAGCTGCAAGCTGCAAGCTGCAAGCT
>Ga0207900_100051_pt1 | contig 107949 bp, 91 predicted proteins | sample LinPmetageLP39_FD_184052 | JGI IMG/M metagenome (GOLD analysis project Ga0207900, IMG submission 184052) | Marine viral communities from the Pacific Ocean - LP-39 (SPAdes) | ecosystem: Environmental > Aquatic > Marine > Oceanic | place: Pacific Ocean | collected 2010-06-14
CCTCAAGCCTCAAGCCTCAAGCCTCAAGCCTCAAGCCTCAAGCCTCAAGCCTCAAGCCTCAAGACGAACCAGAGAACCCTTGACTCCCCTCGGACAGCTTTTAGCTTGTAACTTGCCGCTGCACGCCAAAGGCGCGCTTAGTGCGCCTCATCCCAATTATTACCCACGCCCACTTCGACCAGTAGCGGCACATCCAAATCGGCTGCCTCGCCCATGTGGTCCTTGAGGCCCTGGCTGACGGCATCGATCTGGTCTTCGCGCACTTCCAGTACCAGTTCATCGTGTACTTGCATGATGACGCGGGCGTCCAGCTTGCTCTCAGTCAGCCATTGATCGACCTTGATCATGGCGCGTTTGATGATATCGGCGGCGGTGCCTTGCATGGGCGCGTTGATGGCGGTGCGCTCGGCGCCCTTGCGCATGGCCGGGTTCTTGGCGTTGATTTCAGGTAAATACAGACGGCGGCCAAACAGGGTTTCAACATAGCCCTGCTCGCTGGCTTGCTCGCGGGTACGTTCCATATAGGCCAGTACGCCGGGGTAACGGGCGAAGTAGCGGTCGATATAGGCCTGCGCCTGCTTGCGGTCAACATCAATCTGCTTGGCCAGGCCAAAGGCGCTCATGCCGTAGATCAGACCAAAGTTGATCGCTTTGGCGCTGCGGCGCTGCTCGGTGGTGACTGCATCCAGTTCAACCCCGAATACTTCGGCGGCGGTGGCCTTGTGCACGTCGAGGTTGTGCTTGAAGGCATCCAGCAAACCGGGGTCTTGCGCCAGGTGGGCCATGATGCGCAGCTCGATTTGCGAGTAGTCGGCGGCCAGTACCTTGTAACCCTTGGGGGCGATAAACGCCTGACGGATACGACGCCCCTCGGCGCTGCGGATCGGAATGTTCTGCAGGTTCGGGTCGGAGGATGACAGGCGTCCGGTCGCGGCTACCGCCTGATGGTAAGAGGTGTGAATGCGCCCAGTGCGCGGGTTGATCTGCTCCGGCAGGCGGTCGGTATAGGTGCTCTTCAACTTGCTGACGCTGCGGTACTGCATGATCACCTGCGGCAACTCGTAGCCCTGCTCGGCCAGCTCGGCCAGAACCGATTCCGCCGTGGAAGGCTGGCCCTTGGCGGTTTTCGACAGTACCGGCAAGCCCTGCTTTTCATAGAGGATAGCGCCGAGCTGCTTGGGTGAGCCCAGGTTGAACTCCTGCCCGGCCAGCGCGAAGGCTTCACGCTCCAGCGCGACCATCTTGATGCCCAGCTCAATGCTCTGTTCACCGAGCAGTTTGGCATCGACCAGCGCGCCGCAGCGCTCAATGCGCGCCAGCACCGGCATCAGCGGCATTTCGATCTCCTGCAGTACCTTGGCTACGCGCTCCTGCGGTTGCAGCTTGGCCCACAGGGTTTGGTGCAAACGCAGGGTGACATCGGCGTCTTCTGCGGCATAGGGCCCGGCCTGCTCCAGTGCGATCTGATCGAAGGTCAGCTGTTTGGCGCCTTTACCGGCGATATCCTGAAACTTGATGGTGCCCTGGCCCAGGTATTTCAGCGCCAGGCTGTCCATATCATGGCGGGTTGCAGTGGCGTCCAGCACATAGGATTCCAGCATGGTGTCAAAGGCCACGCCCTGCACATTGATGTCGTAATGCGCCAGTACATTGATGTCGTACTTGGCATGCTGCGCCACCTTGGCCTTGTTCGGATCTTCCAGGTAGGGCTTGAGTGCCGCGAGCACTGCGTTGCGATCCAGTTGATCGGGCACGCCCATATAGCTGTGCGCAACCGGGATATAAGCGGCTTCGTGCGGGCTAACCGCCAGTGAGACGCCAACCAGCTCGGCCAGTTGCGCATGAATACTGGTGGTCTCGGTATCAAAGGCGAACAGCTCGGCGGCCTTGAGCTTGTCTAGCCAGCGCTCAAAGTCAGCCTGTTCGGTGATGGTTTCGTAGTTGTTTTCCTGCTCTGGCTCGATAGCTGCGGCAACATCACCGCTAATGGCGGCGGCCTTGGCTTCGCGCTGCAGGTCGTCCAGCCAGGTCTTGAATTCCAGTTCCTGATACAGCTCGGCCAGGGCTTCGCGGTTGGCCGGTGTGGGCATGAGCGCATCAGCGCGAACATCCAGCTCAACGTCGAGTTTGATGGTCGCCAGCGCGTAGGACATGTAGGCCATGTCCTTGTGTTCGGCCAGCTTCTCGGGCAGCTTCTTGGCGCCGCGAATAGGCAGCTCGGGCACTTTGTCGAGGTTGGCGTAGATCACATCCAGCCCGCCGCCGAGGCCGGTCAGCAGACCCAGCGCGGTTTTCTCGCCGACGCCGGGCACGCCCGGAATGTTATCGACCTTGTCGCCCATCAGCGCCAGGTAATCGATGATCAGCTCCGGGCCAATACCAAATTTTTCTTTTACCCCTTCAATATCCATCACGGTGTTGGTCATGGTGTTGACCAGGGTGATGTGCGCATCAACCAACTGGGCCATATCCTTATCGCCGGTAGAGATCACCACGGCACGGCCATGGGCGGCACTTTCGCGTGCCAGGGTGCCAATCACGTCGTCCGCCTCTACGCCTTCAACACAGAGCAGCGGCAGGCCCAGGGCCTTGACGCTGGCGTGCAGTGGCTCGATCTGTACGCGCAGATCATCGGGCATGGGCGGGCGATGGGATTTGTATTGCTCGAACATGGTGTCGCGGAAGGTCGGTCCCTTGGCATCAAAAACCACCCCTATGGGGCTATCCGGATACTGTTTGCGCAGGCTCTTGAGCATGTTGAGCACGCCCTTGACCGCACCCGTGGGCAGGCCTTTTGAGGTCATCAGCGGTGGCAGTGCGTGGAAGGCTCGGTACAGGTACGAGGAGCCATCTACTAAAACGAGGGGAGCGGAGTCAGTCATGCGTCAGGTCAACATTTCCGGAGGTAATGGGGCTAGAATAGGGGTGTCATCAAACAATAGGACAAGACTACCATGATTCGACTATTTGGCCGCGGCCTGGCCGTGCTCCTGCTGACATCCAGCTTCTCGGTAATGGCGCAGGATGCCGTCACTGGCGAACCGGATGTCACCATCCGGGAAGAAGGCGATCGCACTGTTGAAGAGTACCGGGTAAATGGCTTTCTCTATGCTATCAAGGTGATCCCCACCAGCGGCGCGCCCTACTATCTGGTTGCCGTTGATGACGAAGGCAACTATGTGCGCTCCGACCAGCCCGACGGCCTGCGTATTCCCTCCTGGAAAATCTTCGAGTGGTGAGCTGAGTTATGTCGGTCTTTACCGAGGTCAGTCGCGCTCAACTTGAAGACTTCCTGGCGGGGTTTGCGCTGGGGCGGTTGATCGAGTTTGCTGGCATCAGTGGCGGCAGTGAGAACAGCAACTTCTTTGTCAGCTGCAGTTCTGGCGATTATGTACTGACGCTCGTCGAGCGCGGCGACGTTGATGCATTGCCGTTTTTTATTGAGCTACTGGAGCTGCTGCATCAGGCCGGGCTTTCGGTGCCCTATGCGATTGCTGATCGCCAGGGCCAGTGCCTGCATCAGCTCAATGGTAGGCCAGCGCTGCTGCAGCCCAGGCTTCCTGGCCAGCATGTAGATCATCCCGATCCTACCCATTGTCAGGCTGTGGGGCGTTGGTTAGCGCAGCTGCACAATGCCACTGCTGACTCGCCCATGGCGCGGCCGAGCGAGCGCGGGCTGGAATGGATGTTGCGGCAGACCCTGCAACAGCTGGCAGATAGCCCCGCGCTGCATAACAGCCAGCTCGATGCCCTGCTGGGTGCGCTCGCCGACTGGCAACTGACCGACCCCGGACTACCGCGTTCGGTGCTGCACGCCGATCTGTTTCGCGATAACGTCATGTTTGAAGGGCACCACCTCAGTGGCGTGATCGATTTTTATAACGCCGCCAGTGGCTGGACCCTCTATGACGTCGCCATCGCGGTGAATGACTGGTGCTTGAACGCTGATGCCAGTGTTGATGCCAAGCGCGCCCAGGCGCTGCTGGCCGGTTATGCCAGTCTGCGTCATTTCACTCCCGCCGAGGCTCGGTGCTGGCCGGATATGTTGCGGGTAGCGGCGTTGCGTTTTTGGCTTTCTCGTCGCCTGGCAGCCGATCAGCACGCAGGGCAGCAAGGTGTGTTGGTTAAAGACCCTGAGCATTTCATGCGGGTACTGATTCAGCATCAGCGCGTAGCCGTTGGCTTGCCGCTGGCGCTCTAAGCGCATCAATGCGGCTGGTTTTGTCATCGCCGGGACGCAATACTGGCCTATATTTCGCATTCACTCAGTGTTTATGATCACCAATAGGGAAGGCCCATGAGCACCATTCATTTCGTTGGCGGCGAGAAAGGCGGCGTTGGTAAATCCGTGGTTTCGCGCCTGCTGTCTCAGTTTTTTCTGGATAACGGCCTGCTCTATGCCGGGTTTGATGCGGACCAGTCCCACGCGACCCTCACGCACTACTACCCGGAGTTCACCCGGCCCATCGTGCTGGACGATTTTGAAAGCATCGATCAGATTGTTGAACTGGCCACCGATGAAGAAGACAAGCAGTTGCTGGTCGACCTACCTTCGCAGAGTCAGCGGTTTCTGGATCGTTGGCTGGAGGATAGCGGTGTACTGGAGATGTGTGATGAGCTGGGGCTCAAAACGGTGTTCTGGTATGTGGTAGACGGCGGCCGCGACTCGGTCATGCTGCTGGAAACCTTTCAGCAGAAGTATGGCTCGGTCATGCCCTTTGTGGTGGTCAAAAATCACGGTTGCGGCAACGACTTCAGGGATATTGATACGGTGTTGGCCAAGGGCTTTTCCAACCGCCTGCTGGCCGTAGTGGATATTCCCGAGCTGCACACGGCCACCCTGCACCGCATCGACAAGCTGGCCCTCAGCTTCTGGTCGGCGATCAACATCAAGAGCAGTGATGGTGCAAATCTGAGCATGATGGAACGTCAGCGCACCAAGGTGTGGCTGCGCAAGGCCTGCCAATCCATCGGCGAGGCATTTCAGCGTATCCAGTAAAGCAATAATGCTGCACCGGGCCTGCATGGCGCGGTGCAGTTACCCCTTTCAGCTCTGGTTTTCAGCTGTTTTGGCTTGATGCAGCGCGGCCGCGTTGTGCATCAGTGCGTAATGCAGCACCGCACCCAACAAGGCGCCCAGCAACCAGGAGTAGCCCTCCAGTTGGCTTAATGCTGGCGTCCATACGGACGCCACCGAGAAGATCGAGGCTACGGCAAAGGAGATCATTGCCTTGCGGTTCCAGCCGCCATCAAAGTAGTAGGTTGAACCCGCCTTGGCGCTGAACAGATCCTGCAGGTTCAGCTGCTGCTTACGTACCAGGTAGTAATCCGCGACTATGATGCCGTATAGCGGTGCCAGGATCGCCCCTAGGGTATCAACAAAGGCTGCGATGCCTACCTGGCTGATAAACGACACCCACAGCGCACCAATAAAAAAGGCAATGGCCGCTGTGATAAAGCCGCCGGTGCGAGCGCTGATGCGCGAGGGTGCCAGGTTGGCAATGTCGTAAGCGGGTGGAATGAAGTTGGCCACCAGGTTGATGCCCACGGTTGCAGCAAAGAAGGTGAGCGCCGCGATGATGGTCAGCGTCAGGCTGTCGACCCGGGCGACAATATCGGTCGGGTTGGTCAGGGTTTCACCAAAGACCACCACGGTGCCGGCGGTAATCACCAAGGCAATCAGCGAGAAAATCGCCAGGCTGACCGGCAGGCCAAGAAAGTTGCCCTTGGTCATCTGCTTCTCGTTGGTTACGAAGCGGGCGAAGTCACCGTAGTTGATTACCACCGCCGCAAAGTAGGCGACCATGGTGCCCACCACTGCAAAGAAAGCGGCAACCGGGCCTGACTTGTAATCGCCAGTGCCACTGAAGATGGTGTCTAGCTCGTTCCACAAACTGGGCCCGGCCTGATACCAGATGATCAGCATCAGTGCGATCATCACCACATACACCAGCGGGCCAGCCCAGTTCAGAAAGCGGGTAATCCATGCCATGCCGCGCACAAAGAGCATGACCTGAAAGGCGCAGACCAGACAGTAAGATACCCAGCCAACCGTGGTCATCCCCAAAAACGTCGCCGCGTCAGCCGGTGACTCCAGCACCGCGTTTAGCAGCAGCGCTACTGCGGTAGAGGCAAAATAGGTCTGCACGCCATACCAGAAGATCGCCACAATTCCGCGAACCACCGCAGGGAAGTTGGCGCCACGCACGCCCATACTGGAGCGCGCCATCACCGGGAAGGGAATACCGTATTTAACGCTGGGTTTACCGGTCAACTGCACCAGCCCCATGACGATAAAGCCCGCCAATACGATGCCGCCCAGTACCGCCCAGCCGCTCAGGCCGTAGGAAATAAATAGCGTTGCCGCCAGCGTATAGCCAAACAGGCTCTGAATATCGTTTGACCACACATTGAAGATCTCGAACCAGCCCCAGTTGCGCTTGCTCGGTGGCAATGGCGCCAGGTCTTCGTTGTGTAGCGACGGGTCGATGTCATGTATCTGAAAGTCGTCGTTAGCCATGGGCCGTTCCTTGCGTCTTGTTGTGGTTGCCAAGCAGGGCCTGAGTTCACCGCCCTGCCGGTTGCGCTTGCACGTTCTGTTCCGCCTTCTCCTGCACCGGCCAACTAGCCGTTACAGGCCTGAATCAAGACAAGAACCCAGGCCGAACAAAGCCCAAGTGCGTGAAAAGGGCGCACATTGTGTACAAAAACGTAGCAGCTTTGTATTCAATAAATGTAGTGAATGCCAATAAATCGCTACAAGTGGGTGGCGATGTCGGCTCCAGGCCCCTGCCCATAAGGGCTCCAGCGCACCATGCATAACATCCGCTTTACCTCGGTCCGCTATGGGATTACTTTCGGATTCTGGTAGTCGTCAGTTCGCCGGAGCTCAAGGATGGCGCGCACTTACTCACGCAGTTGGTAACCGCATCGTCCGCAAGGCGGGTCGGTCGTCTTCAGTCTTATCCTTGGGCAATTGGTATCGCTTAGTATCTGCGCGCTCGTTTTGCGTCGCTGCGTAGAACTGTTGGAGGCTATGACTCACTGCATTTCATACCGCATCTTATTGAGGTTGAAGCTGACGGCGATGCCGCCAGGGTGATCAATGCCGCTGGCAATGTAGCGGGTGATCTGGCTGCGGGTGGCGAGCCTGATAAGGCACCATAGGTTCTGCTGTGCTAACCGAGTCTGGTTTACAGGAGGTAGTCAGTGTCACAAAAATATGCAGCATTAGAGGTGCCGCACCGCGAGTTTATTGCCGCGCAACACCTGTTCTTTGTCGGCTCTGCTGCGGCAGATGGTCTGGTGAACGTATCGCCCAAGGGCATGGATAGCTTGCGGGTATTGGGGGCTGGTCGGCTGGTATGGCTGAACCTGACCGGCAGTGGTAATGAAACCGCCGCGCATGTGCTTGAACTGCCGCGCATGACCATTATGTTTTGTTCCTTCGACAAGCAGCCACTGATTCTGCGGATCTATGGCAGCGCAGAGGTGATCTATCCCGATCATCCCAAATGGCCCGAGTTGATTCGCTTATTCCCGGAGTACACGGGCGCCCGGCAGATTTTCGACTTGCAGATTGAGTTGGTGCAGACCTCCTGCGGCTTTGCTGTGCCCTTCTATGAGTTCAAGGCCGAGCGCGACACGCTGACTAAATGGGCCGATGGCAGGGGTGCAGAGGGCGTCGAGACTTACTGGTCAGAGAAGAACCTACTGAGCCTGGATGGCAAAAAGACGGGTATGGTGACGCAGGACTAGTTGGCTCTGATCGTCGCTATACTTAGCTGTCAGCGCTTATTCGCTTGATCGATAACGGGCAGATCAACTTTGCTCCGGGGTAATTAGATGAACAGGATGTTAGCGCTACTGCTGTTACTCGGGACCGGTTACGCACAGGCCGAGGGTTTGTGCGCTGAAGGCGAGACGGTCGCTTTTTCGTGCGGAGTGGGCAGTAAAAGTCTGTCGGTTTGTGGGCTCGCCGATGACACGCTGAGCTATCGCTTTGGTACCCCTGAGCGCGTGGAGCTGGAGATAACCGCGCCGATTCACTTCAGTCGCACGGCCTACAGCGGTGGCGGTGAGGGTAATTTGACCTTTGCTGCTGGCCGCTACAAGTATGTCGTCTATTCCAGTATCAGCAATGGTGATTGGCTGGCCGATGGTGGTCGAGACAAGATAGAGAGGGCCGGTGTTTATGTGGTCAAGGATGACAAGTTGCTGGCGGATATACCCTGCAAAAGCTACTCAGCTGAGCACTTCATTCGCCAGCTGCCGGCGCATGAGGAGGAGGCGTTCGAGTACTACCGGTAACCTGTAAATAAGGCTACTGACAGTGCGCGTGAAACCCGGGGCAAAAGACGTGGTCACAGGGTGGCGCGGAGTCGTTTCGCCCGCAAGTCCCCTGTTGAATAGGCGCTAGACTCCGATGCTGATTGCCCACCTGCCGTCCGGCTACATTCTTTCCAGTTACCTGCTCGAACGGGTGCGCGCGCTGCCAGTCAAAGCCTCATGGGTGATCGCTGCCGGCATGCTGGGCGCTGTGGCGCCGGACTTCGACATGCTTTACTTCCTGTTTGTCGACCACGGTCAGACGCACCATCATCGTTACATGACGCACTGGCCGTCCCTATGGCTGGGCTTGATCGCCTTTGCCTTGGGCTGGCGTTGGTTGGGGCGGCAGTCGGCGGCGGCCTGTTTACTGCTGATATTCAGCCTGGGCGGCATGCTGCATGTGTTGCTGGATACCCTGGCCGGTGACATCTGGTGGTTTGCGCCACTGGTTGATCAACGCTATGCGCTGGTCAAGGTGACCGCGCGTTATCAGCCGTGGTGGCTGAATTTTGTTATCCATTGGGTGTTTTTGGTGGAGCTGACGATTTGCGCCTGGGCGTTCTGGCGTTGGCGTTTGCGGCATTCATGGGGCAGATAAGGGGAGCTCAGTGCGGTAACACGCACGCGCAGGATTGATCTGCGCGCCGCTGTCTGTCTTTGGGGTGAGTGCGGCAACGCTATTCGTGTGCCGCGCTCAATTGGCAACCAAGCTTCAGAACATCCAGCTTTTGGGGTTAGGGTGCGGTTGCTGGCTATCCAGTGCCTGGAGACCCTTGATGCAGCGTACGATCAGCCATACCACCCAGAAGAGGAGCACGAGGTAGCCGACCAGCAGCAGGGCAAACAGGCAGCCGACAAAAATATACAAAGCGCCGATCCAGAAGGTGCGGATCTGAAACTGATAGTGGCTTTTCAGCCATTCCGGCGCGTTGTCTTTGTTCACGTAAGCGAGGACGACACCTACGATGCCGGTAATGCCCATTACGAGCCCAACCATATACAGGATATAAACAATCTTGGCTGTTCCTGCATCGTTTGCAGAGAGTGTTGGTGTGGATTGAGTCATCTTTAGCTTCCTTTTACTTCTGATCAGTATTGTCGCTGTTACCGCGACGGTGTTGGAATGAGCCAGGCTCTAGCGGGTGGCTGCCCAGCCTGCTTCGGTTTGCGTCAGGGTCATGCTCGAACGTGTTGTGGTGCGTCCGGCCATGGGCATGGAGAGATCCACTTCAACATCGCAGCGGTATGTGGCATCACGAATCTCGTCGCAGCCATGGAGCGTGACCTCGTGGATTTTGGCTTGCATGTCAGACGCCATGTCAGAGCCAACCATTCCCTTCAGCATGCTATTGGTTTGCGTCACCTGTGCCTCTAGAAGCGCCTGGATATCGCTTTCAGAGGGGCCGCTAGAACAGGCGATGAGTGCCAGGGCGGCAACTACGGGCAACATATTTCTGGAGTATTTATACATAGGTTCTTCTTGAGCGCTTGGGTTGGGGGAGGCGCCGTTTCAGCGCAGTGAGTGTTAGAGCAGATTTAACGCAGGGCTGGTTGCCACCGACGCAGTAATAGGCCGCCGCAGTGGCCTGGTATGCGGTGTGCTGAGAAAAAGCGGGGTATGAAGTTACGGCCGAAAGCCGCAGTGAACGGTCACGCCTCACATGATGTCCTTATCCAGTAGTAGCCCTTATAGCGGGGCCTTTCGTCGTCCAGTGTCGAGATGTGGCTTTGCTTGGTCCTGTTGTGTCAGAAACCTGAGCACTTGCACATTTGCGCAGCCTGGCAAAACCCAATGCCAGGCATATTATGGCAAAGTGCTATTAACGGTCTATGTTTTTGACGTCAAATTGCTGCCTTCTTTGCGAGAAGGGCGTTAGGCGCGAAGCGCGACCGCCGCTGCTTGTGGGCTGCAGCGGGCTGGGGCTGACGTTATGCGGAAGGGTTATAGTTGTTCCAGACAGCTCGCCCAGGTGTTGGTCAGCGCTCTTAGCTGCTGCTCGTAACCGTGCGGACCAACCTTAGTCGCTGCGCCCATTGGGTCGAGCTGTGCGCTTTGCACCGGCAAACCGGCAGTCAGGCTGTTGATCAGACGCGGGGTGAATTGCGGTTCGCTGAATACGCAGGCTGGCGCTGCTGCGCTCAGGGTATTGCGTAATTCGTTAACGTGGCGTGCCCCCGGTTGAATCTCATGGGCGAGGCTGAACACGCCGCGGTGCTGCAATCCCAGATAGCTCTCCAGATAACCGTAGCCATCGTGAAACACAAAGTAGGGTTTGTCTTTTAACGGTGCAAAGCGCTCTGTGAGTTGCTGCTCCAGTATTTGCATGCGTTGCTCGAAAGCGGCGACATTGGCTTCGATCAGACTGTGCTGTTGCGGGTAGAGAGGGGCGAGATCGTCCTCCATCCAGCGCGCGATAACGACTGCGTTTTCCGGTGACAGCCAGATATGCGGGTCAATACTGCCCGGGCCGTGGTCATGGCCGTCGTGCTCCGCACTTGCGTCATGGTCGTCGGCGTGCTCATTGGCGTTGTGGTCATGTGCCGGTGCGTCTTCGTCAAAGTGACGCAGGCGCAGGCCGGGTATCTCGGCCAGTTCGCGAGCGCTGGGTAGTTCATGCAGGGTGCTTTGCAGAAAGAGTTCCAGCGAAGGGCCGACCCAGTAGATGCGCTCGGCACTTGCCAGTGCGCGGCGGTCCGAGGGGCGCAGTGCAAAGGAGTGTGGTGATGCACCTGCGGGCAGGAGTGCGGCGGGCGTATCGATGCCATCGAGTACGGCAGCAGCGATTTGCTGTACTGGTTTGATTGAGGCGAGCACGCGTACTGGGTCGGCGTGGGCGTTGAGGGTGAGCAGCAGCCCGCACAAGGCAGCAAGCAGGCGAAAGGATGACATGGTAGGGCGTACCTCTGAACAGTAAAGTGTTATATGATAACAGCTCAAATGCGAGCGCACAGATTCCATTTTGTAGTGCTACCCGACAGGACGATCCCATGACCGAGTTTCTCTCCGCGCAAGACCCGCAGCAGCCGCACGATCACACTCGCTGTGTCAGCCACGCCCTGGGCGCTGCCGAAGAGGTCTGCGCGCGCGAGGGCGTTCGCTTTACCACTCTGCGCAAACGCGTGCTGGAGTTGGTTTGGCAAAGCCACAAGCCGCTAGGTGCCTACGATATTCTGGAAACCCTGTCGCGCGATGACGGTCGTCGTGCCGCGCCGCCCACTGTGTATCGGGCGCTGGATTTTCTGCAGGAGCAGGGCCTGGTGCACCGCATCGCCTCGCTCAACGCCTTCATTGGCTGCGCCAGCCCGGAACACCGGCATGAAGGTCACTTTCTGATTTGCCTTGGCTGCCATATCGCGATTGAGCTGGATGCCGCTGGCATCAGTAAGGCGATAGCCGGTGCGGCCAAGAGCCATGGCTTTGCGGTACAGGGCGAAACCGTTGAGATCAGCGGCCTATGTTCGCAGTGCCGGGAGGCAGCGTGAGTAAAGCGCTGTTAGCGCTGGAGGACGTCAGCCTGCGCTTGCATGGCACGGATGTGCTTGAGCATGTGAATCTGCAGGTCAAACGCGGTGAGATTGTCACCCTGATCGGGCCCAATGGCGCTGGTAAAACCAGCCTGGTACGTATTGTGTTGGGCCTTCTTAAGGCCTCCTCCGGGCAGGTGAACCGGCAGGCAAAATTGCGTATCGGCTACATGCCGCAGAAGCTGCAGATTGATGCGTCCTTGCCACTCACGGTGCAGCGTTTTCTATTGCTGTCACCCGGGGCGAAGAAGGCGGCGGCACTGGCGGCATTGACCGAGGTAGGCGCTGAGCATCTATTGCAGCGCCCACTGCAGCAGGTATCGGGCGGTGAGTTGCAGCGCATTTTGCTGGCGCGCGCACTGCTGCGCGAGCCTGATTTGCTGGTGCTGGACGAGCCGGTGCAGGGCGTCGACGTGAACGGCCAGATTGAGCTGTATCAGTTGATTACCCGCTTGCGTGATCGCTACGGCTGCGGCGTGCTCATGGTGTCGCATGATCTGCATCTGGTGATGGCGACGACCAATACCGTGGTCTGCCTTAATCGGCATGTTTGCTGTTCCGGGCATCCGGAGCAGGTCAGCCTGGACCCGGCCTTTGTCGCCATGTTTGGTGAGCAGGCCAGCGCCTTGGCGGTTTACAGCCATCACCACGACCATGCCCACGATATGCACGGCGAAGTCGTGCCCCATGAACACCGCCACGGACCTGACTGCAACCATGCCTGATTTTCTGCTGTACGCCTTATTGGCCGGGCTTGGGCTGGCACTGGTGGCCGGTCCGCTGGGCTCTTTTGTGGTCTGGCGGCGCATGGCCTATTTTGGCGATACCCTGTCGCATTCGGCGCTGCTGGGTATTGCGCTGGGCATGCTGCTGGATATCAACCTGACATTGGCAGTAACGGTCGGCTGTGTGCTGATTGCCGTGCTGCTGGTCGCCCTGCAGCACAAGGAATGGCTGGCCAGCGATACGCTGTTGGGCATTCTTGCGCATAGCACCCTGTCGCTTGGCCTAGTCGTGCTGGCGCTGACCGAGAACGTGCGCGTCGATCTGATGGCCTATCTGTTTGGCGACTTGCTGGCGATCACCGCATCCGATCTGGGCTGGATGCTGGGTGGTCTGTTGGTCGTGCTGGTGTTGATGAGTCTGCTCTGGCGCAACCTGTTGTCGATTACCGTGCATGAAGAGTTGGCGCGAGTCGAAGGGCTGCCGGTCACGGCGATCCGTTTGGCGCTGATGCTGCTGATTGCGATCGTGATTGCGGTGGCGATGAAGGTCGTGGGGGTGTTGCTGATTACATCGCTGCTGATCATTCCACCGGCAGCGGCTCAGCGGCATGCGCGGACACCCGAGCAGATGGCGCTGGGCGCTAGCGTACTGGGGGTTTTGGCCGTGCTTGGTGGCCTGAGCATGTCATGGCATCTGGATACGCCGGCCGGGCCTTCCATTGTGGTCTGCGCGGCGGCTCTGTTCATGCTGGCGCTGAGTGTGCCGCGGCGCAGTTAGGTCGCTGCTATAAAGCTGCTCAACGCCTGCGTGCGACGCCAGCTCGTCGCTACTGACCGACGCGCATAGTCGCACCCAGCCGCTGGACTTATGCCTGCTCTTCCTGGGGGCTAGCTGGGTGATGCTCGCGCGCAAGAGTATATTGAGTGTCTTCAGTGCATCGATTATGCTGTATTTATATACAGTATAAAGGTGCGGTATGGAGCTGATCGAGAAACTCACCGTACTGGCCGACGCGGCGAAGTACGACGCCTCCTGTGCCAGCAGCGGCGCGCCCAAACGCAGCTCAAAGGGCAAGGATGGCATAGGCTCGACCAACGGTATGGGCATTTGCCATAGCTATACGCCCGATGGTCGCTGCGTGTCGCTGTTGAAGATCCTGTTGACCAACTTTTGCCTCTACGATTGCCAGTATTGCATCAACCGCCGTTCCAGTGATGTGCCTCGCGCGCGCTTCACGCCGGAAGAGGTAGTGACGCTGACGCTGGATTTCTATCAGCGCAACTATGTCAGCGGCCTGTTTCTGAGTTCGGGCATTATTCAGTCGCCCGATTACACCATGGAGCAGTTGATACGTGTGGCCAAGGTGCTACGCGAAGAGCATCAGTTTCGCGGTTATATTCATCTCAAAACCATTCCCGAGGCCGATCCGGCGCTGATTGCAGAGGCTGGGCGCTACGCTGACCGGCTCAGTGTGAATATTGAGCTGCCCAGCGCAGAAAGTCTCGTCCGGCTGGCGCCGGAGAAAGAGTTGATCAGTATCACGGGGGCGATGGGGACCATTGATTCGGCGTCGCAGGAGTCGCGTTTTGATAAGCGTGCGCCAGCATTTGCTCCGGGTGGGCAGAGTACCCAAATGATCGTGGGCGCCGATGCCAGTGACGATAGCCGAATTTTGCGTACCGCCGAGACGTTGTATGGGCAGTACCGGCTGCGGCGTGTCTACTATTCGGCTTTCAGCCCGATACCCAACAGTCCCTCGTCCGTACCCTTTCAGGCACCGCCGCTGATGCGCGAGCATCGCCTTTATCAGGCGGATTTTTTGCTGCGTGGCTATGGCTTCAAGGTGAACGAACTGATCGGCGCGCAGGGCAATTTACCGCTGGATATCGACCCTAAGCTGGCGTGGGCCCTGGCCAATCGTGATCTGTTTCCGGTTGACTTGAACCTGGCTGAACCGCAGGTCATCGCGCGTATTCCGGGCATTGGTGTGCGCTCGGCGCAGCGCATTGTTGATCTGCGTCGGCTCAAGCGGATTCGCTTCGACGATGTGGTGCGTTTGCGCTGTGTCATCGAGAAAGCCAAGCCCTTCATGATTACCAGCGACTATCACCCGCAGCAGGCGAGCCTGGAGTCCAGCGTATTGCGTCGGCAATTGAGTGATCAACCAGCGCAAATGGCGCTTTGGGGCTAGGGGCGTTTATGCAGGTGCTGTGCTGTGACGACGATTTTGAACGCTGGCGCGCTCAGGCCCGGCACTTGCTGATGCAGCAGGTGGCGCCACATGCGGTGGTATGGGCAGATCAGGCTCAGCCTCAGCTGTTCGCTAATGCGCCCAACGCTGATGAACAGCCTGCCATAGTGCCTGCGCTGCCGCCGCCGCGTGTTTCAGCGCAGCTCTTGGGTGAGCTTGAAACGGCGGCGCAGTACCGCACTCCTGGCCGCTGGAACCTGCTTTATCGCGTGCTCTGGAGGGTGGTCGAAGGTGAGCGTCATGCAGGGCTGGCGGGCGACGAGGACGGTAGTGAGTTGCAGCGCCGCATCAAGGCCGTGCGTCGTGAGGCGCATCACTTGCATGCCTTTGTGCGCTTTCATCCGCTAACGGATCACCCCTGGCTGGACTACGTGGCCTGGCACGAGTGCGCACATGATGTGTTGGCCAGCGCCAGTATGCATTTTGCCGAGCGGTTGGGGCGCCAACGGTGGCTGATCGTTTCTTCTCGCGATGCGGTCTGGTACGACGGTCATGAACTGCATTACCGCAGAACCTGCCCTGGTGAGTGGGCATCGCTGGCAGCGCGCGCGCGCGATAGCGGCGACCCGCTATGGGAGACCTATTACAGCAGCATTTTTAATCCTGCGCGCCTGAACCCCGAGGTGATGCAGGGGCATATGCCATTGCGGTTCTGGGCAGGCTTGCCAGAAGGACATCTGATTGCCGGATTGATCAGCCGTGCGCGCACCGGGGCGCAGAAGCACGGTCAGACCGAGGCGCTCGCGGGCAAGTCAGGCAAGGTTATACGGTCGTTGCAACAGCACAGCACCGCGAATCGCAAAGCCCCTTAGCCAGCCTGTCTTGTTGGTGTTAACGCGCGCTTAGCGCGCCATGATCCGCGGCAGCCAACTGGCCAACTGATCGTTTTTCAGTGGTGGGCGAATGAAGCCCACATACTCGCCCTGCGGATTGACCAGCACCACCTGACCGCTGTGGTCGACCAGATAATTTTCCTTGCTGGTGTCTGGCTCGATATAGGCAATCGAGAGCGACTTGGCGAGCTTGGCCAGTTCGCTGGCGTCACCGGTGGCGCCGGCAAAGTCGGGGTTGAAGAAATCAAGGTAGGTTTTCAGCCGCTGCGGTGTATCCCGGTTGGGGTCCACGCTGATCAGCGTTACCTGTAATTGCGCACGGGCGTCAGCGGGCAACTTTTCGTGCAGTTGGCGCAGGTCGGCGAGGGTAGTCGGGCAGATGTCGGGGCAAAAGGTGTAGCCAAAAAACAGCATATCCCACTGGCCTTGCAGATCGGTTTTGCTCCATGGCTCGCCTGAGGCTGCCTGCAGGCTGACGTCGGGGATCGGCCGTGGGTTATCAAATAGAAAAACCCCGGCGTCTTGTAGCGCGTTGCGGTCGAACGGCACGGGGCGTGTGACCTTGTGGACGATGGCACCCAACACCAGGGCCACACTAGCCGTACAGATCAGTACGGTCTTTTGCACACCACTCAAAGCCATCCAGCTACTCCTGCGTAGTGGTCTGCCAGCAGGGCCACAAACAGCCACAGCAGATACCACAATGAAAATTTGAAGGTCTTGATCGCTGCATGTGGCCGGCTATCTCGCCACAATGCCCAGGCCCAATCGATAAAACGCAGTCCCAGCCCGGTTGCCACCACCAGATAGAGCACGCCACTCATGTGAATGACAAAGGGCAGCATGCTGACGGCCAACAGGATAAAGGTATACAGCAGAATATGCAGCTTGGTGTAGCGCTCACCATGCGTTACCGGCAGCATGGGGATGTCTACCTTGGCGTATTCAGCCTTGCGGTGAATTGCCAGCGCCCAGAAGTGGGGTGGCGTCCAGGCGAAGATGATCAGCACCAGCAGCAGGCCTTCGGCTTGGACTTGCCCGGTGACAGCGGTCCAGCCGAGTAGCGGCGGTGCTGCACCGGCGAGGCCGCCGATGACGATATTCTGCGGCGTCGCACGCTTGAGAAAGGAGGTATAGATCACGGCATAGCCGAGTAATGAGCCGAGCGTAAGCCAGGCCGTAATGGCGTTGATCCATTGCAGCAGTATGGCCATACCAATGCTGCCGAGGAGAACGGCAAACAGCAGTGCATTCAACGGGTTGACCCGGCCTTGCGCGAGCGGACGCCGCTGCGTGCGGGCCATGAGAATATCAATACGCCGATCAACTACGTGATTGACCGTGGCGGCTGAACCAGCGCACAGGGCTATGCCCAGATTACCTAGCAGTAGCGTTTGCCAGGGTACGGCGGCGTCGCTGGCCAGCAACATGCCGATCGCCGAGGTAATGATCATCAAGGCGACGACCTTGGGCTTGGTCAGTTCGAGATAGTCGCGCCAGCCGGCACGCGTCGATAGCGTGTGGGTCAAGGTTGTCATGGTCATTTCCCCTTCAGCGGCTCTGCGCCGCCGTTATTGTTGTGCTGTGAGTATGGGTCAGTCAGACCGAGCCCGCCAGCGTTCGGCGGCTGCTATTGGATTGCATTGGCCTTCGCACGCTGGTCGGGGCGCGCAGGCGATAATTCACGCTGATGACACTCAGTAGCAAGAGTGCCGCTACGCCGTTATGCGCGACCGCAACCGGTAGCGGCAAATGCGCCAGTACGTTGGTAACGCCCAGGGCTACTTGTACTGTCAGCATCAGCGTCACCAGGCTGGCCAATAACGGGTAGCGGCTGCGCCAGAGTTGCCAAGCCAGGGTGAGCGCCATGAGCGTGGTAATCACCGCACCGATACGATGGGTGAAATGGATCGCGGTGCGCCCCGGTCCTTCCAGCATGCCGCCCAGATAATTCGGCCCTACCTCCTGATGCAACAGATTGAAGCCGGTGGCGAAGTCCATCTCCGGCCACCATTCGCCGTGGCAGGTGGGCAGGTCGATACAGGCGACGGCGGCGTAGTTGGTGCTGGTCCAGCCGCCGAGCATGATTTGTCCGATCACGACCAGCAGGGTCAGGCGCGCCAGGTTGCGCAGGCGCGCAATTCCTGGGCTGGCGGGTAATGCCTGCAGACGACCGGACAGGCGCAGGCTGAGCAGTAACAGCAGGCTTAGCGTGGTAAAGCCGCCGAGCAGGTGCGCAGTGACGACTTGCGGCCAGAGTTTCAATGTCACTGTCCACATGCCAAAGAGTGCCTGGCAGATCACCAGCCCGAGCAGACCAAAGCATAGTGCGACCGGATAGTCCGGCTGGTGGCGTTGCTTCAGGCTGTACAGCGCCAGCCCCAGAATCAGCAGGCCCAGCAAGCCAGCGGCGTAGCGATGGATCATCTCGGCCCAGGCCTTGAACGCCTCTACCGGATCATCCGGGAAGCGCATTTGCGCGGTTTCCAGCGCGCCGTCACTCTGCGGTACGCTGAGAAAGCCATAGCAGCCCGGCCAATCCGGGCAGCCCAGCCCGGCATGCACCAGCCGGGTGTAGGCACCGAGAATGACCACCACAAAGCATAGGACCAGGCCGATCACCGCCCATCTGTATCCGGGTTTGTGCATGGCTCACCCCACTTTGGACATTTTCAACAGGCGTTTGAGGTCATCCAGTAGCTGCTTGCCGGGTTCGGCAACACTCTGATGCAACACGACACGCCCCAGCGGATCGACCAGCCACAGCTGCGGCCCCTGTTGCCATTCAGCCGGCAGCTGTTGCAGGTTCGCGCTATAGGCCGTTGCCGAGATGGTGGTTTGCTGCAGACGCGGGAAACGCGTTTCCAGACGCTGTTGCTCACTGGCGGTGAGCTGATTACCGGTGGCGAGCATGTGCTCTACGCGATCTGCTTCGCGGCCTACTGCCACGTTAATCTGGCGCGCTTCATGGACCAGTTGCTGGCACGCCTCGGCGCAGGCCTCAGCGCTGGTGACCAGCAATCGCCAGGGCGCACCGTAGCCAACCGGCTCAACGCTCAATTGCCAGTCGCTAAGCTGTATGGGCGTCTCGACCAGATCGGACTTGTTCGATTGCGTCTGCGGAATACCGATCTCAAAATGGGCCATTAAACCGGCGACCAGAATCGGACCAAATACCACAGCACAGATGGCCAGCAGCTTGAGCTGACCACGTGGGCGGGTGGCTGACGGGTTATCTGTCATGCTCATCATTATTGTTATTCCCCCGAGATTCGGGCCGCAGGCCGGCCCAGACAAATAAGACAAAGAGTGCGCCAGCCAGACAAAACCATTGCACGGCGTAACCGGTGTGGCGGCTGGAGCTCATCGGTAGATCAGGCCAGTCGAGCCGAAGGGCGGCCGATGCACTGGGTTCGATCAGTCGCGCGCGCCAACTGGCCAGCGGCAAACCGGCCTGTTGGCTTAATTCGGCGAGATTGATTTGGGTAATCAGACGCGGCCAATCGGCTGAAGCGGCTGCGGCATCGCCCAGGCGAAATCCGCTGCCCGGGGCCGGTAGTGCCTCGGCCAGCAGTTGCTGACGGCCGCTGGGTGTACTGACCTGGATAACGTCGCTGCGGTCTGGCCAGGGCATCCAGCCGCGATTGATCAGTAGCCATTGGCCGCTGTCATCCTGAAACGCCTGTAATACCTCAACGCCCGCCGCGCCATCGCGGGTGCGGTTATCCAATAGCCAGATGCGCTGGCGATCAAAATGTCCGGTCAGTACCAGCCGCTGCCAGTTGGCGGGGCGGCTCTGCTCAAGCTGACTGAGACTGAGCGCGGGCGCTTGCTGGCGCTCCTGCATCTGGCGCTCCTGCTGCTGTTTTTGCGCGGCGCGATCAAACTGCCATAAACCGAGGCCGACCAGCACTGGCAGCAGGCTCAGCGTAAACAGCCATAGCCCGAGGCCTGGCGCAAAACGCCTTCTTTGGGTAATGGTCTCAGACATGATCACGGTCGGCTGCCTGCAGGACTATACTGGCGCGCAGAACAATAAAAGGGAGTGTCTGCCCATGTGGCTGAAAGTGGCGATTCTGGTTTTGCTGGCTGCGGTGGTCTGCAGTTTGTTCAGCGGTTTGTTTTTTCTCATGAAAGATACCGATAATCGCAGCGGGCGCTTGGTCAAGGCATTGACCCTGCGCATCACGCTGACCGTGCTGCTGGTGGCGCTGATTGGCTACGGCTTTTGGTCCGGCGAGTTGCGCTGGAGCACGCCCTGGCTGCATTGAACCAGAACGTGCGCCGCGCCGCCGGGCGGCCTCAGAGTATGTAGACAAAGACAAACAAGCCTACCCAGACCACATCGACAAAGTGCCAATACCAGCTGGCCGCCTCAAATCCAAAGTGTTTGTCCGGGGTGAAATGGCCACGGGTGATGCGGATCAGCATAATCGCCAGAATCAGCGTGCCCATGGTGACGTGGGCGCCGTGGAAGCCGGTCAGCATGAAGAAGGTTGAGCCGTAGATACCGGAGTTCAGGGTGAGTCCCAGATCGTGATAGGCGTGCTGGTACTCCAGCGCCTGCAGCACCAGAAAGATCACCCCGAGCAGCACGGTCAGGCCCAGCCAGGCTTTGGTCGCGCCGCGCTTGTCGGCACGCAGGGCATGGTGCGCAAAGGTGACTGTCACACTCGAAGAAATCAGGATGATAGTGTTGAACAGTGGCAGCTGCCAGGGGCTGATGGTTTCTCTGGGGCCAGGAAAGGTTGTGGCGTCCGGGTTGACCATCAATGGCCAGGCGAACTGGAAATCCGGCCACAGCATATTGGCTACACCCTTGTCGCCGTCGCCCCCCAACCAGGGTCCGGCAAAGGTGCGGGCATAGAAGAGTGCACCGAAGAACGCCGCGAAGAACATGACCTCGGAAAAAATGAACCAGCCCATGCCCATGCGGAAAGAGCGGTCCATCTGCTGACTGTACAGCCCCTGGTCGCTTTCTTTCACCACGCTGCTGAACCAGCCAAACATCATGTAGGCAATGGTCAATGCACCGGCAAAGAAGATCCACTTGCCGGCAGCGCTGCCGGTGCCGCTGCTCATACCATTAATCATGCTGCCGCCGCCAAATACGGTCAGCAGCAGGCCGACCGAAGCGATGATTGGCCATTTGCTTTGCGCCGGTACGTAGTAGGTTTCGTGACTCGCCATCTGTTGTTCTCCTTATCTGGCAGTCTTTACTCAGTTAGCCTGTGGCGCTGACATTGCCAGCTTCTCAGGCATCCGATCCGATACATCAAACAGCGTGTAGGCCAGCGTCAGGTGTTTCACGTCCTTGGGCAACGCCGGGTCGACGATGAAGCGCACTGGCATCATCACGCTCTCGCCCGGTTGCAGCACCTGCTGGGTGAAGCAGAAACACTCGGTCTTGTGAAAATAGGCGGCGGCCTTGGATGGCGCGACGCTGGGAATCGCCTGCGCCACCATGGGATGGTCGGTTGGGTTGCTGGCATGAAACAGCATCTCGCGGGTTTCGCCGGGATGCAGCGATAATTCATCGGCCTGCGGCCCAAACGACCAGCTCATACCTTCGGCATTGGTGGCGAGAAATTGCACGCGTACCGTGCGGTTCTCATCGATGTACTCAGTTTCCTGCTGATAGGCGGTACCGCTGGTCTTACCGTTAATGCCCAGCGCATCACACATCACGTCGTACAGCGGGACCATGGCAAAGCCAAAGGCAAACATCGCCACCACCGTAAACAACAGGCGCTTTACCAGACGTGCATTCGACAGCTGCTCGCTCATGGCGGCCTCCGACTACTTCACTTCGGGTGGTGTGGTGAAGGTGTGATAAGGCGCTGGCGAGGGTACTGTCCACTCCAGGCCTTCTGCCCCTTCCCATGGATTGGCTGCTGCCTTGGGTCCGCCCTTGATGCACTTGATGACGATGAACAGAAATAGCAGCTGGGTTGCCCCGAACATGAACGCGCCAATCGACGACACCATGTTGAAGTTGGCAAACATGATGTTGTAGTCCGGAATCCGTCGGGGCATCCCGGCCAGACCGACGAAGTGCATCGGGAAGAACGCCAGATTCATGCCGATGAAGCTCATCCAGAAATGCGTCTTGCCCAGGGTTTCGTCGTACATGTGCCCGGTCCACTTGGGTAACCAGTAGTAGGCCGACGCGAAGATACCGAAGATGGCGCCGGGCACCAGTACGTAGTGGAAATGCGCCACTACAAAGTAGGTGTCGTGGTACTGAAAGTCCGCCGGGGCGATAGCCAGCATCAGCCCGGAGAAACCGCCAATGGTGAATAGAATCACGAAGGCGATGGCAAACAGCATCGGCGTTTCAAAGGTCAGCGCACCGCGAAACATGGTGCTCACCCAGTTGAACACCTTCACCCCGGTGGGCACGGCAATCAGCATGGTGGCGTACATGAAAAACAGCTCGCCGGTGATCGGAATGCCGACGGTGAACATGTGATGCGCCCAGACAATGAACGACAGGAAGGCAATTGCTGCGGTGGCATAGACCATGGAGGTATAACCAAACAGCGGCTTGCGGCTGAAGGTGGGGATGATCTGGCTGACCGCGCCAAAGGCCGGGAGGATCATGATGTACACCTCGGGGTGCCCGAAGAACCAGAAGATGTGCTGGAACATCACCGGGTCACCGCCACCGGCAGCGTTAAAGAAGCTGGTGCCAAAATGAATATCCATCAACATCATGGTCACCACCCCGGCCAGTACCGGCATCACCGCAATCAGCAGGAAGGCGGTGATCAGCCAGGTCCAGACAAACAGCGGCATTTTCATCAGCGTCATGCCCGGCGCGCGCAGGTTGAGAATGGTGGCGATGATGTTGATCGCGCCCATGATCGAGCTGATGCCGGCCAGGTGAATGGCAAAGATGAAGAAGGTCACGCTGGGTGGTGCGTAGGTGGTCGATAGCGGTGCGTAGAAAGTCCAGCCAAAGTTCGGCCCGCCACCCTCCATAAACAGCGTCGAGACCAGTAGGCCGAAGGCCATCGGTAGCAACCAAAAGCTGAAGTTGTTCATACGCGGCAGGGCCATGTCCGGCGCACCTACCATAAGTGGAATCATCCAGTTAGCGAGACCCACGAAGGCGGGCATGACCGCGCCAAACACCATGATCAAACCATGGGTGGTGGTCATCTGGTTGAAAAACTCGGGCTGTACCAGCTGCAGGCCCGGCTGGAAAAGCTCCGCCCGGATGACCATGGCCATACTGCCGCCGAGCAGGAACATGGCAAAACTGAACCACAGATACATGGTGCCGATATCTTTGTGGTTGGTGGTCAGTACCCACCGCATCATGCCCTTGGCTGGACCATGGGCATGGTCGGCGTGATGGTGATCGATCACTGCGCTCATGACAGGTCTCCTATTGGGCTTCTTTGAAGTTGAGAATATCCAGCGGACTGACTAGTTCGCCGGTGTCGTTGCCCCATGCGTTACGTTCATAGGTAATGACCGCTGCTGCATCGACTTCAGAGAGTTGCTTGCCGAAGGCCGCCATCGCAGTGCCGGGACGGCCATTGATGACAGTGTTGATATGTTCCTGGATGTCAGTCAGCACAATGCTGCTGCCTTTGAGCGCCGGGAACATAGGAGGTATACCTTCCCCCGTCGCTTGGTGACAGGACGCGCAAGCTGAGCCGTAAACCTTCTCGCCGCGGGCGACCAGTTCTTCCAGTGACCAGTCCTTGTCGCGTAGTTCGGCCTCCTTGGCGGCGGCTTCTTTCTGCTCGGCGAGCCAGGTGTCGTAGTCTTCCTGGGTTTTGGCTTCGACTACGATGGGCATGAAGCCGTGGTCCTTGCCGCAGAGTTCGGTGCATTGCCCGCGATAGATGCCGGGCTCGTCGATACGGGTCCAGGACTCGTTGACGAAACCGGGAATAGCGTCTTTTTTGACCGCAAAGGCGGGTACCCACCAGGAGTGGATAACGTCAGCCGAGGTAATCAGGAAACGAATTTTCTTGCCGATCGGTACCACCAGCGGATTATCTACTTCGAGCAGATAATTGGGGTTTTTGGGCGAGACGTTGGTGATCTCTTCGCGCGGCGTGGAGAGCGAGCTGAAGTAGGTGACGCCTTCGCCCACGTACTTGTACTGCCAACGCCACTGATAACCGGTGACCAGGATATCGACGTCAGATTCTTCGGCATCGTATATGTCGATCAGCGTCTTGGTGGCAGGCACCGCCATGACGATGAGAATGACCAGAGGGATAACCGTCCAGAGAATCTCGACCGTGAGGTTCTCGTGAAAGGTGGCCGGCTTGCTGTCTTCGGACTTGCGATGCATCAGCATCGACCAGAACATAACGCCGAACACGATGACGCCGATCACTACACAGATCCAGAAAATGGCCATGTGCAGGTCGAATACGGATTTACTGACTTCGGTGACGCCAGGCCGCATGTTGACGCCCCACTCGGCATTGGCGGCAGCGCCAACGACGGATAGGGACAAGCCAACCAGCCAGGTGATTGCTAATCGCAACATTCCCGGTTCCCCTTTTATTGTTTTTATCACTCCAGGCGCGAAGGGGCGGCTCTACAATGCGGCTTTTAGTCGCTGTATAAGCAATGGACCAGAGTCAGTAAGCGGCCGAAAATCACCGCAAGCCCTCCCTGGCCAGTACCCCAAATGGCTACCGGACAATGTCGAGTATAGACACGGCTTTGGGCTTGGCAATGTTGCAGGCGGTTATTTTTTAACCTGTGTGGGCGGCTGGCGCTTCGGGCAAAAGGCCGCTATAAATTGTCTCAGTTGATGCTTTTCTGTGGCAGCTTGAGGAGTTTTATTTCTTTATGACAGAACGTTATGGTGCCTCATTTTTGAGTCACTTTGACGGGATCGCTTCCCTCTGCTAGCTTGACTGCGACATCCAGCAAGCACTTCAATCATCTGCAGCATTTAGCTGTCGTTGTGGAGAGATATTCATGAATACACCCGCGTTGAAACGTCAGGTTGAACTGGCGCTAAGTCAGGAGGCCAAGCAACAAAGATTGCATGCCTGGTTGGCTGAACGATTGCCGCAGCTGCATCCGGCCATTCGTCTGGAAGATGACGGGGTTGAGACACTTTTCAACTTTGTTCAGGCTTATGTCGAGCAGGTTCCCAATGTTTTGGATGCTGCTGCTGCTGTAGCTGATTTGGCGAGTATGCGCAGCCGTTTGCTGCCGGTGCTCAAAGTGGCAGAAGCCTTTTTTCTGCAGCCGCCGGACTTGCCGGCAGAGCATCAAGGGCTGTTGGCACTGCTGGATGAAGCTTATCTGGCCCATCGCCTGGTCGAGGACGTTAATGATCGTTATCTGGCGCACGGCGGCGAAGCGTTGATTCCGATGGACACCACCAAGGCCAATTTGATCGTGCATCAATTGTTGGGAGATGACTTTGCCAACCAGTTGGATGCCGCAGTTGATGCGGCGGTAGCAGGCCTGTTTCCGGAGGACGCCTTCAGCTCGGAGAGCTTCCAGGCTTACCTTGCGCAACAAGAAGGGGCCAATAGTGCAATCTGGCACCAGTGGCCCTGCATGAGCGAGCAATTGGGGGTTGATATAGCCTGGCGCGGTGCCGCCTAGGCGGCACCGTTGAGGACTATTCGGGCTTCTTCTTCAGCCTGGGGTTGGGGAAGAACTGCACGGTCTGAGTGGTCGGTTTAGCGGGCTTGGGTTTGGCTGCGTTGACCCTTGTTGTCAGCTCGCTTGGCACTGCATTGCCACGCTCATCGAGCGTATCGGCGTAGCCGCACTCAACGCAGTCTCGGTGCGGCACGCCGTCCACGTCAAACATCCGAATCGTATCCATGGTGCTACAGGCCGGGCACACTGCCCCGGCGATGAAGCGTTTTACCGGCTGGTTCATGCTGCTTCCCCGGATAAGCCAAGGTGACGCAGCAGTGGGTCAATCGAGGGCTCACGACCACGGAAGGCCACAAAGAGCGCCATCGGCTCTTCGCTGCCGCCACGCGCAAGAATATTGTCGCGGAAGGCACGCCCGGTTTTCTCATTCAGCACACCTTCCTCTTCAAAGCGTGAGAAAGCATCAGAGGAAAGTACTTCAGCCCACTTGTAGCTGTAGTACCCGGCGGCGTAGCCACCCGCAAAAATATGACTGAAGCCATTCTGGAAGCGATTGAATGCAGGTGCACGCAGCACCGAGGTTTCGTCACGCACTTTATCCAGTACTTGCTGAGCGCTGAGTTCGGGGTTTTCGCGCACGTGCAGCTCAAAGTCAAAGAGTGAGAGCTCCACTTGGCGCAGCATACCCATGCCGGACTGGAAGTTCTTGGCAGCCAGCATCTTGTCGAGCAGCTCTTGTGGCAGTGGTTCGCCCGTCTGGAAGTGCCCGGAGATAAGTGCCAGACCTTCCGGCTCCCAGCACCAGTTTTCCATGAACTGACTGGGCAATTCTACGGCATCCCAGGCGACGCCATTGATGCCACTGGCAGACGCATAGTCAACCCGAGTCAGCAAGTGATGCAGGCCATGGCCGAATTCGTGGAACAGGGTGGTGACCTCGTCGTGGGTCAGCAGAGCGGGCTTGCCGCCGCTGCCGGGCGGTGTGAAGTTGCACACCAGATAGGCGATGGGGCGTTGCAGCTCGCCGCTGGGGAGTAGACGCCGGTCGCGGCACCCGTCCATCCAGGCACCGCCGCGCTTGTGCGAGCGGGCGTAGAGATCAAGAAAGAAGCGACCAATGACTTCGCCGTTTTCGCTGACTTCAAACAGACGCGCATCAGCGTGCCAGCGCTCGAACTGTTCGACCTCGCGCAGTTCAATGCCGTACAGCTTTTGTACTATGCCAAACATGCCCTTGATCACGGTGTTGACCGGGAAATAGGGACGCAGTACTTCCTGCGAAATGGCATAGCGATGTTGCAGCAGCTTTTCGCTGTAGTGGCCTAGATCCCAGGGCTGGAGATCGCTGCAGCCTTGCTCCGCGGCAAAGGCACGCAGGGCTGACAGGTCTTCTTCTGCGTAGCTTTTGCTGCGTTGCCCCAGGTCGCGCAGAAAGCCCAGTACCTGGTCGGTGCTGTCGGCCATCTTGGTTGCCAGCGAGAGCTCAGCGTAATTGGCAAACCCCAGTAGCTCGGCCAGCTCCTGGCGCAAGGTCAGTATTTCGTCGATGATAGGGCCGTTATCCAGTTTTCCGGCGTTCGGGCCTTGATCCGATGCACGGGTGCAATACGCGGTATAGACCTCTTCGCGCAGGGCACGATCGGTTGCGTAGGTCATTACCGCGTAAAAGCTGGGAAAGTCGAGCGTGATCAACCAGCCGTCCAGTTCCCGTGCTTCGGCCGCCTGCTTGGCCTGCTCTAGAGCGGAATCGGGTAGACCATCTAGTTGCGCCGCGTCGCTTATCTGCTTGGTCCAGGCTTGGGTGGCGTCCAGAACCTGGTTGGAGAAGGTGCTTTGCAATTCGGACAGGCGCATCTGTAGCTCGCCGTAGCGCTTTTGCTGCTCGGGCGGCAGTGCGATGCCGGATAGGCGGAAGTCGCGCAGCGCGTGCTCGATGATGGTTTGCTGGGCTTTGTCCAGGGTGGCGAATTGAGCACTGTTGGCGAGTTGCTGATATGCCTCGAACAGCGCCTGATTTTGTCCCAGCTCGGTGTAGTACTGACTGAGCAGCGGCAGGCAGCTTTCATAGGCTTCACGCAGCTCCGGGCTGTTCATTACCGCGTTCAGATGGCTGACCGGTGACCAGGCGCGCGAGAGTTTTTCGCCCATGTCGTCCAGTGGTTCAATCAGGTTGGACCAGGTCCACTGGGCCGGCGGTGCTGCCAGTAGCGCCTGCACCTGGTTGCGGCTGTCAGCCAGGATCTGCTCGATAGCAGGCTTGACGTGCTCGGCGCGTATCGCGCTGAACGGCGGCAGGTCATAAGGTTGCAGTAGCGGGTTGGACATGGATAGCTTCCTGAATTGGACAGTGATGGCGTTCGACCGCCATCATATTGAATATCGGTGCAGGACGATGCGACTCAATGGTCGGTCGAGCCTGTCTTTACATTGATCTATGGGCTGCGTTCTTTCATTTCAAGGCAAGTGACTGAACGCGACCCGGCAAACGAGGTAGCCAGCATGAATGTAAGACCCTTTGGCGGCAAGATTCCACAACTCGGTCAGGGCGTATTTGTCGATCCGTCGGCTGTGGTTCTGGGGGATGTGGTGCTGGGTAATGATTGCTCGGTTTGGCCGGCGACGGTGATTCGCGGCGATATGCTGCATATTCGCATTGGCTCGCGCACCAGCATTCAGGATGGCAGCGTACTGCATATTACCCACGCCGGACCTTTTAACCCGGATGGCTATCCACTGATAATAGGTGATGAGGTCACCGTTGGGCACAAGGTTCTGTTGCATGGCTGCACCATTGGCAACAGGGTGTTGATCGGCATGGGCAGCATCGTTATGGATGGTGCCATCGTGGAAGACGAAGTGATTCTTGGTGCCGGTAGCCTGGTGCCAGCCAATCGCACGCTGGCAAGTGGTTATCTGTATATGGGCAGCCCGGCGCGGCAAGTACGAGCGCTGACTGATAAGGAAAAAGCCTTCTTCAGCTATTCTGCCGACAATTATGTTCGACTCAAGGACCAGCATTTGCTCGAGGTTTGGGCTGGTTAGTTGACCATCGGGCACTACACTATGTGGGTTGAATAACAAGCAGGCGAGGGAAATGCCGAACAAATTCAAGCGACAGGATAGGGACCTATCCTCATCCGCCCGTTTTGCGCTGGAAGACTCAGATCAGCGGGTGCTTTTGCGTCTGGTGTTTTTGGCCACCGGGCTCATTCTGTGTGGCTTCGCCGTATTGCAGTTGAGTAATCATAATCTGCTGCTGGCAACGGGCGAACTCGCCGCCGGGCTGTTGTTGTTCTGGGGTTGCTGGAAGCTGGCGCAAGTGCGCAATCTCACACCCTGGATATATGTTTTCCTGCTGCCGACCTTCTGCTTTCTGCTCTATATCATGGTAATGCCTAATGCGTCGCAGACGGCTTTTGTCTGGATCTACATGGTGCCGGTCTTGTCGTACCTGTTGCTGGGACGGGTCGGCGGCTTTCTCCTGGCGACCCCTTTTATTCTGCTCGCCGCGCTGCTTTATGTCTGGCGCTTTGCCGAGGTGCGCAGTGCCACCGGCTTGATTGATTTGGGTAATGCCATGCTCTGCGGCGTGGTATTGATGCTTTTTGTGCATATATACGAGTCAAGGCGGGCGGCCGCGCAGCGGGCGTTGGAGCGCGTTGCCGAGACCGATGCGTTAACCGGCGTGCTCAATCGCGGACGTTTTCAGATGTTGTTTTTGGATACTGCGCAGCGGGCCGCGCGCAGCCACCAGCCATTTTGTTTGGTATTGCTGGATGTTGACCACTTTAAACAGGTAAACGATTGCTGGGGCCATCAGGTGGGTGATAGTGCGTTGCAACACCTCTGCCGGGTGTTACAGCGGCGGCTGCGCGTAACGGATTATATTGGCCGCCTGGGTGGTGAGGAGTTTGGGCTGCTGTTGCTGAATACCGAGGTTGAGGCCGGCGCGACTTTGGTTGAGGATCTGCGTCAGCAGCTCGCAGATACGCCTCTTGAGGTGAACGGCAAGTGCATTCCTTTATCTGCTACCTTTGGTGTGGCTCAGTGGCCGGTAGATGGTACTGATCCGGAGGCGCTTTACCGCTGTGCCGACCAGCGCCTGTATCGTGGCAAAGCTTATGGCCGTGATCGTGTGATCAGTAACGGCGGAGGCTTGTCGCTCAGCGATATTGACTAGCCGGCGTTTCGGCCTGCCAATTGGCGACCAATCAGTGCGATGAATAGTGCGGCCAAGGGGCATGACTTGCCGCCTTGCTGGTTTATGATCGGCGAGTTCGCGGCAATCTGGCCGCCCATACACCTGATAGCGAGAGGCAATCATGTCTGCCCATACAAATCGTAAAGTGGTTCTCAACCAGCGCCCGCAGGGCGAAATCAAAGATGGCGATCTGGTCATTAAAGAAGAGCCGGTACGTGCGCTGAAAGACGGCGAAGTGCTGCTGCAAACCCTGTGGCTGTCGCTGGACCCCTACATGCGCCCCCGCATGAATGACAGCAAAGGCTATATGGACCCGATCGAAATCGGTGCACCTATCGTCGGTGAAAGCATTGGCCGTGTTATTGAAAGCAAGTCTGACAACTACAGCGTTGGCGATGTGGTCACCGTCTATTCAGGCTGGCAGGAGTACTGCATCATTCCTGGCGACGCTCCCATGGTCTACAAGATCAAGGATCAGGGCGCGCCGCTGCAGACGTATCTTGGCGTTGCCGGTATGCCCGGTCGTACCGGTTACTGCGGCCTGATGTACGTGGGCAAGCCCAAGGCAGGCGAGACCGTTGTAGTGGCTGCGGCTTCCGGCCCAGTGGGTACCGTGGTTGGGCAGACGGCGAAGAAACAAGGCTGCCACGTAGTGGGTATTGCCGGTGGCCCCGAGAAGTGCCGTTATGTCGTTGAAGAGCTGGGCTTTGATGCCTGCGTTGACTACAAGGCCGGTAATCTGGATGCCGATTTGGCTGCTGCCTGCCCGAAAGGCATCGATGTCTATTTTGAGAACGTCGGTGGCGACGTTGCCAAAGCGGTTGCCAAACTGATCAATCCCGGTGCTCGCGTGCCGATCTGCGGCTATGTATCTGCCTACAATGCTGAAGATCAGAGCAAGGTAGAAACACCTTTCCACATCTTTGGCGCCCTTGATCCCAAGCCTGAGCATCGCTTCTTCCTGGTCACCGAGTGGCAGGATAAGCATCAGGAAATCACCGCACTGCTGGCTGGTCAGGTAGCGTCCGGTGAGCTGAAGTACAGCGAAACCGTAGCTGAAGGTCTGGATAACGCGGTTGATGCGTTCAAAGGCATGCTCAACGGCAAGAACTTCGGCAAGCAGTTGGTACACATCGCTGACTGATCTGCCTGAGTGTTGAATTCACCGGGCGGCGTCGGTCGCCCGGTGATTGATGACTTTATATAAGCTCTCTCCTCCGCATTATCCTTTTCCTGCTTTAATCCCTCTCTTCGTCTTGCCGCATAATGCCTGCGAGTTGCTGTTGTTTCGGCGTCTTTTGGTACAAAAACTGCATCGATTGCACTGTCCTGAGCCAAGCGCGGTTTATTGTGCTGCGCGTGCTCGATAACAGGGCATTGCTATCACCGGCGCGCTATCAAAGTGCCAGTTTCGAAGCGGACCAGGTATCGACTATGCCCGTCTCTATGATTGATGTGTTATGGCTCGTGCTGTGTGCCGGGCTGGTATTCAACATGCAGATTGGCTTTCTCTGTCTGGAGTCAGGCCTGACCCGCAGCAAGAACGCGATTAATGTTGCGGTCAAAAACATGGCTGACCTGGGCGTAGCGGTTTTTCTTTACTGGCTGTTCGGTTTCAGTCTGATGTTTGGTGCCAGCTCCACCGGGCTATTTGGTGGTGGCTTCGTGATGCTCTCCTTCAATGATACCTGGCAGGCGGCATTCTTCCTGTTCCAAGCGATGTTCTGTACCACTGCCGCGACCATTGTCTCTGGCGCTGCGGCCGAGCGCATGCGTTTTACCGCCTATTTGCTGGTCACAGCCATCGCCGCCGGTCTGATCTATCCGTTCTTCGGCCACTGGGCCTGGGGTGGCAGCTTCAGTGCCGGTGAAGGCTGGCTGGCCGGTCGCGGCTTTGTCGATTTTGCCGGCTCTACCGTGGTGCACGGTGTTGGCGGCTGGATTGCGCTTGCGGTGATCCTGATTCTTGGTCCGCGTCATGGTCGCTACGATCAGGAGCGCGAAGGCCGCAGCATGCCGGGCTCCAATTTGCCGCTGGCAATGCTTGGCGCTCTGATGCTGATGTTCGGCTGGTTTGGTTTCAACGGCGGCAGCACGCTGGCGTTTGACGGGCGGGTGCCCGGCATTATTGCCAATACGGTGCTCGCTGCGATTTCCGGCACTTTGGGTGGCATGCTTCTGTCGTGGTGGCGCTGGCGCTTGGTCGACCCGGTCTATCCGCTGAATGGGTTGATTGCGGGCATGGTGGCAATCACTGCCGGTGCGCATGTGGTGGATGCTGGTGCCTCAGTGCTGATCGGCTTGGGCGGCGCCCTGGTAATGTATCTGGCCGACCGCCTGCTCAATCGTTTGCGTATTGATGACGCCGTGGGTGCCGTTCCTGTGCATCTTGCAAGCGGGGTCTGGGGTACGCTGGCTGTAGCGCTATTTGGCGATCTGTCATTGATCGGCACGGGTTTGAGCCGCTGGGAGCAATTTGTAGCACAACTGGAGGGCGTGCTGGTGGCCGCAGTCTGGGCCTTTGGTGTGACCTGGATTCTGTTGCGCAGCATCAACCGGTTCTGGCCCATGCGAGTGACCGCTGAGGCCGAGCGCAAGGGGCTGAATATCGCTGAGCATGGCGCGCGCACCGAGCTGATTGAGCTGCTGGAAGCGATGGCCGCACATCAGCAGGCAGGCGATCTGCAACGCGATGTGCCGGTTGAGCCTTTTACCGAGGTAGGGCAGATTGCTGCGCAGTACAACAAGGTGATTCATGCACTGCGCCGCGCGGTAGGTATGACGCAGAGCATCATCCGCGACATCCGCGATGGAGTGATTACCTGCACCAGCGACGGGGTTCTGGCGAGCTGTAATCCAGGCGCAGAGCGGCTGTTTGGCATGCCAGCGGGCGCCTTGATTGGGCAGCCTCTGGGGCGCCTGGTGGCAGATCGCAGCTGGCAGGGCATGCCGCAGCCGGCTGCGGGCAGTGAGCTGATGAGCGAGGTGCTGTTCAGCCGTAATGAGCATGATCAGTTTGTCGCTGAGCTGACCGTCAGTCGCGGAGCTTTTGATGAGGATGTGTATACCTGCATGATCCGCGACATCACCGAGCGGCGTCGCATTGAGCAGCAGCTATTTCAGGAAAAGATGCTGGCGCAAGTGACGCTGGCCTCAATCGGCGATGGCGTGATCACGACCGGGCCGGAGGGTCGAGTGCGCTACTTGAATCCGGTGGCGCAGACATTGACTGGCTGGAGTGAGGCAGACGCTGCCGGTCGCGCTCTGGATGAGGTTTATTGTCTGTACGATGAATTCAATGATGAGCGTCTGGGTAATCCAGTGACGGCGTTGCTGCGGCGCTACCGGCAGGCGCTGACCAGAAAGGAAGGCACCATGTGCCAGCTACGCCGCCGTGACGGTAGCGAAGTGACAATTCAAGACTCTGTCGCGCCGATTCGTGATGCCGAAGGGCACATCATCGGCGCCGTACTGACCTTCCGAGATGTCACCGCCAATCGCCAGCTGGCGCGCGAGCTGTCGCATCAGGCGGCGCACGATACGCTGACCGGACTGACCAACCGCAAGGAGTTTGAGCGCCGGGTTGCCCTGGCCCTGGCAAAGCCGCCCGTTGAGCGCGGCGAGCAAGTACTCTGCTACATGGATCTGGATCAGTTCAAGATCGTCAATGACACCTGTGGCCATGCCGCCGGCGACGAGCTGCTGCGCCAGTTGGCCAAGCTGTTTCAATCCCATGTGCGCAACAGCGACGTGCTGGCCCGCTTGGGCGGTGACGAGTTTGGTCTGTTGCTTTCGGGTTGTTCGTTGGAGCAGGCGATCCCGATTGTGGACGGCATGCGCGCCCTGGTTGAGGAGTTTCGTTTTAGCTGGCAGGACAAAACCTTCGCCGTTGGCGTCAGTATTGGGCTAGTGCCGATTGAAGAACAGATGGCGACCATCGATGTGCTGCTCAGTGCAGCAGATAGCGCCTGCTACGCCGCCAAGGAGGCGGGGCGTAATCGTATTCATTTGTACCAGGCCGACGACGCGCAACTGCTGGAGCGTCGTGGTGAGATGCTCTGGGTCAATCGCCTGCGTCAGGCGCTGGATGCCGACCTGCTGCGGCTCTATGTGCAGCCCATCCATGCGATCAGCCGGCAACAGAACAAGCCGAGCTATGAAGTGCTGGTGCGCATGCTCGGTGAGGATGGCCGCGTTATTCCGCCAGGGGCATTCATGCCCGCGGCCGAGCGCTATGATTTGTCATCAGCGATTGATCGTTGGGTTGTAGGTAACTTTCTGGCCTGGATGGGCGACTTCAACCGTCGGCACAACGGCGATATTGGCAACTACTCGATTAACCTGTCGGCGGCGTCGCTGGTTGAAGTGAGCTTTCTTGATTTTGTTTTGGAGGCGATTGAGCGCCATGCGGTACCGCCGCAGAACCTCTGTTTTGAAATCACCGAGACCAGTGCCATTGCCAACCTGGGTAAAGCTATTAGTTTCATGCAGCAGCTCAAGGCCATCGGTTGCATGTTTGCGCTGGATGACTTTGGTTCGGGTTTATCTTCCTTTGCCTATCTCAAGACCTTGCCGGTGGACTACCTGAAAATAGATGGCGTGTTTATCAAGGATATCGCCAGTGATCCGATCGCTCGCGCCATGGTCGCCTCAATCAATACCATAGGCCATGAAATGGGCTTGGAAACGGTCGCGGAGTTTGTCGAGAGCGAAGCGATCATGCAGCAGTTGCGCGAGCTGGGAGTGGATTATGCGCAGGGCTATCATCTTGGTCGGCCGCAACCGCTCATTGAACTCGATGGGGTGAGGATGATGCCGCGTTGAGCGGGTTTTGGTGTATGACTACGAATAGCGCCTGAGGCGCAACTACGCGGTTGCACGGACCAGAAAGCCCCATCTGAGCGGGCGAGTAGCGCAGAGCTGCCGGGGAAAAGGCGCTCGCGGTGTCTGAGGTGCGTAGCGCCGAGTTTGCGAGTGTCCCCGGCAGGTCGAGCAACGCAGCGAACCCGCAGGGCCGCATAGCTGGGTGCCTAGGGGGATTGCCAAGGGGGAATGGGCAAGCATTCCCCCTTGGCTCGCCTAGAGGCGAAAAGCGACAGGGAGCTAGCCAGCGCAGGTGACATCAATTGGAGACAGCCGCCGGTCTCCGGGCTTAACGGTTTGGCTCAGGCAGCCAAGCATCCCGTCATGGCAGATAAATCCGAAACTCCCCACCGCCCAGTGCACTGTTATTGCTGATGGTGATGTGCCCGTAAACGCCATTACGTTGATGCTGCTCTGCGATCCGCGCCCCAAAATACAGGCCCAGTCCGGTGCTGCCGCTGCTCATGTTGATGCCCAGAATATAATCGGACTGCGCTTCGAGCATGCTCTTGGGGTAGCCATCGCCGTCATCGCTGATGGCGAGTACCAGTTGTTCCTGCTCTAACCAGGCGCGCAGATGAATAGCGCTTTTGGCGTAGCGAATCGAATTGTTGATGACGTTGCCGATAACCGAGTCAACCAGTTCGGGGTCAAAAAAGCCCAGCATTCCCTCGGTGGCCACGCTGTAGCTACTGTCTATGTGGTGCGATATGAGAATGTCATGATAGCGCGCCAGGGCGGCCTCAAAAAAATCCTCAACCTCGACATGTACCGGTTGCAAGGGCAGCTGATTTACCCCGAGCTTATACAGCCCCAGCATCTGCACCAGCATGCCGTTGAGGCGCATCGACTCATATTCGATGATGGCTTGCTCGCGGCTACTGTGTAGTTCTGCCGGGAGCTTGGCGGCGAGCGCGCTGTGCGCTTGCATCAACATACCCAGCGAGTTCTTCATATCATGGACGGTGGAGGCGATGACGGTAGAAAACCCCAGCGCTTGTTCCTCCTCCAGACCCTCGTCCTGGCTGCTCATAGTGACGCTAATCGCTCACACAGCTTGCGATACCGCTCATGTCGATGATCTGAGCTGGGCATGCTGCGCACCTGCTCCAGACAGGCCATGCACTCTTCGCGTAGCGCGGGTGTCGGCTCGTTGATCAGCAGACGCACCAGTGACTGGGCGGTGTTGAGCGCGAAACTGATGTTGCGCGGTTGCATTGCCTGTGCGGCGCGGAAACTCTCCAGCGCCTCGGGATACTGCTTTTGCTGATACAGGCGAATACCTTCGCGGTTGTGCGTTTGTGCATGCTCGCCCGCGGTCAGGATAGCGGGATCGCTGGTCTGTTCGGCAATGCCTGCCATCACCTTGGGGTCATCGCCGTACATTTCGGCGCAGGTGCTAAGCAGCGTGTCCGCCTGATCAGCCTGTCCCAAAGCACGCAGTTGGCTGGCCACCTCGAGCGCTGTCTCTGCAGGGAAGAAGGTATCCAGCGAGCCGAGTTTTTCGCTGGCGTTGAGCGCCAACTGTTTGGCTTCGCTCTGCTTGCCAGCCTTGATCAGGCTGGTGGCCTGCGCCAGGTCAGCACGCGCGGTCAGGCCCGGATCATTCTTCCAGCTTTTGCTGACGTCCCCCAGGGTTTGCCTGATTTCCAGCAAGGCTTTGGGCGAGGGCGCCCCGTCACCGGCCTGATCCTGCAGGCTGCCGGCCAGATTCAAATGGTTTTCCGGATCACGAAACTTTGAGTGACGGCCCAGATTGACGGCTTGCCGGTAGGCTCTGATAGCACGTTCGGGGTCCTGGTTAGCGCGGGCCAGTTTGCCCAGCTCGGCCTGGCGCTGCGGGCTGTTAGGCGAAATCTTGACAGCCTGTTCGAGAAACGTCTGTGCCTTGATCAGGTCACCTTTGGCGACTTTTACCTTAGCCAGGCAGTCATATAGCGCCGGCAACATGGGGAACTGGCTCATGCCCTGTTCCAGGCTGCTTTCTGCCTTGTCGAGTTCGCCGCGTTCCAGCCAATGATTACCCAGCATACTCAGTGCCCAGGGCATGGGGCGCTCTGCCAGCAGGCTCGTCAGCTGGGCTTCGAGTTCCTTGTGCATACCAAGGGCCTTCAGAGCATCGGCTTTGTAGCGCTGGCATAACGGGGCGTAGCGTGGCTCAGCCTTGATTACTTTTTCGCACGCTTGCAGTACTTCGCGGTGTTGCTGCTGTGCCAGTGGCGCAAGAATAGGCTGCAACGCGATTTTACGCTCGACCAGCTTGTCCAGCCGTTGTTGCAGGCTGGCGCGGGTAAAGGGCTTGGTCAGGTAGGCGTCGGGTTCGAATTCCAGTGCCGCGAGCACCATGGCCTGACTGCTCTCGGCGGTCACCATGATAAAAATGCACTGCGGACTGATCAGGCCGCCTTGGTGTAATTCTTCCAGTACCTGTTGACCGTTCTTGCCTTCGCCGAGATTGTAGTCGTGCAGAATGATGTCGTATTTGCAGTTGCGGCACTGGGCGATCGCTTCTTCGCCATTGGCTGCGATATCGATATGTTTTGCCGCCATTTGGCCCAGCATGCTTTTTACCGAGGAGCGAAAGTCGGAAAAGTCATCAACGATAAGAAAGCGTTTTTGGTTGTAGCTGATCATCTGGTGTCCCGAGTGTGCGTCATGGCGAGCTGCTAATGCTAATGCTAATGAGTCTAGACCTTATTGACTCGTTTCTGCTGCGCCGCATTGAGATCATTGTGCCATTATTTGAATTGATAGGCTTCATCTGGTGCTGCTTAGCGCAGCGTTGGTGAGTCCCGAAATTGATTGTAAGCCCCCCACCCTGATCTATCGCAACACTTAAGGGTGCCATGCCAGCCCACCATGCCGGTTTAGCCCTGCGCGTTGATGTGATGACATTGGCACCTTAAGCCGGTTTGGCCGCCTGGATTCAGCGCTGCCGGGTGATGGCGTTGGATTCGATTACCTGCTGACCCACCGGTGCGGTCAACGCTGCCTGCAGCATGGCTGCTGCTACATCGCTGGTTTTAACCGCTCGCAGGCGCTTGGGTATTAGAGGTTTGAAGGTTCGCGAAATCAGCAGCCCCATAACTTCGCCCGGGCGGTCATCCGGTCGCGGGCCGCCATCGAGAATCGACGGCCGTACCAGTGTTAAGGAACGAAAGTCCATGGCGCCCAGATCATGCTCTACCTCGCCCTTTACCCGCAGGTAGAAAGAGCCGGAGCGTGCACTGGCTCCGACGGCCGAGTTGAGCACGAAGGTGCGGGTTCCCGCGCGCAGCGATAGCCGCGCCGCCGCACAGACATACTCTCGATCCACCAAACGGAAAGCCGCTTTTGAACCGGCCTGTTTCAGGGTTGTGCCAAGTGCGCATAGCGCGGCGTCGGCTCGCCACCATGGGGCGTCATCGGGTAGCTCGCTGAAGTCGACCTGCGGATTCTCTAAATGCGCATAGTGCGTGACCGAAACAGGCAAAGGCCGCCTGGTGGGCGCTACTACTTTAGTAACGGCCGGATTGGCTAGCGCCTGCCGCAGAATGTCCATGCCCACCAGTCCGCTGCCGCCGAATACCAGCAGTGTCTTGCCCTTGGTCTCTACCATGGGTATTTCCTCAATCAGATTGTAAGCTCCAGTTAAGTTCAGTGTGGTTCATTCTGCGTCGTAGTGACGGAAAAATGTGGCAACAACTTGGCTTTTCTTGTCGGGAGCCTTGTTGTCGGTAGCAGGTCCAAATCCGAGTAGTGACTATTTCAGGAGAACGGAATGAACACAGGTGGATTGCTCGATCAGTTGTTGAAGGCGGGTAGCGGTATGCTGGGCGGACAGAGCGGTTCCTCGACGCAAGCCAGCCAGAACAGCGGTGGCGGTAACAGTCAGCTGGGTAGCCTGCTCAGCGGTGCTGGCGGTGGAGCTCTGGCGGCAGGCGCGATCGGCATGCTGCTGGGTAACAAAAAGGCCCGCAAGTTTGGTGGCAAGGCGATCAAGTATGGTGGCCTGGCTGCACTGGGCGTAGTGGCCTACAAAGCTTTCAGCAATTGGCAGCAGCAGAACCAATCTGCGCCCCAAGGGCAACCGCAAACCGTGGATCGCTTGCCGGCACCGCAGGCAGAGCAGCACAGCCATGCCATTCTGCGCGCGGTGATTGGCGCGGCGAAGGCAGATGGTCACGTGGATGATCGCGAGCGTGAGTTAATCGACGCGGAAATCGGCAAGCTGACCAGCGATGCGTCAATGCAACAGTGGTTTGATCGCGAGCTGAACAAACCATTGGACCCGAGTGAGATTGCCAGTGCTGCCAGCACGCCGGAAATGGCGGCAGAGATGTATTTGGCCAGCGTGCTGATTGTGGATGAAGAGAACTTTATGGAGCGCAGCTATCTGCAGGAGCTGGCTAGCCAGTTGCAGCTCGATCCGGCACTCAAGGCCGAGCTGGAGAAAGAAGTCCGCCAGGCCAGCTAAGGTCAGTGGCCATGGCTGCGGCCAACATGTGAATCAGCGTCGCCGCACTCTACGGCGCCGCTGGTTTCCAGCTGCTGAATAATGCCGCAATGATCTACGTCGCTGGCGCTATGGCAGCGATGGCGTAGCTCAATCAGTTGTTCGCGCAGTTGGCTCAGGCTGAGTAAGCGGTCGCTGACGTGACCAATATGCTCGTCAATCAGACCGTTGACGTCGCCACAGCTGGCTTCAGGTTGCTCGCGCAAACGCAGTAGCTCACGGATTTCATTCAGCGTCATATCGAGCGCACGACAGTTGCGGATGAACACCAGTTGCTCCAGGTGATGATCCTGATACTGGCGATAGTTACCCTCGCTGCGCGCTGCTTCGGGTAGCAGACCTTCGCGTTCATAGTAACGAATGGTTTCCACCGCGGTGCCGGTGAGGTCGGCCAGTTTGCCAATTTTCATCTTGCCATTCTCTCGCGTGACTCTGTGGTAACTACAGGGTTTCTACTCTGCCTCACCTTTCTCCGCAGAGTCCAGCTTGGCTGGCTAGCATCATTTGAATTCGAGTTAGCGGGATTGTTGTCATTCAAACACAACACTGACTAATACTTACCTTGGTCTAAAGGTCGCTGTACAGCCCGCTTGCACGCTTTACGGCCGATACGACATTCAGCCTCACGATAAGTCGCAGTATTTTCCAATGGTGTGTCATATCCGCGGCGAATATGGCGCGCATTGTCAGTTAACTGGCGCTTTAACAGTGGACGATCTACGTTTTATGCAACAAACTGTTGCTTCAATACAAAAATAATATTTCTGCATTCCGCCTCAGGCTGGATGAAGGAGAAATTAGCATGATCAAGTCAGGTTCTTCGTGGTTCGTTCCTCTGGCGCTCGCTTTGATGTTTGGCGCAGCCGCTGTTTTTGCTTCATCCCAATCGCCATTGCCAACCGGCGACCTGTTCGGCTCGCCCATCGCTGTGGTGAGCGATATCTTTAATCGCTTCTGACCAGACCGCCGCTTCCACTTCGCCCCACGGAAAGGGGGGGCATGACTCAGGTTATGGATAGCCATGAAGGTTCAGGTAAACGGCGTAGCCAATGAAGTCTATGTGCGCGGAGCTGGGCAACCGCTTCTGCTGCTGCATGGCAATCCCGACAGCCACCTGATGTGGTTGCCGTTGATTGCGAAACTACGTGGCAACTACCACCTGATAGTGCCTGACCTACCCGGATTCGGCGCCAGTGAAGCGCGCGCGGATCACAGTGAAACCACCTTGAAAGGTATGGCCGAATGGGTCGCCCACTTACTCGATGCTCTTGGTGTGGAGCGTCCTGTTGACCTGCTGATGCATGACTTTGGTGGTGTCTATGGTCTCGCCTTCGCGACCACCTACCCTGAACGTGTGCGCCGCCTGATTATTACCAATAGCGTGTTTCAGCAGGACTATCGCTGGCACTTCTGGGCGCGTGTCTGGCGTCAGCCGCGATTAGGTGAGTTGGCCATGCTGCTGATGGGGGTACCCTGGCTGGGCAAGGCCATGTTCAGTGCTGCACTGCGCAGCGGTGGTCCGGGTCTGAGTCAGCGGCAGATCACTGACGCCTACCGACGTTTCACACCCTCGGTTCGCCAACAGGCACTGCAACTTTATCGCGCGACCGATCCTGGCAACTTCGCTGGCTGGGAGACCCGTATGCTGGTCGTTACCGCAGAGCATCCGACGCTGGTGCTGTGGGGGCAGCGTGACCCCTTCATTGCCACGCGATACGCTGACCGTTTTGGTGCCAGCAAGGTTGAGCGCTTCAATGAGGCTGGTCATTGGGTGGTGGTCGAGGCCGCCGATAGGGTGGCGCCTTTGATTGATGCCCACTTGTGCGATAGCTAATAGGCTTTTATTGAGCCGCTGGCTTAAGCCTTGCGACATTCTGTAGCTATAGATTACGTTCCGCTCTTGCTGGCGCGTTGCTAGACTTGCCGCCATGATACTTACGCCCTCCCAACGCTCCCTTTTTGCCTGGCTGCTGTATTTCAGCATCCTGTTCAATGTGCCGACCTGTGGTCTGCTGCATGGGCAGACGGCGGGCATGCAGCTGAGCGGCGTGGGCATTGTGTTTTGCTCGCTGGGCTACGGTAGCAGTGTGGATTTAAGCGCTGATGATGGCAGCTCGGCAACCAACCTGATGGCGTTCAAGTGCCCGGTTTGCGGGAGCATTACGCTTTCCATCGCATTGCTGTTTGCGCTTGCCTGGTTATTGACGATACGGCGCGATCAGCCGCCCGCCCTGCGCCGTCTGGTGCCGCGCGGGTACCCACGCTATGCCTGGCCGCCGGCCAACCCCAGGGCGTCGCCACTGTTCTGACCTTTCCACCGCCACCGTGGCGGTATTGATGCTCTCGACCCGCTTGCCCTGCCTTGCAGTGCGCCTGATCGAGCCAATGGATTTGTCAGGAATTACCCAATGAAATCGTTTTTTCTTCGCTCTACTGGCGCGTTGCTGCTGTGCGCGCCTGTTACATATGCCTTGGCCGAGGATGCGCTTGAGCTGCCCGCGCTGGAAGTGCTTGGCAACAGGCAAAGCCCCGTCGGCCTGCAGCTTGATGTACCTGCCGAAACGGGCTCGCGGTTGGACATCACGCCGCGGCAAACTCCGGCCTCGGTGTCGGTGGTCAACCGTGAGCAGATCAGCGCACGCGGCGCCGAGAATACTCAGGATATTCTCGCCGGTATTCCCGGTGTGACAGCTGCTGCGCCGCCCGGCTCTGCGGGCTTTGTTTCCTGGCGCGGCTTTACCAGCTCGCAGGTAACCCAGATGTTTAATGGCATCACGCTGCAGTACGATGCCATTGCCGCCCGCCCGGTAGATAGTTGGATTTACGACCGGGTTGAGGCGATTGGCGGGGCATCGAGCTTTCTCAACGGGGCTGGCGGTGTAGGCGGTTCAATCAACTACATTAGCAAGCTGGCCGACCCCAGCCACTCGTTCAGCGAGGGGCGCATCAAGTACGGCAGTTATGACAGCCGCGAATTCGCATTAGGCCTGAACCAGGTGCTCAATGACGGACCGGTGCGCAATACTCTGCGCCTGGATATCAGCCAGACGGACAGCAACGGCTATGTGGATCGCGAGGAGCGCAGCGCCTTTACCTCAGCCCTGTCGCTGCGCACCGACTTCAGCGAGCAGCTATCACATACCCTGGCGCTGGAATACCAGAACGAGCAGGTCGATAGCCCCTATTGGGGCACGCCGGTACTGCAACCGATTAGCGGCGAAATGACGATCGACGAAAGCCGTCGCTTTGAAAACTATAACGTAGAAGATGGTCGCTACGAGCAGCGGGTGCGTTGGCTGCGCTCGATCACCGAGTATTGGATCGGCGATCAGACACGGTTGCGCAATACCTTCTATCACTACAATACCGAGCGTAATTACCGCAATCTGGAGCGCTACACCTATACGGCGGACAACAGCCAGATCAGCCGCTCGGCAGCCCTACTGCAGCGCCACGATCAGGAGGTCAACGGCGACCGCGTAGAGCTACTGCATAATCGCTTACTGTTTCACCGCAAGAGCGACTGGTCGCTCGGGCTGGATTACAGCCACAACGTACAAACGCGCTATCCGCGCTCTATCTCGGCGGTGTTTGACGTAGTCGACCCGGACAACTTTACCCCCGGCCACTTCTACGACATACCAGGCATGACACCGGGTCATGAGCCACAGCGCAGCAACGAGCTGAATACCTGGGCGCTGTATCTGGAGAACCGTACCGAGCTGACCGACCGGCTGGCGCTGTTAACCGGCCTGCGGCACGACTGGATCGATTTGCAGGTCACTAACCACCAAACGCCTTCCGCCAGCAATCCTGCCGAATTTGGTCAAACCTATGAGCCGACCACAGGACGTATTGGGCTGGTTTACGAACTGACGCCGGCAGCCAACGTATACGTGCAATACAGCACCGCCGCTGATCCGCCGGCTGGCGTGCTGACGACGGCCAGCTTTGGCCAGACTCAGGATTTTGACCTGACCACCGGCGAGCAGTGGGAAGTCGGCAGCAAGCTCGACTTTCTCGACGGGCGCGGCAGCGCCACAGTGGCAATCTACCAAATCACCCGCAAGGATCTGGTCACCAACGACCCCAATAATCCGGGCGAAACACTGCCGGTGGGGCAGCAGACGTCTACCGGCATCGAAGTGGCCGGTTCCTTATTGGTAACGCCAAAATTGTTGGCCGAGGGTAACGTCGCCTGGGTGGATGCCGAGTACGACGAATTCAACGAAACCATCGGCGGCGCCAGCGTCTCACGCGCGGGCAACAGCCCGAGCAATGTGCCGGACAAGGTAGGCAACCTGTGGCTGACCTATGATGTCGCGCCGCGCTGGCAGTTGGGACTGGACGCGCGTTATGTGGCCTCGGTGTACGCCGACGCGGCTAATACGCTGTCGACGCCGTCCTACACACTATTCGGCGGCTTTGTGGGCTATGAAGTGGCCGCCGATACCCAGCTAACGTTGCGTGGTCGCAACCTGACGGACGAGATCTACGCCCGTCAGGCCGGCTCGACCATGCTCTATCTTGGCGCGCCACGTACCTTCGAGGTCGCGCTGCAAACCCGCTTCTGATAACCGATAGCCGCCAGTGGGTGCCTTGCACCTGTTGGCCGGGAGAGGGTGATGAAACGTTACCTGTATTTGTGGCACCGCTGGCTTGGCATGGTGCTTTGCCTGTTTATGGCGATGTGGTTTATCTCGGGCGTGGTGATGATGTATGTGGGTTACCCCAAGCTGACGCCGCGAGAGCATCTGGCACACTTGCCGCCACTGTCGGTGGATGAGTGCTGCATTAGCCTGGCACGGGCCCAGACGAGCGCCGATTACCGTCAGCCGCCGGACAGCATGCGTCTGACCAGTCTGCGTGGACAGCCGCATTACGTGCTGGGCTATCGCGGCGCCAGGGACGTGGCGATCAATGCGCGTACCGGCGAGCGGGTAAGCTCGATTAGCGCGGCGCAGGCCCTGCAGGCAGCGCGGCAGTTTGCGCCTGATGCGGTAATGCAGGCGAGCGGGCTGATTGATGAAGATGTCTGGACCCATTCGCGTGCGCTGGATGCGGACCGTCCGCTTTACCGCGTGCAGCTGCAGGACGCAGACCAGCGCCTGCTCTATATTTCCAGCCACAGCGGCGCGGTGGTGCGTGATGCGACAGCTAACGAGCGGCGGTGGAATTGGGCGGGTGCCTGGATTCACTGGCTTTACCCGCTGCGCGGCAACTGGTTGCAGCCTGCATGGCACAACACAGTCGTATATCTGTCCTTGGCCGCAACAGTCATGGCGTTGTTGGGTATGGTGCTGGGCGTACTGCGCTGGCGTGGCAAGCGGCGTTATCGCAACGGCTCGCATTCGCCCTATAAAGGGATTGCGCGCTGGCACCATCTGGTTGGCCTGGTCGCGGGCGGTTTGCTGGTCTGCTGGATTTTTAGCGGCCTGATGTCGATGAATCCCTGGTCGATGTTTACCCGCACGCCTGCGCTGGATACCTCGGCCTATAGCGGAGGAACTCTGGCTCCTGAGATCTTTGCGCAGACACCAACGCAAACGCTGCAGCGCTTTCAGGCCAGCGGTATGACACCGGTAGAGCTGAGCTGGCGGCGAGTGGCTGGTGAGCCGGTCGTGGTGGCCAGAGATGCGGCTGGCAGCAGCCGCGTGCTGTTGGGTAACGGTCCGGTGGCGCAGCGTCTACCCGAGCCTTTGTTGGCGCGTGCGGTAGAGCGAGTCTGGCCGCAGGGCAGGGTGCAGCAGGAGTGGCTCCGTCATTACGACTTTTACTACTACGCGCGCAGTGAGCACAGCATGCTGGGGCACTTGGCAAAGCCGCTGCCGGTATTGCGCGTACGCTTTGATGACCCGGCGCAGACCTGGCTGCATATCGACCCGCGCAGCGGGGTGATACTGAGCCACACCGGCAGCGCGGGGCGACTGTCGCGAGTGTTGTTTTCGCTGTTACACAGTTGGGATTGGTTGCCGTTGTTGCAGAACAGGCCACTGTGGGATGGGCTTATGATCGCGTTCAGCATAGCTGGTTTGCTGATTAGCCTGACCGGCACAGTTATGGCCTGGCGACGGCTGCGACGCAATAAAGGTTGGCGCGTCAGGCGGTAGAAGATGACTTGGTGCAGGAATCGGCGGCTCTCATTGCGCGCACCTTGTAACTGCTGTTACCTGAGCGAGTGGTTCTTGGTGGGGGCGCGAGCGTTGGATTTTTACTACGGTTTCGAGCCCCGTTTTTTGTCATTTAAAGAGGTCATGCAGGGTTGGCGCAAAAATCGCAGTGACGCTAGCAACGGGGTTAGACCGCGGCTTAAGTGTACTTTTTAGTGGTATTGCCTGATTTTAGTGCGGTGCACATCGGGTAATCCAAGGTCATGCCTCGTTAATGAACATTTGCGTTTTTGCTTTTTACACCCAGGGGGGTGTGATAAAAAACGTAATAAAACAGGGAAGAATGACCAATGAGCAAAACTTCAACCGCGTTGGTGTACGGCTTGAATGACGTGCCACCTCCGGCAAAAGCCGCCTTGGCCGCGGTGCAACATGTGCTGGCGTCGATTGTTGGCGTGGCGACGCCTTCGTTGATTATTGGTGGCGCCTTGGGACTGGGTGCTTATACCCCCTACCTGATTGCCATGGCGTTTTTTGTCTCGGGCATCGCGACCTTCATTCAGTGTAAAAAAATCGGGCCTGTTGGTTCTGGCATGCTCAGCATGCAAGGTACCAGCTTTGCGTTTTTGGGTGCTGTGCTAGCCGCCGGTTTTGCCGTTAAAGGCAAAGGTGGCACGCCGGAAGATATTCTGGCGATGATCTTTGGGCTGTGTCTGGTCGGCTCTCTTGTCGAAATTGTGCTGTCGCAGTTTCTGGACAAATTGAAGCGGGTTATCACACCGACAGTAACGGGCATCGTTATTACCATCATTGGTTTAAGCCTGATTAAATCGGGCTTCACTGATTTTGCCGGCGGCGCGCGGGCCGGGGAGGATTTGGGTAAACCTATTTACCTGTTGTTGGGCGGTTTTGTGGTTGCTGTTATTTTGGTGATGACCTTTATTGGCAAACCGATGTTACGTATTTCAGCGATCATGATCGGTTTGATCCTGGGTACCGTGGTCGCTAGCTTTCTCGGACTGGTTAACTGGTCTTCTTTGGGCTCGGCTCAGTTTTTTGCCCTGCCGATCCCCTTTAAGTACGGTATCGATTTTGATTTCGTACTGTTCGTACCCATCGCCTTTTTGTATCTGGTGACGGCGATTGAAACCTCCGGCGATTTAACCGCCAACTCGGTTGTCTCAGGGGAGCCGGTGGAAGGTGACCTCTATATGCAGCGCATCAAGGGCGGCGTCTTGGGTGATGGCATTAACTCGGCGATCGCGGCTATTTTCAATACGTTTCCGAATACCACGTTTTCACAAAACAATGGTGTCATCCAAATGACCGGTGTGGCCAGTCGTCATGTCGGCTTGTGGGCAGGCGTTTTTTTGCTGCTATTGGGGTTGTTCCCGGTGATAGGTTCGTTCTTTCTGATCATCCCAAAACCGGTTCTCGGTGGTGCGACCCTGGTACTGTTTTCAACCATTGCTGTGGCCGGTGTGCGTATTCTGGCTGCTCAGGAAATGACTCTGCGTCGTGTCTACATCATGGCGGTGTCTTTTGGTTTGGCTCTGGGGGTCACCCTGGTGCCTGATGCGACTCAGCATTTGCCTGGGCTGATGAAGCAGGTCTTTGCAACGCCGATCACGCTGGCAGGTTTGAGTGCGATCTTTTTATCGCTGGTGATTCCCGAAGACGCAGCGCCCGAAGTGGACGTTGCTTAAAGTTCTTTTTCCGCTTGCGGCCCGTGGTTGGTGGTCTGCCAGCCTGCGCGCACAGCTAACGCGCAGGCTGAGTTGACTGACGGCTACGGGGTGGCAGGGTCCAAGCCGGTGCGTTGCGTGGACTCCGCAACGCCCACCTTGTCATCCAGCAGCGCCTGGGTTGCAGTCTGTACATAGGCTTCAAGCTGCTGTTGCCAGTCTTGTAGTTGCGGCGCAGCCGTCTCTGGTATGGCCTTGGGCTCGGCACCCAATTGATAGCGGTAGAGTTTGGGTTCCTCGTCACGTGGCTGAATCAGCACCTCGTCACCACGGATAATGCCGACCGTTTGGCCACCGCCAGACGGCTTGATTATGCCAACGCCCTGGTCGTCAGTGGGCAGACTGAGCAGGTCACGCCCCCAGCATTGATGTCGTACTTCGCCGCCCAGTCGGCCCATGATGGTGGGAACGATATCGACCTGAGTGCCAACGATGTCGTTATTTTCACCGAAGCGTTCGGTCATGCCAGGTGCGATGAGCAGCAGCGGTACATGAAAGCGCAATAGGTCCAGATCGGTCAGCTGTTGTGGTGTACCAAAACCGTGATCACCGACGATCACAAACAGCGTCTGATCGTAGTAGGGCTCGTCCTTGATCTGCGCAAAGAAGCGACCGAGCGCCCAATCTGAGTAGCGCATCGCCGTCAGATGCTCGTCGGCGTAACTACCCTGACCGGTAACCGCTTCCACGGGCAGCGTATCGGGCAGTGCGTAGGGCGTGTGATTCGATAGCGTTTGCAGCAGCGCGTAGAACGGCTTCTCCGGGTCGAGTTGGCGTAGCTCGGTGACGGCGCGGTCAAACATGTCCTGATCGGACACGCCCCAGGTGGGATCTGACACCACGGGGTTCACGTAGTCGTTGCGGCCGATAAAGCGCGTCATGCCCTGATTGCCGAAAAAACCACGCTGGTTGTCCCAGGCAAAGTCGCCGTTGTAGACGTACAGGTCATTAAAGTCGCGCGCGCTCAGGAGCTGCGGTAACCCGGAGAACTGATGGGTGCCCTCCGGTTCCTGCATCAGATATTCGAAGGCAGGGACGTTGGGGAAACAGGCCATGGTGGCGAACATACCCTGATGGGTGTGGGTGCCGTTCGAAAAATAACGGGTAAACAACAGACCCTGCTCGCTCAGTTTGTCGAACTCGGGCGTAATCTGCAGCGGTGAGCCGAGCGCGCCGGTGTAGTAGCCGGCAAAGCTCTCCATCAGGATGACCACTACATTGCGGATGGGTAGTGTGCCGTCTGCGGGCGGTTGGTAGTCGCGGCGGATCGGTGCCAGTTCTGGCTCGACCAGTTGGTCATGTGCGCCAAGCAACATCTCTCGCGTTATCTGGGTTGCCTGTTCTGCCGGCATCAGGTCTACCCAGGCGTTGCTTCTGTGATCCGAGTATTGCGCCTTGGCGGCGGCGTAGAGTGTGAGTGCCGGATTCAGTCCTAGCTGATTAGCGAACATCGAGTCGGTAGTATAGGCATCCCCCCAGCGCAGCGGTGGGCCTTGTCGTAGGGTACCGCGAGCCAATACGGTGGAGCTGATGAGTAATAGCAGCAAGATACCCAGTCTGGCCGCGAGCGCGCCGCGTTGGGTGAGCAGAGTGCTGTTATGGCCGGGCGCGCTCCGCGTGTGTCGATCAAGCCAGCGAAACACGCTGAACATCAGCACGGATAAAATGGCTAGTGCCAGCAGCAGACGCACGACCGGAAAGCCATACCAGAGCATCCGCAGTACGGTGGCTGGATCTTCCTGCAGGTATTGAAATACCAGTGCGTTCAGGCGTTGATGAAATTCGCGATAGAAATTCAGCTCAACGACGCCGAGGAGACTGATCAGCAAAGCCGCAAACGTTAGCCAAAGGCACTGCAGCTTGCGCAATTGCATCAATCTGATACTGAAGAATGACAGGATCAGCGGTGCGCCGGCCAGGACCACAATCCGCATGTCAAAGCGCAGCCCGTTATAGAAGGCTTCGCCCAAGTCGCGCCAGGAGGCAGTGGATGCCAGTTCCCAGTTGTAGCTCAGCAACGCTGCGCGTAGCAGAGTGAGCAGTGCGGTGATGGCAAACAGCGAAGCGACAACGAACAGCAGTTGACCGCGCAGGCCAACGATCGGCTGACGTGTATCAGTCGAATTACGGGAAGCACGCATGGATAGGCAGTTTCCAGTCAGGTAGAGGCCGGGGCGGGCAGGGGATTAGAGCAAGATCACCAGCCAGACGGTGAGTATCATCAACAGCGAGATCAGTTGTGCGGCGCTGCCCATGTCCTTGGCTTGTTTGGACAGTGGGTGCAGTTCCAGCGAAATACGATCTACCACGGCCTCTATAGCCGAGTTGAGCAGCTCAACGATCAGCGCTACAAAGACCACCAGTAGTAGCACGGCACGCTCCAGCGAGCTGACCTCAAGCAGGCAGGCCAGTGGGATCAATACAGCGCTCAAGGCCAGTAGCTGACGAAACGCCGCTTCACCCACTATGGCTGCGCGCAGGCCCGCCAATGAGTAACCGGTCGCCTTGAAGACCCGGCCAAAGCCGCCACGGCTTTTAAAGGCCAGTGCTTCTTCGCGAGGCGCAGGATTAGGACGCATTATTGGCTCCTATTAATTCGACGTTGGATGTGTTGTAGCATTTTAGCAAATACTGCCAGTCGGACTCGGGCATCGCACCACGGCGGCGTTCCAGCTGTGACAGGTCATGTTGAGCGGCTTCGCTGCGCAGCAGTCGGCGGCGGCTTTTTTCCAGGTCCAGCAGTGCTACCTCGGGCTCTTTTGTGTTGAGGCTGATGTAGATGTGTTTGCTATACAGGCAACCGTGTTGCCGGCGGCTCTGATGCAGCCGACGTAACACCTGCGCCAAGCGTTGCAGGATCGCCTGCCGGCTGCTGGCGTGCAGCGTGGGTGCGTGCTCGGCATACCAGTCATCAAGACTGACGAAGCCACTAAGCTCTTCGGTTATCAGCAGCGCTTGCCACTGTCCCTGCCGTTTGCGCGCGGCGCAGAACACCCGCTTGGGCACCTTGATCCCGAGCTGTTCACAGGCCATCAATGCGTGCTGCTCGCGCAGCACGGTTGGCAAGCCCAGCGGGTGGCGCAATGAGCGAAATACGTGCCCCACCTGGCGCTTGCTGTACAGCGGCGGCTGACCGCCTTTCAGCGGCGGCAGCAACTTAACGCCGCTTTCACCGCCACGGCGTTGGTTCCTTTCTTCGACCCATTCACCCGGCATGCTCCACCAGCGGTCAAAAGCGCTTTGCTGAAAGCGCTCAATTACCCCGGCTGGCTGCCAGAACCCAGCGTTCATGGGCGAACCTTGCGCAGGACGTAAACGCGCCACATGGCGTAGCCGGGTAGGAAGTCGTGATGATTGAGGATGCTGAAACCGGCTGCCCGAAACTCACTCTCGATGGTTTCGCGGCGCACCAGAAAGCGATTTTGATTGTCTGAGCGCTTTCCGCGTGCGGCGCGCTTCGCTTCAAGACGCTTACGCTTCCAGGCTTTGAAATTGCCGTCGACCCAGAGTGAAATGATGACGGTGTCGCGGGTTACCCGGCGCAGCTCACGTAACATGGCGAGGCGATGTTCAGACTCGGCGACGTGATGGATCAGGCGCATGCAAAAGATGCTGTCGACAGCGTTGTCACTCAAGTCGATATCGAAGGCTGAAGTCTGGAAGGTCTTGACCCGTGCCACCACATCGGCTGGCTGACCAGCCACTGCGGTTTTCAGCATGTCTTCTGAGTTATCGGCAGCGAGAATGACTCGGTTGGGTGACTCGGCCAGTAGCGGCCAAAAGCGGCCCGCGCCGCAGGGCAGATCAAGAACCAGTTGTGGCGCACCGGCATCGCTCAGCGCATGACGCGCCAGCTGCATATCACGCCAGTTCGACAGTCGGCGAAACAGGCCGGTCTGGTGCTTGTGCAGATACTGGTGGGCGTGCTGCTGATCATACTTTTCAGAAAACTCGAGCTTGATGGCGGCGGGCTTGGTCATGGTTAGGCTCTCAGAATGATATTTCTGGGCCAGACTAAGCATCCGCCGGTCAAGCGCGTGTCAAAAGCATGTCAAAATTTCGTGAAACGTCATCTATTACCGCGATGGCGCCTATGCCGTGGGCCAACCAAGGCCCTTTTCCCTGATGCGGCTGCTGTGCTCAGGTCAAGTTCACCTCAAAGCAGCTACCGCCCGCGGGCAAGGAATACATACGCACTTGCCAGCGCTGATGGGCGCAGATGCGTTTGACCAGTGACAGCCCAAGGCCAAGGCCTTCCCCCCGTGCCTCGGAGCCACGTACAAAGGGCTTGAAAATATCCTCCTGTTGCGCGCGGGGTACGCCCTGGCCGGTATCTTCCACACGAAAGCCGCGGGCGCTCAGCAGCAGGCGAACCTCGCCGTGCTCGGTGTAATGCAACGCATTGCGCATCAGGTTGGACATGACGGTGCTGAGAAAGCTGCCATGCAGTAACTGCGGGTTATGTTCTTCAATAACAAGGTTAAACGCGAGCCCCTTTTCGGCGAAGCGGGGAGCCCAGCGTTCGGCTAGCTCGCGTGCAACCTGTTCGAGGGTCAAGCTGCCGCCTGTTGGGTTTGGATGGGTTGTGGCGCGCGCTAATAATAGAAAGGTCTCGACCAGGTCGCTTATTTCAGCGGTGGCGCGTTGGATGCGATCAACCTGGTTACGGCCTCGCTCGTCCAGCACGCTAGCTTCCAGCAGCTCGGCAGAAGAGGCTATGACCATTAGCGGCGTACGCAATTCGTGACTGACATCACTGGTAAACAGGCGTTCGCGTTCAAGCGAGCTGCGCAGTTGCCCCAGGGTTTCATCGAACGCGGCAGCCAGGTGGCCGACTTCATCCTCCGGATATTCCGGCGCCAGATTGGGGGCGATGGTCAGCAGCTGATCGCGGTGGCGAACTTGCTGAGCCAGGCGTGCCAACGGCGCAATAATGGTCTGCGCCATCAACCAGCCGAGCAGCCAGGCGGCCAGGCCGGTGAGTATGAAGCCGGCAAAGACGACAGCGAACAGGGCGTTTTCTCGCGCCTCGAACTCGGCTTGCTCCTGCACCAGAACATAGCGCTGCTGCGGTGTATCGCGGATAAAGACGTAATAGGCTTCTGTGTCGCCCACTACCTCGTTAAAGCCTTCATCCAGACCAATAAAGTTTTTGGGTATTTCATAGCCAGGCATGTGCGAGGCAAACAGCTGGGTCTTGAGGTCCAGCCGCGGCGGTATGCCCTTGGCCAGATCCTTTTGCAGAATGCTATCGAGCTCCTCGCTCATTTCCTTGGTGACCAGATGCTCTTCAATAAAGTGCACTATGGCCACAATGCCCAGGGAGAAGCCGCCACTGACAACCAGGGTCATCAGGGTAAAAGCAATGATGATGCGGCGAACCAGTGGTTGTTTAGAGGTCATCGCTACGCTCGGCAAGGCAGTAGCCCAGTCCGTGCATGGTATGCAGCAGCGGCTGGGCAAAAGGTTTATCTATGACCTGGCGCAACTGGTGTACATGGCTGCGCAGGCTGTCGCTATCCGGGAGTTCCTCGCCCCAAAGTGCTTCCTCAAGGACCGCACGACGCACTACCGCCGGACTCTTGCGCATCAATACTTCCAGTAACTTCAGCCCAACCGGGTTGAGTTTAAGTGCTCGGCCCTGACGGCTCACCTGCAGGGTATCCAGATCGTAACTGAGGTCGGCTACCTGCAGCTTATGTTTGGCGCCTCCGCCCTGGCTCCTTCGCAATATAGCCTCGATACGGGCCACCAGCTCGGACAGGGCAAAAGGTTTGACCAGGTAGTCATCGGCGCCGCTATTAAGTCCCTTGAGTCGATCTTCCAATTGGTCGCGTGCGGTCAGCATGATGATCGGCGTATCGCGCTGGGCGTCGTCGCGCAGGCGTTGGCAGAGCTGATAGCCGTCGATGCCAGGCAGCATGATATCCAGCACGATCAGGTCATAGTGTTCGCTTACCGCCAGGTGCAGGCCGGACAGCCCATCCTGCGCGCAATCTACCGTGTAGCCCTTGAGCTGCAGGTAGTCCAGCACATTGGCCAGAATGTCGCGGTTATCTTCAATTACCAGAATTCGCATCCAGCTGCCTCACCCTTGAGTCGATGTTGATTAACGTTTTTTTCACACCGCGTTGACGAGCTGCTGACAGCCGTATGGCCACACTGGCGCCAGTCTCATCAATACGGATCATACAATGCACCTGTTCAAATATGCGCAAACACGTTTTATTGCTCTGATCGCGCTGATCTGGCTGGCCCTTTTCGTAATGACGCGCAGCTTATTGCTGTTTACGCATTTACCTGAGGCGCAGCTGGACCTTGGCAGCACCCTGTCGCTCTACAGCGAAGGCTTTGTCTACGACCTGGTTTTTCTGCTATATGCACTGGCGCCATTGGCGCTCTATCTGCTGCTTTGCCCTACGCGGCTGTGGCAGAGTCGCTGGAATCGGCTGCTGCTGCAAGCAGTGCTGACCCTGAGCATCTTCATCATGCTGTTCACTGCGGTCTCGGAATGGCTGTTCTGGGATGAGTTCAGTGTGCGCTTCAACTTTATCGCAGTGGACTATCTGGTTTACTCCGATGAGGTGCTCAATAATATTCTTGAGTCTTATCCGGTGTATCCGCTGCTTGCGGTCCTGGCGTTAATCGCTGTGGGTATGACAGTGGCGCTGCGTGGTCAGATGCGCCGCGTTGCTACCGCGCCCGTGCTTGCGTGGCGCCAGCGTGGCCTGGTGCTCACAGGTTGGGCGTTGCTCTTTGGTCTGGGTATTTTCGTGGTAGGACAGGACTTTCCTCGTGCTAGCGGTGGTAACGCCTACCAGCACGAGCTGTCTGCGAACGGCCCCTATCAGTTCTTTGCGGCTTTCCGTAACAACGAGCTGGACTATGAGCAGTTCTATCCGGTGCTACCGTTGCAGCAGGTTGCCTCGCAACTGCGTGATGAAGTGAAAGAACCCAACGCGCTCTTTGTCGATGCGGACCCGTTGAGCATTCGCCGGACCATCGATAATCCCGGTCAACCCAAGCGCATGAACGTCATTCTGGTGACCATCGAGAGTTTGAGCGCCAAGTATCTGGGCAGTGAGGGCGATACTCGCGGCCTCAGCCCCGAGTTGGATGCCCTGCGTCAGCAGAGCCTGTACTTCAGCAATCTTTACGCTACTGGCACTCGCACTACCCGCGGGTTAGAAGCCATTACCCTGTCAATTCCGCCCACGCCTGGCCGCTCTATCGTCAAGCGGGTGGGTCGCGAAAGCGGCTTTGCCAGCCTGGGTCAGCAGTTCAGTGCGCAAGGCTATGACAGCGTGTTCATGTATGGCGGGCGCGGCTACTTCGACAACATGAATGCCTTTTTCGAGGGCAATGGTTATCGCATCGTCGATCAGGGCAGTGTGCCAGATGATGAAGTCACCTTTACCAACGCCTGGGGCATGAGCGATGAGGACCTTTATCAGCAGACCCTGAAAGTGGCAGATGCCGACTTTGCTCAAGGCAGCCCGTTCTTTCTGCAGCTGATGACCACCTCCAACCACCGCCCATACAGCTATCCTGAGGGGCGTATTGATATTCCCTCAGGCAGTGGTCGTGAGGGCGCGGTGAAGTACACCGATTACGCTATTGGCGAGTTCCTGCGCGCCGCACGCCAGAAACCCTGGTTTGCTAACACGGTGTTTATCTTTGTCGCTGACCATACAGCGGGTAGCGCCGGTATGGAGGACTTGCCGGTCAGTAACTATCACATCCCACTGTTCATTTATGCGCCCAGCCTGATTACGCCAGCTGATGTCAGCACCCTGACCAGTCAGATCGATATCGCGCCTACGCTGCTCGGCTTGTTGAACATGGATTACACCTCGACCTTCTTCGGCCGCAATGTGCTGCGCAAGGACGCTGCCCCTGGCCGCGCGCTGATTGGCAACTACCAGCATCTGGGCCTGTTCGACGGTACCAACCTGGCGATTCTCAGCCCGCGGCAGATGATGCGTCGGCACGACGATGCCCTGGGCGAAAGCCTGGAAAGCAGCGCGCAGCAGAGTGACCCGCTGGTGGCGCGCAGTATTGCCTATTACGAGGGCGCCAGTTACGACTTTACCCACGAGTTGCTGGCCTGGCATCCATTGGTTCAACCCTCCGTGCGGGTTGGCCAAAAATGAGGTCGCTTAACCAGACGTCCAGAGACTTCAACTTTCGTCTCTGGTTTACCCTGCCCCTGACTGTCATGGCTTTGTTGCTGGTGCTGGATCCGACCCCGGTGGATGTGGCGATCTCAAACCTTTTCTATGAGCCGGGTGTCGGCTTTATCGGGCGGCACAGCTTCTTTCTGGAAGACATATTGCACGACCGCGCGAAACAGGCGGTGATCGTCATAGGTGTGCTGGCCATTGTCGGCTTTCTGATTAGCCTGCTGCCAACGCGTTTTCGGCAGTATCGCCGCTCGCTGGGCTACCTGGTGCTGGCGATGGCGCTGTGCACCAGTCTGGTCACACCACTAAAGCGCCTGACCAATGTGCAGTGTCCGTGGAGTTTGCAACAATACGGCGGTGATCAGGTGCATACGCCGCTGCTGAGCGCGCGGCCACCGTCTGACAAACCTGGTCGGTGCTGGCCCGGTGGGCACGCTTCTTCCGGGTTTTCGCTGCTGGCGCTGTTTTTCATGTTGCGCGATCGTCGCCCGCGCGCGGCTCGCGTTGCCTTGATTGTGGCGTTGAGCCTGGGGACGATTTTCTCTATCGGGCGGACCATGCAGGGGGCGCATTTCATGTCGCACAACCTGTGGACGCTATTATTTGACTGGTGCATCAGCCTGATGTGCTATCGCCTGATACTTTACCGTCAGCCAGTTCTTGCTGCGCGTGCGGTCACGGTTGGCGAGGAGGTTCGCCATGAGCCGGTTTAAGCGCCTGGGCCGGCTCGCCGCCTGGTTATTGCTGCCGGTTTGCATCCTGGCCATTGTCGCGCTCTGGCGGCCGGACGTATTGCGCAGTGGTGATGTGACTATCCCGCCGCCGACCTTGGGCGCAGAAGATCCTCGGCCGTCAGGTTGGGCTGCCCCGCTAAACGCGCGTTTTCGTTTTTACACACTCAGCCCCACGCTTTACCGCAGTGCTCTGCCGGATACCCGGGACCTTGTCGAGTTGCACGAGCGTGGTATCCGCACCGTGATCAATCTGTATCAGCAGAGTGATGAATCATGGTTGGCCGGTAGCGATATCCGGGGTATCCACATGCCGCTGCGAGCTGATCGCGTGACGGATACTCAGGTGATTGCTGTGCTGCGGGCCATACGCGCAGGCGAGCAGCGCGGCGGTGTGCTGATGCATTGCAAGCACGGGCAAAACCGCACCGGTTTGATCAGCGCCATGTACCGCATCGTATATGACGGCTGGAGCCGTGAAGAAGCTATTGCGGAAATGCTCGAGGGTGGCTTTGGTACGGCCGAGCGGATGGATGACGCGCTGGGTTATCTGAACCGGGTAGATGTTAACGCGTTCAGGCAGGCGATTGCTGCGGGGGAGTGCAGCACCAACCCGCTGGCCTGGTGCCGGTTAAATGCCTTTTTGCTCGATAAGTTTGACTCGCTGGCTGATCTACTCGGTTAGCTTTTGACAATGTAATCCCTGACCGCGGCTGCCTGCAGGCCTGCCTTGCAGGTGGTCGTAGATCTTAATTCTTGGTCATATTTCCTTCCCCCCGCTATTTTGTATGCTGGACAACCCGCTGGGTAAGCCTTCAGTATTGACCGGGCATGCTTCAGCTATAGTGCTAATGTATTTTGTCTGGTTAGTTACTGAGTGCTGCGTCGTTGGTCGCATGATCATGCTCGGTAATTTCCGTGGCTATATAAGCGCTATTTACGCCACGATTAATTAAATAAACAAGGTGCAGCGGGGCTCGGGTGATGGGAAGCGAATCAAGTAATGTTGAAAGAGTGATGTGTGATCGGTGCGTCGACGGCAACGATCTGGAGTTTGATTTCACCATGGCCTTTCAGCCTATCGTGAGCAGCAAGGATCAGCGTGTCTACGGTTACGAAGCTCTGGTGCGCGGTCTGAATAATGAGTCGGCCTACTCAATTATTTCCCGCGTAAATGAAGATAATCGCTACCCATTCGATCAGCTTTGTCGCATCAAGGCTATCGCCTTGGCATCAAAGCTGGGTATCGACTCGATGCTGAGTATCAATTTTCTTCCCAACGCCATCTATAAGCCGGAGCTGTGTATTCGCACGACGCTGGAAGCTGCCAAGCAATTCAGTTTTCCGACTGAACGTATCATGTTCGAGTTCACCGAGGTCGAGCGCTTTGAAGATAGTGCTCACATTAAGCGGATCGTGGAGTATTACCAGGCGCTGGGCTTTAAAACGGCTACGGATGACTTTGGCTCCGGGCATTCCGGGCTAAATCTGCTGGCCGATTTTCAAACCGATATCGTCAAGCTCGATATGGGGCTGATCCGCAATATCGATACCGACAAGACGCGGCAGGTTATCGTTAGTAATACGCTGGCCATGCTCCACGATCTTAACATCACTGCCTTGGCTGAAGGCATCGAGACAGTTGAAGAGTATCGCTGGCTGCGAGCTGCGGGTGTCGATCTGATGCAGGGCTATCTTCTCGCCAAACCGGGTTTTGAGTGCCTGCCGGACGTGAATTATATAGCCGATTGAGAGCGGTAATGTTGCTGTGTGCTGCGGCTTTAACCAAGCGCCGTAGTACTCCAGTTTTTCTATCCTGAAGCGTTTACTCTAGCTGCGCCCTATTTCCCTCACCTTAATCCTCTTGATGTGATCGGTATGCGTTAATCCGACAAGCCTAGCGTTGAGCTCCTCTTTTCAACCTCCTCTTTTTTCCCAAAATGTGCAATGATTCACAACTTTTCACGGGGGGGTGGGGTTGCTTCCTGTGGCGTAACGCGCGAGGGATTTGTGCGATTCTTTTTCAGTCTGGTTCTGTTGCTGTGTCTGTGCGTGTCTTTTGTCATGCCAGTTTGGTCTGCTCCGCTCAAGCTGGGTAGTGATCTGCCTTACGAAACCTATGAAGATATTGCTGGCGATCTGACCAGGGATACGGTGCTGCCGTTGTTGCAGGCTGAGGCCGATACCTATACCTCGGTTACGGTCTCCAGGGGCTACACCCGCTCGGTATACTGGTTTAGCTTTGAGCTGCCTGCTTCCGCCTTTACGTCCGGCGAGCGTTGGATGGAAATGCATCCTACATTTCTTGACGATGTGCAGATTTTTTACCGTCCGCTGAACCAGGCGGGCGCTTGGCAGCTGTGGCAGAGCGGCGACACTCACCCTGGCCCGGCGGGTAATCTGGATTATCGTTTTCCCTTGTTTAAAGTGCCGGCAAGCGAAGCCGGTTATGAGTTTTTGTTGAGGGTTGCCAGCAGTAGTGCCTTGATGCTGCAGCTGACCTTCTGGGAGCCAAACGAGTTCACGCCGCAGGCTATTCGCGCGACCAATAAGTGGAGTATTTACTTTGGTGTCGCCCTTTTATCCAGCCTGATCGCCTTGTCGCTTGCCATTACCCTTCGAAGTCGGCTGCTGTGGTCTGTCACCGCAATGTCGGCTACTTACGGATTAGTTGCCTGCGTTCAGGGTTATATAGCCTGGCTGTTGCCCGCCCGGGGTTTGCTTATACAGCATTACCTAACTGGCGTTTTCACTCTGCTTTCCTACGCTGCCGTCATCTGGCTGACCGCTGAGGCGTTGGCGCTGCGTAAACGCATGCCGCGGATTTATCGCGCGATGTTGGCCAGCAGTGGCGCGATTGCACTCTTGGTATTTAGTGTGCCGCTGGGTTTTTATGGCGAAGCCTTTCGCTGCATGATCGTTCTTTACTTGTTGGTCGGTTTTTTCAGCCTCGGTTTAGGTCTTTATCTCTGGTGGCACGATCGACCGTCTTCAGTTCCCTTGCTGGTGGGCGCCAGTCCCTTGTTTTGCATTCTCATCAGTCTGGCGGGCGTGGGGACTGTGCTGGGCTTTTTAGAGTACCGCAAAGAAATCTATGTGCTTTGGCAGGCGGCCCTGCTTGAGAACATGCTGCTGGTGCCGTGGCTTGCCATTATCCAGGTGCGTAAAAGGCGGCAACAAGCGTTGGAAAAGGCAGGCTTGGCGCATGATCTTAGAGTCGAGCGCGAGGCCAGATTTCATCAGCGTCAATTTATGGGTATGGTTGCTCACGAATTCAGAACACCGCTGGCAGTGATTACGGCCAGTCTGGAAAATATGCGATTGGCAGATACCTCGGCAGAATCTCAGAGCCGACGCCATCGACGCATTGAGCGAGCCACGGAACGTCTGGTGCAGCTGACGGATAATTGCCTCGCAGATTCCCGCCTTGATGCACAGAGTCTGATCATCGCGCCAGAGCCAACCCGCTTGGCCGAGTTACTCAGTTCTGCCGCCTCACTCGTCCATCTTTCAGATCATCACCACTGGGTGCTTACATTCGAAGGCGAGGAAGTGACTGATTTGTCCGATATTGAGGCGGTGGCCAATGTCGATCCGGCGCTGATGCGTATTGCCTTATCAAACGTAATCGACAACGCGGTGAAGTACTCTCCGAAGGGGGCCATTGTCGTGGAGCTGCGGCGCGAGGATAGCGCCTGGCTTGTATCTATAGCTGATTCCGGCAACGGGATAGCCGCCGCGTTAACGCCGCATATTTTCGAGCGCTACCGCCAAGCCAGTCAATCTGGCCAAAACGCAGGAGGCGTTGGTTTGGGGCTCTTTGTTGCCAGACAAATTGCCCAGGCGCATGGCGGAAGCCTGAAGTTGGCGGACAACAGTAATGCGGGTTGCCGTTTTGTTTTTATATTTCCAGACCTTTGGGGGAGGGAGTTATGAGTCTGGCTGGCTTGCGTATTGCCGTGATCGAAGACAACGTGGATCTACGCGAGGAATTGCTGTTCTTTTTGCGTCACCGTGGTTATAGCGCGTGGGGCGTGGGGAGCGCCGAAGCCTTCTGGAAAGAACTGCACCGTAATCCGGTAGAGGTCGTGATAGTCGATCTTGGTTTACCCGGCGAAGATGGTTTTAGTGTCATTGAGTATCTTCATGCTCTAGGTGGATATGGCCTGGTTATCTTGACCGCCCAGGGCGGTGAGCGAGAGCGTCTGCGAGGAATCAATCTTGGCGCGGATCTTTTCCTGGTAAAGCCAATCAACTTCGCAAGCTTTACCGCTTCCTTGTATGCGCTTTGTAGTCGATTGCGCGCTGGCGATACGAACTCGAGTGACGCGGTATTTGAGGTGCAGCAGGATAAATGGCTACTGGATCTTGAACAGATGCGTTTATCAGGCCCTATTGGCGATGAAGTTGTACTTTCTTCGCAGGAGCTTGATTTGCTAAAGCCGCTTATGCGCTCTGCAACGCAGATATTCAGCCGGGAGGCGTTACATGACCTGCTGTTCGATTACGCAGAGGAAACCGATACACACAGAATCGACGTCATACTCAGTCGTCTCCGTGCCAAGGCCAAAAAACAGGGCCTGCGTTTGCCTATCCGCTCGGTGTTTGGCAAGGGTATTGTGTTTACCGGTAAAGCGGCCTGCTTTTAGTGGCAATACCGTCTATTAAGCCCTCTTTCTGAGGGCGTTTAGAGTCTTCAACCAACCTATGATGGCTGTATGCCGCTAAATGCGGAGCTTGCGCACGCATGTCAAAAATACGTTGAGAGTTTTGAGATATTCGAGACTGACGCAATTCACATTGGCCGTGGCAAAGTCCGGCCTGTTGCAGTCTGACAGGCTTTAAAAGGATTAGTTCCGCTAAGCGGTTGGCCTGCTCTGATATCCAGAAAACTCATTAATGGAAAAAAACATGAGTGCATTCAAACGCGTTTCGTCCCAGCGCCAGCGTGGCTTCACCTTGGTCGAAATCTCTCTCGTTCTGGTTGTAATTGGCTTGATCCTTGGGGCCGTTTCTATTGGCAAAGATATTCAGCGAAACGCCGAATACACCAAGGTCAAACAGAAGTTTGTTGATCAGTGGGTTAGTGCCTACAACGCGCATTTTTTGCGTTCAGGTGTCGTGATTGGCGATAGCCAGACTCAACCGCGGCTGATGGTCAATGGCGCTACCTTTGAAGTGGTAGATGATCTGGTGTCAGGTCGGGATATGACCGGAGCTACCCCACCCAACGCTATCTGCCAGGGTGGTGCTGCGCCAAATATGACGCGTGAAGCCGATCTCATCCTGCACGGTGAAATGGATCGTCACGGCATCCGCATGCCGCCTGGCCGTGCCGAAGGCTTCGAGGATCGTTACGCCTACCTCGATACCAACGGTAATCCCCAGGAGCTACAAATCTGCTTCCAGTGGAATAATCCGGGCTCTCCCGCCAGTTCAGGCAATGTCATGGTTATTACCGGTCTGACGCCTGATTTGGCTCGCTCGCTTGATCAAATGATTGATGGTCAGGCTGATGCCCGCGAAGGCCTTTTCCGCAAGTATGACATCGCCAACGATTCCGATGGTCTGCCCGGGATTGAGTGGGCTGCAAACAACACCCAGGCTTATGGCGCTGGCTCTGGTTCCGCCACTGATACGGATCAGAACCTGGATGAAGATCAGGTTATTACGGTCGTTGCTACTTACAAGATGAACCAGTGAGTCTGGAGGTTGCGATGATGTCGCCAACGGCAAGATCCATGCGCAAACAGCAGGCTGGGTACACCTTGATGGAAATCGTGCTGGTGATGGCCGTCATGGGGCTCATCATGGGTGGTCTGAGTATCGGCCGTGACGTGCTCCAGGAAGCGGAATATAACCGGATCCAAAGCAAGTTTCTGATGCCTTGGAAGCAGGTTTACGATCTGTATTACCAGCGCACAGGTGTGGTCCTGGGTGATAACCAGGTAGCACCTACGCTCATGGTGAACGGCTATGAAACCGTGTTCGACAACCTGCGCGGCGCTGTTGCCGGTGTTCCTGGTAACTACCGTAATACCGGACGCCGACTATGCCATGGTGACGGCTACCCAGCTGACTCATCCGGCGTAGGCGATCCCGCTCTGTCGAATCTGGATCTGCAAGCGTTGGTCGACCGCGTCGGCATTACTATGCCGTCAGGTCGGGCCGAGGGCATGGAAGATCGTTACGCTTACAAAGACACCAACGGGAATCCGGTGGAGCTGCAAATCTGTTTCCAGTGGAATCCGGTAGGAACCATCAGCGGCTCGGGTAACGTGATGGTGATCCGCGGACTGACTCCTGATCTGGCGCGCAAGATGGACCAAATGGTTGATGGTCGCCCCGACGCTACTGAAGGACGTTTTCGTCAGCAGAACGCCAATCGCAACACCCTGCAGAGCACTCGGCAGGTGCCAGGGTTGGAGTGGAGTGCTAACAACACCTTCTCATCGACAGACGCGCACCCCGAAGCATTCGGTAAGGGCACTGGGCGCGATCGGGATGTGATGCTGGTTACTGCGCATTGGGCAATGGATCAGTGACTACGCAGCATTTCCCCGGATCAAGCATGCTAAGCCAAGGTCGTTTATGCATGCTGCTGATTGTCGTCAGTGCTATTGCGTTGCCTTTCCTGGCAAGTGTTGCGTTTAGTTATAAAGCTGAAGCGAGACTGCTTCAGCAGCAACTGACCGAAACCCGTCGCCAGGCTGATCAAGAGGGCAGTGCCAAGCAGCAACTGGCTCGCTGGAGCGATGCAAGCGAGCAGTGGCACGCGCTGGCTGCACGCGCCGACCAGCGTGGGTGGCGAACCAGTCTATGGGACGTGCGCTCAATTGAAGTGGACGCCAAACGTTTCTCTCGCGTTGAGGCCGACACCTTGCTCAGCAGCCTGGAATCTGGTCAGGACGGCTTTATGCTGCCCAAGGCTTTTTCCTTGAAGCTGTTAAGTGACAACGGCTCACTGTTTATCGCCTCTCCTGCGAGTGACCAGCGCAGTGTCGTGCAACTGTCGTTGTCGGGTGAGTACTACTCGCGGAGAGCGCAATGAGTGCTGCCCAGCTACTGTTCGACCTGGGTGGTCCGGCAGAAGGCGCTTCAGCTAATGCCTTGTCACAGCGCCTGGCGTCGCCGCGTGGTCCCGTCATCATCATTACCGATTATCAAGGCGCGCCCTTCGGCGTAGAAGCCTTGCCGGCCCATCATCAGAACCTTGCGCCACTGCTGGAAAAGCGACTTCGCGACGAGGGTGATATCGATGGTCTGGCCCGGGTGTTGATGCATGCGTGTGAGCGCCAGGGGGATTTTGCCCAAACAGCCTACACGGCTGTCCCGGTGGCGCTCCACATGGCGTATCAGCGCTGGGTTAAGCAGCAGAGCGACCATGTGTTGCTGTTCCCGTTGCTTGAAGCATTGATCCTGCTGGCGCAACGCCAACAGCTGGTCTCCGGCGTGCTGGCCTTTGTCCATGACGAGAGTGTTGATGTGCTGGTGTTTCAGGATGGTTCGCTATTGCAGGCGAGCCGTCAGCGTCTATACGCCAACGATGACCAGCCGTATAGACGCATCGCAGCCTATATTCATGCCCAGCAGGTCGGCTTGCAAGGCGATGACGATCAAGCTGAGTGTGTGCTGATCGAGCGCACCAGCGACGAAAGTCAGTTGCTTGTCGAAGCGTTAAAAGAGGCCGGAACGCAGAGCGTTAAGCCTGCCTTGCCGGCACGCCTGCTGTTTGATCAGCTCAATGCGAAGCGCGCTGATCTGGATGGGGTTAGTCGCTCTCTTTATCTGGCTAACCGCATTATGCCCTTGGTCGCAGCTGTGATGGTGACCTTTTGTTTGACCGGGGCAGGTGGCGCTCTCTATTGGAAGCATCAGGCATCGTCGCTGCAAGCCGAGTTGAACGAGGCGCAGACACAGAGCCTGAGTCAGACCTTCAGTGAGATGAACGGGGCTCTGGGAGAGGCGCAGAGTATGGCGGTAACCCAGCGCGAGCGGGCAGAGTTTGTGCGTTTGTCTGATCGTGTCCGGCGCACACCGGACCCCGCAAGTCTTATTCGTGATCTGCGTCAGACGGTTCCAGCGGGTATTGATCTGACCGAAGCCGGCATCGTCTCTGACGACGCAGGTGTATTGATAATTGTGGCTGGTCGCAGTGCCAGTGTGGCTGCACCTTTTGCCGCAGAAGAACGCTTTGTTGAGGCCTTGCAAAAGCTTGGGTACGAAGTAGAGCGGCGAGAAATCACCAGCGGCCTTGGTAACAGCCTGTTTCGCCTGGCGCTGACCTGGAGTGAGAAATGAAAAGGAAATACTTCGCCGCAGCGATGTTGCTGGTAGCAACTAGCTCTTGTGGTTTGGCTTATCAGTTGGCGCAGGCCGCCGAGCGTGACATACAGATGGCCCGTGCGAGCCAGGACTCGCAGTTGCAGAGTCTGGACGCGCGTTTGGGCGAGAAGGTCATGGAGTTTCTGGAGCTGAACGAGCTGTTGGCTCAGCAACTCGAGAATGCCCGCCAATTGCGAGAGCGCGAAAAGGCAGAGGTATTGCTCACCGGGGCTGCTGTAGAGACGCTGCCGCAGCCCCTGCCAGAACCACAGCCAGACCCTCAGGTAGAACCGCAGGCCGAAGCGCCTGAACCTGAAGTGATTCGGGTGCGCTCTGGTCCGCCGTGGTGGACGCGCTATCAAGCCAGCATGGTTGTCTCGTCGGCGGGGGTTCGCTCAGCAGTGGTCAATGGTCGTTACGTACGCCGCGGTGATTCACTCGGGCGTGGTGTTGTGGTTCGTGACATCAGACCTGGTCAGGTGTCGCTGAGTCGCGGCGGCCAAGTGGCTGTGTTGAAGGTCAAGGACGGCAGATGAGTCTCGGTCGCTTTCTCGCCCTGGGTGTTCCGGTGCTGCTGTTGCTGGCGGTGCTGGTGTGGCTCAAAAGTGAGCAGCCTGAGACGTTTATACCTGCAGAGCAGAGTGCGCCTGCGGTGGTGATGCCGACCCAGTCGTCATCTTCGTCTGACAGTGGCAAAGATATCGATGCGCTCTGGAAGCGCTATGAGGCGCTGAGCGCGTCTTCGTCAGCAACGGCAGACGCTGTCGGTTCGCCCGAGCAGGTCGCGCCAGCGCGTGCTTCCGAAGAGTCAGAGCGTGCTGCCGGAGCGCAGTCGCGGGAGGCTCTACGTGAGCAGGCCAAGCGCCGCCGGGAAGCCTTGTTGGCCTCGCGTGATGATGCGTTCAGCAAGCTTAAGAGCCTAAAGCCGGGTGATGTAGAAGGCATGGTTGCTGTGCTTGAACAGCTCAACCGGCAGCTCAAGGATAACGGCATTGAGCACCAGATTGATGTTGATACTGTTCGCCAGCAAATGCGCAGCAGTCAAGAACTGGCTGCACTCAATGAGGCGATGCTGCTTGAGGCAATGAAAGGATCGCGTGCGGATCCTCAGCGCCTGCAGCAACTGAGTCGTGATTTACGCGAGATGCAAGAGACTGTTACCGACAGCTTGAACGCGAGATCAGGGCTGGTTTCACCATGAGTCACGCTGGGCATTTATCACGTCAGCAAGGGTTCAGTTTATTGGAGCTGGCGCTGGTTTTGGCGCTGGTTGGCGGTATGGCGCTGATCGTCATGCAATATCGGGGGCAGGCGCTAAGCCAGGACAAAAGCATCGCCCAAGGCTATCAGGATCAGATAGCGGCCGCCCTGTTCCAGTATGCGCTACGCCATTACCGACTGCCTTGCGCCGATACCAACGGCAACGGTTTCGAGGGCGGCAGCGATGGTGCCTGTGGTCAGGGTTCAACCAACCACATGGTGGGTGGTGTGCCCTTTCAGACATTGAATATGCCGGAGACTCAAGGTCTGAGCGAGGCGGTAAGGCAGCGCTACGTTTACGGCGTATTCCGCGATAACAGCACCGCGGGTGACCTGAGCACATTGACCGAAAGAACCGGCGATGCACTCGGAACCAGCGGTTACTTGAGTCTGAATGACTTGCGCTACGCCCTGCGCGCTCTGGGCGCACGCGCCTTTGATGCCGGGCGCATTCATGTCACCGGGGACGCGCAGCAGGCGGGTGCCGCCAATTGCGCGACTAACCCTCTGGGTAACCTGGCCTTTTTCGTGGCCTACGCGGGTACCCGGGATGCGGATGACGACGGTGACGCCTTTGATGGCGAGAACAGCGATCTCAAGTGGCCGGCCGGGGGAGGACTCTGCGTTTCCGGTCCGTTGACCACACAAGATGAACAGTATGACGACGCCATCGTAGCGGTGGGGTTTGCCGAACTGCTCGGTTATTTGACCCAGTAATTGGGCTGCCGACAATTTTAATATGGAATCAGGCGTACCAGGAGTAGCCTCATGAATCTTGACCCTAGAATTGCGCTTCGTTTTAAACGGAGTTTCTGGCTAAGCGCAGTTGTGGCAACAACGTTGAGCGGTTGTAGCGTTGGCCCTTCCAAAGTGGATGCCAAAAAAGTACAGGCTGTTGATGAGCGTTCTCAGCCCTTGCTGCAGGAACGACTTGTGCAGGAATCGGACAAGCTGCGTGTACTGCAGGATGAGCTGAGAAAGAGTCTGGAGCAGACCCAGCCGCCGGTGCTTGAGCCGATGGTGCCGCGCTTCAACCCGCTGGATGCCATCAACGTCTCTCTGCAGGCCAACGATGAAGACGTGCGCAACCTGCTCAAGGCCATTGCTGATCAGGCAGGACTGAACCTGGTACTACCCGGCACGCTGTCGAGTGATCCGCGTACGATCTCGCTGTCGCTTAACTCGGTGCCAGCCAGCCAGGCGTTTGAAGAAATTACCAAGTCGCTTGACCTGTCAGGTGAAGTGCACAACAACATGCTGGTGGTTCAGGAGTTCAAGGAGCAGGTCTTTGATCTCGATTTTCTGCTGACCATGAGCACCGCCGATTTCAACGCCGGTGGTGATGTCTTTGGTGCCAGCAGCACCGGCGGTGACGGCGCATCTTCAGCCAGTGCCGGTTCGGGCAGCAGCGGCTTGCGCAGCAGTTTTTCGGTCTCTGGCCGCAACACGAATGACGTCAACCCCTATGAACAGATTGATCGTATGCTGGTTGCCCTGATCGGCGAGTCCAGCGCCGAACGCAACCCTTTCGAGCAAAGCATGGGTAGTGGCCAGCAGCCGGCATACATGCTCAACCGCTCCACCGGCACCTTGTTTGTGCGCGGTCGTCCGTCGCAGTTGGCCGCCGTTGGGCGGTTGGTTGAACACTACAAATCGGTGCTCAACCGCCAGGTGCTGATTGAGGCGCAGATTCTCGATATTGAACTCAACGACCAGTTCAGCTACGGCGTCGACTGGAACATATTGCGCGCCAATGCGGCTCTGTCTTACGCCTCTAACCCGTTGACCCTGGGTGCGATTAATACCACAGTGCCAGATGCTATCAATGCTGGCCGTAGCGTATTGATTCCGTCTACGGCACTGGGTACTGCAGGTACTCCTTCGCTGGGCATCGCTCAGGGTGGCGATCATCACAACATCGGGCTCGACCTGATGAAAACCTTCGGTACTATCCATATTCTCTCCAACCCCTCGATCAGGGTACGTAATACCCAGCCGGCGGTGGTGAGCGTGGGTAGCAACATCCGCTATATCGCCCAGTCCAGCTCCAATACTCAGAACGGCGGCGGTGGTCTGCTGGCAACCACGGCCAGTGTGGTCACCTCCAACGTCTTCGACGGTGTCATGCTGGGTGTGATTCCCTTTGTATCGCAAGACGGTTCTATTCACCTCACCATCAATCCGATGCAGACGTCGGTGCAGGAGAACTCGCTTGCGCTGGTTGATGTGGGTAGTACCGAAAACCCACTGAAGATTTCGCTGCCACGGGTCGACTTCAAGGGCATGACTACCTCCCTGTCGCTCAACGACGGTGACATGGTGATCATTGGTGGTTTGATCGGTGAAAACGGTAGCCGTACCAAAGATGGCTTGCCGGGTATTAGCGACATTCCGTTCGTCGGTGGGATCCTTGGCGGGCAGGCGGAATCGACCTCTGCACGTGAGCTGGTTCTTGTCCTTCGCGTTCAGATTCTGTAAGTGCGCAGACCATGAGCCTGATATTCGACGCGCTGCGTCAGCACGACAATCAACCGGCACAGGAACCTACCCTGTCCGGCAGCGTCGTGACGCCTGCGCGTTGGATAATGCCTTGGGTGATCGCGGTACTGATTTTGCTGGTGGGCTTGCTGGTGGTACTGGTCTTCCAGCCTTTGCAGTCGCGAGTGTCAGTACAGCAGGTTGAGCATGATCCAGTCCCGGTTGCCTCAGTTAGCACCGATTCTGTGTCATCAGAACCCGTGGCTGGCTCGCGTTTGTCTGGTGCCGTTCTGGATCGGGTGGTCAAGCCAGTCGGCGCAAGGCCTGTGCAGAACCGGCCGAATGACCAGGATGCTGTTACTGCCAGTGCATCCGCTGCGCGTCAGAATCGGACTGTACTGCCCACATCGCCGCCGTCGCCGCCTCTGGTAGAAACGCCAGTACGCCGCGTCGCCCCGACTATCGCCTCCGCAGCGGTTGTGGTCGCTAGTGAAGCAGCAGTCCAGGCGCCGGCTCAGACCAGGGCTGTACCTGCTGCGCCTGAACCGGCCCTGGCGCCTGCCAAGGTGAATCCGGCAGAACTCTTCAGATCATTCAATGCTGCCTTGGCTGCCGACCGTCTTGAGGAGGCTAACGCAGTGCTTGGGCAAACGCGGCTGGCGCTGGGTGAGTCGCATTTGATGGTTGCCAGAATGCAAGGCTATTACTGCATGCGTGCGGACTGTCCTGAGCTGGCGCGCCAAGCCTATACCAGGGTGTTGTCCCGACTACCGCAGGATCGCGAGGCGGGTTATAACCTGTCAGTGCTGGATTGGCAGGCGGGTCGCAAGGCCTCGGCGCGTGGGCGCGTGGGTTCAATGCTGGCGCAATACCCTGATGATGAGTCGCTGCGTGCATTACAGCGCATGATGGAGCGGCGCTGATGAATGCGTCTGTACACCTGTCAGCCTATCTTCAGCACTTCGGATTTGTGCGTAACCCCTTTCCGGTCACGCCAGACGAGCACGGCATTTTCTTTTCTCCTCGATTGGCTCAGCAATTCACCGAGTTGGTGCATTTCATCGAGCAGCGCAAGGGATTCATGCTGGTCACGGGCGACGTAGGTGTTGGCAAAAGCACCCTGTCTCGCGCTCTGTTGACGCGGTTGGCAGGTCAGGGAACCCGCACGGCTCTGGTGTTCAATACCTTTCTGCAAGGCCCCGAGTTGTTGCGCGCGATCAATCGCGACTTCGGTATAGAGGCCCAAGGCGATAGCCTGGAGTCTTTACTGCAAGCCCTGAATGATTGGCTGTTGCAGCAGCGAGATGCGGGCCATAACTGTGTGCTTATCCTCGATGACGCGCAGGGTCTGGATGTTTCCAGTCTGGAGTTGGTACGCCAGTTGAGCAATCTGGAAGCAAGCCAGGCCAAGTTGCTCCAGATCGTTATGGTGGCGCAGCCGGAGATCAGTCTTACGCTGGATCGCTATGATATGCGTCAGTTGGCCAGCCGTATTGCACTGCGTCTGGAGTTGTCACCCTTGACGCTGAGCGAGCTCGATACCTACCTGCATCATCGCCTGCAGTGGGCGGGAAGTCCGCAGGCGCTAACGCTTGACCAGGGTGCGCTCCGCCGCTTGCACTATTTTAGTCATGGTTATATTCGCCGCGTGCATATTCTGGTTGACCGTTGCCTCTATGGTTTGGCGGCGAGCGACTCGTCGCGTATCACTGCGGCCCTGGTTAATACTGCTGCCTACGAGCTTGGTTTTCAGCCTCAAGCCAAGCGGAATCCTGGCGTTTACGCCGCCAAGCTGGTGGCTGGCGTCGCAGCAATAGGGGTGATCGCGGGCCTGGTGGTGTTGGATGTCCGCCCGGACTGGGCTGTCATTAAGCCGGTACCCGCGGTGGCATCAGTAGCGCCGGTTGCTGTTGCGAAGGTTGAAGCCGAGCCTGAGCCGCAAGCGCTTGCCTGGCAACAGTTTATCGACCGGTATGCACCTCTGGCTGTTGGCGAGGCGCCGCCCGAGCACTGGTCGCAGGTTATCCAGTGGCTGCCGGAGCGAAGCGATACGCAACCTTGGTTGGCGGTACTTTTGCCTCTGGATTGGCAGGAAGGATGCCACGGGCAAACAAGTTATCCTTTGTCTGAAGGTAATCTAGTGCTATTTCGTTCTGCGTTGCCGGCACAGCCACAGCCTTTCGGGGCTGACGACAGCGCTATCATCGCATTGCAGCAGTCGTTGGCTCAGCAGGGCCTGTTGGCAGAAGCCGATATCGACGGGGTTATGGGGCCGCGCACCGCTACTGCGCTGGCTTTTTTCCAGAAGCAGAATGACTTGCTCGCCACCGGGCAGCCCGATGCAGACACGGCTTACTTGCTCGATTGCATTGGTGGAGCAAGCGAATGAATGCGTTGAACTTTCGCTATGTGTTTTACCGCGTAGTATCCGCGCAGGGCAAAGCGCGGCTCGGCTTGTCAAAATTGCCGGTCGACGACTTTAGTGCGGCGCACCTATTGGTGGAGCGACGGGAGCACGCGGTTATCTTGCACCTGTCGGTGCTGCCCAGCTGGGTTATTCCTTTTTTTGACTCGTTCGCCTTGCTTCTGCGGCGCAGCATTGCGCTGCCTTTGTTGGCCGAGTTTCTGCACAGTCTCGGCTTGATGCTGCGTAGTGGCTTGCCGATTGATATGGCGCTGGAGGACTTGAGCAAAGATGCTACTCAGCCGGCCCTGAAGTCGATGGCGCGCGATTTGCTTGCTGGCGTGCAGGCGGGCAATACCTTGTCTTCACGTATGGTTTTTTATTCGCATCAGCTACCGGCTACGGTTCGCCATCTAGTCGATATCGGCGAGCGCTCGGGTAACCTTGATCGCGTATTGATGGATGCTGCCGAGCATTTGGGCCGTATTACCGCGCTGCGCCAGGATGTGTATCGCGCCTTGATTTACCCTGCCTTTGTTGTAGTCACCATTGTTTGCGCAGCCCTGTTCTGGGTGTATTACGTGCTGCCGGATCTGGCCAATATGTTTCAACAGATGGGTGCGCACTTGCCGCCGCTGACACAGAGCGTCATGCGCGGTGTGGAGTGGACGCGCGAGCTGCTTGCTGCTTATGGCTACTGGGTACTGTGTGCCCTGGTGTTATTCCCGCTATTGCTTAGTCGGGTGCAGCGGGTACGCGCCGGTTTTTTCTGGTTGGCGTATCGTTTGCCGATTAGCCGTACGCTGGTGCGCACCTCCTCAATGGCCTTCATCAGTGAATATCTGGCGCTTCTGGTAGCAGCGGGCATTAACCTATTGGAAGGCTTGGCTATTCTGGAGGAGGCGACGCGCAACGAGGTCTATCGCAAGGCGATTCGGCAGGCGCGTGAAGGGGTGCAGCGGGGTAACTCGCTGTCGCGCGAGCTGGAGCGTAGCGGCGTTTTTTCACCGCTCATGATTCGCCTGATCAACGTTGGCGAGCAGAGCGGCAACCTGGACGGACAATTGCGCACCCTGGCCGATGAGTATCGGCGTCGACTCAATCACCTGGTCTCTACGTTGGCGGAGGTCATCAAGCCGGTCATTCTGTTGCTGGCGGGTGGACTGTTCATTTTCGTCGTAGTGGTATTTCTGCTGCCGGTATACGACCTCATCGCGCAAAGCACCCAGCTTCGCTGAAAGGATTCGTTATGAAGCTAATGTCCTCCGCTCCCCACCCCAGGTCTCGAGGCTTCACCTTGCTGGAGCTAGCCGCCTTGCTGGCTGTGCTATCCGGTCTGGTGTTTGCGCTGCTTTATAAAACGACGGACGTCAGCATCCAGCAGGCGCTGCAGAATACGGACGCTGCGCTGACTGCCGCAGACCAACAACTGCGCCAGTTTGCTGCCTGGAACGGGCGTTTGCCGTGTCCGGATACGGACGCCGATGGGATTGAGAACTGCGCCGCCGGCGTGACCAAGGGTACACTGCCCTACCGCACGCTTGGTCTCGCGGCAGTCGGATACGAGGTGGGCGAGCAAGGTGGCCGAGCGCTACGCTATGGTGTCTACCGCAACGCTTCGATCGACGCTGACCTGGCCGTCGCGGCCGAGCGCTTCAAACCCACCAATGCCGATAGCACAGCCTATGATCTGGGTAACCGCAATAGCCTGGATTTGTGTGTAGGGCTGGCAACAGCGGCGTCTCGCCCCGTCGATACCAGCCACCTTTTTGTTAGCTACGACGACACGACGCGAGCCGGTATGGCTTACATGCTGGCCAGTCCGGGCCAAGCCGATGCAGATAACGACGGTGATCGCTACGACGGACTCAATAGCGCCAGTGCCAGCGGTTTCAACGCGCCGCGCACCCCCATCTCCAATAACTATGACGATAGTGTTCGCGGACGCGGCCTAATAGAACTTTTTGACCTGATGCACTGCGACGTGGCTCAGCGCTCGTTGGATCTGGCGGCGAACGCCATTGCTCTTGAGGAAGAAAATATCGCCTTTGCTGAGTCCAATCAGGACAGTGCAGACCAAGGCGTACTGATGAATGGTGTAGGTACTGCACTTGCCGTCTGGTCGCTTGCACAGGCAGCGGCTGGGGTATCAGGTGCCTCGGAAGTACAAGGTATCTCAATCGGACTGTTGGCTGGGGTAACAGCCACTTGTCCTATTCCCCCCTTTCTCGGCTGTGCCTTGATCCCTGTCTATACTGCCGCCACTGCGGCGGCGGCTACTGGGCTGGGTTTAAATATTGCGGCGGCGGTGCTGTCGGGCACGGCGTTGGGGTTGCAGATAACGGCTACCGCGTTGTACGTCGATATCGCCGACAAGGCAGGTGCGCCCGATACCGCGGATACGGACTTGGGTATTACGCAGGCCATGGTCGACTCAGCCTTTGCCGACTATCAGCAGGCCAATGCTGACGCGCAGGCGGCAGAGAGCGCTTATGCGCAGGCTGAAGCTGCTTATCAGGCTGGCCCCAAGAGCGATGCGGATGCAAGTCGCGGTGCGCTTGAGGCGCAGATTGGCCTTCTACCGGCAGACGCTCAGACCGCGGCGCGCGACAATCTTTATGGTTTCCCGCGGCCGGGGGATATTGACCCAGATAATCTCCCCTCAGATCCCGTGATAGGCGTCGAGTCGTCGATTGATGCGTGGTACAGCGCGGAGCAGTCGGCAGAAAACTTAGCGGGTGTCGACCTGGTTGACGGGGACGGCAACCCTATTACCGATGGAAGCGGTAACCCTGTTGATTTGTCCGCTGATGCGCAAGCTGCCCAAGAGTCAGCACAACAACGCATCGAGGAAGCACGCGAAGCCCTGCTGGCGAGCGTTGAATGCCAGGCTAACCAGCCCTGTCCCTTACGCGACAATCTGGGGGCTGCGTTCGACGCGCATGTTGATGCTTACACCGCTGATCGTGATGCGTGGTACGAGCTGGATCAGCTCCGCGCAGCTGCCGAAAACGCGCGTAGTGAGGCAGACAAGGCCTATGACAGCTATGCCGCGCTGGACTGTGCTTTGCAGTTCAATCAGGACTATGACCCCAGCACCAACAGCTGTAAGGCTGGAGCGCCGGGAAGTGGCGCTGGCAATGCTGGCAACAACGCGTTATGCGACATTGCCAGCCCTTCTTACGATGCTGCTGCCTGCGCGGACCTGCAAGCGTCACAGAACTCTAACCCACTCTGCGATAGCGCTAGCCAGTACTACGATGCTGCTGCCTGCGCGGCGCTGGGAACCAGCTCCGGGCCACTGTCGATTTTCAGTGGTATGGATGACTTGGTGCGCCAACTGGATTCGAAAGGAACCGTACGATGAATACGCAGCGACAGTCCGGTTTTAGTCTCCTGGAAATGGCCTTGTCCTTATCGGTCCTGGGCTTTTTGTTTGCCATGCTGCCAATGACGTTGAGCTTACTGGACAGCGTCCAGAGTGCGGCTCCATCGCTTGATCAGAATAAGCTGGCGGTCAATGCCAGCGTTGGCTTTATCGTGCAACATGACCGCCTTCCTTGCCCTGATGCCAATGGCGATGGTTTGGAAAATTGCAATGGCACTCGGCGCGGCCGATATCCCTATCGCACCGTTGGACTGGGTAAGCCTTTGGTTAACGACAGCGGCTACCCCTATGTGTACGCGGTATACCAGCATTCCATAGCCAACCTCACCGCGCTGCAAAGCAGTTACCAGCCCAAGCTGCTCAGTGGTGAGGTGTCGACGGCAACCAACGCGTTGGACTTCTGTCAGGGGCTCAGGCTTGGTTTGTCTGGCGGTCTCCAGTCTGGCGAGGCCAGTGTGCTGGCGCTGGGGGGGAGTGCTGGCGTAAATCCGGCCTTTTTATTCGTTGATCCAGGTAGCGCGGATCGTAACGCCAATGGCCAGCCACTGGACGGTAACAATGTAGCTGGTCTGGTGTTCGAGTCGGTTGGCCGTAGCGATAGCGATAACTACGATGACACGGTAACCGCCATCAGTTTTGCTGAATTGTCTGCACGGCTTGATTGTCCTCATATCATTGCCAGCGTCAGCGCGGCTGCGCGAGATGCCAACGCGGCATATGACGCCTGGCGTGCATACCAGTTTTATCTGGATTTTCGACTGTTTGGTGAGTCGGTGCGTGAAACCAGTCTGGATATGGCTGAGTTGAAGCGGACGATCGCGCTGTTCAACTCGGCCGCGGGCACTGCGATGGCGTTGAATGACCTGGCTACCGGCCTCGCCAGTGCGACAGGCGCGGCTGCCATAGCGGTAGCGTCGGTCAATGCGGCGATCGCAGCGGCAATGATCGTCACTGAGTTGCAAAGTAGCGCTGAGGATGTGGCTGGCAAAAAGGACGAACTGGCGACAGCAGTGCAGCAGCGCAATGCCGCCGAAGTTGCGCGTAATGCGGCGTTGGCCTATCGGCAAAAGGCTTCGGCCCTGGTGCTTAGCCGTGATGCAAAGGGGTGGTTCCAATGAAGCCTGTATATCGTCAGCAGGGTATGACGTTGATTGAGCTTTCGATAGTACTGGTGGTGATGGGCTTGATCGCTGCGGTACTCATGTCACTGATTCCGTCGTTGAGTCGGCTGGCCAGCGTGGAGTCCGCGGTAACGGACGTAACAAGTACCCAGGACGCATTGGCTGGCTTTGCGTTGGCGACGGGTAGACTGCCCTGTGCTGATGCCGATCAGGACGGGTTGGAAGATTGCCCCGCTGTGGCCGGTGGTTTTCCTTACCTGTCGGTTGGACTCGGCGGGCCGCTCCGTAACGCCTATGGCTATGACTACCGGTATGGCGTTTATGTGCGTAGCGATAATGTGGCGATGAACGATACGAGTCTAACGACCCTGGCAGACCGCTGGCAGCCTACGCTGGTGTCCGGATTGCCGCCGACGTCGGGTTTGGCCGTGCTTGGTAGCAGCACACCGCTGGATTTTTGTCGGGCACTGGGCGTTGCGCAGACCGCGACTGCCGACACACAGTATTTGCATATGCAGTATCGCGGTTCCCGCGAAGCAGTAGCTTATGTTCTGGTTGATCCCGGCCAGGCAGATCGCGACGGTAATGGCTCGCTATTCGACGGCACCAATGCGACCGGCCTGGCTTTTGAGCACCCGCTACGCAGTAGCAGTCGCGATTATGACGATAGCGTCAGTGCGGTTCGTTTCAACCAGCTATGGGAGCAGCTGGAGTGCTCGGCACAGCTCGCGACCGCCGGACATGCCCATCCTAATGTGGTGTCTACCCTGGCTATGTTCCGCCAGGCCCTGCGCGACTATCGGGACCAGTTGGAGTTGGTCGAGGATATGGCATTTGCGGATAACTTTCAGACGGGTGCTTCCATCGCTTCGGCAACTGCCTCGGTTGCGTCTGCAGCGGCAAGTGCGCCTACCGCGACAGCATCGGCTATCAATACAGCGGGGGCTACTGCAGCTGCTGTAGGGGCTTCGATCGGTGCCATTGCGGGCAACACTATTCTGGTGGGCACGGCAATAGCCACCCAGGTTACAGCGGTACAGAACCTGAACCAGGTGCGTGACCAGCTGGATGAACTCGACGATCTTATCGACGAACTGGATGACTTGCATGACAGCGTGCGCGCTAACGTCGTCAACGCTGATACCGATGCGCTATCGGCTCAGTAACACATTAAAGAGACTCTTATGACTACGCATAACCGCTTTCGCCAACGGGGGTTTACCCTCCTGGAAATGTCCGTTGCCCTGATTATCGTCGCCTTGATAATTAGCGCCTTGACCCTGGGCAGCAACCTGCAGCGCAATACGGTCTATCAGCACATGGCGACCAGCTTTGTGCGTGGCTGGCAGATGGCCTTTCTCAATCATGTTGATCGGGTCGGTGTCGCGCCCGGTGACAGCCAGATCACTCCCACAGGCAAGGTAAATGGCGCTGATGATAGCGAACTGTGCGGTCTTGATTTGCGCAACGCCATGTATGCCGCCGGCGTGGCCATGCCGCCTGGGCGCTCGGAGGGTTTTGAAACTCATTATGGTTACCTCGATAGCAACGGTAACCCGCAGGATGTCAGCGCCTGCTTTGTCAACGTGAGCTGGAGTGTTCCGGGTAGCAGCGCCGGTCTCTACGTGGTGCAGCGCAAGAATGTGTTGGTTCTGAGAGGCTTGACGCCCGATCTGGCGCGTATGATCGACCGCTTGGTAGACGGTAATGCCGATGCGCGGTTTGGTAGCTTCAGGGAAGCAAGCGAGGCGGACAAAACCAGCACCAGCAGCAGCGAGTGGAGCCTGGATAACCGCGTGGGCTATGGGCAAACGTCGGTCAGGAACCTTGATGAATCACAGGTGGTCACCTTGACCGCTTATTACCTGATGGATCCTTGATGAGCCGCGTGGATACTTTACCTGCCTCGTTGGATGCTCCGGAACTCGGTAATACGCTGACGTCGCTCGGAATTCTTGATCCTACTCAGCTGGCCTACGCGCGCCAAAAGCAAGCCGTCACGGGTGAGTCGCTGAGTCAGATGCTGATTCGGTTGGGCCTGGTGTCTGCAAGCGACCTTGCCCGCGTGCTGGCGGATCATCATGGTTTGCCCTATATCGGCTCCGATGAGTGGCCCGAATCTGACCCTGGCGTCGTTGCGCTGTTCACGCGGGACGCTTGTCTGTCCCACGGTTTGCTGCCATTGCGGGTTCACGCAGGGCACTTGGAGGCCGTTGTCGGTAATGCGGACCCACAACGTGCGCAAAGTTTGATTCAGCGTCGCAGTGGCTTGCCCGCGCGCCTGTGGCAAGGCGACTTTAGTGCGGTAGCCCGTCGTATAGAAACCCTGTATTCAGCTAACCAGCGCACCGTATTAAGCGAATTTGAGCGCGAGTATCGTCAGGTTCGCCAGGATACTCAGGGCTCTTTTCCGGTCAATCAGTTGATCAACCACATGCTGGCGCTGGCCGTCAGCGAGCGCGCCACCGATATTCATCTGCAGCCTGAACCACAGTCACTACATATGGCCTTTCGCATCGACGGTGTATTGGTCCCGATCATCGCGCTGGATCGCGGCATGATGAGACTGGTGGCCGCTATTAAGGTGATTGCGGCGATGGATATTTCCGACAATCTGCGCCCGCAGGATGGCCGCTTTTCTGTCACCATCGATAATCAGACCTACGATATTCGCGCCTCCACGAGCATTACGCCACAAGGCGAAAGTGTCGTTCTGCGCTTGTTACCCAAAGGGGTCTCGGTTGCCGGGCTGGAGGAATTAGGCTTTGCGCCTGAGCACCTGCAGCGCCTGCAGGCATTGTTTCAGCAGCCACACGGCATCTTCCTGATGACGGGCCCGACCGGTTCGGGCAAGACCACCACATTGCATGCCGGACTGCGTCCATTAGGTATGACCGGCAAGAGTATTCTGACCGTCGAAGATCCGATCGAGTACGAGTTGCCGGTGGCCTCGCAAACCCAGGTTAACCGCAAGGCGAACTACACCTTCGACACCGCTATCCGACACTTTCTGCGGCATGATCCGGACATCATGCTGGTGGGTGAAATCCGCGATGCGGAAACCGCGGAAGCGGCTATCCGTGCGGCAGAAACCGGCCACTTGGTATTGTCGACACTGCACGTCAATAGTGTATCTGGTGTGGTCGGTCGGCTTATGGCGCTGGGTATTGCTCCGCAGGCGTTGGCCGAGACGCTTATCGGCTGCATCAACCAGCGCCTGGCGCGCTGCCTTTGCCCGCAGTGCAAAACGCCTGCGGCAACGCCGAACGCAATTCCCGCTGGTCTGGATGCGCTACTGGCGGGCGTGCAGCACATGCGTGGCGAGGGCTGTGACTACTGCCGACATACCGGTTTCCATGGTCGGGTGCCGGTGTATGAAATGCTGGTGTTCGATGCGCCGCTGGCGCGTTGGGTCGAAGAGGGCGGCAGTCGCGCGCGGCTGGAGGGCCTGTTGACCGAAGCAAACCATGTGCCGGTATGGGATACCGGCGCGCGCCTGGTAAGAGAGGGGCTGACTACGGTCGATGAGTTGGTCCGCGTCTTCGGGACCCGCGATGCGTTGGCGTCCGCGTCCTTGCGGGGCTAATACGCGGTTCATGGGCAAGTGCATTGGTTGGTCAGCCCGGCCTGACTAGCAGCGCGGAAGTCCTCAGGTACAAACCTCTGCCTTTGCTCGAAACACCACCGGACGCCAGAGGCTTAGCAAACCCACAACTGCAATGGCCGCGCCGACCCACAGCGGCGCGCGCAGGCCATAACCCTGTTCGATTACGGCGCCACCAGCCCAACTGCCGAAGGCAAGTCCCGCGGTGATGACCGAGGTGTGCAGTGCATTGACCAAGGCACTGGGTTCCGCCGCTTTCATCACGCGGGCGACCATGGCGGGGTTGAGCGCGACGCCGGTCAGACCGAGCAAAACGAAACAGCCGAGGTTAAGCCATACCAGGTCACCGGCCAGAGCGAAGCCGCCCAGAGCCAGGGCCATCAACGCCAGGCCCCAGCCGAGGGCAGGCATGGTGTGCCGGTCGGCAATGCGCCCGACAAACATGTTGCCTATCAGGTTGGCTATGCCATAGACCGCCAGCAGGGGAGCAACGTGGCTTGGTTTGACGCCGACTTCGTCAATCAGAATAGGGGTGCAATAGCTGAACGCGGCGAAGGTCGAGCCAATGATCAAGCCGCTGGTGATATAGGCGCCCCATAGCTGGGTGCTTCTAAGTGCGCTCCACTGGCTGCTTAGCGGCGGTTCGCTGCCGGGTTTTACTTTTGGCAGGCGCTTGGCCGCCAAGCCAGTACATATAAGTGCCAGTGCCACCACCAGCCAACCGCTGGCGCGCCAGCCAAAGTGCTGCTCTACCCAAGCGGTCATGGGTACCCCGGCGACGGGTGACAACATCAGCCCGGCCAGCACCACCGATAGCGCCCGGCCGCGCATTTCTGTCGATACCATGCCCGCACAGATGGTCATGCATAAGCCGATGCAGGCGGCGCTGGAAACCCCCATGATGCAGCGTGCTATCGCCAGTATCAGGTAGGTGGGCGCGGCAGCTGCAAGTGCACCAGCGAATACATAGACAGCCAGCAGCGATACCAGAGCATGCTTGTTACTCACGCGTCGGGCCAGCAGCATGACGGTAACAGGTGGTCCACCCAGTGCCATACCTAAGGCATAAAAGGCGATAAGGTTGCCGACTTGCGCAAGACTAACGGAAAAGGATTCGGCCAGGGCGGGCATCATACCGGCGACCATGAATTCAGCCGTGACTAACGAAAAGATGGTCAGGCCCAAAAGGTAGACTGTTGGGGGCAGCTTGGTACGGTCGGTCATGAAGGCCTCGGCGGAAATTTCGATCGCCACCCTAGGCAGTGACAGCCATGCGGTCAAGCGACTATTGGGCCTATTTTTATTTACGATCCGGGGTTTGGGCACCTGACAGATAGTGCGCAGAATTATTGTGCATCCGACAGATAGAGCGGCTCGGGCGGTCAGGTATGGGCTCACCCCATAACGGGTTAGTCATCCCAGTAGGGGCGCTCGTGTATTTGCTCGAAAAGATGCTGCAGAAAAGCAGCGACCTTTGATGAGCGCAGGCGATTTTCCGGATAGATCACATGAATGCCCTCCAGTGTCGGCTCCCCGGACGCTTCAAATGCAGTCAGGATGGGTAGCAGCGTGCGTTCGCGCAGTGCCTCATACAGCAGCCAGGTAGGAAACAACACAATACCCTGCCCCTGCAGCGCTGCCTCAACCAGGCTCTCGGCGTTGTTACCATAGAGGTTGCCTTTAACGTCATAGCGCTGAAACAGCTCAGGCGCTGCCTGCTGGCGGAAGTACCAAGGCTGAATGCCGCGTGTTCCCTTGTATACCAGGCAGTTGTGGTGCGCCAATTGATCCGGGTGCGCGGGCGCTCCGTGCTGCTCGATATAGGCTGGCGCCGCGCAGGCAAAAAAGCGCTGCGGCGCCAGCTTACGCGCCACCAGACTGGAGTCGCGCAGCGCGCCGACGCGGATTACCACATCGGCTCCCTCCTGCACCGGGTCGATAAAGGCATCGCTCAAGGTCAACTCGATATTCAGAAACGGGTACTGCGATTGCAGTGCTGCCAGCAACGGAGCGATATGCCGTCGACCAAAGGCCACAGGCGCATTGATGCGTAATAGTCCGCGCGGGCCGCTGGCGCCGCCGCTGACCTGCTCGTTGGCTAGCTCGAGGTTGTCGAGTATCTGTTTTACATCCTGATAATAGCGTTCTCCCGCGTCCGTCAGACGGACTGCACGGGTATGCCGAAACAATAGGCGCTGGCCTAGCTGTGTTTCCAGAGCTGCGATATGCCGGGATACCGAGGAGGCGGGCAGGCTGAAGAAACGTGCGGCCTCGATAAAGCTGCCGGTCATGGCAACACGCACAAACAGGCGAAGCGCGAGCAAGCTGGGAGAGTTGTCCAAAATGCAATAGTCCTTTGTTGGTTGCGCGTATTGTAGCAATACGATACGCAGATTACCCTTGCCGGCTTGATAAAAGGAGGCGGTATGCAACAGGCAATCATTTTGCTGATGGTACTGGTAGCAGGCATGGGGCTGTCGGTCGAGGCGGGACTGTTGGGTCCGTTGGGCGAGCAGGTTGGGCATCTTTCCGCCACGCTGTCGATCTTTATGGTCGGCGCACTACTGCTGTCATTGGTCTTGGTGTTTACCCGCAAACGTCAATTGGGATTGCTGTTTGCACAGCCGCGCTGGCTGTTGACCGGGGGCATTCTGGGGCCGATTTACGTCGTTATCCTGACCATCGCTACGCCCTTGGTCGGGGTCGGTATGACCATGGTCGGTATCCTTTGCGGGCAGGTCGCTGCCAGTCTACTCATCGATCACTTTGGCCTGCTAGGCAGCGAAAAGCGTGCGGTGGATGGTTACCGGGTGTTGGCGCTAGCGATGATTTTTGCCGCACTTTGGCTGATGTAAGAGGAGAGTGACCCGATGTTACCCATTATTTTTGCGATCTTATTACTCGGCGGTGCGGTATTGGCTGCGCAGTCTTCCATCAACGGCAAGCTGGGCGCCCAGACGGGCGTAGTCGAAAGCGCTTGGTTAACCTTCGCCATGGGCGCGGTTATTACCTTTCTGCTGATGTTCTTTTTTGAGTCGCCAAGTGAGGCGACCTTGTTCAGCGTACCCAAATGGCAATTGATTGGTGCGCTGTTCGGTGTGGTGTACATGCTGGCTATCGTATTTGCTGTACCGCGAGTTGGCACGGCAGCGGCGACGGTCGCCGTCATTTCCGGTCAACTGCTGATGAGCCTGCTGATTGATCATTTTGGTTGGCTGGGTAATAGCCGCTTGCCTTTGGACCCATCACGCTATCTGTCGATGGCCTTGCTGATGGGGGCGCTGGCGCTGATCTACCTGAGCCACCGCAAGCGAGCATTACGCTTGGCCGCAGCCGCGCAGTAAGGAAATAGCGCAGTACGCTGATTAACGCCTGACGCTGCATTGTGGGTGATAGTGCTCAACTGACCGTTGCGCACTATCACCCGGCAGGCTAAATCAACTTGTCGCTTCAGCGCGCTTGAAGTGCGCTGCCAGTGCCTCGTTAACCGGCCCGGGCGCCTCCAGACTGGCGGAGTGTCCAGCGGCCTTGATGACAATGCAGCGTCCGTCATCGACTCCTTGCGCTATTTGCTCCGACAGGTCGATGCCATAGGCGTGGTCTTCGTCGCCGGCAATCGCCAGCACCGGGACCTTGATCAGCGCCAGTTCATCGACCACGCTCTGGCGCTCAACGACCGCTTCGGCGGCTGAGCCAGTTTCGCGTGCCAGTGCCGCCATGCGATTGCGCCAGGTTGAACGCAGGCTCGCCTGCGATTGCGCGGCGAGGGTGGTGTCGCCAAACATGGTGTACATCAGTTGCTCAATCACCGGCGCGGCGCCGTGTTCCTTCATGGCCTCTACCAGCGGTCGGTACTGCTCGATGTTGTGTTCCTTATCGGCAGATGAACCGACGGTGGTGACTGAGCGCACCAGCGCTGGGTAACGGGCGCCGAGGCGCAGTGCCACGAAACCACCCATCGAGTTGCCGACGATATGGACGGGGCCCAGCTCCAGGCGCTGGATCAAGGCGGCGGCATCCTCGGTCAGGGCGTCCATGCCGTACTCACCGTTCTTGGGATGCGGGGTGAAGCCATGACCACGCTGGTCGTAAGCGATCACCCGGTAGTCTTCAGCAAAGCGCGCGACCTGATGCTCAAACATGCGGTGGTCGAAGAACAGCGAGTGCGCCAGCACTATGGCTGGCGCGTCGCGCGGGCCGGTGTCTTCGTAAGCGATCTCTACGCCATTTATCTCGATCATGGGCATTGCATAGACTCCCTGAAACAGAACAGGAAAGCGGGGCTGCGCTCGCCGAACTAACGACTCCCTGATGCGCATGCCTTGCTCATTGGAACTAATACTAGGACAACATGATTCGCTTGTTCGTTTCGCGGCTGCTGCAGCTCAGTGAGAGTGCGGTTGTCAGTTGTTAGTCAGCGGGGTGCAATGGCTCAACGCTGTACCCAGACTTCGACCCTGCCGTTGCGTTGTGCACCGGTCTCGCCACCCGCAGACCCTACCTGCATGTAGTGACCGTAGCCGACGTAGCCTTGCACTACGGTGCCGAGTTCGCGTAGCGCCTTACTGGCTGTCTGAGCGCGTAGTTCGGAAATCATTTGGGCGCGTAGCTCGTTGCTTTGCTGGTCGGCAAAGCCAATCAGCATAATGTCTGAGCCGGTTTTGCCAGTGTCAGCAAGGTAGGTCTGAATGCGCAGTAGGTCGCGATGCGCCTTGTTGTCCAGCGTGGTGTTGCCTTCGGCAAAGCGGATGTTCACTGATAAACGCTGGTAGCGTGCAGTCAGGCGCTTGAATGTCTCCGGCACGCTGTCGTCAAGCACGGGGTCAACCGCAAAGGGTGTCTGAGAAAAGAACCCCGATTGAGCGACGATCTCTTGTCCCGCATGGCTTTGGGTAAAGTCGATAAAGCTCTGCGCCAGTGGCTCGCCCGTTTGCGCGGGAGTGTAAAGATAAAGCCGACGCGACAGTGGGTAGTCCTCGGTCGCTACCGAGAGTTTGCTGGGCTTAAGCGCTGGCGCATTGCCGTCAGCGATGGCGAGCAGTTTGCTGTTACCGACGGAGGCAAACCCGGCGAATCCTATGCCGGCAGGATCTCGGCTTACATCCGCTGACAGCTGGTCGTTTGACTCGTAACGCCGGGCGCCGTCGGTCATCGCGTATTGGCCGCGCAACACCAGATCCTTGAAGGTGTCCCAGGTGCCGGATTGCTCATCGCGGGCGTATACCTGGATCGCCCGATCAGGCCCACCAACGGCCGACCAGTTAGTGATCTCACCAGCAAAAATCTGTGCCAGGGTTTCTATGCTGAGCTGGTCTACCGGGTTGGCGGGGTGTACCAGAATCGCCAGACCATCAATGGCTATCACATGCTCGCTATCGGCACTGGTCATATCTGCGCGCGCTGCCATAGCCGCTATTTCAGCAGGTTTGACGCGACGTGAGGCCGCCCAGATATCGGCCTGGTTGGCTTGCATTGCGGTAAAGCCGGTACTGGAGCCGTGCGCGGCTACCAATACGGTTAGCGGTTTGCCGTCTTTGCTCGTGCTGAGTAGGGTTTCGTTCTCGGTGCCGCTGGCACTACTGATAACGGGCTGGCCGCTTAGTTGTTCCAGAAAACGCGTCATCAACATGGGTGCCAGGGTAGCGCCAATGGTGTTGGAACCATGGATTTCCAGCGCGTGGGCAGACACCAGCCCCGGTAAAAAAACCATAGCAAAGCACAGGTGGTGCAGCAGTCGGCGACAAACTGATTGCATCGTAAGCCTCATTAGCATCTGACGTTAGGGTGTTGGACGCTACAGAGTGCGACAGCAAGATGACATTTGGATTACGGTGCTGTGACTGCCCGGAGCCTTGATGGTCTTATCGATTGTTGCGTCGCGCAGGGTTCCTTGTCAGTGATGACACACTGATGAGCCCAGCCTGGTGTTGAGTAAGTCTCACCTTGGCACTTGGTTGAATCGGCTGGATGTTCTACTAAGGTGCCTAAAAAGGTACTGCCAGCGTTCAGCACGCTTCAGGTTCGCATGAACTCTTTCTGCAACTTGAAAGCGAGGCAAATTTAACAGCAAAGACGCTATCAAGTTTGACTGACCAATTGGCAACGGATGTTCGCTTTCTAGCCAAGACGACGAGACAAAGGCACCAGCGCGGCCGTGGGTGTCTCGGCTTTTTCATCAGGCGATTGCCTGAGTGTAGGCAGGTAAGACTCTTATATTCTGCGCTTTTGGCAGTAGCGGATGCGAATAACGGTTGTAGTATTTATCTCGTCACGCGTAACGCATCCAACACCAGAGAGAACGCGTGTGATGGCTGCCTGCGGCTCGGGTAGTACAGGTAGTAGCCCGGAAAGGGAGGGCAGTAGGCTTCCAGTACGCGCAACAATCGACCTTCCTCAAGATGTGGCGCGAACTCGTCTTCAGGCAAAAAGGCGATGCCCACTCCGGCCAAAGCTGCGTCAACCATAGCGGGTGAGGTATTGAAAATGAGCTGCCCATCCACTCGCACGTCCAGGGGGTGGCCACGATGCTCGAACTCCCACGTGTAGAGTCCACCGGCACTCTGCAAACGCATGTTGATGCAATTGTGGTTTACCAGATCGCTTGGCTGGCGGGGCGCCGGGTGCGTTGCGAAATAAGCCGGAGAAGCGGCGACGGCCATGCGCAGCTGCGGCCCGACCGGCGTCGCGATCATATCCTTGTCGATCGTGTCGCCCAGGCGCACGCCAGCATCGAAACGATCAGCCACGATATCCCGAAAGCCATAGTTAATGTCGAATTCGATATCGATCTCAGGGTACTCGAGTAAAAGTGGAGTCAGCTTTGGCAGCAGCGTAGTCCGCAGAACATGTTCCCCCGTGGTGATCCGAACCGTGCCTGCCGGCTTATCGCGCAGGGCCGTCAACTCGTCCAGCTCCGCGTCGATTTCGTCAATGCGATGGCCGATGGAATTCAACAGACGTTCACCCGCGGCGGTGAGCGACACGCTGCGTGTGGTGCGCGTCAGCAGTCGAATCTCAAGTCGCGCTTCCAGGCCGCTGACAGCCTGGCTGAGCGCCGATTGCGTGACGCCCATCAGCGAGGCCGCGCGCGTAAAGCTGCCTTCGCGCGCGACAGTGACGAAATACAGTAAATCATTGAGGTTGCGTCTAGCCATGGATCAGTTTCCCATAAAATCCGACCTAATATTAATTAGCTGAGCTAATAAGCTATATAAGAATACATTAGCTAGTCTGGCCGGATCTTGAGGTTGATCATACAAGCACTGAAAAGCCAGCCGCCAAGCTTTGGTGGTCGTATGGCGTTTCCTACCGATAGCAGAGAGCAGTGTATTTATGACGACCCACACAGGTGAGGCCCTGCCCACGGCCGCTTCTATTCAGCCTACCGCAGCGCCGCCAGCTAATTGGAGCGGCGTCTTCGCGATGTCGCTGTGCGTCTTCGCACTGATTGCTTCAGAGTTTATGCCGGTCAGCCTGCTGACGCCGATTGCGACCGATCTTCTCGTCAGTGAGGGGATGGCTGGGCAAGGCATTGCGATCTCAGGTGCGCTCGCGGTACTGACCAGTCTGTCGATCTCGACGTTGGCGGGCGGAATGAACCGCAAGACATTGCTAATCGGCCTGACTACGCTGATGGCGGTGTCCGGCGTCGTGGTTGCGCTGGCGCCAAACTATCTAATCTACATGCTAGGCCGGGCGCTCATAGGTGTGGTCATCGGTGGCTTCTGGTCGTTGTCAGCGGCTACCGCCATGCGCCTGGTGCCTGTCGCACGGCTGCCGCGCGCACTGGCGATCTTCAACGGTGGCAACGCGCTGGCAATGGTCATCGCTGCGCCGCTTGGCGCTTACCTCGGCTCAGTCATGGGTTGGCGCGGCGCCTTCTTTTGTCTGGTGCCATTGGCGACTGTGGCCCTTGTCTGGCAGTGGATCAGCTTGCCGGACATGCCTGCCCAGGAGCGCGCGCCCGGTTCAGGTAATGTTTTCAAGGTACTCAAAAATCGAACCGTTGCCTTGGGCATCGGTGCCTGTGGCGCTTTCTTCATGGGGCAGTTTGTTCTCTTTACCTATGTGCGGCCGTTCCTCGAAACGGTGACGCAGGTCGGTGTGTCCACGCTGTCGCTTATCCTGCTGGCGATAGGCATAGCGGGTTTCATCGGCACCGCGCTGATTGGTTTTATGCTCAATCGCGGCCTCTACAAGGTGCTGGTTGTGACACCCTTGTTGATGGCGGTGATCGCTGTAGCGCTAATTTTCTTCGGGACCTGGATGGCCGCCGTCGCGACGCTACTGGGCCTGTGGGGTTTGCTGGCGACCGCCGCGCCTGTTGCCTGGTGGAGTTGGATTGCCGACGTCATGCCGGACCAGGCCGAGGCTGGCGGAGGCCTGATGGTAGCAGTGATCCAGTTGTCCATTGCCTTGGGTTCGACCCTGGGTGGGATGCTTTTTGACTCGGCAGGCTACCAGAGCGCCTTCGGGGCGAGTGCGCTTGTGTTGCTGTTCGCGGCCTTACTCGCCTTTCTGACTTCACGCGTTCAGCCCCGGGAAGTGGCCTGAGCTGCGCATCCCAGGAGAACCCAATGAAGGCATCTTTTAGCACCACTTGCTGCAGCCAATACTACATCGGCAGAAAAAAACACCCCGCGTGTAGTCAGCGAGTCTTTCATGGGGCAGCCCTGCTGTGCGGCCTGTTTGTGTTCGGCGCCTGCGCCGCCGCTCAGCCTGGCGCGTCAAGCTTGCGCAGCGCGGCAACCGCTGCGGCCACTGTCCAACCGGAGGAGGCTAGTATGTGGATGATCATCGGCGAACACCGCTTCGCCATTACCCTGGCTGATACCGAGGCGGCTCGCGAGTTTGCCGCGATGCTGCCGCTCACGATCAACATGTCCGACCTCAACGACAACGAGAAGCACGCGCAGTTGCCACGGGCGTTACCGTCCAACGCCAGCCGGCCCAAAACGATCCGCAACGGCGACCTGATGCTCTACGGGTCAAGCACTCTGGTGGTCTTTTATCTGAGCTTCAACTCGTCTTATTCCTACACCCGTCTTGGCCACGTAGACGACCCAGACGGCCTGGCACAGGCGCTTGGCCCCGGTGATGCGAACATCACGTTTTCCAAGAATTAGTAGCCGAACCCAGGCAGTGAACGGTGCAGTGCAAAGCGAGCACGACACGAGAATGTAGAAAAACCAGCTCAGAAATGAATAACGTCAGCCAGTCACGTCGATCTGTATGATCAGATAGACAAGATACTGTTTGACCGAATGTCAGCTGGACTCACAAACCTCAGAGGTGTGTGGATTTTTGTCCGGCACACCTAACTTCGCGTCACGTGCAGCCTGAACCGGGAGAAACATAATGATCAAAGATAAAGTCGTCATCATCACCGGCGCATCCTCCGGCATCGGCGAGGCCACCGCCAAGCTGCTCGCCAGTAAAGGTGCCAAGGTCGTGCTCGGCGCGCGCCGCACAGACAACCTGAAGCGCATCGCCGACGAGATTAAGCAGTCCGGTGGCCAGGCCATATATCAAGCGTTGGATGTCACCCAGCAGCCCGAGAACGACACCATCGTCAAGCTGGCCAAAGACAGCTTTGGCCGCGTAGACGTTATTTTCCTGAACGCGGGTTTGATGCCAAATTCGCCACTCTCCGCACTCAAGACTGACGAGTGGCACCAGATGGTCGACGTCAACATCAAAGGCGTGCTCAATGGCGTTGCGGCGGTACTGCCCGAATTCCTGGCGCAGAAGTCTGGCCATGTTATCGCTACCTCATCGGTTGCGGGTCTCAAAGCATACCCGGGCGGCGCAGTTTATGGCGGCACCAAGTGGTTCGTGCGCGATTTCATGGAAGTCCTGCGCATGGAATCCGCCATGGAGGGCACCAACATCCGTACCGCGACTATCTATCCGGCGGCGATCAATACCGAGCTGCTGACCACCTTCACCGACCAGGCATCGCTGGACCAGATGCAGGGCGTGTATGACAAGTTCGGTATCTCGCCAGATCGGATCGCCAGTGTCGTTGCCTTTGCGATCGACCAGCCCGAAGACATGACCATCAACGAGTTCACAGTCGGTCCAGCGAAGCAGCCATGGTGAGTAGTGGCGATGCCGCTGGCATCCCAGCGTAATTCTATCTCTTGGCCCAACAGCCGATAGACGCAAAAGTGAGGGTTTAGTAGTCTTGCGATCCCGCGCACCAACGTAGATGGTAAAATCAGCTCGCTAAACAAGGCGTCCGATGATCTGAAAACGATGCACTTTTTCATCCTTTTTCAAGCAAGAGGTAGCCAGCCTAGTGCTGCTCTCTGAGGTGGGACGAAATGAATTGTAGGCGCTGATAAAACAGTTGCGTCGTTGTTGGCTGCTTCAGGGGCAGACGCTTGATGAGCAACTGAGGCGGTTGGCAAACAGCAGGCCACTCACGCTGACAAGCATGAAACGACCGCAGGCAATGTCGAAGGGAAACAGGTCCAGGAATCGCTCAACGGTAGCGCCTGCTAGATCGTTGAGGGCGCGTTGACTGCGCACAGGCGTTTTACAACCTTCCGGGGTGACGGGTGGAACCCAATCGGCGGTATGATGGTGCTACAAAAGCCTTTTCTGTCACTTAACGTTGTAAAGTGCAGGAATCGGATAAGAAATGAGGAGTTTTTGCCATATAATACCCGCGTAAATCATAAGGTATTTGTATGGACCTCTGCAGTAGTCAAGAATTCTTGCTTGAGCACTTTTTACGGCTAGACACATCTGACCCTGAAATTTGGCTCTCTGCCCTACAGGAGAGCACGCATCTACCCATCATTTCCCAAAAATTTTTGGTGCCGCTGGTCAATACTGGATTTAGAGCAAGGCTGTCCTTTGTTTCATCGCATAGTTTGAATGCAGTCGGAGCGTACCTGAATAAAAGCAGTATCATTTCAGGGGTCAACGGCGGGGCAGCGGCTATAATCATGCCAATTGCGGGCAGAATAGACTTCGAGACCGGCAGTTCCCGATACATATGCGACCCCTGGAAACCGTTCGTGCTTGATCCCCACGAGGACTTCCGGGCTACCCTGTCAGGTGAGACTCATGTATTCGCTATACAGCTGAATACCTTAAACGGTAGCGGCTATCGTTATTCTTTTGAGCGAAGCCAGGCACAATTGTTAGATATTTTACATTTGTTTTTAGGTGCGACGCCCTTCTTCAAAAACTATCAGCATGCCCAAAAACAACTGGAAAACCTCAACAGGCTCCTACATGAATTAATCGAGCCCGGATGTTTGTCCTCGGTTAAGCCTCGAAAAAAAATCAGCGATGATCGCCGCGTCTGCAAAGCTATTGCGCTGATGAACGAGGAGCTTTTGCACCAAGTCGATATCGAATCTATCGCAAAGCGATCCGGCTTGAGCATCCGAAATCTGCACTATCTGATGCACGATTACATTGGCCAATCGCCCTATCAATATGTCAGGGGGCGGCGCTTGATCAAGGCACGAGAAGCGATAATTCAGAGCTATCCCGAGAAAACGACGATTGCGCAGCAGGCGATGAAGTGGGGCTTTTTACATACGGGTCGATTCTCTAATTACTATTACGCGGCCTTCGGTGAATACCCGAAAGACACATTGTCAGTTCTGGCTCGTTTAGAAAAAAACAGACATAACGTAAAAGTCCTTCGCGACCCTGTTGGTAGCGCCGAAAGTCGTTGGCTGGTCAGTAACAAAGAGCCGGTCTGTAATTAGTAACGACAATTGTGCTGAACCCGGCTGCAGCATCAGGAGCGATCTGTAGCAACGCCGGGGTAATGCGCCTGCAGCTAGATGGAGTGCTTGGCGCTAATCAATGTATGCATCCTTGATCCGCACAAAGCTGTCGACATCTGCCAGAAACAGATCGACAAGGTCGGGATCAAAATGGCGCCCCCGATTATTTCGGATAAGATCAACAGCATCGGTAACCGACCAGGCTTCCTTATAGGGCCGCCGTGAAGTCAAAGCATCGAAAACATCGGCAAGTGCTGCTATTCGTCCGGACAGGGGTATTGTTGTGTCAGACAGGCCCAGAGGATAACCGCTACCGTCCCACTTCTCATGATGGCTTAACGCAATTTCCCTGGCCATGGTCAACAGATCACTGTCGTTTCCATCCAGCAAACGCGCACCTATTTCTGCATGGGTCTTCATTGTCTCCCACTCGTCTGACTGCAACTTTCCGGGCTTCAGAAGGATGGCATCCGGTATGCCGATCTTGCCAACATCGTGCATCGGGCTGGCTTGAAGAATGAGATCACATTGGGCTTCGGACCATCCTAATTTGCTTGCGAGCAGGGCACACATCTTACTCATCCGCACAATGTGGTTGCCGGTTTCTTCGTCCCGATACTCTGCAGCATGACCAAGACGGCGGATTATCTGCAACCGCGTGTCGTGAAGCTCACTGGTTCTTTCCTTGACCAGCGCTTCCAGGTGCTCTTTCTGATCCCTTACCAGACGGTGAGTCACATGAGCATCCAGAAAATTACGGACTCTCATCAGTAGTTCACGCCGGTCAAACGGCTTGGTCACATAGTCACGGGCGCCATGCTGAAGTGCACACAATAGCGAATCCTGTTGGCTTTGCGCTGTCAGCACCACGATGGGAGGTGCAATCAAATCCTTCAGCTCGGCCAATTGTTCCATCACCTGAAATCCGTTCAGGCCGGGCATGTTCAGGTCCAGCAGGATCAGCGCTGGCTGGTGTTGCTTGTACGCCGGCAAAACCTGCATAGGGTCACTGATAGAAACAATATGTCGATAACCCTCAGAGGAGAGAATACGTTCCAGCAGTTTCAGGTTCACCGGCTCATCATCAACCACTAATATGGTTTGGTCATACAGATCGACATCATGGAATGCAGACATATCCAGATCACCTCAAATATTTTTCCAGGGTAGCGAGCAACTCGTCTACGCTGATCGGCTTGGTCAGGTATTCATCAAAACCCGCATGTTTACCACGGCGTACCTCGCTATGCATGGCGTTAGCGGTGAGGGCAACTACCGGAATATCTGCGGTATCTTCGCTGGCTTTCAAATTCCTCAGAACGCTATAGCCATCGGTATCCGGCAGATTTATATCAAGCAGCACAATATCCGGTTGTCGCTCTTTTGCCATGGCAAACCCCTCCATCCCGCTGGAGGTAGTCAATAAATGAGCTCCGTCGTAGCGTTGCAGAATGCGGGCTATCAATTTGAGGTTTGCGGGGTTGTCCTCGATGTAAAGAACGGTTCTTGTGTTTTCCTCGCTACCCGCCACCGCAAGGCTGTCTGGCTGTAACACGGGCGAGGCGCTGGTAGTGACGCTATCGTCATTCTCCCCGGAAGGTAGACGCAGCCAGAATGTAGAGCCCTCGCCAACCTGACTTTCTACCCCAACGCTTCCGCCCATCAGATCCAGCAACCGCTGAGTCAGGGCCAGGCCGATCCCCGTGCCTTCTATATGGCTCAATTCGGCCCCCAGCCGGTTGAAGGGTTGAAACAACTCTGTGATCTGCGAAGGCGCAATCCCCGGCCCCGTATCGGATACCCGGATATCTACCCAGTTATCGTCAAGCCGTTTGGCAGAGATCACCACATCGCCGCCCACCCGATTGTATTTGACGGCGTTGGACACCAGGTTTAACAGAGCTTGCTTCAAGCGGGTCCGGTCAGCAGTCACTCGGGCCCCAGAGGAATCCTTGATGCGTAGCTTGATATTGCGAGACTGGGCGGAATGCCGAACCAGAGTCAGGGTCTCTTCCAGTAGTTCGTGGACCTGGATGACCTCCAGTGACAGTTCCAGTTTGCCGGACTCGACCTTGGCCAGGTCGAGCACTTCGTTGATCAGAATAAGCAGATGCCGGCTTGCATTGAGGATCTCGAGCACATTGTCTTGCTGCTCCTCGTCCAGGCCGGAATCATTCTCCAGCAACTGACCAAAACCCTGTATTGCGTTGAGAGGTGTACGCAGTTCATGACTCATACTGGACAAGAACTCTGACTTTGCCCGGTTGGCCTGGTCCGCTCGACGCTTGGCGCGAATCAGATTCTTGCGGTTAACTTCCTCCATATCCAGCATGCGTTGCGAATTGATAATCACCCCATAAGTGGCTGTGAATGGACGAAGAAATTCAATGAGGTTTTTATCGTATCCGCCCTGTCGGTTAGCCAGAGCAAACGTACCCACCAGCTCTGGGCCAACATAGATGGGTACGCTCAGAAAGGACCTGATCTCGGGATGGCCTCCTGGTAGGTTAGTGAACGCAGAACCCTCCGTTCTCTGATCCGCGATGACCGGAGCACCTTCCCGGATGCAGGCACCCAGAAGATTGTCCAGATCACGAAATTCGAAATTGTCTTTGCCTACCCGGCTATAACTCGCTGCTGACTCAGCGTCCCAACTGATGTCTGATATGGCCTGTATTCTTAGGTAGGCCTTCGCGTTATCGTCGTAGAGAACTTCCGCCAGGTAGCCAAACTCGCTATCCGTAAGCTTAAGCAGATTGCCCAGCATGGTATCCAGGGTGCTTCGGAATCGCCCTTCGAGAACGAACGCGGTGAGCGAGTCATGGAGCATGTTCAGCAGACTGGCCTGACCCTCCAGCTTCAGGTCCGCCTCCCGCAGCTCGGTCACATCCTGCACTACTCCGAGCATCTGCACAGCGCGGCCTGTTTCGTCGCGGGTTATGTCTCCGGTTTCCAGCAGCCAACGGATGCTGCCATCTGGCCAGACAACGCGGTGCTCTATACGATAGGGCCGATCGTCCTCAATCGTTTCCTGAATCGCGGTTGACACTTTGTCCCGGTCGTCTGGGTGGACGGCATCGATAAAGTTTTCATAAGACGTCTGCAGCTCTCCTTCGCTGTAACCAAAAAGCACGGGGATCTGTTCTGTCCAGAAAAGCTCACCGCCCGCTATATTCCATTCCCAAGTGCCGATTCTGGAATTTTTTTGCGCTATACGAAGGCGCTCCCGCCCCTTTTCATGCTCGTACTCTCTTCCCCAACGGGTTAGTGCTGCAGCCAGAATGTTGGCGAGCAGCTCCATCAACCCGCTTTGAGTGAAGGTTTCGGCGATAGTGCTGGCATTGCCATGCAGCCCCACCGATCCAGCCCGGTTAGCATTTATCAACAGCGCTGCTTCGATCAGCAGGGCCTTGCCCACGCTGCTTTCGGGGACAGGTACTTCATCCATCTGAATCAGCAATGCTGGCATAGTACTGGTGGCCGGCAACGAGTCTGGCCAATGCTTCACAAAGGGATAAGACTGATATAGCTCCAGACGAATGCTATCTGCTTGCAGCAGTTGGCATAACGGTGCCAAGGCTGCTCGAAGCCCGGGTGCGCCATTTTGCCAGCCGACATCGAGCAACCTGGCTCCGGCTTCGCCCAGACGAGAGGCCAACTGGCCTTGCTGGCTAATAATGGACTCCGCGCCTTTGACGTGCGTGATGTCCTTGCGAACCGCGATGTACTGATAGGGACTGCCGTACTGATCCAGGTAGGGAACAATGGTCGAGGATACCCAATAGTTCGAACCGTCTTTGGCTCGATTGCAGATTTCACCGCGCCAGACCCGACCCTGACTGATAGTTGCCCATAAATCGCCATAGAACGCAGGCGAGTGAATGCTTGACTTGAGTATTCTGTGATTCTGGCCAACCAATTCATCCATGGAATAGCCGCTGATCTCACAGAACCTTTCGTTCACCTCCAGGATATTACCCTTTCGGTCAGTTTTACTGACGATGGCATGCAGGTTGAATGCGCGTCGCTCCTGCTCATAGTCATGAAATCTTTCATAGAGACGGTGACGGATGGTACTCGTTGACGGAGTTGCCGCGAGGCGGCGGTAGATCGCCGTCGCCAGCTGTTCCGGATTATTCGCCCAAGCAACATCAACGAGCCCATTCAAGGTCTTCAGGAGGTCTGTGTCTCGAACTTTTCCTTTGAGCAGGAAAACAGGAATCGCGCTGACTTCAGGAAAGGACCGCAGCAGATCAATTACAGTTCGAAAGCTGATGCTGTCGGGGTAGTGACTTAGTACCACCGCATCCGGGGGAGAGCGGCGTAACGCCACAAGACCTGCCTGAATATCACGCAGCTGATTACTACACAGTCCGACATCCGCCAATGCCTGGTTAACTTCATGATAGACGCTGGGCCGTTCTTCAAGAACAGCCACCTTGCCGCCAGGGTGCGGCTCTCCGACGCCAACTCCCAGGCAGGTTTCGCAGAGCATTCGGGGTGTGACCGGTTTCTCCAGGCAGCGCGTCGCGCCCATTGTCAAAGCGGACTGTGCCAACGAGAGAGAGAAGGTCTCGGCCATCATGAGCAGAGGCTTGCCTGCAAGCTCGGCCTGCAGCTTTTTAAAGCACTCTTGAGTTTCCAGGTCACTGGTATCCACGGCATCAAGGTCAACCAGCCAGCAATCAGGCGCAAAATCACCCGGCAGGTTACGCTGCCAATCCAGGAAACGGCACGCTAGCCCCTGCGACGCCAGCTTCTCGACGTGTCGGCGCATCCATTGCTCTGAAGCAGCATTCCCGATAACAACAACTTCCATTTCACATCGCCCCAACTATTGCGCATATCAATCCAACCAGTGTGCAAACCAGGCAGGAGCCGCCTAGCGGCGCTTCTCCCAGAACTGCTGCGCCAGCTCGCTCATCGCAGCGGATAGACGATTGACCGCTTCGGCACTTTCGTAATTCTTCTGTACGGTTCGCACACTGGTATTGGCGGTGACCTTAATGCTGTTGATGCTCCGGTTAATATCTTCACTGACCGCACCCTGCTGTTCGACAGCTGTCGCGATCTGAGTATTCATTTCGGTTATCTCGTTTACTCGCAGTCCGATGCCGTTTAATGCGTTAGCGGCTTCCTGGGCATTACTGACACTGGCGTTGGCCTGTTCACTGCTGTGCCGCATGACGGTTACCGCAGAAAGGGCATGTGCCTGTAACGCGCTGATCATGCTTTGGATATCGGTTGTTGATTCCTGCGTGCGGGAGGCTAGGCTGCGCACTTCATCGGCCACAACGGCAAAACCGCGCCCTTGCTCACCGGCGCGTGCAGCCTCAATAGCCGCGTTGAGGGCCAGCAAGTTGGTCTGCTCGGCGATCCCCCGAATGACATCCAGTACTTTGGAGATGTCATTACTCTGGCCTTCAAGTTGATCGATGACTTCCGCAGCCTGACGAATCTCGGCTTCAAGCTTGGTAATGGACTGGCTGGTATGTGTGACCAGGTTTTGGCCAGAGGATGTTTCCCTGTCAGCCTTTTCAGCTGCATCTGCGGCACCTTGCGCGTTGCTGGCAACCTGCTGGATGCTGGCAGCCATCTCGGTGACAGCGGTCGCTATCTGGTCTGTTTCAGCCTGCTGTTCGGCTGTCAGTCTCTTGCTGGATGAAATGTCATCAAGAAGACTGACCGCATTTTTACGCAGTTGCTCTGAGGCGTCACCGATACGCCCCACAACGGAAGCGGTTTCAGCCTCCAACATACGCAACGCAAACTCAATTTGGCCAAACTCGTCTTGGCGCCCGGTATATAGCCCCTGACTCAATGGGTTGTGTGCTGTTTCCTTAGCCATTCGCGTCAGCCTCTCCAAGGGAGAAAGCAACGCAACAATGGCCGCTGAGCCCAAGCCAGCACTGGCTGTTATTGCCAGCACGCTACTAAACAGAGGCATACCGGTAATCAGCGCTGTACCCGTCACGCCGACCAGTATGCTGGCGCAGACTGCGAATCCCATCTTCAGCCTCAATCCTACTGAAGGCCCGGTGGCGAGCGCTTTGCCACTCTTTAGCTTGGCATAGGCCTTCTCAGCGGCTGCGACGTGCTCAGCTGCTGGTTTGGTGCGGACTGACTGAAACTCAACGATCTCACCCTTCTTCTTGATGGGCGTGACAAAGGCACTGACCCAGTAGTGATCACCGTTCTTGCAACGGTTTTTGACCAGGCCCATCCATGAGCGCCCCGATTTTAAGGTGCTCCACATATGTTCAAAGGCGTGCGTAGGCATATCGGGGTGCCGCACAATATTGTGTGGTTGCCCAATCAGCTCTTCCTCGGTGAAGCCACTGATCTTGATGAAGTCGTGGTTAACGTAAGTGATATGACTTTGGGGAGATGTAGTGGAGAGGATATTGGCGCTCGCCGGGAGCTCTAGGTTACGGCCGCTTACAGGCAGGTTTTCACGCATCGGTCACCTCGAAGGAGCTTATTGTTTTTTTCTGGCTCGGATGAGCCCGCTCTTTCATAGACACTATCGTGATCATTTTTCAGGCCTCATCACCATATTCGGGCATAAACCACCCTGAATATCATTTCCATGTGTAGTAACTGCACTAGCTTGAACAAGGGATACAACAAAGCTGTTCAGGCACCAGAATCTTGTACCCAAAAGGAGTCAAGTGCTGGTTCGCATCAAGAACGAATCTAGACGCTCGAGAGCTAGACGCACATCACTAAATGACTGTTTTTGCCAAAAAAGGATGATCCCGATGCGTTTTTTTCAAACGCCGGATAGGATTCTTGAGGGCTCTCAGGCTTATTGAATGTTCGAGAGCGTCTTTTGGGTATTTTATTACCACGCGCCTCGCAGAAACGGCATGGCTCACTGACAAGGGAACCGCTATCGGCCGTGCGAGCAGCAAATGGCTTAGCTCAGCCTCCTCGGCATCTATCAGCAGACTGCTCCGCCACTCAGGCATCATGTTGCAGTCATAGGCTGGTACGTCGGCTGGGTAGATAACCTGCGTCCGGGTGCGCAGCGGTCTTTCTACTCGTCGTTACCGGTACGCGGTTCGATCACCTTTGTGATACTAGAATCTGTACTGGAAAAAACAAATATGGGACCTTGGCAGCAGGCCTGGGTTGCAGTGGATGATCTGACTGAGTTCGCGCTGCCGCCCGGGTTGGGACAGAGACGCGTTGAAGCTGCAACTGCTTTAATCCGGGGGATTGATGCCGTCGAGACACACCCAAACCGTGAGATGACCACCGGTACCGTTGTGTCCCTGGCTGGTGCGTTAGCCGTCCTTCACCACTGGCAGGTGTCCGCTAATCTAGGGGCAATTCAATTGGACCCTGTTTAGCGTCTCAATCTGACCTATTAGAATCGTTACCTCGCATACGCCGGGCCATATCCAGCGAAAGCACATCAATTGGGCCTACCCTTGGGTTAAGATTCAGCACTATATAGTTGTAGCCATCGAACGTTGTGAGCACAAATAACTCTCCCCGCTGCTCGACGCTCATAATCGCACTGGTGAGGATTTTTTCTCCATCCAGCCCGCCCTTCTGACCGTAGCAATTTCCAATTCCTCGGGAGGAAGGCCCTTGATAAATATCGAAATTTGCCAAGTAACCCTTGACGCGTTTTACCCTCAGGGATTTTGCCTGATCCAGTAGTAGTTGAAGTTCCATTCAGTAGCAGCCAACCATTTTAATTTTTGTTATAGCGTTTGCCCGTACGCTAGCCCATCGAGCCCAAGTAAATCCGGTAGCCGGACTCTAGCGGCTAAGTGAAGAGTTCTGCCTATTCTATTCGTTTGGCGGCGTTGAATCGCACCTAGTTTTGTATCCTGAGCTGAGTCCTAGTAAAAGCTTGCTTCTGACCGGTTTTAGTCTGTTTCTCCAGGCGCCTCTCGGCCAGCAACTGTATCAGGGTCCACCCTCGAAACCGCACGAGATACACTCGCGAAAATAGCGTGATGTTGGTCTTGCTGCTACAACCTTATCTTTAAGGCTATGGCGAACATATGGAACCATTTATTGCCGACCATGCTGGGCCTTCATACATACTCGCCCAGTCAGCCCCGAATATAAGTCTCCCATAAGTCAGGAGTTACGTTAGGCAATAGCGCATCGAGTGGTGAAAGCGTGTAACTAATAGACCCTTCATTTCCGTACACAAAGCCCGAAGCGCGCATGCCCGCCCAGAACAGCGCCAGATTCTTGTCCCCTGTACAAAGCATGATCTTTTCTTGGGGAAAGCGCGCGTAAAAATGGAGGAGTAGCTCCAAAGCTCGGAGATCCGCAAGGGCATTGTGAGCATCTCCGGTAGAGTACTTTGAAGACGGTTTTATTAGCCGCTTCGCGGGACCCGCGCCATTGTCGACGCAGACAATGCTAAGCGCGGCAAGCACTACCAGCGTGTTTCGTGGCAGACCGCAGCGCTGAGCGATTTCAAGTACCTTATCCCAGACTTGCGGAAGACGAAGTCTACTTACTGGTGACTGCAGCATTGGAGCCACCTGGCAAAGGAACTGAATTTTACGCGACATTTGCTCGCGCATTTCGTCCAATAGTCCCACAATTCCTTGGATTGCGGAGTCTGGAGTGAGCTGAGCCTCTGGTAGTGCCGCCCGGATTTTTCCGCAGGCCTCGGCCCACTGCTCCGCTACCTGCTCAGATGTTGGCAGCTGTCGCTTGTTGCCCTCCATGGCGAATAAACCAGGATTGATTAGCACGGTCTTGTCTTGGAAGAGATCAAGGAAGTCATTTCCATGACGGAGCTTTTGCCCGTCTCGATAACGCTCCACCAGATCACTCATGGTGCAACGATCTGGCAACACCACCATGTTGTCCCGCAGGGCTAGCCCAGATGGCAGCCAGCCACCGCGGACGAGCCCAATCGCCATATTTGTAAATGGGGTTTCTAACGTAGTGTTGATGTTGGCGACATCGTCAACGGATATACCCGGTATGTTGCTCTCGACGATGCGGGCCCTGGACCAGCTCAACGGGATGTTAATCGGACCGTGGAGCTTCTTTATGTTGGCAAGGTCGGCGTACGTTAGCGGCTGCAGCTCTACCCCTTCGAAGATAGTAGTTCTTCCGGTGAGCATACCCTCGGCATCCTGCTCTTTGAATATCCAAAGGCCGGGTGCATGCGACGCTGGCTGATCGGCCATAATTCGTGGGTCCTTTAAGATGTAAATGGAAATCCTGAAGCCAACCACATTTCAAAAGGGCTGAAAACTTCGGTATTAGGGCACAACTCAGGGCTAGCACCCTGCTGCTATTGCAGCAAACAGTCGGAGCCGAGCGTAGCTTACGGCCAGAGGAGGACGTTTGGAGCAGACAAAATCAACCTTTACCGCTTTTCCTGTTCGCGATTGTCGTTGCGTCCACTTTGATCAAACTACGGAGAGAATAAGCCATCCATGTGGTACGCCACACCGTTGCTAGCCAGCTCATCATGAGTGGTGCGCACATCGTGACGTTGCAGAACGTCTCGGGACACCCTCGAGTCCGATGACGGTGCGGTATGCTCATCTCGCAAGAGCATTAGCAAGACGCCATAAGTTTCGGACCACCACTGCATGTGAACTAAATTCTGATATTAGGGAGCGAAAATGAGGAGATCTATAGATATAAGCAAAATTGCAGGAATTGAGTATCACGGCAGCTCCAGAGTCACTCAGGACTCAATCGACGCTATCGTGCATATCATCAATTCTGGCGAGAAGATCGAGTCAGCGTGGCTTTTATCTTGGTTCGATGGACGTATTGGCGAACATAGCTTTTTGCTAAATATCTTCCCAACACGACAGGTGCTTATAAAGCCAGGCTTCACCTCGGGGTATTCGGGAGAGGGGCCGACAGGGCTTTCTACTGCGCTACAGATCCTGCAACTGCTGAGTATAGAGATTGAAGAGTACGAGATCGACCAAGCGTTGAAGCAACGGACTGAGGCTGGATGCCTACTTTCATCTGATTTGGAGAAACTGGAAAAGTCTCGCCCTATCCGTCCAACAAGATACTACGACTACATCCTGAGTCGGCCAAATTCGCAGCAGAAAACTGAGGTCCGTGGTATTCAGCGATGCTTTCCAGCTGCTATCAATTTTGGGCTTCTCGACGAGAGACTTGTAGAGTTGGCGATCAGCCTCTTTGAGAATCCGGACTCAGCGATTAGTACCGCCTTTCGTCGGTTAGAAGACATTGTTAGAGATAGAATAGGCATTTATGACAAGAGTGGCTCTCACCTGTTTAAAAAAGCCTTTGAGGGTGATAAGTCTCTGCTCCACTGGAACGATCTAGACGGCGGTGAGCAAGCAGGAAAAGCGGGACTGTTCGTGGCAGTTTTCCTTGCCTACCGTAATCCACGGGCACACCGTGAGATTCTCAGCGATCCGCGGGAGGCTGTGCGCGAGTTCATGCTGATCAACCAGCTCTATCTTTTGGAAGCAACGGCGGAGGCTCGGATAGCGGACCTTGCCTCCAATGAATGAGCGCTGCCTTTGCTCTTCGACACTTCTCATAGGGGCGACTGAGGTCGGTCACAAATCGCAGAAGGCGACCCATCGCATTCATTTGCGAAAGACAATAATCGGCCAGAAGCAGCCACTCTGCTCGATAAGAGATTTGTCTACTTTCCCCTATAACTGCAAACTGAAGAAGGATCCGCCGGCGATGCGCAATATCAGGGAGCGAAATTCATGAAGAATGTGGCCAAGCTAATGCGGCCGGAAGAAGAAATCTTTAATGCGTTGGCAGAGCTGTGTGTCTCGCCGGGGTACGTGCATGCTGTCGCTTACCTTTGTTTCCGGGACAACATGATCCGGTATTCGGGTGAGATGAAGGCTGAAGACATGCAGCAAATCTTCTCAAAGAGCCGGTTAATCCGCACTGAAATATCGACTCTCATCGGCCTGATGCTCAAACGAGATATCGACTGCACCTTGCCCACGCCGAAGACAATCGACGGCTACATCAAGGCAACAGAGGCGCTGCTCGAAGAAATTCATCTCGCAATGTCGGATGCATCCTGGGCTGGCTTTGACCCGGCCAAGATCAACGACAAAGACTTCAACCCGTTCACTAACGGTGCTGTCCTGCGAGAACCCATTTTCTACGGGGGAGAATCTGCCTACAGCTTCCAGTACCGCGACTTCTCGCCGGGCAAATATGGACGCGATGACAGTTGGCTCGTAGCGAAAAAGCATTTCTCGATCCAGCAGGCTCGCGACGTTGTCTATGCGATCTCGCGGCTGCAGGACGAAAAGGTGGTCAAGACGTTCCAGTCGATGAGCCAGGTCGCCCCGGAAAAATGGACGTTACTACCAAGCTTCACGTTTTCAATCCAGGAAGTTGCCGACTGCGCACGCATGGACGCCACTGTCGTTGGGCATGTCTTGATGGCTTTCGCAGCACCGGAGAACCCGTGCAACGAGCAATTCACTGCGCTGCACGATTTCAATATCATAAACGCCTGTCCTCTAATACCCATGCCGGGTGGCGGTTACGCACTCCTTCATATCTACAGCTTGGTCGAGGCGCTGTATGAAGCTCCGTTCTATTGGATGGGCGCAGATAAGGCTTATGTCAGCACTGCTATGAAGCACCGCGGTCTCTTCACAGAACAATTTGCCGTCGAGCGGCTAACACTGGTCTTTGGTGTAGGCAACGTTCTCTACAACATCGATATATTCGGATCGGATGGCAACAAACGTGGCGAGATTGATGTCCTGGTGCTGTTCGGCGACCGCGCTCTGGTTGTGCAAGCCAAGTCGAAGCGACTGACGCTAGAGGCCCGGCGCGGCAACGACCTCCAAATCCAGGACGACTTTAAGAAGAGTATTCAAGACTCAAGTGATCAGGCATACCTTTGTGCCCATCTGCTGGAAGAGGGTAAGTGCGCGTTCCGGGATGCGGCTGGTAATGCTGTAACGCTGCCAGGCAAGCTCAAGCGCATATACGTTTTGTGCTTAATTGCCGATCACTATCCTGCACTTAGCTTCCAGGCGCGGCAGTTCTTGAAGTGCACTCCGACCGAGACTATTTCGCAGCCATTCGTGCTGGATGTTTTTGCGCTCGATGCTATGACGGAGATGCTGGACTCGCCGCTCCAGCTACTCAGTTATATCGACCGCAGGACGGGATATACCGAGAAGTTGATGGCCTCACACGAACTAACGATCCTCTCGTACCACCTCAAGCAGAACCTGTGGCTGAATGATGAGAACACAATGGTGCTGCTGGACGACGACATTTCGGCAGACTTGGACGTAGCGATGCTTGTTAGGCGAGAGGGCATTCCTGGCAAGGGTACGCCTGACGGCATACTTACAAAGTTTGCCACAACGGCGTTGGGTCGCATGGTTAAGGCTATTGAAGCCTCACGAGAGCCCGCCATCATTGATCTCGGCTTCACTGTGCTGACGCTTAGCGAGGACACCGTCATTGCTGCTAGCAAGGCCATCGATCAGATAGCCCAAATGGCAGCAATCGACGGCAAAAACCACGATTTCACTGCAGCCTTAGGCCAAGGCGATACCGGCTTGACCATCCACTGCAGTAACGACCCGATTGAAGTTGCTGGACCGAACTTGCAAAGGCATTGTCACGCCCGAAAGTACACCGAGCGAGCGAGTACTTGGTTTGGCGTTTGTCTTCGTCCGAATGACCAAGCTCTGCGTTTTGGGGTCAACTTGGATTTCCCATGGCAAGAGAGTGAAGAAATGGATGTGTTGACGCAGGGAATGGGCAAAGCAACTAGGCTGGACGCTATCGCCTCAAGGCTGCGCTCGACCGGGCCCAAGGTAGGGCGTAACAATCCATGCCCTTGCGGAAGCGGGAAGAAATTCAAAAAATGCTGCCTCTCATAATGCCGTGGCTATCTAGCTCAGCCGCTCTGAAGTCTTCAGAAAAAGGGTATTGAATGCGTGGAGGTGGCAATAAGCGAATTCGTTGATCAACGGTCGCGCTTGTCGTGGGGCTGAAACCGTTAGCTTCTGGCCGGTAGCAGTCCTTCATGATAGGCAGATTTCGGCCAGTAAGAGACATTCGTTGTTTTTAAAAGCGGGAGGTCCGGAAAGTTGTCGTTCTGCAACTGACACCTTTATTCTTCCGAACCTAGCCAAGAGGTGAAGCAAAGCGTTCACCTGACAAAGCTACGCCCCCTTAACTCCCATTGGCTACAACACTTGTGGAACCGTCATTCCAGCATGAACACAGCAGATAAAACGCACGCGAAGTCTCTACAGGACGCCCTTTTAGCCCTCGATCCTTCAGGCCCAGAAGGATTTGAAGGGTTACTCGGAGTCGTACTGGGTGAAATCACTGGACAATCTTTCCGTCTCGCAAAGTCAGGTACACAGCGAGGACGAGACGGCGATTCGGCGTTCGATGGCGGGGCCACATATTTCGAGGGCAAACGCTACAAAGAAGGCCTTTCGAAGAACGATATTTCGACAAAGCTTTTCGACGTTGCGAACGACGACACCGGCGTGGTGGATCTCTGGATACTCGGAGCAACATGCGAGGTGGCATCCCAAACAGTCGAAGACGGGCGGAAATTTTCGGCCAAGATCGGCTTCGGCTTCACGGTATTGGACTGGTCAAATAACGATCTCGGGGCGCTGCTCGTCGCCACTGTTGCGGCAGGTTCAAAATCCAAAGCAATTATCGAACAAGGACTCACCGGAAAGCTTAGTTCGGGCCTTATCACACCCGCTATCAAAGCAATCGAGCACTTTGAAAAACACGGGGATTATCCCTCAAGGCTGAGTGCGCTCAGAAAATTACTTGCCACAGACGTTGGGTTGGGCCACGCCAAGACGCTCAACCAAGAATGGCTGGGGCGGTTGTTTACAGACAAAGTGCAGGCGCGCGCCGAGCTCGGCCAACCACTCTCCCCATTTGATCTGTCCGGCCCTTCGGCACTCGACCGACCTGAGCGAGCGTTTCTTACAAAGGCATTCTCCGGAGTTCCAGAAAGCGAAATCTACGCAATTGTCGGTGAAGAGGGAGTCGGAAAATCCTGGCTGACTGTCCAGAGCTGGAGTCTGTCCAATCCCAAATCACTTCTCGTCCTGTGTCCTGCCGACGATTTGACCGGAGATGATGCAGAAGACTTCGATGACTTCCTAATTCGCAAACTGATCCATCAAACAGATGGAAATGTTACGCCGCAAGTGATCGCGCGCTGGCAGCGCCGCTTCAAATTTTGGCGCACGAACATTCCGGCAAGCTCCGTCCGCGTAACCCTCATAGCAGACGGGCTCAACCAACCCCTCAAGTCGAACTGGGGGCGCTGGCTCGACCGAGCTGCGCTTCGTTTGAAGGAACTGGGAGGCTGCCTAGTGGTCACCACCCGTACGCAGCACTGGGCATATCTCAAAAAAACGCTATTTTGTCCGGTAAGGACGATCACGCTGGCCGAGTGGTCCATCAATGACGTGAAACAGATATTGGGCAGTCGCGGCATCGACTTCTCCAACACCAGGATTGAGGTTCTCGAATCCGTTCGGAATCCCCGACTTCTTGGTATCGCTATTGAGCTGATAGAAGCCAAGGCCATCGAGCTTTTGGATGAGCTAAGCGTCGGGCGGCTGCTCTTTGAGCATATGCGCAGAATCGAGCAGCATGGGGCGGCTACAGTTTCGGCGCCCGCATTCGCCGACCTTTTGAAAGACCTCGCAGCTAAGGTATTGGCTCGAGCGAATGCGCAGGATACGGATGATCTTAGGCTGTTCGATGCCGTCCAAGAAGCCCAACTCGAAGCTGTTGCATCGAGCCGGTTCTTCTCCTCGGTGAAAGAAAGCGCGTCACAGTATGAGATAAAACTCGATGGTCTCAACCTGGCGCTCGCGCTCTACCTCGTCGGCCAACTCGAACGCGAGTTGCGCAACGAACGCGACCCGCGAGAAAAGCTAGCGACAATACTGGAACCGATCAGCGCACTTGATGAAACGGCCAAGGTTATCTTGCTCGCAACGCAGATCGCTTGCCTTGAAGATGAAACGAGCCCCGAGATACGCTCCGCGCTGATCGAAAAATTCGTATCACTGCAGAATCTTCCGAACAGCCAGGCCGACGCCTTCGCCGTGCTAGCAAAATCGGCCCCGCTCGCTTTCCTGCAAGCCGCTGAAAATGTATATCTGTCTCAAGAGCACATCGCCAGCAAAGAGTGGCTGCTTTACGCGCTACTCAACCGGCGCGACGAGCCGGGAATTTGGCAGCACATTTTGGAATCTACGAAGCGTTGGCTGTCCTTCTATTCGCTTGCACCAGAACGAGGGATGCACCGGACGTCGGGCCATGGATCTGTCACTCAGGCTGACGAAGAGCGCAATAGAGTCTTGGCTAACATTCAAGAACGTCAGGCTGCCCTCACTGAGGTCGAGCGATCCTTCATGACTAGGAAGCTCGTAGTCGCTCCGCACCCTAGGTTCGATGGTATAAGTCGCTTCGCTCTCTACCTTCTGGCTGGTATGCCGCTAGAAGAGATCGCAACCTATCTTGTCCGTTGGCGGTTTTCTGCCGCACTCAATTCATCAACGTCGGTGCCCTATGCAGAATTTGAGCAGGTTCTTCACTACAACCGCGCCGATTGGCAGGAAACTCGATCAGCAATCCTGAAGGGATTGGAAGCGCTGCCGGCGGAACACTCGTCCAGCGTGGGGCTGTGGACACGCGTCGGCATCCTGTACGGCACCGGGGATGTCGGCGACGCCAAAGAGGGGGCCCGTATCCGCGGTGAAATCACACGCGACCAAGAACGCTTTGAAGGCTGGTCTATAAAAGAAAATTACAGCGCTGTTGATCCCTGCAATCCCGATACCGTTGAACCAGAGAACGTTATCGCGACAGCCCAAAACTATCGACAGATTGACCCAGAAAAAATTGCTATGAGCCGGCGAATGGCCCAAGAGGACCATTACTTCCGCGGCGCTCGGGCCGGTGTCGCACGCTTCGTACCTGATGACGCGATACACACGCACCGTGCACTCGCGAGCGAAGTGCTCGGCCGTAGCGGGCATGCGCGGCTTCAGGGCGTATTGATGCTTTTACGGCATAGTGCGGCCCTCACAAAAGACCTTGCCCAACGCTTCCTTTCGGCCAGTGTATCTAGCACCGCGTCGCATAAAGACGGGCAAGACGATCGGGACGAATTCCTTACGGCACAGTTTTCCGCGATCATCGCATTGCCGCATTACACCGCCGACGAGCAGCTCGACGCGATCGCAAAAATGCAGGGCGAGACCCTCCTACTGGAGCTGCTCTCATGCGTGCGCAGTGCCACACCGGAAAAAGTGGAACAGGTGCTGGAGGGTGTTCTGCAGAGTGGAAATGAGCATGCGCAGACAGCAGTTCTTGCATCAATCCACTATTCTAAATCGCCGCTCACACCGCGCGCTGTCAGTATTGTCAAAGACTTCATCCGATCTCCACTCAAAAATCTCCGGCATGAAGCGCTCGGCCTCGCCGCATCGAGCGGCGACACTTCATTACTACAGGAAGTCATAGATAGTGGATGGAGCGCGGAAAAGCCGAACAAGCGCGACAGCAGTTTCGAGGAGTGGCACGGGTCCAGCGCGATATTGAAAGCGTTGGAAGCGGGCCTGATAGAGACGGAGTCCGCGCTTGATCGAATGAACGTGTCCCACTACGGGTTCGCCGCCGAAACGCTACCTGCCGAACAGGATGATGCCATCGCCGCTCGCATCGAAGCCGCGCTTGTGAAGGCATTGGACTATGAGGGTGATGTGGAGTTGCCGGAGATTGAGACTGGGGCGCCGACAGTGTCCGACCTCGCGCCTCCCCTGGTTTCGTTAACGGAACGGGTTCCGTCGGAAAACGACTTCACATCCCAGATGAATCGGCTTTCGGAAACGGAAGAACAGTTCGACGAGCGCCAACGCCGCATGAACAACGCCTATGAACGCTTTGCCGCTGAGCTTACGGCTGTTGAAGCAGACCTAATATTCTCCGACCTCACGTTCGACGGCATCAAATCGATCATCGGACAGGATGCTGATCGTGGTCAGCGCTGGCTCCGGATTTTGGTCGCCACCTCCGATCGAAAGCTCCGTCATCTTCACCACGTCGCCCTACAGGTAGCGGTCGCACTCGGCACCAGCGGCAATCCGTTAGCACTTGAGTTCATTACCCGTATTTTGGCATTGGACCCGACCATACGTCGTGTCACCGGCGTTGCAAAAATCCCTATAGAGACCATTGTCCTATGGAGCAACACTGCTAGCCCGGCGATGGTGGACATATGCAAAAGGCGCCTACGAACACCGCAAAGCGACAGCGACATCGCGCGAGAGGTCATCGCAGCCCATCTCTGCGGGAAGGTGGCAATTCTACAGACCTACATTGATGAACTTCTTGCCACGGACCGGCCGTACGAGACAGTACTTGCGCTCATGATTGCAGGCTTTTGCGACGATAGCGTCCACGCTAAGTCGGTTCTGTCCCGCTTCGACGGCACCGAGGGCTTCATTGGCAAAGCCCACTCAACTGCGAGCGATTCGTATGCAAGGAATCTTTGGGCAAAGACCTGGTATGCAAAGATGCTAAATGCCCAACGGCAGGAGGATTTCTGGAGCGCGTCCATTCTGTTTATGAAGATCGTCGATGGCCGTTTTGACATATGGTCCGAAGCCTCGATAGCACCAACAGCCATCTTCACGGCGTTTATGCCGACGATAAGTAGGGAGATCGGCAACAGAGCAATTAAGATCCAGAAAAAGCGCCAAGAGAAGCTGTTCGGTGAAAAAGCTCCCTCATCTGTAATGTTGAGCTTCGAATAATGAAGTGCGAAGGCAGAGGCGAAAGCGTGGCCGCTTTCGTCGGTAGGTATCGACTTTGCGAGTGGCCGAGACAAGAGCGCAAAGCTGCCCCGGGAAATCTCACCTCTATGTCTGCTTCTGGCCCAGAGTGTGTAAAAACGCCAGGACAAACCCTTGCTATAGTTTCTAAGAATTTCATTGCAAGGGAATCCCATGAAACGGTTTATCCAGGG
>Ga0207900_100052_pt1 | contig 107246 bp, 100 predicted proteins | sample LinPmetageLP39_FD_184052 | JGI IMG/M metagenome (GOLD analysis project Ga0207900, IMG submission 184052) | Marine viral communities from the Pacific Ocean - LP-39 (SPAdes) | ecosystem: Environmental > Aquatic > Marine > Oceanic | place: Pacific Ocean | collected 2010-06-14
ACCCTTGCCTCTGGCTAACACTTCCCCTTGCCGGGCGTGTAGAGGACTTTCACCTCCAAGTGAGTGCGCCCTGCCGGGCGCACCATAAAAAAACCCGGCTCAAAAGAGCCGGGTTTCGGGTACAACAGTGCAGCAATATTACATCATGCCGCCCATGCCACCCATACCACCCATGCCGCCCATATCAGGCATAGCCGGAGCACCGCCCTCTTCAGGCAGATCGGCAATCATGGCTTCGGTGGTGATCATCAAGCTGGCAACCGAGGCAGCCGCTTGCAGCGCAGCACGAGTGACCTTGGCAGGATCGAGAATACCCATTTCGATCATGTCGCCGTACTCACCAGTAGCCGCGTTGTAACCGTAGTTACCTTCGCCAGCCTTGACTGCCTGCAGTACCACGGCAGCTTCATCACCCGCGTTGGTAACGATCTGACGCAGGGGCGCTTCAACAGCGCGACGCAGCAGCTTGATACCGACGTTCTGGTCTTCGTTGTCGCCCTTCAGGCCTTCGATGGCAGCCAGGGTACGAACCAGAGCAACACCACCGCCAGGTACCACGCCTTCTTCGACAGCGGCGCGAGTAGCGTGCAGAGCGTCTTCTACGCGGTGCTTCTTCTCTTTCATTTCAACTTCGGTAGCAGCGCCAACCTTGATCACAGCAACACCGCCAGCCAACTTGGCCAGACGCTCTTGCAGCTTCTCACGGTCGTAGTCAGAAGTGGTGTCTTCAACTTGCTTACGCAGTTGAGTAACACGCGCTTCGATATCGACTTTGGCACCAGAGCCGTCAACGATAGTGGAGTTGTCCTTGTTGATCTGAACGCTCTTGGCTTGACCCAGGTGCTCCAGAGTAGCGGTTTCCAGGCTCAGGCCGATTTCTTCGCTGATGACGGTACCACCGGTCAGTACAGCGATGTCCTGCAGCATAGCCTTGCGACGATCACCAAAACCAGGTGCCTTGACCGCAACAACCTTGACGATACCGCGCATGTTGTTGACAACCAGAGTCGCCAGCGCTTCGCCTTCAACATCTTCAGCAACGATCATCAGCGGACGGCCTGATTTGGCAACCGCTTCCAGAACCGGCAACAGTTCACGGATGTTGGAGATTTTCTTGTCAACCAGCAGGATGTAAGGCTGGTCCAGATCGGCAGACATGGTCTCTGGCTTGTTGACGAAGTAAGGAGACAGATAACCACGGTCAAACTGCATGCCCTCTACAACGGACAGCTCGTTATCCAGACCGGAGCCTTCTTCAACCGTAATGACGCCTTCCTTACCGACGCGATCCATCGCTTCGGCAATGATGTTGCCGACGGATGAGTCAGAGTTGGCGGAGATAGTACCGACCTGAGCGATAGCTTTGGAATCAGCGCAAGGCTTGGCCAGGTTCTTCAGCTCGGCAACGATGGCAGCAGTTGCCTTGTCGATACCGCGCTTGAGATCCATCGGGTTCATGCCAGCAGCAACCGCTTTCAGGCCTTCGGTAACGATGGCCTGGGCCAGAACGGTAGCGGTAGTAGTACCGTCACCCGCGTCGTCGTTGGCACGTGAGGCAACATCTTTGACCAGCTGAGCGCCCATGTTTTCGAAGCGATCTTTCAGCTCGATTTCTTTGGCAACGGTTACACCGTCTTTGGTGATCAGCGGCGCGCCGTAGCTACGCTCGATCAGTACGTTGCGACCTTTTGGCCCCAGGGTAGCCTTAACGGCGTTGGCCAGCGTGTTGACGCCGTCCAGCATTTTGTTACGACCGGAGATACCAAATTTAACTTCTTTAGCAGCCATGTTTGCTTTCCTTCAAATGAGTTCGTTAAGGGATGCAGCGGAGCCGTTATCAGGCTTCCAGCACACCAAAGATTTCGGTTTCGCTCATGATCAGCAGGTCTTCGCCATCAACCTTGATGGTGTTGTTGCCGGAATAAGGACCGAAAACGACCTTGTCGCCTTCTTTGAGGGCCAGCGGACGTACTTCACCGTTGTCCAGCACACGGCCGGTACCTACGGAAACGACGACACCGGTATTCGGCTTTTCTGCGGCAGAGCCTGGCAGAACGATACCACCAGCGGTTTTAGTCTCTTCTTCGCTGCGACGAACGACAACGCGATCGTGTAACGGACGAATTTTCATCGTTATGTGTCTCCCAATAGGTAATGTCAATTGCCGAAGGATCGGCTATTTCGAGTTAAAACGAGCCCAAACCGAGCTCGAAGGACGGGCCAGAAGCCACGTCACTGTTCTGTTGCTCCCCTTCCGGGAGAGCCTGTCAAAACCGTTGCATCTAAGATGGGGTCCTGAGTCGCTATTTCAAGGGCCGCAAGCAGATTTTTTTCAACGTTGATCAATTCGATCTTCGGGCTCGGCCGGTTTGGCCTCGCCCGGCTGCCACTCACCCTCAATGATGGTGTTACCACCCCGCTTATAGACCCCAGGGCCGCCCGGCTCGCCGGGTGCAGGCCGATCTTTGTTGAGTAACGCCATAACCAGGCACGGCACGGCCAAAACGTCCGTGATCAAGCCTGGAATCATCAGCAATACGCCGGCCAGCAACCACCACATGCCGGTTTTAAGCACGGCAAAAGGTGAACGGTTCTCGGCCATTTTGATTTGTAGCTGCTGCAACATGCTCCAGCCCTGACGCTGTATCAGCACCAAACCGAGCAAACCACTCCCCAGCACCCATAACAGCGTTGCCCCGACACCAATGCGGTTGCCGAGCACAATAAGTGACGCCAGCTCAAGGAGCGGAAAAGCGAGCATCAATAAGCGAAAAAAGGGCATGCGCACCTCTCAAGGTTGTATGTAATAACTATATGGGTACTGCTCTTCTGGCTTTCAAGGCAGCAACAACAGCGTTTAACCGAAAGCCAAGTCAGAAAGTGACCAGAACTAGCATTTAGGTATTCAAAAGATATGAAAACTCGGGCATTCTTGCCCACCTTACTTCATCACTCTTTCCGAGGAGCAACTCATGCAATTGAAAGACAGCGTCATCATTATCACCGGCGGTGGACAAGGCCTGGGCCGCTCTATGGGCGAATTCCTGGCCGCCAAAGGCGCCAAACTGGCCCTGGTTGACCTTAACCAGGAGGCGCTTGACGCTGCTGTTGCAGCCTGCAAAGCGGCCGGTGGTGACGCACGCTCTTATATTTGCAATGTGGCCAACGAAGAGCAGGTCATCCACATGGTAAGCCAGGTGGCCGAGGATTTCGGCGCTATCCATGGTTTGATCAACAATGCCGGCATCCTGCGCGATGGCTTGCTGTTAAAGGTCAAGGATGGCGTGACCCAAAAGATGAGCCTGGCACAGTGGCAATCGGTAATTGACGTTAACCTGACCGGCGTATTTCTCGGCACCCGCGAAGTGGCTGCCAAGATGATCGAACTGGGCAATCAAGGCCTGATCATCAATATTTCATCGATTTCACGTGCTGGTAACGTTGGACAGTCCAACTACACCGCCGCCAAGGCAGGCGTTGCCGCCATGACCGTAACCTGGGCCAAAGAACTATCGCGCTATGGCATCCGCGTCGCCGGTATCGCGCCGGGCTTTATCGAAACCGAAATGACCGGCAGCATGAAACCCGAAGCACTGGAGAAGATGACGGCTGGTATTCCGCTGAAACGCATGGGCAAACCCGCAGAAATCGCACACTCTGCGGCCTACCTGTTTGAAAACGACTATTACACCGGTCGTATTCTGGAGCTGGACGGTGGCTTGCGCATCTAGGCATTTGCCAGCGCGGCAGCGATAGCAAAACGGGCGCCTAGTGCGCCCGTTTTTTTGCTTTGCGATCCAAAGGTTACCAACCTACTCCAAACCCCATGGTGTAACGCGTGTCACGATAATCGGTATCGTCAGAGCTATCCAGGTAGTCCATCTCCGCCTTGAGGCTCAACGACGCCCAGTTGGTCAGGCTGTAGCGCAGGCCCGCTTCAGTATCAATCTGATAGCGCACATTAGGGTCATCAGGTATCTGAGTTTCTGCCTTATGGAAGAACTCAAAGCGTTTACCCAGCAGAAAGCGTCGATAGTCCCACTGTAAACCCAGGGCGTTATATTTGCTTTTGCTACCATCCTGCTCTTCAACCCAGGTCCTATCCAGACGCGCGGAGGTCTCGAAACGCCCCAAGGTGTTATTCCACCACTCATACCCTGGGCCCATACCAAACTGGCGCCGCTTGGCGACTTCGTTCAGATAATCGCGCTGGTAGCGCAAACTGGTCATCCAGAACCAGTGCTCGGTCAGGAATCGATTGATGTCGTAATCGGTTTCCCATGTATGTCGGGTTTTAATATCGTCGCGGTAGTCGCGCTCATAATCCAGTGTCAGATCATGACGCCAGTCACCGTGGCGCAAACGCGAGCTGACATCCAGATCCAGGTCTTCGGTTTCCGTGCCGGACGAGTTCTTGAACTCCAATGCAGCGCTGGCATCACCTTCCCACACCATATCCTGAATGATCGGCGTGGGTACCAGTAGCTGGCTGATCTGCCGCACCTGAACATGACGCGCCTGATTCTCTGACTCGTCAAACGCCAGAGTGACTTGCCCTTTCTGGTCAGAGGCTTGGAGACGCGTAATGTACTGCGCCTGATCACCAAGTTTGAGCAGCAGCGGTTCATCACTTTCAAAGGTAGCAACCCGTGCGGTACTGACCGTAATCATCCCGGCAAAATCGGTCTTGATGGACATCTTGCCGGCCTCAAGAAATTCGATCTTACCGGTGAGACGGTCACCATTGTCGAGCCAAAGCGTATCGGCGAAACTGCCAAAGGGTATAAATGACAAACTCAGCGCCAGCACCTTGCGTACACACAGCATTCTTTCACCCTCGAACATAACGTCGACATAATCGGAATAGTATCCATGAAAGACCCGAACAAGGCTGTAGTGTTCCGGAGCCCACCTGGTTTAACCGGGCATGCCCCACAAAAAGAGGCTTTTTTCCTCGTATTGGCCAGTATTCCCGCAGGCCGGGTAAGCAGCTATGGCAAAATTGCCGAGCTCGCCGGTATGGGTAAAGGTGCTCGCCTGGTCGGGCGCTGGCTGGGGCAACTGCCGGATGATACCCAACTGCCATGGCATCGAGTCTTGAACAGCCAGGGTAAGTTATCATTGCCGGCCGATAGCCCAAGCGGCGCGAAACAACGTGCACGACTGCTCGCCGAGGGCGTGCTGGTGCGCGACGGCCGAGTGAACTTAGGGCAATATGCCTGGCCTTGAAGACCTACAATCATCATAACAAGGACATTAATGAGCTCCTTTTCTTCAGATTCCAATCGCCTGCCAGAACCCGAGGGACTAAAGGTTTACCTGCAGCCCCGTGTTGTTGGCATGCTATTTCTCGGTTTCTCTGCCGGCCTACCCTTGCTGCTGGTCGGCGGAACCTTCAGCGCATGGCTGCGTGACCTGGGTGTAGAGCTGGCGGCGATCGGCTTCCTCAGCTGGGTTGGCATGGCGCACTCGATTAAAGTGCTATGGGCTCCGTTGATAGACCGCCTACCAGTGCCACTGTTGACTCGCCTGATGGGCAGACGGCGCAGTTGGATGCTGCTCGCCCAGTTGGTGATTGCAGGCGGTCTGTTTGGTATGGCGATGACGGACCCGACCCAGCAGCTGGAGCTGGTCGCCATCTGGGCCGTATTGGTCGCATTTGGCTCAGCAACGCAGGATGTGGCGATCGACGCTTATCGCGTCGAAGCGGAAGCCAAGCACCGACAGGCCGCGATGGCCGCAACCTACGTCACTGGCTATCGCGTGGCGATTCTCGCCGCCGGCGCAGGCGCACTGCACATGGCAGCCCTGGATAGCTGGAGCCTCGCCTATACGGGCATGGCGGCACTGATGCTGGTAGGCGTAATAACGACCTTCTGTATTGCCGAACCCAAGGTGCATATCACCAGAGACACCCTCGACCAGGAAGAACGCCTGACTCGCTTTCTGGGCGCATCACGGCACAAGGGTATGCGACTGAACCTGTCCAGCCTGTTCTTCAGCGCCTTCGTCGCGCCTTTTACCGAGTTTTTTGAGCGCTACGGCAAAGTAGCGCTGCTGATACTGCTCTTTGTCGCCACGTTCCGCATCAGCGATATTTTCATGGGCACCATGGCCAACCCCTTCTATCTGGATATTGGCTTCAGCAAAGAACAAATCGCCAACATAGCCGCGGCCTTCGGCCTGGCCATGACCCTGCTTGGCGCGGCCTTGGGCGGCCTGATGGTAGCGCGCTTTGGTATCGCTCCAATCCTGATACTGACCGCCTTTATGGCCCCTGCCACTAACCTCATCTTCGCCTGGCTGGCGTTTATCGGCCCGCAACCAGACGGGCTGGTATTAGCCATTATTGCTGACAACATAACCGGCGGACTGGCAATCTCCGTGTTTATCGCTTATCTGTCGAGCCTGACAAATACAGCCTACACCGCCACGCAGTACGCCCTGTTCAGCTCGGTAATGACACTCCCAGGCCAGTTTGCAGCCGGTTTTACCGGCGTGCTGGCTGCCAATGTTGGCTGGGTCAGCTTTTTTACCATCACCGCACTCACCGGGTTGCCCGCCATCATTCTGGGCTTTCTCTTGCTGCGCTTCGCACATCCGGACAAGCTGAAACGTCCCGGTATTGATTGAGAGCGACAGCAGACATTAAAAAACCCGGCACATGGCCGGGTTTTTTAATGTCTGAAAAATACCTATTCAGCTTCTTGCTTTACCACATGCACTGTCCGTTGCGGGAACGGAATGGTAATGCCCTGTGCATCAAAGGCTTCCTTGGCCTGCTCCTGAATATCCCAGAACACACCCCAGAAATCCTCTGTTTTAGTCCACATGCGCAGCGACAGGTTTACCGAGTTATCGCCCAGTGAAACCAACCACACAACCGCTTCGGGATCTTTCAATACTCGGCTATCCGCTGCCGCCAGACCCAGCAGAATGGAGCGCGCCTGCTTGACGTCGTCGCCGTAATCGATACCAATATTAACATCAACACGGCGAGTGGCCTGGCGTGAGTAGTTGACGATATTGCCATTGGACAAACTGCCATTGGGAACAATGACCGTCTTGTTATCCGGAGTCTTCAAAATAGTATTGAAAATCTGAATGCTATCAACGGTACCGCCAACACCCTGTGCCTCGATGTAATCGCCAGCACGGAATGGACGCAAAAACAGAATGAGCGCGCCGCCCGCGAAATTGGCCAAACTGCCTTGTAGCGCCAGCCCCACCGCCAGACCGGCAGCACCCAATACGGCAATAAACGAGGTGGTCTCGATCCCCACCATGCCAGCCACACTGACCAACAACAGCACCTTGAGCGCGATACTTGCCAGCGAAGAAACAAAGCCATGCAAGGTGGGCTCAACGTTACGCTTCTGCATTAGCGTGTTCAGCGCAGCTACCAGGCGGCCAACAATCCACCAACCAACCGCAAGCGTGAGCAATGCCAACAAAAACTGGCTGCCGTACTCAAGTACCAGCGGCAACCACGCCTCCTCCAGGCCCTGTAGCTTTTCCATAAGTCCCTCCATTGCACTACCCCCAAATAGATTTAAAGTTTTTAATCACGAAAATTGTTGAACTGCAGAGGCATATCGAGCGAGCTATTGCGCAGCAGCGCCATCGCTTCCTGCAAGTCATCGCGCTTCTTACCGGTTACCCTGACCTGCTCCCCTTGAATGGCTGCCTGCACCTTCAGTTTGGCGTCCTTGATGAGAGCGACAATCTTGCGCGCCAGATCCTTGTCTATGCCTTCCTTTAGGGCCACATCCTGCTTTACTTGCTTGCCCGAGGCAAATGAGTCCTTGATCTCAAGGCACTGGATATCGACGTTGCGCTTGACCAGACACAGCTTGAGAATTTCCAGCATCTGCTCAAGCTGAAAGTCTGCTTCCGATGAAATAGTGACCTGCAGATTCTTGCTATTGAATTCAAAGCCGCCCTTACCACGCAAATCGTAACGCCGCTCAAGCTCTTTCATGGCATTATCTACCGCGTTGGTTACTTCATGTTTATCAAGCTCAGAAACAACGTCAAACGATGGCATTGGAATCACCTCACACAAAACGCATAATTATGATGTTCGATAGAAAACAACAGTATAACCTCGTAGCATTATAACGGCAGTCAGCCAGAGACCAGCAGGGAGCACCTTCGATGCCTAACCCCCAACTCAGTATTTTGGTGGTGGACGATACCAAGTTCAGTAGCGCCGTTATCGGACACACCCTGAGTCAGGCCGGTTACAACGATATTCGTTTCGCCAACTCTGCAATGGATGCCCTGCGTATGCAGGAAGAGCGTCCAGCCAGCGTTATGGTCGCCGATTGGCTCATGCCGGAGATGGACGGGCTTGAATTGACCACGCGTATCCGTCAAATGGATGAGCAGGACAATCACTATACCTACGTTGTCTTGCTGACCGCCCGCGAAGGCGACAATGTCCTCAGCGAGGCGTTTGACCGTGGCGTTGATGACTTCATCAGCAAGTCCTCAATGAATGAACAACTGCTGCCTCGCATTTTTGCCGCCGACCGCACCTCCCAGCTGATTAATCGTCTACTGGACGAAAATCACCTGCTGGCCAATAACAATGCCCAGCTCGAAGAACACAATCTGGTCGACACCCTGACAGCGATCGGCAATCGTCGCTACCTATTGCAGCGCCTGAAAGAAGCGCTGCGCAGCGTTGATTCACGCGGTGGCGCCTGCTGCGTCGTACTGCTGGGCGTACAAAACCTGGTATCGCTAGGCGATCGCTTCGGCGAAGCGGTGCAGAGCGAGGTTCTGCGAGGCACCGCCAGGCGCCTGCAACAGCTGGTGCGCCCCACCGATGTAATAGCCCGGGTAGCCACTAACGCCTTCGCCATTGTGACCCTCGCAGACGATGCCGAAGAGTGTAAACCCAACAGCTTTCGCCGCCTGCACGACGGTCTCAACCTCAAAGCCTTTAAAACAACCGAAGGCTATTTGTCGATTCGCGCTGGTATGGCGTTATGCACCGTCACTAACAAAGATGATCTGCCTAGTCCCGAGGACTTGCTAGCCAAAGTCGAAGACCACCTGCAGCAGGCCTACGAAACCAATCTGATCACCGAAGTTCGCGGTAAATAACCCACTTCATGGTGCATGTTCTTGGTGCTGGCAGTCTCGGTCTGCTGTGGATTGCGCGGCTGCAGCAGGCCAACCAGTCCTGCTGCCTGCTACTGCGTAACTCATCTGCACTGACGCAATGGCAAAACAACAGCAACCAATTGATATTTGAGCACCACGGCGCCCGCCGCGTGCTCCCCGTAACCACAGAGATTGCCTCCCAGAGCACTGGCCCGATAGACATCGTCGTTGTAGCCACCAAGGCCTACGCCGTCATCTCGGCGCTGGAGTCTATCCGTCACCGGCTGAATCCGGGCAGCCAGATACTACTGCTACAAAATGGCCTTGGTGCGCAGCAAGAGGTCAGTGCTGCATTCGCGCAACAGCGGGTGCTCTACGCCAGCGTCACCGATGGCGCTTGGCAACCGTCACCGCAGCATCTGGTCTGGGCAGGGCAAGGCAAAACGGTTATTGGAGATCCGGATCAACAACCCCCGCCCCCTTGGCTGGAGCGCATAACCAGCAGCATCGAATGGCAGTGGGATAACGACATCCTTGCCGTGCTGTGGCGCAAGCTGGCAATCAACTGCGCGATCAACCCATTCACCCTGCTATTTGACTGCGTCAATGGCGCCGTGCCGAGCCGCGCGGGTGATTGGTTAGATAGGTGCATTGAGGAATTACAGCTGCTATTGGCAGCACAGGGTGTCGCTGACACTAACGAGCTCGCCAAACAGATTCATGACGTCATTCAGCGCACTGCGAGCAACAGCTCCTCAATGCGCCAGGACCTGCGTGCCAAGCGCCGCACCGAGCTGGATTATATTCTCGGCTATGCCTGCCGCCAGGCGCAGCAACGCAATATAGCGGTTCCCGCCCTCACCCGCTTACTGCAGGCAACCCGTCAGTGCTTGGCCGATAAAAACCTGCCCGTGGACTGACCACCCGCTTTACCGCTAGGCTTACGCGATATTCAAGCAATCAACACTTTATTTAGCGGAGAGCGAAACACCATGGGCTATCGTTTGAGCAAGCTCTATACCCGTACCGGCGATAAGGGCGACACGGGCCTGGCGAATGGCGAACGTATCGCCAAGAACCATCCGCGCGTCGCGGCCATGGGAGACGTAGATGAGCTTAATTGCCAGGTGGGCCTGCTCATCACCGAGTTAACCGACTACCGCGTGCATCCTTTGCTCGCACTGCTAACGCCTATACAGCATCGCCTGTTTGATCTGGGTGGCGAACTGGCGGTACCTGGCCACGACATGATCGATGCCGCTGATGTGGCGCAGCTGGAGCAGGCTATTGACGAGCTGAACGCCGATTTGGAACCGCTGACAAACTTCATTCTGCCAGGCGGTTCAAAGGCGATTGCGCAGGCGCACATGGCGCGCAGTGTGTGTCGCCGAGCGGAACGACAATACATCAGCCTGGCGCAACAGGTTGAGGTAAATCAGCAGGCGCTGATCTACCTCAACCGGTTATCTGATCTGCTGTTTGTGCTGGCGCGGACCATTGCCCGCCTTGAGGAAACGCCGGAAGTGCTCTGGGCTCCCAAACCCAAGCCTGCAGCCTGAGCCTGGGAAGCACAGCGCGTCAGACCTTGAACGCGCTGATAATACTTTGCAGCGATTGCACCAACTGCGTCATACGGCCACTGGACTCTTCGGCCTGACTCGCCCCTGCAGCAGTGCGCTCGCCAGCCTGATTGATTTCCACGATATTGTGATCGATATCATGGCTGACGGCGGTCTGCTGCTCTGCAGCCGCCGCAATCTGCTGACTCTGATCAACGATATGCACGACTGACTTGAGAATATTGTCGAGCCCTTCCTGCACCTTGCGGGAGGCATCCACGGCTTCTGCCGTCATGCTATGACTGCTACCCATAGCCTTCACCGCCGCACTCACGCCATCTTGCAGACGCACGATCATCTGCTCAATTTCTTCGGTTGATTGCTGGGTACGGCGCGCCAGGGTGCGCACTTCGTCCGCGACCACGGCAAAACCTCGACCCTGCTCGCCAGCGCGCGCTGCCTCAATGGCGGCGTTGAGCGCCAACAGGTTGGTTTGTTCGGCAACCCCTTTGATTACATCCAGCACGCGGCTGATTGATGAGCTGTCATCGGCCAACTGGTTGATAACCCGAACCGAGTTTTCAATCTCACCAGAGAGTTTTTCAATCCCATCCACCGAGGATTCCACCAGGCGCCGACCACTGAGCGTTTGGTTGTTAACCTCCTCAGCGTTGGTTACTGCCAAGGCAGCGCTGCGGGCAACTTCCTGTGAGGTTGCCGCCATCTCATTCATGGCCGTTGCAACCTGCTCGATCTGACTACGCTGAGACGCTGCCGCATGGCTACTTTCGGTAGCGATGTTCTCGACTTGACGCGACTGCTCCTGCACCTGATCCGAGGTAGTACTGACCTGACGAATCAGCTCACGAACCTTGAGCACTGTGTTATTAAAGTCCGCCGCCAGATCGCCCAGCTCGTCGTGACTATCCACCTCGACTTGAACCGTCATATCGCCGCCGGCCACCTGCCCCATCTGCGAAGACAAGCGTTTCAGGGTGCGACGCGTCGCCATATAGAAACCGGCGTAGAGATAAATGATCAGCAAGCCAACCAGAGAGAGCGACACAATAAGGATCAGCATAGACCGCTGATTCTGCCCTAAACGCGCTTTCAACCGCGTAGACAAGGTGTCAAAGATCGCTGCATCCAGCGCGTAGGTCTTTTCAATTTCGACCGTAATGCGCGCAAAGTAATCATCCCACTCGCCTTCCAGTGAGTTAGCCAAAATGATTTCTTCATCAAATATGTTCTGTGCAACGCTCAAACTCTCCAAACTGGCATCAGCCGCCGGTTTGAGGCCCTGCAGCTCTGACCCGGACAACGTCTGCTGCAGCTTCTGCTGATAGTTTGCAGTCAGCTTTTGCAGCGTCTCAAACAGGTCATCCATTGCACGACTGGCATCAGAGTTAATGAAACCCAGCCCCATGGAGTAAGCGCCCACGGCACGCCCTTCGCCCAGTGCGGAGGTAACCTGCGGGGTAGCATCAATGAGCAATTCTGTGAGTTGACGAACGTCGCGATCAAAGTCCTGCGGCAGACCTGCATAGGCCGCACTAAAGTTCAGCAAGGTAGCCGCTTCGGCCAGTCCCTGCACCGCTAGCACCTTCTTACCGCTAACCGACTCATTGGCCAAGCCTTGGTAAAGCGCAATCAACTCGTCGCGTTTAGTGGCAACATCTGCTGCAGCATCGTCTTGCGTATCCAGAGGCAACGCCTGCAGCTTTTCCAGCACTTGCTTACGCAAACCTGCACCACGGGCTTCCAGCTCTGCTGCAAGCTGACCCTGCCCCAGCATGGAGGTCACGTTCTCCATATCCCGGATCACTTCTGCATCATGCACAATGGCCGAGCTCGCTCGCACGAGCTCCAGGTTCTGCTGGGCGTGGCGCGTCATCTGAACACGCTCGTAAGCCTGATGGACCACCATACTGCTAACAATGCCGAGCGGAATAAAAAAGAGCACGCTGATCAGACAGAACTTCATTCCGTAGCTGAGGCGGTTCATCAGGGCAATGGCAGGCGCAAGAAGACTATTCACCCAGTTTTTCTCCTAAATAGACCGGTCTATGGCAGACCTGGCAGGCATCGTCCCGACACCCCTGTTTGTTGTTATATGTACTACTATTTCGGACCTGTTAACGCGTAGCTAATTCTTTTCGTCCCATGCTGAGCCTATCGGCTGATACCGAGACAACTTTAACGTTGGGGCGAAATCTATCCCAAGAGTGCCAGCAGCGCCACAGGTACAGCCCAAGCCAGTGCCGCGCGGAATAACAGTGAGCGGATCGGAGCTAAAACGTTCCCGCTTTGCGCTTGGCTGGATTCACCTTCGATGGCCGCCTCTGCCGCCTTGGACAAGAACAGCTCAACCGGTTGCTCCCAATCACCCCACAAACCGCGCATCGCCCCGAAGACCCGATCGTAATGTCCAACCAGTGCAAAGCTGACCGCAAGCAATCGTGCCGGCAACCACTCCATCGCGTGCACGAGACTGCCCGCGTAACCCTGCGCTTCAACCGGGAGTCTATCTACGTATAGCCTTAACAGACGGTATCCCAATGCGCCCATGGGGCCAAGGAGCAGAAACCAGAGTAATGGCACGAAATAACTGGCACAGGCTTCGACCAGCATGCGACTGCGGACCTGCGCGACAAGCATCCTCTCATCGCTTGCCCGCACGCCCCAGTCATTCTCAGCAATTAAGGTTGCCGCGGCTTTGTCACCTCGTCCCCAGGCTTGCTCAAAGCGGCATCCAAAGCCGCGCAGCAAATCATGCCCGCCCAACCCCAGCAGCAACACCAGAACGCCCAGCGCCAGCACAAAAATGCCGTGCGCCACATCGGCCAGCAACCAGAAGGCAATTTCCAACGGTAACAACGGCAGCAACAGACATAGCAGCGCTGGCCAGCCCGGTCGGCGCTCAGCAAATCGCGCACTGTAGCGCGCCCAGGCAGCAGTCAAATCCGGACGCACGCCGCGACTCAGGGGCGTGAATCGAATCAACAGAACGGTCGCCAACAAAATGAGGAAACGCATGCGCAGGACCTTTAAGCAGTGGGTTTAACAGACGTCAGGCTGAGCAAAAACCGGCGCCAATCGAAAGCGCTGCCCGGATCTGTCTTGCGTCCCGGCGCGATAAACTCATGCCCGGTAACCCGATAGGGAGTGATCGCCGGATAGGCCAGCTGCAGGGCCTGAGTCAATTCGCCAAGAGCAGCATACTGCGCGTCAGTGTAGGGCGTCTGATCTGTGCCCTCCAGCTCTACGCCAATAGAGAAGTCATTGCAGTTGTCGCGCCCGCCAAAAAAGGAGGCACCGGCATGCCAGGCACGCTCGTCACAACTGACAAATTGGGTGATAGCGCCGTCGCGCTCAATAAAAAAATGTGCGGATACGCGCAGGTGCGCGATTTCAGCGAAATAAGGATGCAGGGAGGAATCGAGCTGACCGCAGAAAAAACGCTGCACGTGGCCACCACCGAAGTCGCCCGGCGGCAAACTGATATTGTGCACAACAAGAAGCGACACAGCTTCGCCGTCAGGGCGATCATTAAAATGCTCTGAACGGCATATTCGCGCGCTGTCTAACCAGCCCTTATGCAGGCGCATTATGCTCAAACTCCCATCAACAAAACCTTATGCTAACAGGAGCAAAGCAGCCACGCACCCGGCTTGGATCAGGGTTTTCCGGATTGCAGGCGCCGCAGGTTGCCAATCACTGACTCAAGCGCGCGATCAAACAGCTGGTTCTCGTCCAGTACTGTAATCAGGCCCTGCTCAAAATGGTGCGCCAGCTCAATCCTGCCAAACTCGGCGACCTTCATGCCGCCACGATTGACGAAGATATATTTGCCGCTGAAGCTGATGATTGCTGCCAGCTTGCAGCGTTGCTCTGGCCGACCTTCGGTCGCACCCAAGCGAAACCAACAGCCAGCACGCAGGCTCTCGATCCAACGCTGAGCGCCGACACTAGGCAAGTCATCAACCGTGTCCGCCTCTGGCTCCGAATCCAGCTGTTCCAGCACCGGAGCTTCAACCCGTATCTGCGCAATAGGCTCGATAACCGACTCGGGCGTTTCCGGCTGCAGGGGTGACGATACGCTTTCCTGCTCAGGCACGTCAGCAGCAGCTGCGCCCTGAACCGCATCGCCTCCTGCCCGCACCGACTCTTCCGGGCTTTCAATTTTTTGCACGGCAACGCGTGCAGCGGCTTGAGCTGCACGCTCATCTAGTATTTTCTGCGCAGCGTCTTGTGCCACCGCGAGCGCTCGCGCCTGAGGCAGTGATAACCGCGCGACCTGCACAGCGACCGCAGAGGCGTCCATCCCCAGCGATTCAAGGCCCACATGTAATGCATCAAGCACCTGTTGGTTACTCTCAGCGCGCGCGCGCATCTCACCCAGAGGGACGGGTTCAATACTATCGATCATGCGCTGAGCCAGGTCGACACTCTGCCGCCACGCCTTGGAGTCCGCACCTTCGCGCAGACAGACCATTTGCAGCACTTGACTCCAGCTATCACGCAACAGGTCAACCAGCGTCACCGGGAGCGTACGACCGACCAACAGGTTGTTGATGACCTTGGCAACGTCATTGCGCGCCAGTTGCATGCGCGCTCGCCCTTCTTCAGCATCGCGCGTGCGCTGCTCTATCCGATCTGAGCGACGCTGCTCATTACGCAGACAATTGGTGAGCTCAACATTCAGCGCCTCAAACAACGAGTCCTGTGGTGCACTGACCGCCAACAATTGCTCCACGATACTCTCCAGCAGCGCATGCAGCTGATCGCGGCGCAGATCATCGTGGTCATTCCAGCCCATGGTAGCCCGTGCCAGCTCATTGAGCAGGCGGCGCGCAGGGTGAGAGCCCCGACTGAAGAAACTCTTGTCGGCAATGGCTACGCGCAAGATGGGCAGTTGCAGGCGGCTGATCATGGCCTTGACAGCGGCAGGTAGCGCCGGATCTTCCAGGATAAAATCAAACAACATGGACACCAGGCTAATGACATCGTCATCCACCCGGCCCAAGGTTTTGTGATCCCCACCCGTCTGATGCCGCTGCTGCTGCAACAGCTGCTGAATACGTTGACGCATGCCCGGGAGCTGATTCTCGGCATCACCATTAGCCAGCTGATCCGCCGGCATGTCGGCAAGTACTTGCAGCAGTTCGTTGCTGGGCATGGGCTTGGCGCCCGCGCCGGTCAACCCCGATAGCGCCATGTCACCGCTGGCGTGACGCCAGTTGCCGATAAGCTCACTGAACATACTCAGCACTTCTTGCTGATCGGCACTGCTGGACTGACCGCTTCGGGCTTCATTGCTAGAAGATGAACCAGACCCGGCCGCAGGCACGCGGCGCGAGCTAGGCGTCACTTGCGCCAGCCGCAGGTCAGGCATCACCCCAGAATTGATCAGCAGCGTATTGAGCTCTTCGTATTCAGTATCAATTGGATTGAATACATAGCGCTCAAACAGCTTGAAAATAATCAGACGAACCTTGATTTCCAACCCCAGCGGCTTAATTGCATCAGCAAAATACTGGGCTAGCGCTGCCGGCGCCAAGGGGTTATTGCGCTCATCAATCAGGCTTTTGACCAGGCTGTTACTGCGGATAGCCAAGTGCATCAACGGCTGCTGGTTTCGCCCATTAACCCTGCTGACCATGCCGTCCAGCGTGACCGACTGCTCCAGCTCATCAGGCTGCACCAAAGCCAGGCTATCCAGCTCGAAAGAGGTATGCAGGGCGCGAGCAGGTGTGTCGCTATTTAACCTTTCGGTCGCCTGAACAAGCTCGTCAGCAGCATTCTTTAGAATGGCGCCACGCTGCAGGCGCACAGCACGCATAGCTTCAAAAAACAGGTTCTGCTCGGCGTTACTTGAGGCCCGATCGGCCATTTCGAAGAGATTGTCGTCCGCCGCATCAAACAGGGTATTGAGCGCGCCAAGGAGATATTGCTGAAGGTGCTCGCGAACCGCTATGAGCGGCAGTGGCAAAACAGAGGAACCCTCGCCCGCCCGCGCGCCCTTGCGGCCAGCGAGATTCGGCTTAATCGATACAACCTTGGGATCCTGGGACATGCTGCCTCTCTTGATAAGCGTGGCTTATCGCGCAAAACGCCTGGGATGCTTATTCCACTAAAAAGGTAGTCTTCCGTGTGTCGTAAATTTGGCGTCAAAATTTTTAATCATTATACCCACTTTCATAACCAGCGCATCCTGCGTCGTTATATTTTATGGACATAGATCACATTCTAGACATCAGTTTTTACCTTGCACCAGCATGACAATATAGCGATTGCATCTTTGGCTAACGCCGAATCGACAATCCTGGTATATCCTGAGAGCGCATCGGTTCAAAAACACATTAATAACAGTGGTATGGCATGTCCATATCCACAACGGTAGACATCAGGAGCAGCATTAATGGAAGCAATCATCAACCTGATCGGCCAGATTAATGGCGTTGTCTGGGGTCCCGCCATGCTAGCGCTACTGGCAGGCACCGGGCTCTACTTGACGCTTGGCCTCAAGCTTATCCCGCAACGCAAACTATTTTATGGCTTCAGCATGCTCTGGCGCGGCCGCAAGAGCAGTGAAGAAGGCGATATAAGCCCTTTCAACGCATTGATGACCGCTCTTTCGGCAACGGTCGGCACCGGTAATATTGCTGGCGTTGCTACCGCCATCTTCTTTGGCGGGCCCGGCGCACTCTTCTGGATGTGGGTCATCGCGCTGGTTGGCATGGCCACCAAGTTTGCCGAGGCAGTCCTGGCAGTGCGCTTTCGCGAGAAGGACGCACTGGGAAACCACGTCGGCGGTCCGATGTACTACATCAAAAACGGCTTGGGTACCAAGTGGAAATGGCTGGGCATCATGTTTGCTATTTTTGGCATGCTCGCCGGCTTCGGCATCGGTAATACCATCCAGTCCAACTCGGTTGCTGATGCACTGAGCAGCAGCTTTGGCATCCCGCCACTGGTTACCGGCATTATCATCGCCGTGCTGGTTGCCCTGGTTCTGCTCGGCGGCATCAAGCGTATTGGCGATGTTGCCGGTAAGCTGGTACCTATCATGGCGCTGTTCTACGTCGGTGGCGGGCTGATCATTTTGATCACGCACTTCGACCGCATCCCAGCCGCCTTCGCCGACATCATCCACTACGCGTTCAACCCCGCAGCCGCTGCTGGCGGCTTTGCCGGTGCTACTATCTGGGCAGCAATGCGCTTTGGTATTGCCCGCGGCGTCTTCTCCAATGAAGCGGGCTTGGGCAGCGCGCCTATCGCCCATGCCGCAGCGCAGACCAACAACCCGATTCGCCAGGGTACCGTTGCTATGCTGGGTACCTTCATCGACACCATTATCATTTGCTCGATCACTGGCCTGGTGATCATGGTGACCGGCGCCTGGCAGAGCGGCGAGAACGGCGCGCCGATGTCGGCACTGGCCTTCAGTCAGGGTCTGCCCGGTGGCTGGGGTCAATACATCGTCAGTATTGGTTTGGCCGTGTTTGCTTTCACCACCATCATCGGCTGGAGCTTTTACTCCGAAAAATGCACCCAGTTTCTGTTCGGCGAGCGCTCCAACACTCCCTTCCGCGTACTGTGGATTATTGCCGTACCGCTGGGCACCATACCGAACATTGATCTGGCCAGCCTTTGGCTGGTTGCGGACACGCTGAATGCCATGATGGCAATCCCCAACCTGATTGCTCTGCTGCTACTCAGCCCCGTGGTATTCCGCCTGACGCGTGATTATTTCAATAATCCGACACCCTGAGAAAGAAGCTCAACTGCAGCTCTGACCTGCGACCGATACCCGCCTTTCGAGGCGGGTATTTTTTTATCAATCGGGTATACTCGCCGGCATTCGGAAACACTGCTGGAGCCCCCATGCCAAACCTGACTCTCGAGAGCCTACAGGCCGTCATCGTTGACGATGTGCGCCGCGCATTAAATGAAGACGTGGGCGATGGCGACATCACCGCCAGCCTGATTCCGGCCAATAACCAGGCATCCGCTAGCATCATCACCCGCGAAGCTGCCGTATTCTGCGGCCGCGCCTGGGCCGACGAAGTTGTGCGCCAGGTCGATCCCAGCATTCAAATCGAGTGGCGGGTTGCCGATGGCGATATGCTCAGCGCTGACCAGACCCTGTGCCGCCTGCACGGCCCGGCACGAGGCCTGCTGACAGCCGAACGCTGCATGCTCAACTTCATTCAGACCTTATCCGCTACGGCAACCCGTAGCCGCCACTTCGCCGACCTGGTGAAAGATACCGCAGTCAAGCTGCTCGATACCCGCAAGACACTGCCAGGCTTGCGCATGGCGCAAAAGTACGCCGTTACCTGCGGTGGTTGCCATAATCACCGCATCGGACTTTTTGATGCCTTTCTGATCAAGGAAAACCACATAGCGGCGTGCGGCGGTATAGCCGCCGCCATCACCCAGGCGAACCAGATCGCGCCCGGCAAGCCGGTGGAAGTAGAAGTAGAAAGTCTGGATGAATTGCAACAGGCGCTGGACGCCGGCGCCGACATCGTCATGCTGGATGAGCTGAGCCTGGAAGATATGCGCAAAGCGGTGAGCCTGACCGCTGGCAAGGCCGCTCTGGAAGCCTCTGGCGGCATCAACGAAACTACCCTGCGCAGCGTAGCCGACACCGGTGTTGACTATATATCAATCGGCAGCCTGACCAAGGATGTCAAAGCCGTTGACCTGTCGATGCGCCTGCGCTTTCAAACCACCTGAAAAAATCAGAGCAACGCCAGCAGGTTTCGACAATCTACCGCATGCCAGTCGGCCAGCTCAGGCCACTGGTTTTGCGGGTGAACCAGGCAGGTATTGCTGCCAGCTGCCCTGCCCGTTTGCAGGTCAAAATGAAAATCACCAACCATGACCGATTGCGCCGGGCTCAGCTGCCAGCGCTGAAGCAGTAGTTCAATCCCCTCCGGGTGCGGTTTCGGTGCCGCCTCTTCGCGCCCCAATACGTCCTCTGGCGCAAAGCAATCCAGTACATCCAGATGCTGCAGCGTCGATATCGCTACGCAGCGCAGGTTACGGGTCAATATCCCCAACCGTCGACCCTGCTGATGCAAGTAGCGGATCAACTCAACTGCGCCCGGTGCAGCCTCGACCTCTTGCGCCAAACGCAGCTCAATCTGATCAAGCTCTGCCTTCATGGCAGTCGCCTCAGCAGCAGGCAAGCCTGCGATATAGGTGAGGATATCAGAATCTGAAGGAACGCCCAGCTCCCGCCGAATCGCGGCAAAATCATGCTGCGCGAGGGTGAGCGTACCATCCAGATCAAAGATCCAGCCCTGCAGATCACGCATACTCAATCCTTGACCTTACGCATCAGCGACTCTTGCGCCACTGACGCAACCAGCTCACCTGCACGATTAAAAATATGCCCCCGCGACATACCGCGAGAACCACTGGCCGAAGGACTATCCATGGCATACAGCAACCAATCATCCATGCGCAGTGGACGGTGATACCACAGGGCGTGATCCAGGCTGGCAACCTGCAACTTGGTTGACCAACTAGAGATCGCGTGTGGCTGCATCGCGGTGCCCAACAGATGGAAGTCAGACGCATATGCCAACAGGTAACGGTGTACCTGTGGGTCATCCGGCAACTGGCCATCAGCGCGGTACCACATGTAGCGAACGGGCTCGGCAACCTTGGGCTCGAACGGATTGAACTCGCCAACCGGGCGAATCTCAATAGGCTTGCCGCACAGCACTTTGTCACGCACCTTCTCATGAATCAGGTGCTGGTGCCGACGCGTCCACTCGGTTTCGTTGGGCAGATCTTCCGGGCCAGGGACATCGGGCATCTGCACTTGATGCTCATAACCCTCTTCATCGCCCTGAAAGGAGCAGATCATGGTGAAAATCGGCTTACCCTTTTGAATAGCCTGCACCCGACGGGTGGTAAAGCTGCCGCCATCACGCAGCGGATCCACCTGATACACGATAGGCTGAGTCGCATCACCCGGACGCAGAAAATAACCATGCACTGAATGCACATGGCGCTCGAGATCAACCGTCTGACTGGCAGCAGAGAGTGACTGCCCCAGTACCTGACCGCCAAACAACTGCTTGAAGCCCAGATCCTGGCTGCGACCGCGAAACAGATTTTCTTCAATTTTTTCCAGCGCCAGCAGGTCCACCAGATCATCCAGCAATTGGCTCATTATTCTTCCTCACAATCGACGCGACCACGGCTGTCGCACTACATTGGTTCAGCAACAGCGATCACGCTGGCCTTTTATATTGCCGCCAAGTTTAACCCGGATTGTCCCAAGTTAGCAGGCCAGCGGCATGACTGATTCGGCAGTGAGACTATTCAACAGCCGCCAGGCCCAGCATACTTATGCTGTTTGCCAAGGAGTTAGCGTGGACCTACCGCTGGTATACCACCCAGACTACAGCTTCGCCTTTCCGGCGCCACACCGCTTCCCCATGGATAAGTTCGTGCGCCTGCACGATCACCTGCGCGCTAGCGGCCTGCTACACACACAAAACCTGCACCAGCCGCAATCCTGCCCCCAGGAACTGCTGCTACTGGCACATGACCCGGACTATGTAGAGCGCTTCTGCAGCAACCAGCTCGATACCGCCGCCCAACGCCGTATGGGCTTACCCTGGAGCGAGCTGCTGGTAGCGCGAACCCTGCGCGCAGTCGGCGGCACGCTGCTGACTGCCGAGCTGGCTCTCAAACATGGGCTAGCCTGCCATCTGGCTGGTGGTACCCATCATGCTCACCATGACTTTGCCTCAGGGTTCTGCATTTTCAACGATCTGGCGATTACCAGCCGCTATCTGCTCGCGGCCGGAAAGGTAGAGCGCGTGCTGATTTTCGACTGCGATGTGCATCAAGGCGACGGCACAGCACGCATTCTGGAGCACGATAGCGACGCCATCACGGTATCGCTGCACTGTGAAAACAATTTCCCGGCGCGCAAGGCGCAAAGCGACTGGGACATTCCCCTGCCCCGGCAACTGGGCGATCAGGGCTATCTGAATACCGTCGATGAAGCACTGAATTATCTACTGCCACTGTACGAGCCTGACCTGGTGCTCTATGACGCTGGGGTCGACGTGCATCAGGCCGACGCGCTAGGTTATCTGGCGCTGACCGATGCCGGTATCGCACAGCGCGACAGCCATGTAATCAGCGCCTGCCTGAGCCGAGATATTCCGGTCTGCGCGGTGATTGGCGGGGGCTATGATCAGGACCGCGTCGCACTGGCCAAACGTCACGGCATTCTGCATCACAATGCGGCCCGGATATGGCAACAGCATGCCCTGAGGTAAACTACGCAGCGCATTCAAACATCCGGTCCTTGGCTAAGAGCACTACTAGATAGCAGCCAATCACCGCGCTTGCCGAGGAAGTCAATTGCTGTGACAAAAAAGCCCAATAAGGCCGATCGGCATCCCTCCTTGCAGCTTGGCAGATCTCGCCTGCCGCCCGAGCGGCACGCCCACCGAAACAGAGAAAACAACACACTCTCAGCACGCGCACGCAAGCCAGGTTAATCAATGTTCAACCTTAACAACCTCATTTTAGTGAGCGTGGCATTACTACTAGCCATACTGTCCTTCCAGCCACGCCTGATGGCAGCACCGGGATGGCGTGCTACCGTAACGCCGCTTGCCTCGATTATTGGTTCCGGCTTTCTCGTCGCAGGGCCAATTCTGGCGCACGCCGTTGGTCCCTGGGCCTGGTTGGCGATGCTGGCACTGTGCGCATTGAGCTATTGGTTCGGCGCAGCTATCCGCTATAACATCCGCTATGTTGAGCCTAGCCTGGCGGATCACCCTCCGGGCTACCAATCCGCCTTGGAGCGTCTGTCAGAGCTGGCGCTGGCACTGGCTTACTTTGTTTCCGTTACCTACTATCTCAACCTGTTTGCTGCTTTCGGCATGCGCCTTGGTGACATAATTGACCCGCTATGGACTCGTATCGTGGCCACAGCGGTGATAGCCACTATTGGACTGCTCGGCATGCTCCGCGGTCTAGCTGGACTCGAGCGTTTAGAGGTCATAGTAGTCGCGTTAAAGTTATCCCTGATCGGCGGCTTGCTGGCGATGCTGACGCAGGTGAATCTGGCGGCCATGGTGGACGGCTCGTTCCAATGGGCACAAAAGGCAAACCTGCAAGACCATCAGCAGTTAGCGATACTGCTAGGGCTGGTGATTCTGGTGCAAGGCTTTGAAACCTCGCGCTATCTTGGTAGCCAGTACGACGCAGCGACCCGAATTCGCAGCATGCGATGGGCACAGTGGATTTCCTGCGCGATTTATCTCGTGTTCCTGGTGCTGATAACCGATTTCTTTCACAGCGATCTACCGTCTGAAGGGGGTGAAACGGCGATTATTGACCTGTTACGGCCACTAGGCATGCTGGTCGCCCCGTTACTCATTGTGACCGCGTTGGCCTCGCAGCTATCTGCAGCCGTAGCCGATATGAATGGCGCCGGCGGGCTCCTGGCGGAATCATCCCGCCGCCGTGTTCCAGTCAAACTTGGCAATCTGGTCACCGCTCTGGTTGCTATTGTCATTACCTGGTCGGCGAATATCTACGAGATCATCACCTACGCCTCCAAGATGTTCGTCATCTATTACGGCTTGCAGGCATTGCAAGCCGCACTGGCAGCATGGCGGCGCGGCCAAAGCTGGCGGGCAGGCGGATTCGCGGCGGCAGTTTTGGTCGCGGTGGCCATTATCGTGTTGGCTGAACCGGTCGCAGCCTGATTGTGCGCAACCTGACGGCGGCGGCATAGCCCAACGGCACCATGATCACCGCTGAGCAGCGGGAGGTCGGGTAGGCGCCAGCATGACAATAACAGCAAGCGATTGGCCAAAGTACACGAACGCCCCACCAATAGGGCTGTAGCGCACTTTGCGGTAGACTGCGCGGCGTGTAATAGAACGCTAGCCAACGCCGGGGACAGAGTCATGACCACGCAACAACCAGACGCCAATCGTGTTGTCGTAATCGGCGGTGGACCGGCCGGCCTGATGGCGGCAGAAACCATCGCCAATGCGGGCTACCAGGTGGAGTTGTTCGACGCTATGCCATCAGTTGGGCGCAAGTTTCTGCTGGCGGGTGTCGGCGGCATGAATATTACCCATTCCGAGCCCAAACCCGCTTTTGTCGAGCGCTACCGTGAAGCAGCAGCCTGGGCCAGCGACTGGTTCACCGAGCTGGACGCAGAGCACCTGCAGCAATGGATTCATGAGCTGGGCATCAGCACCTTTGTTGGCAGTTCCGGCCGAGTGTTCCCCACCGACATGAAAGCAGCGCCACTACTGCGTGCCTGGCTCAAACGACTGCGCAACAAAGGCGTACAGCTGCATACCCGGCATCGCTGGCTCGGCTGGACGGCAGATGGCGCACTGCGACTGCAAAACGCCGACGGTGAGTTTCACCTCACGCCAACGGCCTGCGTACTCGCACTCGGCGGTGGTAGCTGGCGCCGCCTTGGCTCTGACGGCAGCTGGGTCGGCCCTTTGCGCGAGCAAGGCGCCGGCGTGCGCGACTTATTGCCCAGCAACAGTGGCTTTATCTGCGACTGGAGCCCGTTTCTCAGTGAGCGCTTCGCCGGCCAACCACTCAAGCCGATCGTTGCCAGCATGAACGATACCAACGGGCAGCTCATCAGTCGGCGTGGCGAATGCATCCTCACCCATGACGGGCTGGAAGGCAGTCTGATTTATGCTCTGTCAGCGCCGCTGCGCGACCAACTACAAGCTCATGGCCAGGCAACACTAGCACTGGATCTCGCTCCCGACCGCAGTGAGCCCCAGCTCATTACCGCGCTATCAGACAGCCGGAAAGGACAGTCGCTAGCGTCGCTGCTACGCAAGAAAGCCGGGCTGGATGCACTGAAAATCGCGCTACTGCATGAATGCTTTGGTAAAGACCAACTAGCCACACCTGCAGACCTGGCCAAAGCAATCAAACAGGTACCCATAGTGCTGCGCGACACCCGTCCGCTGGATCAGGCGATCAGCAGCGCCGGCGGCGTGCAGCAACCAAGTTTAACTGAGGATTTGATGCTCAAGAGCCTGCCGGGGGTATTCTGCGCTGGCGAGATGCTCGACTGGGAAGCCCCCACCGGTGGTTATCTATTGACCGCCTGCTTTGCCAGCGGCAAGCGCGCGGGCAACGGCGTTGTCAGTTGGTTGGCGAAGACTTGACGCCCGAGAGCCGCGGCAACATCCAGCGCTCAAACAAGCGCGGAAAGAACCGGGCGCATTGCCGCGCCAGCCAATCCACGTTCGACAACACCAACAACCGCTTGCGCTTGCACGCGCCCAGATAGATGGCATCTGCCACATCAGCAGGTGCCGCAACCTTGAAGCTCAAATTGGTAGCGGCTTGATTGATCGAGCCATCGCCAACCAGCGCGTTCTTGCGAATATCGGTCGCTGTAAAACCAGGCGTCACCAGCATGACGTTGACACCCTGACTGCGCACTTCCATGCGCAGGGTTTCAAACAGACCGTGTAGCGCATGTTTGCTGGCATTGTAAGCGCCACGGTTAAGCAAGGGTGCGAAGGCAGATAGCGAACTCAACCCGATTACCTGCCCACCCCGCGCCAACAGACTGGGCAAGGCATGTCGCGTGCAATTCACGGCGCCGAAATAGTTCACTGCCATGATGCGCTGAAACACCGCGATATCGGTATCGGCAAAGGCACTGCGGTGGGTTATGCCAGCGTTATTGATCAGCAGATCTATGCCGCCAAAACGCTCGACCACCTGACTGATCGCCTCCGCGCATTGCTGGTCATCCGACACATCACAGTGCAATGCCATGACGTCAGCGTTGAGCTTATCGTGCAGCTGCTGACGAAAGGCAACCAGGGCTTCATCCTGGATATCGAGAATGGCGATGTGGGCGCCAGCCTGGGCAAAGCGCAGTGCCAGCGCACGGCCAATGCCGGCGCAGCCACCGGTAATTACGACTACTTTCTGCTGAAAGACTCGCCTGCCCATATCGCCTCCTCTACTGGCTTATTGGCCCAGCCTAAAGCCAGTGGAGAATGGCGGCAAGCCAATTGAACAGGCGACAGCTCAGGGCGCCAGGCGCTCACGCACCCATTGACCTGACTCAAGGCGATAGCGCAGGCGATCATGCAGGCGACTGGAACGCCCCTGCCAGAACTCGATCAAACTGGGTACCAGGCGATAACCACCCCAATGCGGCGGCCGTGGCGGCTGCTCCTCCGCGTATTGCACCTCAAGCGCTTGCAAACGATCCTCAAGCACCTCACGTCCGGCGATCACCTGACTTTGCGGCGAGGCCCAGGCGCCCAGACGGCTACCTGCAGGTCGGCTGTGAAAATACACGTCAGACTCTTCGCTGCTTACGCGCTCGATCTGCCCCTCGATACGCACTTGACGCTCAAGGTCATGCCACCAGAAGGTCATGGCGGCCAACGGCTGCGCCGCCAGCTGCTCACCCTTGGCGCTTTGGTAGTTGGTAAAAAACACAAAGCCACGCTCGTCAAAACCCTTGAGCAATAACGTACGCAAGTGCGGTTGCCCCTGTGCATCGACGCTCGCCAGCATCATGGCGTTAGCCTCGGTTGACTCGATTTCTACCGCCTGAGCAAACCAGGTAGAAAACAGCGTATAGGGCTCGTTCGGCGCCTGCGATTCAGTCAACCCGTCGCGGGTATAATCACGGCGCAAATCGGCAATAGTGGGTTTCATCAACGCAACTCCTTCAGCGGCATGGCATGTATCAACAGGAGCTCAGCCTAACATGCGACGCATTAACGGTATTGACCTACGGCAGCCTTCAGTCAAGCTCGCGCAGACAATCCTTTACCGCGCTACTTAGCGCCAAGGCGCGTGGGTCCATCAACACATAAGGCCCCATGGTGTTGGTTACATAACCAAAGCCGACCTGCGCATCCGGGTCACAAAAGCCCAGCGAGCCGCCAGCACCCGGGTGCCCAAAGGCGCGCGGCCCCATACCGAAACCACCACCGGGGGTATCCTGCTCCAGCATCACACCCAAGCCGAAACGGGTGGGGCACAGCAACGTACGATCCTGGCCCTTGCTGTGCTCCTGCTGCATCAGCGCAACCAACTCAGCATCCAGCAAGCTGACACCATCCAACTTGCCGCCGTGCGCCAGCAACTGCCAGAAACGCGCCAGGGAGCGGGCATTGCCTGTGCCGTTAGCCGACAGAATTTCCGCCTGCTGCCACTCGCGCTTGTTAGTGCTGGTCATCATGCTGGACGGATTGCCGAACGCCTTGGCGGTCAGGCCCTCCGGTTCGCCCATGGCAGCAAATAACGCCCGCGCACCCTCATCGCCATATTGATTGCGCAGACGTGACACGTGCGCAATACGCGGTAAATCCTGATCCGGCACGCCAACATGAAAATCCATACCCAGCGGTTGGCAGATATGCTGTTGAATGTAGCTGCCGGCGCGCTGATCGGTCAGCCGACGCAGCGGCTCACCCAATAACCAGGCGTAGGTTACCGGCGCGTAACCGTGCGCTGCGCCGGGTTCCCACCAGGGCGCCTGCTCAGCCAAGGCGGTGCTCATGGCAGTCCAGTCAAACAGTGCTTCCGGTGGCAATGTTTTGGCTACGGCCGATAGCCCAGAGCGGTGACTCAACAACTGGCGCAGGCTGATACCCTGCTTGCCAGCCTGGGCGAATTCCGGCCATACCTCGGCAATCGGTGCGTCCAGCTCGATCCGGCCAGCAGCCACCTGTTGCAGCAGCGCCACGGCGCCCAAGGGCTTGGTGCAGGAGAACACATTAACCAGTGTGTCCTGCTCCCAGACCTGCTGGTTTTCCTTATCCATTACGCCCTGCCAGAGATCCAGCACGGTATCGCCACCCACGGTTACACAGAGCGCCGCGCCGCGCGCCTGCTCGTCCTGCTGCTGCTCGGCGAAGAGTTCGCGCACTCGCTCGAAGCGCGGATCAAAATAACCCTGAACATTACCCATGGATGTCTTTCCTCAGTCGGTGTCTTGTTGTGCTGCCATTTAAGCTGCTTGCGTCAACAAATGCAGCGACCATAAGGCGCCAAACCACAGCATTATCGATGCAACTGATGACGCCAGGCCCGGGCTGCCGCTCAATCAATTTCCTGACGGAACGGCGGCAGCGCCTTGAGAATCGCTTTACCGTAACGCTGAGTCACCAACCTGCGGTCCAGGACCGTGATAGTGCCGCTGTCCTGTTCGGTGCGCAGCAATCGACCACAGGCCTGAATCAGACGCAAGCTGGCGTCCGGCACAGCAATCTCCATAAAGGGATTACCGCCGTTTTTCTCGATCCATTCAGCCAGTGCTGCCTCAACCGGGTCATCCGGGACCGCGAAGGGGATCTTGGCGATCACCACATGCTCGCAGTACTTGCCGGGCAAATCGACGCCCTCGGCAAAACTGGCCAGACCGAAGATCACACTCGGCTTGCCCTCGTCTACTCTCTTGCGGTGCTGGCGAATCAGCTCCTGCTTGGATAGGTCGCCCTGTACCAGGATGCGTTCGCGGAAGGCCGCGGGCAAACCCGCATAGACTTCGAGCATCTGCTTGCGCGAAGAATAGAGCACCAGACTGCCGCGTTCCTCAGCCAGAATATCCGGCAGATGCTCGATAATCGAGGCGCTATGCCCGGCGCTGTCGCGCGGATCGGCACCATAGTTGGGTACTCTCAGCACACCCGCCTCGCCATGCTTGAACGGACTTGGCGCCATGGTACAAACCGCGCTCCTGGGCAGGCCCGCACGCTGACTAAAGCGATCGAACTTGCCCAGCGCGGTCAGGGTTGCCGAGGTAGCCAGTGCAGCAAAGGCGCTGTGCCAGAGATACATGCGCAGGGTCTCGGCCGCCAGAATCGGGCTGACATGCACTTCTATATCGTTATTTTCGGTCAGGGTCAGCCAGCGCGCGGTAGGCGGCTTGCCCTCCGGGTCCTGCAGGCAGAATTGCGTCCAGAGCGTCCAGTTGGCCTCGGAGCGCGCCAGCAGCACACCAAACAGCGGGTACCACTCTTCCGCCTGGGATTCGGACACCCCTATGGTTGCCTCACCATCCATCGCCTCTTTCAGCATATCCACCAAGCGCTGTAGCAAATCGGTGATGCGACCAAAGCCGGCTTTGAGCTCCAGCCCCATGTCCACCAGTTCTTGCGGCACTATGCCGTGCTCAAAACGATGCTGCGGGCGAATATTGCCGCGCAAGTCTTCGGCGCTGGAGAAGTCGGCTACATCGCCCATCGCCTGCTGCATAAACTGCTGGTGCGGCTTTAACTCGCGCGCCTCCAACGGTACTTTTTCAATCAGGCGACCCAACTCACCGGGCAGCGGGTGCTGGGCAAGCAGCTTGCTCAGATTCTTGTCCAGTTGCTCCAGCCAATCTGCTGTGGCGTGCAGGCGGGTATTATGGGCAAAGTGCGAAATAGCCTTGTCGGGCAAGTGATGTGCTTCATCAAAGATGTACAGGCAGTCACGCGGGTCCGGCAAAATGGCACCGCCGCCAAGCGCGAGGTCAGCCAATACCAGATCGTGGTTGGTAACAATGACATCGACTTTCTGCACCCCTTCACGCGCCTTGTAAAACACGCACTGCTGGAAGTGGCCGCAGCGGCGGTTGCTGCACTGAATGTGGTCGGTGGTCAGTCGTGACCAGTCCTGATCCTCCAACGCCTCAGGCCAGGAGTCGCGCTCGCCGTCCCATTTGTTGCCGCCCAGCGCCTCCACCATGCGGGTGTAGAGCTTGAGCCCGGCTTCATCCACATCGAGGTTAAAGCCCTCGTCAGCAAAGATTTGCTGCTGATCCGCCGCCGACTGGTTTTCCCGCAACAAGTTATCGAGCTTGGACAGGCAAACGTAGCGCCCACGGCCCTTGGCCAGCGAGAAACCAAACTGCAGGCCGGCATTACGCTGAATATCGGGTAGATCCTTGAGTACAATCTGTTCCTGCAGCGCCACCGTCGCCGTGGAAATTACCAGCGGTTTACCCAAATGCTTGGCAATGGGAATGCCCGCCAGGCAATAGGCGACGGTTTTGCCGGTACCGGTGCCCGCCTCGATCGCCGCCACCGCCGGGTCGCCGTCGCGATGGCCGTCGTCATCCAGCTTAACGCCGCCAAATAGCTTGGCGACCTCGGCAATCATCACCCGCTGACCATAGCGTGGCTTGAGGGATTTGTTTTCGAGAAAGGTGCGATAGGCCGTTTGAATCTGGCCTTTGAGTTCATCGTTCAGCATGCGGGCTCCGGGCTAGCCCGCGATGATAACATTGAACCGGCCGGCAACCGACTGCCAACAAGCTTGCATCGACCGGCGCGAGACTCTAGGGTCAGCCGACCATTTTATTTTCCCATTGAGGAACGCCATGACGGCCACTCCGAACGCCACCTTGCTCAGCATTTTGCAGCATTACCAGCCTGCCCGGCTGCTCTGCGTCAGCCAAACGCGGGTGCCCGCCGTCGAGGCGTTTTGCGCCGACCACCCCGACACGCAACTGATTACCAGTGATCAGACGCCCTTACCGGTGGAGCTGGCCAACCAGCGCTATGATCTGGCGATCATTGCTGACTTGCTGGAACATATTCCGCAGCGTAACGGCGTTGAGTTACTGGCAGGGCTGCGCAACCTTTCAGCCAGCCGTCTGGCGGTATTGGTTGATCTGACGCAAAGTGCACACTGGCAAGAAAATGATTTTTTTGCCCTGGCGCTACAACGCCATGCCAGCTTTACCCAGGCTGGCAGCACGGATGAACGCACGCTGGCGCTCTATACCTACGATCTGGCCGATTACAAACAGGTTCCGGACTGGCTCAACAATAAATACTGGGCCAATCCCGAGATGTTCGATAAATATTGGTGGTAAGCATGAGCACAGTGGCAACGATCAACAGCGCTGACAACTGCCCCTGTGGCAGCGGCAAAGTCTATGGCCAATGCTGTCAACCCTGTCACGCCGGCGCGCCAGCTGGCAATGCAGAGCTTCTGATGCGGTCGCGCTATTGCGCCTACACCCTGGGACTGATTGATTATCTGGTGACGACGACTCTCCCCGCCCAACAGACCCAGCTGGAAGTAGAACAGATGCGCAGCTGGAGCGAGCAAAGCAGATGGCTAGGACTAGAGGTTGAACAAGTGACTGGCGGTGCTGGCAGCAACCGCGCCCAGGTCACGTTCACGGCGCGCTGGGCAGATCCGGATGAGAGCGTGCATGGCCACCGCGAATGTTCTGACTTCAAGCAGATTGGCGAGCGCTGGTACTTCATCGATCCCAATCATAGTGTTAAAGCTGGCCGCAATGAACCTTGCCCCTGCGGCTCAGGGCGCAAATTCAAACAATGCTGCATGCTCTAGCCGAGCCTGCTACCAGGCCGTCGCCCTCACGAGCTGCGGCCTGACGGGACCACGGGTTAATCATCCTGTAACTTCAGGTAACTGATATCCGGCGATACCGCTGGCAACTCTCGCTTGAGCTCACCCAGATCGCTACCAGTGGGCGCCAGACTAAGCGCACTCAGATCAATTGGCAGCGCCGCCGTTTCATCGTAGTCATCCTGCATATCAGCGCCGAGCGGGGCGATATCAAAATCCGGGGCCTCGACATCAACAAAGGCCGCCATATACTCATCCCGCGGCGCCAGACGCTTGCCGTGGTTATCGCTGGCGGTGCCAGGCTGTGGCACGGGCGTAGGCTGACTTACCGGCGGAGCAGCAGGCGCCGGAGCTGGTTCTGGTGCTGGAGCCGAATCTGGCTCAGCAGGCGTCATAGGCTCTACATTACAGACCGCACCGGCGCGCTCAATGGCCGCGCGATACTTGGCCGCTGCCGCCTCATCCAGGCCTTGTTTGATAACAATCCGGCGACCGGAAAACAGCGTATCCAGTTGCTCGCCAGCGACCTGAAACAGCTGACCGATACGCGCTCGCGCCTCTTCTACAGGCACGCCAGACTGCACCTGCCCTTGAAAAACAATCTCAAAACGGGCCATCTTGTCACTCCCTGTACGTCAATTAGGGTTAGTATGGTCCGACCCAGGCTGATCGACAACTCCACTTATAAGTCGGCCTGAACAGACTGCGGAGGGAGACAATGAAGTCGCGCGTACTGGGAATGATGGTGCTGATATCCTGCTTGCTATTGCACGGCTGCGCCATGCTCACGCCGTCGTACAGCAAACCGGATGTCAGTCTGGCCAATGTAGAAATGCTCAAATCCAACCTGTGGGAGCAGTCCTTTCGGCTAAAGCTGCGAGTCGATAACCCCAACAGCAAGGCACTGCCCATTCGCGGAATGCAGTATCAGGTCTATTTAAACGATATGCGCCTGGCGACCGGCGTCAGCAACAACGCGTTTGACGTACCGGCCTATGGCTCGGAAACCTTCGATCTGGAGGTCCGATCCAACCTGTGGCGTCACCTTTCTGATCTGGTCAAACTGGTCGACAAGCAACAAGCGGTCACCTACCGTATAGAAGGACATATCAGCACCGGCTTCTTTCTCGCCCCCAATATCAACCTGAAAGAAGAAGGGACGCTGGAACCCTCGCAACTGAGTTTTTGATCCCTATGCAAATGCAACACTGGTTACTACTCGCAGGCCTCCTGATCATTATTGCCCTGGCAGGCTATGCCCTGACGTTATGGCGTCGGGTCTGGCGCACGCGCGCCGAACAACAGCAGCAACAGGATGGGCGTGACAAGCGCCTGGCGGAGGACATTCAGTTCATCGGCCAAAGCCTGCTGAACGGCCAGGTGCCCTTGATTGAAGGGTCGATCCGGATCAAGGTGCTGCTGGATAATTACGCTGGTCCGCGGCGCAGTGATCTGGACGTAACCATCTTTACCGAGATCTACGATCAGACCGCCCACATCCCCACCCATACTGGCTGGAAACAGCTGAGCGCCGCTGAACGCAAGCTGCATTCACGCCTGATGGAAACACTGGAACGGGATCATCAAGAGCAGGTAAAGCAGGCCGCTGGCGAGCTGACCAAGGGCCTGAACTAGGCCGAGTGAGGGGCGGCATTGCACCGCCCCAACAGCGTCAGACTGCCGAATTACCCCCATCGACTGCCAATGCCTGACCGCTTACGTGGCGTGACGCCTCGCTGGCCAGAAATACCGCTGCGCCCTTGATGTCTTCCTCACCACCGATACGGCCTAACGGCGTACCTTGCTTGATCAACTCGGTCACTTTTTCCAGACCTTTAGCCAGCTTGGTTGGGAAGTAACCGGGGCAGATGGCATTCACGTTGATGTTGTACTGACCCCATTCACCGGCCAATGCGCGCGTCAGGTTGATTGCTGCCGCCTTACTGGTGTTATAGGCGACGGTATGAATACCCGAGTTGGCGCGGTTACCTTTGAAGCCGGCAATCGATGCGATGTTGATGATCTTGCCGGACTGGCGCGGAATCATGAAGCGGCGTGCCACTTCTTGAGCGACCAGGAAGCAAACGTCAACATTCAGGGTCATCACCTTCTGCCAACCTTCATAGCTGTGGTCTTCCGCAGGCTGACCCCAAGTGGTACCGGCATTATTGACCAGCACGTCTACAGTGCCGAAGGCAGCTTCACAGGCGTCGACCAGCGTCTGAACGGGCTTGGTTTCCAGGTTACCCATATCGCAGGCTACACCCGCCGCTTCAATACCCTGCTTTTTCAAATCTGCCACGACGGCTTCGATTTCTGCTGCGTTGCGCGCGCTGATGAACACCTTGGCTCCCTGTTCGCCAAAGGCTTCTGCCATCTGCAGGCCCAGGCCCTTGGTGCCGCCGGTGATCAGTGCGACCTTGCCGGTCATATCGAACAGTTGCTTGACGCTCATGGAATATCCTCTTGTGTCTCAATGGATGACAATTCAACTCCGGTATCATAGTCACCCGGAGCCCATAGGCCGACCATCAGTGATCCGCGTGATATGCCGCCCCACACTGGTGTTATCATGCCCGCTTTTACCGATCCGGACCTGAACATGGCTGAACACGACTTTAGACGCACCGCACTGAACCCTTCACATACTCTGATTGAGTGCCGCACTCTGGGCGCCGGGCTCTATCAGGTGACGGGCCAGGGTGGCGGTATTCAGCCCACTGACATGCTCATCTGCACGGTAAAGGGTAGTCGTGATTTGCCGCTACGCCTGACCGTCGACAAGGTCCGCTATCTGATCAATCCGGCGGGACAGTGGACGGCGACTGCCAAGGGGCCCGATCTGCGCGGACAAGCGGTCTTGGGCTGGTCCATCACCTGTGACCAGTGCGCGCGCGAGCAAGCCTTCGAGTTTCTCGCCGCCGAGCGCGATGACCTGCCCGCGCGCACCCAAAAAGCAGTCGCTCGCATCGCCGAGCTGGGCTGGCAGCCACAAGGTGACAACCACCTCTGCCCCGCCTGCGCCCGCAAACAACAAAGCCACTAACGCTGCACCATCGGCTAATAGATACGGCACCCCATGATCAAGGGTGAAAGCGCCTGCTAGAACAACGCCAACTGCTCGCCCATGGGCGAGTGCGCGTTATCCAGCCGCACGCCAACGCCAATCAATCTAACCGCACGACCACCGCGGGCATACGCCTGAGCACAAAGCTCGGCGTAGCCTTCTGGCGTTATCGGGGCGCCTGCCTGCTCCAGAGTAGTCTGGGTAAAGTCGTGGAATTTCAGCTTGATAAAGGGCTTGCTAACCCGGTAAACGCTATCCAGTCGGCCGAGGCGTTCGGCCAGCTTGTCCAGCAGCGGCGGTAGTGCCGCCTGACAGGCGTCCAGGTCCGGCAGGTCGTGCTCATAGGTATGCTCGACACTGACAGACTGGCGCTTGCTTTCCACCACTACCGGGCGGTCGTCGATGCCCCGCGCCAGCTGCCACAGGCGTTCGCCGAAGCTGCCAAATTCACGCACCAGGTCCTGCTTGCGCCAGGGTAACAACTCACTGCAGACATCCACACCCACGCGTTTCAACCGCTCGGCCATCACCTTGCCAACACCGTGCAGCTTGGTGACCGGGAGCTGATGCACAAAGGCTTCAACCTCATCAGGCAGAATTACCTTGAGCCCATCCGGTTTATTCCAATCACTGGCAATCTTGGCGAGAAACTTGTTGGGCGCAACACCGGCAGACACGGTAATACCCTGGCTCGCCTGCACTCGCTGCCGAATCTCGCGGGCGATCAACGTGGCGCTGCCCCGACATGCCTGGCTCTCGGTAACGTCCAGATAAGCCTCATCCAGTGACAATGGCTGAATCAAGTCGGTGTAGTCAGTAAAGATCGCTTGAATCGCGGCAGAGGCTTCCCGGTAGACCGACATGCGGCCAGGCACGATCAACAGATCCGGACACAGCCGTTTAGCATAAGCCGATGCCATCGCTGAGTGCACACCGAAGGCTCTTGCCTCGTAATTGCAGGTGGATATGACGCCACGCTTACCCGGATCGCCGCCCACCGCCAACGGTCGGCCACGCAGACGCGGGTCATCGCGCATCTCGATGGCTGCGTAAAAACAATCGCAATCTACATGAATAATTTTGCGCACGCGGGAACCGGGTCAGGCCATAACTGATTGGCTGCCAGTGTAACCGATCAGGCCGTCATTACCCGATTGCGGCCAGCAGCCTTGCCATCATACAAGGCTCGGTCAGCACGCTTTATCACGCTATCAATGTTTTTTTCAGCGCCGGCAACCTGGGCAAGTCCGAAAGTCGCGGTCAACCTGATCTCGCCTGACGGTATTTTCAGTGTGCTTGCCTGCAGCGCCTCTCGCAGCCGATTAACCACATCTGCCGCCTGATCGAGATCGGTATCGGGCAGAATCAAGACAAACTCCTCACCACCATAGCGCCCCAGCACATCAGACTGCCGTAACGTGCGGTTGAACAGGTCGGCGACATGACGCAACGCCAGATCGCCGACGTCATGCCCGTAGGTATCATTAATGCGCTTGAAATAATCCAGGTCTGCCACACAAAGGGAAATATGCTTTTCCTGCCGAGTGCAACGCTCGCGCTCTCGATTAAAGAGCATTTCGTACTGACGGCGATTGAGCAATCCGGTTAACGGATCAGTGGTGGCTTGTCGCTTAAGCTCTGCTTCCAAGGCTTCACGCTGCTTAATCTCATTCTGCAGATTGCGATTGATCGAGCTGACCTGCTTGAACAGGGCATACTGCTGACGCTGCACTGTCTGCAGGCGCAGCGCGGTAAAAAAGCCAACCACCGTAGGCAAAGACAGCATGAATAGTAAGCCGATCAGCTCAGGAGCACCGAAACCATTCAGCCAGACAGAATAAAGCATACCGGCAATACCAAAACAGGCAGCCAGAGTAGATAGGTAAACCCTGTTTGACACAAATACGTACAGGCTAATGATCAGCATCGCTACCACGCCGATAATCCAGCTGACGATGTCGTGGCGAATGAAGTAGAGAAAGAAGAAGAGTACAAAGCCAAAGACCTCAATAGCAGTGACCGCGTAGCCCTCGGTTGCCAATTCAGGTTTGCTTTTCAACTGAAAGAATAAAGCCAGAAGCAATACCGCAGTCGCCAATCGCAAACCGGCAACTATCGCGAACTCGGTGCTGACGCCCAGCGCCGGATAGTCCAGCAGACCGAATAGCAGCAATAGCACCAGCCAAACAACCAAGCACCGACGCAAATGGCGCGCAAAAGTCAGTTGGTTATGTTGGCGGTAACCGCGCTCGATTTCAGGATGGGTGAACTCTCCGCGCCAAGCTGACAAGTGATAGATGTCGTTCCTGGTTTCCACTGGCTTTTGTACCTTCCGTAGCTATGCGGCTTGAACCGTTTTTTATTTTTTATCTCAGGCATGAGACAACGCCCATGCCTGAGACGAAGAGTAAGACAAACGCGCAGAGATGTCATTATGGCATCAATTATTCGCACTGCCCTGCTACGCAAATCAAGCCAAGACCCCAATAAAAAATCTTTTCCCATCAATTGCTTGACAGAAAATGTTCTATGCGTAGAATGGCCACCACAGACGCGGGGTGGAGCAGTCTGGTAGCTCGTCGGGCTCATAACCCGAAGGTCGTAGGTTCAAATCCTGCCCCCGCAACCAAGTTAAAAACCGTTGAATGGTTAACCCCTTCAGCGGTTTTTTTATGCCTGAAAATTAGTACCCATTCACACCATAAGCACCACCCTCTTCCATGACCTTGATGCTTGAGTGTGATGCGCGCTCTCCGCCAGCACGCCTAAATCAGGCGCTGCGTGAAGGGATCAATTAACCCTAATCCAATCACCATGCCGACCAACGCCGGCAAACTGTCCGCCTGCATGCGCTTCATCACGCGGGAGCGATAGAGATCCACTGTTTTCACACTGATACCCAACTGCTCGGCTATTTCTCGATTGTTGAAGCCCTGAACCAGCGGTAGCAGGATATCGCTCTCGCGCGGCGTCAGCGACTCAAAGCGAGCCTGTACTGCAGGTATCTGCGGATGAATAAAAACCCGCCGCTGACTGAGCGCTCGCTGCACACTATCGAGCAGCAATTGCTCGTTGTAGGGCTTCTCGATGAAGTCCACCGCACCACCCCGAAAAGCGCGTACCACGATAGGGACGTCGGCATGGGCGCTAACGAAAATCACCGGCAGTTCAATACCCCGTTCACGCATGGCTTCCTGTACCGCCAACCCCCCCATGCCCGGCATGCGCACATCAAGCAGCACACAGGCTGGCGCGGCAGCGTCGCAGGCATCCAGAAACGCCTGACCGCTGGTAAAAGGCTGCGCCTGCAAACCGATCGACTCGAACAGCCAGACCGTAGAGTCCAGCATGCCCTGATCATCGTCGACGACGTAAACCCGTTGTTGCGCGTACTCAGACATCGATTGTCCCTGTTAACGAAATCAATTTATCCGGCGGGAAGCAGGCACTGCAGGCAGAGGCCGCCGGTATCGGCAGGCAAGGCTTCCAGACTGCCGCCAAAGCCCTCTACGATACCCTGACTCATTGATAGCCCCAAGCCCAAGCCATCTTCCTTACTGGTGTAGAAAGGCACAAATAAGCGCTCGCGGGCCTCGGCAGAGACACCGGGCCCCTGATCAATCACTTCGATACAAACCTGCTGCCCATGCAACGAGATACGCAAAAGGACCTCTGAGCCACGCTCCCCATGACTCTCTCGATTGGCATCAATAGCGTTGCGTAGCAGGTTCAACAAGACCTGCTGCAGCAGAATCGGGTCGACGTTGAGGTCCGGCAGTTCATCGGCTATCTGTTCAATGATACGCACCTGATACTGCCCCGCCTCCCAAGCGCACAAGCCAACGGCCTGAGCGGCCAACTGACCGGCGTTAACCTGCTGTAAACGTCGCTGCCCCTTACGCAAAAAATCACGCAAACGCCGGATCACCGCTGCGGCGTGTTCTGCGTGCTGCTGAATGCGTTCCAGGCCCTGGCCAATCTTGATCGCCTCTGGTGTGTCACTCTCAAGTTGCGCCAAATAGCGCTGACTGGCGCCCGCATAGTTGAGTACGGCTGCCAGCGGCTGATTGATCTCGTGGGCAATACCTGAAGCCAACTCGCCCAGCGTCGCCAGGCGCGCAGCATGCGCCAGTTCATCCTGCAGTCGGCGGTTCTGCTCTTCACTTTGCAGCCGCTCGGTGATGTCTCGCGATACGCTCACGACCTCGACTACTTCACCGGTGTAGGTTTCACGAATCGCCCGGCTGGCGGTCTCGAACCACAGGTAGTGGCCATCACGATGGCGGATGCGATAGGTATAGGTGAGATAGCCATCCTGTTCCAGGGCATTACGAAAACGAGCGATCAACTGCTCGCGCTCCTGCGGATGAAAGAGGCTATCAAGCAACTGCCCGCGCAGTTGCTCAGGCCAGACCCCCAGCAAGGTCCAGGAGGCCGGAGAAGCATCAATGAAGCGACCGTCCGGACGATGCCGAGAGATCAGGTCTGTGGTGTTTTCAATAATCAAATGATACAGACGGCGCGCTACAGTCGCCTGCTCCTGATGCTGCAGCCACTGCGTTGCATCCCGGCCACGCACCCAGACCTGTTCGGTCTCGACCAGCGGAATATAACTCCACAACAAATGGCGCTCCCCGCAGCAGGTATGCACATCTTCGATGGCTCGCCGCTGTTGCAGCGCCGAGTTAACCAGCGACAGATGATTCGGTGGCAGCCAGGCATCCAGGCCGCTGGCGTCGTCAGCCAACCGGCTCAGCGCCGCGTTACGAAACAGCGGCAAGCCCTGCGCCGCGACCAGCATCATCGGCAATGGGTCCGCCTGCAGCAGACCACGCAACGAGGGTAGGGATTCAGCCATGCATCACCATATAGTAATTACACCATAATACCTTAGGGTATATTCCATATTAACTCTGACTGGTATATAAATACCTCTAGCAGGATACCCGTACCGCACCAAACTGGGTATCTCAAGAACCGCATGCGCATCGTACATCACCGCGCACAGCCGACAACTACAAGAAGGTTTTGCCATGAGCATCTTCCAGGAAGGCCTCGCACCGGCCCCCGTGAACCATATTGCCCTGTCCCCGCTGTCGTTCATTGAGCGCACGGCCCATGTCTATCCACACTACCCGGCGGTCGTCCACGGCGCCATACGCCGCGACTGGCAGGAAACCTATCAACGCTGCCGACGCCTTGCCTCAGCGCTGCACGAGCGCGGTATTCGCAGTGGCGATACGGTTGCTGTGATGCTGCCAAACATCCCGGCGATGCTTGAAGCTCACTTTGGCGTGCCCATGATTGGCGCGGTACTCAATACCCTGAACGTACGTCTGGATGCCGAGGCCATCGCCTTCATGCTGAATCACGGCGAAGCGCGGGTGCTGATTACCGACCGTGAGTTTCACGAGGTCATCAGCAAGGCGTTGGATCTGATCAAGCGGCCCATTCTGGTCATCGACGTTGACGATCCCGAATACGGTGAGGGCCAGCCGGTCAGCGAGCTAGACTACGAGACCTTTCTCGCCGAAGGCGACCCCGAATACGACTGGCACTGGCCGACGGATGAATGGCATGCGATATCGCTGAATTACACCTCAGGCACCACCGGCAACCCCAAGGGTGTGGTTTACCACCACCGGGGCGCCTATTTGAATGCCATCGGCAATCAGATGACATGGGCCATGGGCCTGCACCCCGTCTATCTGTGGACGCTGCCGATGTTCCACTGCAACGGCTGGTGCTACCCCTGGACCATCACAGCCATGGCCGGTGTGCATGTATTCCTGCGCCGGGTCGACCCACAGAAGATTCTCAACCTGATCCATGAGCATCAGGTCACTCACCTGTGTGGCGCCCCGATTGTGCTGAATGCGCTGGCCAACATGCCCGACTCGGCCAAGGCCGCCATCGATCATCCAGTCAAGGCAATGGTCGCCGGCGCAGCTCCACCGGCCAAGGTCATAGGTGCGGTTGAAGACATGGGTATCCAAATCACCCATACCTATGGCCTGACCGAAGTCTATGGCCCGGTCACAGTCTGCGCCTGGCACAGCGAGTGGGACGCCCTGTCGCTGGACGAGCGTGCTGACCTTAAGTCCCATCAGGGTGTGCGTTATCCAACACTGGAAGGCGTGATGGTAGGTGACCCGGAAACAATGCAGCCAGTGCCACGTGACGGTAAGAGCATCGGCGAGATCTTCATGCGCGGCAACACTGTCATGAAAGGCTACCTGAAAAACCCGGAAGCCACGGCAGAAGCCTTTGAGGGCGGCTGGTTCCACACTGGCGACCTGGCCGTTTGTCACCCCAACGGCTATGTGCAGATCAAGGACCGTCTCAAGGACATCATCATTTCCGGCGGCGAAAACATCTCAACCATCGAAGTGGAGGATACGCTCTACAAACACCCTGCCGTGCTGGAAGCGGCCGTCGTCGCCCGTCCGGATGAAAAGTGGGGAGAAACACCCTGCGCCTTCATAACCCGCAAGCGCGGCCACGACATCTCACACGAGGACATCATCAACTTCTGCCGCGAGCACCTGGCAGCCTTCAAAGCACCCAAAACCGTGATCTTTACCGAATTGCCGAAAACCTCAACCGGCAAGATCCAGAAGTACGTGCTGCGTGACTGGGCCAAGGCGCTCTAGACGACAGCACCGCACCACCACAAAACCGTTTCACAACAACAATAAGCAGCCGGGTATTGCCCGGCTGACGGAGCCTTTCATGTCTATTTTCAAGCGCGCCGACGGCGCAGAGCAACCTTTCTGGCCCTGTGGCCCGTTCAAGATCCGTTTGCCATTCGTCCACTATCGCTGGGAAACCGCAGAAATGCTGCAGGCGCTGATCATGTTTGTGGTCAGCCTGGGCATGATCCCGCTACTGGAAAAATTTCTCGGACTGCCCTACGACGTCGCGCTGGCCTACGTCGTAGTCTGCGGCATCGGTTTCATGCTGCCGGCCCTGCTTGGGGTGCCTATGGTACCGGGCTGGATCACCCCGGCGATTCCTGTTGTGCTGCTGTTTCTTGGTGATTTCGCACCGGGACCAGAGGCTATTCAGGCGCTGTTCGCACTGCAGTTCACGGTCTTTCTGATCTTTCTGATACTGGGTATCACCCGGCTCGGTAGCGTGATGGTGCGCATCGTGCCCAACTCGATGAAGGGCGGCATTGTTATCGGTGCCGGCATCGCCGCTCTGATGGGCGAAATATCGACCGGCGGCCGCCTGGCCAACACACCAATATCCTTGATCCTGGGCACCTTGATCTGCCTGTATCTGATGTTCTCGGTATCCTTCAAAGGGCTGACCGAGCGCGTCCCATTCATGCGCAAGATCGTCAACTACGGCATGGTGCCAGGCATGTTGATCGCCATTATCGTCGGCATTGCGGTAGGCGAGTATCAGGTACCGAATGTGCGCTGGGGCATTACCATGCCGGCCTTTGCCGAGATGTGGAATTACCTGCCATTCAATGTTGGCTTCCCGGACGCCAAGGTTTTCCTCTTGGCGGCACCAACGGCGGTTATTGCCTACATAATTGCCTTCGGTGACATTATCGTGGGTCAGTCACTGATGCAGCGCGCAGACGAACTGCGCCCAGACGAAGTCATCGAGAACAACATCGATCGAGCGCATCTGGTGACGGCGTTGCGTAATGCGCTGCATGCCTTCTTCGCCCCCTATCCAGGGCTGGCCGGCCCAATCTGGACCGCAGTCGCCGCCACCATGGCTGAGCGCTACAAGTACGGCCGCAAGGCAATGGACTCGATCTATAGCGGCGCAGGCACCTTCTGGATCACCGGTTTCCTTGCGTTGTTCATGCTGCCGCTGGTCAGCTTCTTTCAACCTGTGCTGCCCATTGCTCTGTCGCTGACTCTGGTCCTGACCGGTTATATCTGCCTGATGGTCGGCTTTGAGCAACTCAACAACAATACCGAGCGCGGCGTTGCCGGCACCATGGGCGTCGTCCTGGCCGTGTATGGCGCCGGCTGGGGGCTGGCAGCAGGTGCCGTGCTGTACATCCTGGTCGAACGCACCCACATCCTGCGCTTTCGCAGCGTCAAGGACATGCCGAGCAAAAACGCCGACACCCCTGACTGATCAACTATAAAAACAAGAGATGAACACTATGAAACTGCTACAAGCCACTCTACTGACAGCCCTGCCAGGTCTATTGATTCTGCCGGCACATGCCGACTTTTTGCAGGATGCAGAGAGTCGTATCGAGCTGCGTAATTTCTACTTCAATCGTGACTTTCGTCAATCCGGCGCGGCCCAGAGCAAGGCCGATGAGTGGGCGCAGGGCGTACGTGCCTACTGGCAATCAGGTTATACCGCTGGCCGCGTCGGCGTCGGGCTGGACGCCATCGGGCTGCTTGGCATCAAACTGGACTCCAGCCCTGATCGCACTGGCACAGGCTTGCTCAAGCGTGACCGCAGCGATGGGCGCGCCATGTCTGAATACGGCGAGCTGGGGCTGACCGCTAAACTAAGACTGGATGAACACGTGTTGCGCCTGGGCACATTGATACCCACCTTGCCCGTCGCCATGCATAACGATAGCCGCCTGTTGCCGCAAACGTTCCGTGGTGGCTGGCTGCAAGCCCAGGGCAACGATGCCCTTAGCTTCGACCTGGGCCGCTTTGATGCCATCAATCTGCGCGATTCGTCGGACTATCAGAGCATGCAGCCCGTACAAGGCGGCGCGCGCAATGTCATAGTGACCGGCAAACAGCAGAGCAACGCCTTTGACTTTGCTGGCGCCACTTATGCTTTCAGCCCTGATACACGCGCCAGCTATCACTACGGCGAGCTAGATTCCATCTACCGCCAACATTACCTGACCCTCAACCATAGCCGGGCACTGGGTGGCGGCAGCCTGAATGCTAACCTGCGTTACGCCGACAGCAGTGATGCCGGACGCAGCAATGTCGACAACCGCATGACCAGTCTGGCGCTCTCCTGGCAGTCCGGCATGCATCGCCTGGCCAGCAGCTACCAACAGATGGATGGCAATACCGGCTTCGCTTACCTGCAGGGCACCGACCCCTTTCTGGTCCACCTGGTACAGATCAACGACTTTGCCAATCGTGGTGAGCACAGCTGGCAAGTACGCCATGACTACAGTTTCGCCGATCTGGGCTTGCCGGGCCTGAAGCTGATGAACCGCTACACCCACGGCGACAATATCAACATCGTCAGCGGCAGCGACAACGCCAGTGAATGGGAGCGCAACACCGATCTGGCTTACACCATACAAAGCGGACCATTGGAGAATCTATCCCTGCACTGGCGCAACGCGACCTACCGCAGTAGCTTCGCCAGCGACATGGATGAAAACCGCTTTATTATCGGCTACACCTTCTCACTCTGAGATAACTTGGACAGCCCGCAAACGGGCTGACAACATACCTGCTGCCATGCGCATGACAAACGAGTCAACGCATGGCCTTCTGTTATAGGAGCGCCCCCATGCGCACACTCTCTACTCTGGAAGGCAACAGCCAGCGACTCGACGGCGGTGCCATGTTCGGCAACGCTCCCAAGGCCCTCTGGTCCCGCTGGGTCGAGGTCGATGACAAAAATCGTATCGCCCTGAGTTGCCGCGCACTGCTGGTTCAGGAAGACAATCGCAACATACTGGTAGAAACCGGAATCGGCGCCTTTTTCGCACCGCATCTGAAAGATCGATACGGCGTCGTGGAAGACCGGCACGTACTGCTCGACAGCCTGGCCGCCGCTGGCTTGACTGACGCTGATATTGACGTGGTGGTACTCACGCATCTGCACTTCGATCACGCTGGCGGACTACTTAGTGCCTGGCAGGAAGGCCAGCCTTCGCAGCTGCTTTTCCCCAATGCAACCTTCATCACCGGACAACGCCACTGGCACCGCGCCAAGCGACCGCATCCGCGCGATCAGGCCTCGTTCATCCCGGAGTTGCTGACACTATTGGAAAATAGCGGGCGCCTCGAGCTGATTGACGACGGCCAGGCGTCTGCCACTCTGGGCGCAGGCTGGCGTTTCCGGTTCAGTGATGGCCACACACCAGGGCTGATGATTCCCATCATCGATATGCCCGATGGCCCCGTGGTCTTCCCCGGCGATCTGATCCCTGGTGCACCCTGGGTTCACTTGCCCATCACCATGGGCTACGACCGGTTCCCGGAAGCGTTGATCGAGGAAAAAGAAGCCTTGCTGGACAATCTGGTATCACGTAATGGGCGATTGGTATTCACCCACGACCCGCGCGTTGCCATGGCGCGAGTAGCCCGCGATAGCGAAAGCGGGCGCTACAGCGTGGATGACAGTCAGGCGCAGATCAGCGGTCTGAATCACTGACACAGAAAGCCCCTGTTGCCGTTGACGGGTTATGGTCAGCGGCAGGGTGCCCTATACTCCGGCACTGGATAACGCTGTACCGGCCTGTGCCGGTCTTGTCCCCGGGGTATCTGAGGCATGAGCAATACCAACAACGCTGCTATTTTCCGCTGGCTGGCTTTTATCACCGCAAGCCTGTTCTTTCTCTATGAATTCGTCGCGCGCATCGAGCCCAGCCTCGCCGCTACCGACATCAGCCGCTTCCTTGGCCTGAGCAATACCGGCTTTGGCATTCTGGTCAGTCTGTTCTTCTGGATTTACGCACCCATGCAGCTGGTGGTGGGCCTGGCACTGGACCGCTATGGCGTGCGGCGTACTGTTGTACCCGCGATTCTGTTTTGCGCGCTGGGCACGGCACTGTTTGCCGCGACCGACTGGTTAGCGCTAACGGCCGCAGCACGCTTACTGACAGGACTGGGCGCCTCCTTCGCCTTTGTTGGTGCGCTCTATGTGGTCAACCACCAATTTGCTCCGGAGCGCTTTGCGGTGCTCTCGGGTATCGTCAATGCCACCGGCATGCTGGGCGCGGCGATCGGCGCGGTGGCGCTATCCAGTGCGATCGAAGTCAGTGGCTGGCGTAATGTCTTCCTGATCAGTGGTGCCGCCGGACTAGGCCTGTTCCTGCTGGCACTGCTCTTTCTGCACGGCGTGCGTGATGCCGAAGCGCGCAACGACAATCTGCTCAGCCCGCTGCGCACGGTACTGAGCAGCCCACGAATCTGGCTGATTGCAGTACTCGGCGCGCTTTACTATATGCCGGTGAACGTATTTGGCGGACTCTGGGGCCAGCAGGAGATGATCAAGGATCATGCGCTGTCGCCCGTACAGGCTGAAACCGCGATTTCCATGATCTACTGGGGCATGGCAGCCGGTAGCATCACCGCCGGCCTGATCTCCGACTGGCTTGGCCATCGCAAATGGCTGGTCGTTATCAGTGCCCTGCTGGCGGCAGCCGCCTACGCGCTGGCCATTTACGGCAGCTCGACCAGCTTGCCGCAAACTGCTGCACTACTATTTATCGCCGGCTTTTTCGGCGGCGGCCAGATGCTTACCTTTGCTATGGCCAAAGAGGGCGAGCCCGTCGAGGTATCCGGCTCGATCATTGCGTTCGTCAATATGATCGGCATTGGTGGCGCGCTCATCTTTCAACCCCTGCTGGGCTATCTACTGGACCTGCAGCACGGCGACTTTGCCCTGGCAACCAGCACTATTCCGCTATGTTTGCTGGCCAGCGCCCTGCTTGCCATGCTGGTCCGCGAAGAACGCCATCCCGACCATATTTCCGCTGTTAAGACTACCCCCTGATGGAGACCTGCATGTCTGATTCTGCACTGCCCGTATTGGCCGAGCGCCGCGGCCATATCGGCCATCTGACCCTCAACCGCCCTGCCGGACTCAACGCCCTGACGCTGGAGATGGTGCGCCTGCTGCGCAGCCAACTGGAACAATGGGCTGAGGATACAGACGTACATGCCGTGGTGCTGCGCGGCGCTGGTGAGCGTGCCTTCTGCGCCGGTGGCGACATTCGGGGCATCTACGAACAGCATCTGGCCGGCGAGCCCAACATCGATACCTTCTTCGAAGAAGAATATGCCCTGGATGCTTATCTGCATGCCTATACCAAGCCGGTACTGGCGCTGATGGACGGCTTTGTGCTCGGTGGCGGCATGGGCCTGGCTCAAGGCGCAAGCATCCGGGTGATTACCGAGCGCTCACGCCTAGGCATGCCAGAAACCGGCATCGGCTACTTTCCGGATGTGGGCGGCAGTTATTTTCTGCCCCGCCTACCGGGCGAAATCGGCCTCTACCTGGGCATCACCGGTAATCATCTACGCAGCGCCGATGCGCTCTATGCCGGACTGGCCGACCTGTGCCTGCACAGCGATCAGCTCAACGAACTGGATCGCTTGCTCGACGCCTTTGATGGCACGCAAAGCAACCTGCACGACCAGATCGCCGCTTTAGCCCAATGCCCGCTGCCAGAGCCTGAGCTGCGCGCCCTGCAACCGGCTATCGATTCGCACTTTGCGCAGCCGGACATAGGCGCCATTCGCGCTTCGCTGGCGACAGAAACGCGTCCGGACTTTGCCGACTGGGCAGCCGCAACGATCAGCGTGATCGACAGCCGCTCGCCCATTGCCATGGCCGTTACGCTTGAACTGCTGCGCCGCGGCCGACATATGAGCCTAACTGACTGCTTTGCCATGGAGCTGCACCTGGATCGTCTGTGGTTTGACGGTGGCGATATCATGGAGGGCGTAAGAGCGCTGCTGGTCGATAAGGATAAGCAGCCAAAATGGAACCCGGCGCATATCGATCAACTCGATAGCCAGCGCATTGCCGCGTTTTTTGCTGATCTTTAAAGCCTAACAGCGCGTCAGTGAAAGTCCCGGCTGCGTATGGTCAACCCGGTTAATAGCTCGGTGAGATCGTGCAGCTGGCGGGCAATTACATGACGCACACCATCGCGCGCCTCAAACCGGCCTTTGACCAACAGCAGCTGAGAACCAACCAACGCCTGGCGCTGGCGTTCTGCCAAATCGCGCCAGACCACTACGTTGATCATGCCAAACTCGTCTTCCAGGGTGACAAAAGTCACCCCGGTTGCGGTACCAGGGCGCTGCCGCCCCACGACCAACCCCGCCACGACAACCGGGCTATCCGGTTCCAGCTGCAACAGGTCACGGAAGCTGCGGCAACGCCGACTATCAAGTTCGGTACGCAAAAGGCTCAGCGGGTGCGGCCCGAAGGTCGTGCCCACACTGGCATAGTCTGCCTGCATATCTTCCACCACGCTGGGGGCCGGTATGGCTGCGGGCGCTTCCCGCGGAGCACTTTGGCCACTGAACAGCGCCAGCTGCGGCTCGACCCCGGCAACCGCCCAGCGCGCACGAAAACGCCCGCCTGCCAGTGCCCGCAAGGCACCCGAGTCGGCCAACAGCGAGCGCGAACGAGCGCCAAGCTCAGCGCGCTGCACCAGGTCTGCCACATCAGCGAAAGGCTGTAGCTCGCGCGCCGCCACGATCCGCTGCGCCTCTGGCTCGCTGAAGCCTTTTATTTGCCTGAGCCCAAGACGAATAGCCATCTGCTCGGTCCGGGCCGGCTCCAAGGTGCAATCCCAATCGCTGTGCTCTACGTCTACCGGGCGGGTCTCAATACCGTGTCGGCGCGCGTCCTGCAGCAATTGATCCGGACTATAAAAGCCCATTGGCCAACTGTTGATCAGCGCACAGGTGAAAGCCGCGGGTTCATGACATTTGAGCCAACAACTGGCGTAGGTCAACAGCGCAAAGCTGGCAGCATGCGACTCAGGGAAACCATAGCTGCCAAAACCCTTGATCTGCTCAAATATCCGCGCGGCAAATTCACGGCTGTAACCACGTTCCAACATACCGTCGGTCAAGCGCTGCTCATGCGGCTCAAGCCCGCCATGACGCTTCCAGGCTGCCATGGAGCGCCGCAACTGATCAGCCTCTCCAGGCGTATAACCGGCGGCCACAATGGCCAGCGCCATCACCTGCTCCTGAAATAGCGGCACCCCCAGCGTGCGCTCAAAGACCTGTTTCAACTCCTCGGAGGGATAGACCACCGGCTCCTCGCCATTTCGGCGGCGCAGATAGGGGTGCACCATATCGCCCTGAATGGGCCCGGGGCGCACAATAGAGACCTCAATCACCAGGTCATAGAAGTTCTGCGGACGCAGCCGCGGCAACATCGCCATCTGCGCCCGCGATTCAATCTGAAATACACCAACAGTATCGGCCCGGCTGATCATCTCGTAAGTTGGCTTGTCATCCGCCGGGATACTGGCCAGCGAAAGATCGAGGTTGCGGTAATGGCGCAGCAGATCGAAACAGCGACGCAGCGCACTGAGCATACCCAGCGCCAGAATATCCACCTTGAGCAACCCGACCGCATCCAGATCGTCCTTGTCCCACTGGATAACCGTGCGCTCGGCCATACTGGCATTTTCGACCGGCACCAACGTATGCAGAGGAGCTTCGGAAATCACGAAACCACCCGGGTGTTGCGACAGATGACGGGGAAAACCTATCAGCTCCCCTGCCAGGGTCAGAATTCGATGCAATGCAGGATTGTTCGCGTCAAAGCCGGCCTCGGCGAGACGCTCGGCATCAGGTAGCGTTCGGCGCCAGCGACCACAACAACGCGCCAACTGATCAATCTGCTCACCCGGCAAACCTAGCGCACGCGCCACATCGCGCAGCGCACCAGCAGCATGATAGGTATTGGCGACCGCCGTCAGTGCTGCCCGCTCACGACCGTAACGCCGAAACACATACTGAATCACCTCTTCTCGCCGCTCGTGCTCAAAGTCCACGTCGATATCCGGCGGCTCGTCGCGTTCGCGGGAGATGAAGCGTTCGAACAGCATATTGCTGTGCACGGGATTGATCTCGGTAATACCTAAGGCATAGCAGACTGCCGAGTTGGCCGCCGAACCCCGCCCTTGGCAGAGTATCTGCTGACGGCGGGCAAACTCGACAATATCCTGAACCGTCAGAAAGTAGCTGTCGTAGCCTTTCTCGGCGATCAGTTGCAGCTCGTTTTCGACCTGCTCGGTAACCTTGTCCGAGACGCCATCGGGCCAGCGCCAGCGCATACCGCGCTGCGTCAGTTCCCGCAGCCAGCTGGCCGGCGAGTGCCCGCTCGGTACTACCTCATGGGGATATTGATAACGCAGTTGTCCCAGATCGAAGTGGCAGCGTTTGGCAATCCGCAGGGTTTCTGTCAATAACGCCGCCGGATAAATCGCCGCCAGCACCGGCAAACTGCGCAAATGCCGCTCGCCGTTGGCAAACAGCCGGTGCCCGGCGTCCATCACTGTGCAGTGGTGCCGTATTGCCGTTATGGTGTCCTGCAGAGCGCGGCGGCCGCGCGCATGCATATGCACATCACCGCTGGCCACGCAGGGTAAGCCAAGCCGCGCTGCCAGGCCTTGTAGCTGATCCAGACGACGTGCGTCGTCCGGGCCACGGTGCAATTCCACCGCCAGCCACAGACGCTGCGTAAAACGCTCAGCCAACCAGCGGCCATGCGCCTCATTCTGATCGTCATCCGGCAACCACAGTGCCAGCAAGCCATCCGTAGTCTCATCCAGATCCTCAGCCAACAGCTGGTAGTCGCCCTTTTTCGCGCGGCGCCGGGCCCGCGTGAGCAAACTGCAGAGATGCTGGTAACCAGTCAGGTTCTCAACCAGCAAGACCAACCTGGGCCCTTGGTCTATTTGTACCTCACTACCGACAATCAGTTTAAGGCCCGCGGCCTGTGCGGCCTGCCAGGCACGCACAATACCCGCCAGCGTGGCCTCATCAGTAATCGCCAAGGCCGAGTAACCATGCTGGTGAGCGCGCTCAAACAGCTCTTGCGCACTAGAGGCTCCGCGTTGAAAGCTGAAATTGGAGAGGCAGTGCAGTTCCGCGTAAGGGCTACTCATGCAAACCATCCATGCACCCAGAACTGATCCGGTTTGCCTGCCGGGTGAAAGACCCAGGCACGACGCCCGTCTGCGGTTTCGATCAGATAGTAATCACGCCGCACGTCAGCGCCATCCCACCAACCGGATTCAATTCGCTCCGGCCCGGCCAATACCCGTGGAAAAAAGTCAGATAAGGGCTGCGGGTCAGACAACAACCAGCCCGGCCGCGGCACCTGTGCGCCGCTAACGCGAGTGCCCTGACCCAACTCGCTCCAGGCACGCTCAGGTCGGTGATCTGCCTGCGCAGCGATGCCACCAACAGCCTCGTCACCAAGGCGCGCGCGCAGGCGTTCGCGTAGTTGCTCCCAGCCGAGTGACTGCTGAGGTCGCTCAGTAAAAAGCTCGGCCGCCGCCGGGACAAAACGCGGTAAATCCTGAGCCTGCAGGCTCAAGGCTTGCACCGGCGCTACCAATTGCACCGGTTCAAGGCGTCCACGCGCCAGCTCGAATAACATCTCGGGTTCACGCTCGGCGCTAAGCAGACCCACCCTGACCTCGGTGGCCGTTCCACCACGATGCTCAAGCAACAACAAGAAACGCTGAACACCACAGTCGCGGCCAGCGAGAAAGCTGGCCAGATCAGCGGTTAAACGGCGTAAGGGAAACAACAAAGCGGTACTGGACTCGACATCAAAGTTGAACTCAATGCGCCCATGAAAGTGATCAGGCGGACGATAGCAATCCAGCGCCTGCGGCAAATGCCCGTGCAGGCGGTCAATATGCTCCAGCACCGCCCGCGAGAAACGTTTGGCGACACTCGCCCGCGGCAATGCATGCACCTGCTCCAGACGGCGCAAGCCCATCCCGGCAAAAGCGCTGGCCACTTCGGGCGCAAAGCCACAACGACTAATCGGTAAGCTGCCCAACCGCTGTGGTAATTGCGCTTCGTCTACCGCCAAGCCATCGGCCACGTTAGCCAGTATTCGTGCGGCCAGGGCATTGGGCGCCAGCACAATACGATGCTGAAACCCCAGTGCCTGCAGCTCTTCGCGCAAGCGCTGCTCAAAGCGCGGCCAGGGACCGAACAGACTCAAGCTGGACTCCACCTCCAGCAACAGAGCGCGGGGGAAATCCAGACTGACATGGGAGCTGAAGCGGTAACCCCAGGCCGCCAGAAACTGTTGCCAGTGCTCCACCTGCTGCGGCTGGTACTCTTCACAATCAAAGTGTTCAACCAGAGCCCGAGCAACTGTCAGGGTCTGGCCACGGCGAAGCCCCAACGCCTGGGCCGAAGGATTGACCGCCTGCAGCACCCGTCGCTGCAGTGGTCCGCTGAGTAAGACCAGCGGAGCCTGCGGATCGTCACGACGGCGCAACACCGCATCCAGCGCCAATTGTGGGAAAAGAATACAGGCCCAACGCATGCGCGCCTCAGTGCCAGCCGGAAAAATGGATCGGCTTAGCCGGTGCCAAGCCACCTCGGCATTTGAGAATGCGCAGCTGCGGCGGGCGTAGCTCAAGCAACAGCCGAACAGCCGCCGGAGAGGAGTTCACCGCTTCCTTTTGTGGGCGACAGACAAAGGCCAGCGTCTGCCCGCTATCAGCTGCCACCTGTAAACGTCGCAAGGCCCTATCATTGGCGCGCTCAGGCCAGCTCACCACAGCGCCACAACTACCGGAGCGCAAGCACTGCTCGGCCGCCCACAGTGCATCGCTTCCCGTGGCCCGAATAATCGACAACTGAGACAACGTGACCCCGGCCATTAACCAGGCGGCAGGAAAGGGAATCGCCGGCGGGCCGACCAGCACGACTCGCTCACCGGCTAGCGTCAAACGCGCCAGGGTTGGCCACAGCAGCTGCAACTCACCGCTGCCCAGTGTCGGCAAGAGTAATTCATTGACCGCTGCCGCCTGCCACCCGCCAGCGGGCAGCACCGCATCCAGCCCAGAGTGCCCGGTAGGCTGGCGCGTCGTGGGCGGCAAATCCTGCTGACCACGCCATATACGGCGCTCCTGCAGCAAGGTATCAAGCGCAACTACGGACCCCATCGACCACCTCCTGTCTGGATGCAATATACTGTATATCTGTACAGCATATTTATTCAAAGACAGGCGGTCAATCGGTAAACAACAGGAACGACCAATGGTTGGTCAACATTGACCAGGCAAACCAATAGCGGGGGGAAGAAAGACAGATAAAGATCAGTGTTGGCGGTGCGCCAGCCACTCCAGATCCTCGGGGCGGGTTACCTTGATGTTATCCGCACGCCCTTCCACCAGTAGCGGCGCCATGCCGGCCCACTCCATCGCGGAAGCTTCATCGGTAATGCTAGCACCAGCTGCAAGGGCATCCGTGAGGGCTTGCTGCAGCGCGCCCAGACGGAACATCTGTGGCGTATACGCCTGCCAGAACAAGGAGCGATCTGGCGTAGCGCTGACTCGGCCGTCATCGCCCACCTGCTTCAGGGTGTCACGTACCGGAACGGCCAATAGACCACCTACCGGATCGTCGGCCAGGGTATGAATCAACTTCTGCAGATCACTGTCAGTCAGATTGGGGCGAGCAGCATCGTGGACCAACACCCAGTCGGCATCGACGGCGCCAAGCTGGCGCAGCGCCAGCAAACCCTTGAGTACCGAGTCGGCTCGCTCGCGCCCACCTGCCGTGCGAGTGATACGTGAGTCACGAGCGCAGGGCAGCTCATCCCACCAGTCATCAGCGGCCGACAATGCCACAACCAGCCCACTCAGACCGGGCTGATCAAGAAAGCAATCCAGGGTATGTTCAATCAGGGTGCGCTGACCCCAGAGAAGGTACTGCTTTGGCCGGTCTGCCTGCATACGCGAACCGACGCCGGCCGCTGGCAGTACCACCCAGAAAGGAAGTGTCACAGCAATTATTCGCCGCTTAACTGAAACAGGGTTTCACCCTGCTTGACCATACCCAACTCATGTCGGGCACGCTCTTCGACGGTTTCAACACCTTGCTTGAGCTCGATAACTTCAGCTGTGAGCACACGGTTACGCTCCAGCAACTGTTCGTTCTCGCGCTCCTGGCCGGCAATCTGTTGTTTAAGCTGCGCCACATGCGCCAGGCTGCCTTCACCAACCCACAGGCGATATTGTAGGCCAGCCAACAAAACCAAAGCACCTAGCCATAGCCATTTCACAATATCGATACTCCTGCAAGGCTGGCAGGGAGACGTCTGTCCCCCTGCTCAACTTCAGCCGCGGAACTCAGCACGACCGTTATACGGTGCCTGACCGGCCAGTTGCTCTTCAATACGCAGCAGCTGGTTGTACTTGGATACACGGTCAGAGCGGCACAGTGAACCGGTCTTGATCTGACCCGCAGCCGTACCGACAGCCAGATCAGCGATGGTGCTATCTTCGGTTTCGCCCGAGCGATGTGAGATAACCGCAGTGAAACCAGCCGCTTTAGCCATCTGGATAGCTTCCAGTGTTTCAGTCAGCGAGCCGATCTGGTTGAACTTGATCAGAATGGAGTTACCGATTTTCTCATCGATACCGCGCTTGAGGATTTTGGTATTGGTTACGAACAGATCGTCACCAACCAACTGCACCTTGTCACCAATCTTGTCGGTCAACACCTTCCAACCAGCCCAGTCAGACTCATCCATACCATCTTCGATGGAAATAATGGGGTAGCGATCAGCCAAACCAGCCAGATAATCGGCAAACCCGGCCGCATCAAACACCTGACCTTCGCCCGCCAGATCGTACTTGCCGTCTTTATAGAACTCGCTGGAAGCGCAATCCAGGGCCAGGGTTACATCGTCGCCCAAGGTATAGCCGGCATTGGCAACAGCCTCGGAGATAGCAGCCAGCGCATCTTCATTGGACGCAAGGTTTGGCGCGAAGCCACCCTCGTCGCCAACCGCTGTATTCAGACCACGTGCCTTCAGTACTGCCTTGAGGTGGTGGAAAATCTCGGCACCCATGCGCAGCGCTTCTGCAAAGTTTTTGGCGCCGACCGGCTGCACCATGAACTCCTGAATATCCACGTTGTTATCAGCATGCTCGCCACCATTGATGATGTTCATCATGGGTACCGGCATGCTGTACTGACCGGGTGTACCGTTCAGATCAGCAATGTGTGCGTACAAGGGAACGCCCTTGGCCTGAGCTGCAGCCTTGGCCGCTGCCAACGAGACCGCCAGGATGGCGTTAGCCCCCAGGGTAGCCTTGTTCTCGGTGCCGTCCAGCTCGATCATTGCGCGATCCAGCTCAACCTGAGCGATAGCATCGCGGCCAACCAGCAATTCGCGGATGGGGCCATTGATATTGGCAACTGCCTTGAGCACCCCCTTGCCCATGTAACGACTCTTGTCGCCATCGCGCAGTTCGAGTGCTTCACGTGAACCGGTTGAGGCACCGGAGGGAGCACAGGCACTACCGATGATGCCGCCTTCGAGGATAACGTCCGCTTCAACGGTTGGGTTGCCACGCGAGTCGAGCACTTCGCGGCCTTTGATATCAATGATTTTTGCCATCTTTACTTGCTAGCTCCATATAACGGGTAATCGGGGTAAAGGCTCAAGCCGTTTCCAATTCAGGGAAACTCTTGATCAAGTCATCAAGTGTCTTCAACTGGGCGAGAAACGGCTCCAGCTTATCCAGACGCAAGGCACAGGGACCGTCGCATTTGGCGTTGTCCGGGTCGGGATGCGCTTCCAGAAACAGACCGGCCAGGCCTTGGCTCATGCCCGCCTTGGCCAGATCAGTCACCTGGGCACGGCGCCCGCCGGCAGAATCACTGCGACCACCCGGCTGCTGTAGCGCGTGGGTCACGTCAAAGAAAACCGGATACTCAAACTGCTTCATGATGCCGAAGCCGAGCATGTCGACAATCAGGTTGTTGTAACCGAAGCTGGAACCACGCTCACAGAGCACCAGGTTATCGTTACCCGCTTCCTCGCACTTGGTCAGGATGTGCTTCATCTCTTGCGGAGCCAGGAACTGGGCCTTTTTGATATTGATTACCGCACTGGTCTTGGCCATCGCCACGACCAGATCGGTTTGCCGGGACAAAAAGGCTGGCAGCTGGATAATGTCACAGACTTCAGCCACCGGTGCCGCCTGATGCGGCTCGTGCACATCGGTGATGACCGGGACATTGAAGGTGCGTTTGATCTCCTCGAAGATCTTTAGCCCCTCTTCCATCCCAGGCCCACGATAGGAGTTAATTGAAGAACGGTTGGCCTTATCGAAACTGGCTTTGAATACGTAGGGAATACCGAGTTTATCGGTTACTTCTACGTACTTTTCGCAGATTTGCATGGCCAGGTCCCGCGACTCCAGCACATTCATGCCGCCAAAAAGGACGAACGGCTTATCGTTCGCCATTTCGATGTCGCCAACCCGCACGATTTTCTGTGCCATAACCTTTTCGCTTCCTCAGGATTTGCTTTCTTTCTGCTTCAACGCGGCACCGACAAAACCACTGAACAATGGGTGGCCATAACGCGGCGTGGAGGTGAATTCCGGATGGAACTGGCACGCGACAAACCACGGATGATCTGCAACCTCAACCATCTCAACCAGTGCACCATCAACCGAACGACCAGAGATATTCAGACCACCCGCCTGCAGCTCAGGCAGCAGGTTGTTGTTGACCTCATAACGGTGACGATGACGTTCAACAATCACGTCCTTGCCGTAGCAGTCGTGTGCCTTGGAGCCAGCTTCAAGTGCACACTCCTGACCACCGAGGCGCATGGTGCCGCCAAGGTCGGACGCTTCAGTGCGGGTCTGCATTTCACCGCTGGCGGTTTGCCACTCGGTAATCAGACCCACGACCGGATGCTTTGACGTTTTATCGAACTCGGTCGAGTTGGCATCTGCCCAACCCAGTACGTTACGCGCGTACTCAATCACGGCAACCTGCATACCCAGGCAAATGCCCAGATAAGGCACCTTGTTTTCACGGGCATAACGCACCGCTGCAATTTTGCCTTCCACGCCACGCGAACCGAAACCACCCGGAACCAGGATGGCATCGACATCTTCCAGCAGCGCAGTGCCTTCCTGTTCAATGTCTTCGGAGTCGATATAACGCAGATTAACCTTGGTACGGCTCTGAATGCCCGCATGGCTGACTGCCTCAATCAACGACTTGTATGCATCGAGCAGCTCCATGTACTTGCCGACCATGGCGATGGTGACTTCATGCTCCGGGTTCAGCTTGGCATCCACCACGCGCTCCCACTCGGACAGATCGGCACCGCCACATTCCAGACCAAAACGCTCCACAACAAAGTCATCCAGGCCCTGTGCATGCAGCACCATGGGGATCTTGAAGATGGTGTCGACATCTTCCAAACCGATAACCGCACGCTCTTCAACATTGGTAAAGAGTGCGATCTTACGGCGTGAGGACAGGTCAATCGGATGATCAGAGCGGCAAATCAGCACGTCAGGCTGCAGGCCGATGGAACGCAGCTCCTTGACGGAATGCTGGGTCGGCTTGGTCTTGGTTTCACCGGCAGTCGCGATATAAGGCACCAGCGTCAGGTGCATCAGCATGGCGCGCTTGGCACCTACTTCTACCCGCAGCTGACGAATAGCCTCAAGAAATGGCTGGGACTCGATGTCGCCAACGGTACCGCCAATTTCTACCAGCGCGACGTCGGCGTCACCGGCACCCTTGATGATGCGGCTTTTGATTTCATCCGTGATGTGCGGAATGACCTGAATGGTCGCGCCAAGATAATCACCACGACGCTCCTTGCGCAGCACATCTTCATACACTCGACCGGTGGTGAAGTTGTTGGCGCGGCTCATCGTGGAGTTAACGAAACGCTCGTAGTGCCCCAGATCAAGGTCGGTCTCGGCACCATCATGGGTGACGAAGACTTCACCGTGCTGGAAAGGACTCATGGTACCCGGATCCACGTTGATGTAGGGATCCAGCTTGAGCATGGTCACCTTGAGGCCGCGGGCCTCAAGAATCGCCGCCAGGGAAGCCGAGGCAATACCCTTACCCAAAGAAGATACAACACCACCCGTGACGAAGATGTAGCGCGTCATGAAAAACCCATAGATTGAACTGTTAAGCGGCTAATGCCGCGGGGAATCGAAGGGAGTCTGCAGAAGCGGGAGGCGCTTCCAAAGTCTCGTCAAGATGGGAAGTCAGGATACCAGACAGCCCCGACTTGCTCAATCCGAAACAGGCTCCCAACTGACCGTAAAACCGCTTTGCTCGTCGCCAGTCACAGCTGGCTCGGCGTTCCAGCGTCCTGCAACCGAAACCAGCTCATCAGCGCAGTATAGCAAGGGGATACAGGGACGCAGCCAAACAGGTATCTGCGCCTGCTGAAACAGGTGCTTCAACGATTGCTTGCCACGCCCAGGCAGACAGATATGCTCGCCGCCCTGCCGATAGCGAATATGCCAGGGGCCAGCACTGGCGCTGGCTAACGCCAGATGGAGCAAACCATTACCGCCCGCTAATAACTGCACAGCGGATTGTGTACAGGCCTGCGGCACACCAGCCGAAGGCCAGTCGGTGCGCACAAACCACAAGCGACCTGACGAACGGTATAAGCGGTATTCGCCAAGATCGATCTGCGGCTGGCTGTCGGTCGCCGCCGCCAACTGACCCAGCCACTCATCCAGTCTCCGCGACGCCGGTAATAATGCACCCTGCGCAGCTAGCCAGTAGCGCAGCAGATTACGCTGGCGGGCCGGCGACAACGCACTAAGTGCGTCCATGTCCAAGCTAGGCCAATGCCGCAACCAGACATCATTCAGTGGCTTGGACGTCGCACTCAAATCCTCCGCCGCACGCTCATCCAATAACTCATTCGCCTCACCGGCGTGCCCCGCCAGGCGCAACAGGCCCTCTTCTGCCTGTGGCCAGCCATCGCGTAGTGCCGGCAACAACTGGTGCCGCAGCGCAGTGCGAGCAAAACGTGGATCGCGGTTCGCCGGATCTTCAATCCAGGCCAGCCCATGCTCACGCGCCCATAGCTCCAGATCCCGGCGACGCCAAGGCAGCAATGGCCGCAACAGCTGTCCAGCAGCCAGTTGCCGCTGTGCCGGCATACCCGCCAGACCGCGTAGCCCGGTGCCACGCATCATGCGAAACAGCAGCGTCTCCAGCTGATCGTCACGATGATGTGCCAGCAATAGCGTCGCTCCCGCTGGCAGATGCACGGCAAATGCCTGGTAACGAGCACTACGCGCCGCCTCTTCAATGCTTGCCCCCGGCGCCAGCTGAACACGCTCAACGTAAAGCTCAACGCCGCGCTTGGCGCACTCCTGCTCACAGAACGCCACCCACGCGTCCGCCTCGGCACTGAGTCCGTGGTGAATATGCATAGCGGATAGAGGGGGGAGAATCAGCTGGTCACGTAATTGCACCAGCGCATCGAGCAACACCATGGAATCCAAACCGCCGGACAAACCAACAATCCAGGCGGATGAATTCATACAAGGGCCGAGCTGCTGCTGCAGCCCTTGCAAGGTAAACATATTACTTGATACCGAAAGCCATCAGACGCTCATAGCGGCTTTCCAGCAGATCTTCGTCAGACAGCGCCTGCAACTTGTCCAGCTCGGTCAGTAACTGAGCCTTGATTCGCTCTGCGGTTTCTTGCGGAGCACGATGCGCACCGCCCAATGGTTCAGGAATAAGGCTGTCAACCAATCCCAACTCCTTCAGACGCGTAGCGGTAATACCCATGGCCTCAGCTGCGTCGGCAGCACGCTCAGCGCTTTTCCACAGAATGGACGCACAGCCTTCGGGCGAAATAACGGCATAAGTCGAGTATTGCAGCATCATCAGGTGGTCACAAACGCCGATAGCCAAGGCACCACCAGAGCCACCCTCGCCAATCACGGTAGCGATAATCGGTGTTTTCAACCGCGCCATCACTTGCAGATTCCAGGCAATCGCCTCGCTCTGGCCACGCTCCTCTGCATCAATACCCGGATAGGCACCGGGGGTATCAATAAAGGTAACGATCGGCATCTTGAAACGCTCGGCCATTTCCATCAAACGGCAGGCCTTGCGATAGCCTTCAGGTTTGGGCATACCAAAGTTACGGCGCACCTTCTCCTTCACGTCGCGGCCTTTCTGGTGGCCGATCACCATAATCGGGCGACCGTCCAGGCGGGCAACACCGCCCACGATGGCGGCATCATCGGCAAAGTGTCGGTCGCCGTGCAGCTCTTCAAAGTCGGTGAAAATGGCTTTGATGTAATCCAACGTGTAGGGACGCTGAGGATGACGAGCCATCTGCGCGATCTGCCAGCTGCTCAGGTTACCAAAAATGCTTTCGGTCAGAGACTTGCTCTTGTCCTGCAGTTTGGTGATTTCTTCGGTGATATTAAGCGAATTATCACTGCCGACCAGACGCAATTCTTCGATCTTGGCCTGCAGATCCGCGATTGGCTGTTCAAACCCCAAGTATTTCTGGCTGTTGCTCATAGGCATCCATCGTCCGCTTTCGCCCAACGCGGGCATCTAAATTTTGTTTTTACCTTACGGGATTGCCGGGCGCTCGTCGAGCACCCTCACTCCCATCATCTATAGTGCAAAGAGACGCTGTCTTTACCCAACTGGTCACGCAAACTCTGTACTAGATCGTCTGCAGGCTCGACTCGCCACTGCTCACCCAGCTTTAAAACAGCGCTCGAATCGGGTCGCTGAAGCTCTACCGTCACCGCACAACCACCACGATACTGCTGAAACAGGCTGGCCATTTTAGCCAGCGCCTGCTCGCTATGCCGAGTGGTATCCAGGCAGACTCGAACGCTATCGAGCAGACTGGTGCGAGCCTCCTCCAGGCTCATGACACGCTTGGCGCGCATACGCAGACCGCCGGAAAAATCGTCCAGCGCCACTTCACCTTCGACCACCAGCAATGCATCCTTCTGCAGTAGCGCCTGCGCATTCTGATAGGCCTCGGCAAACAGTGAGACCTCAATCCGCGCCGAACGATCATCCAGGGTCACAAACCCAACCTTGTCGCCGCGCTTGCTTTTCATCACGCGCAGATCAAACACCAGACCGGCGATGGTCTGACTCTCACGCGAGGGCCTCAGATCCAGAATGCGCTGACGGGCAAAACGCCGAATTTCACGCTCGTACTCATCAATCGGATGACCGGTCAGATACAGCCCCAGGGTATCCTTCTCGCCGCGCAAGCGTTCCTTGAAGGTCCACTCACGTGCCTTGCGGTAAGACTCATAGACGTCACGCACGGTCGACGGCCCAAGCAGCTCACCAAACAGATCATCGTGGCCACTGTCAGCACTCTTGGCAGTCTGCTCAGCAGACGCCATGGCTTCTTCCATGGCCGCCATCAAGGCAGCACGATTGCGATCCACCTGCTTCAAATAGACCGCTTCATCGGCATCGTAAAACGGACCCAGCGAGTCCAGCGCACCCGAACGAATCAAGGCCTCCATAACCCGCTTGTTAATGCGTTTGTGGTCAACCTTGGCGCAGAAATCAAAAAGATCAATAAAGGTCTCACCGGCCGCACGGGTCTGCACTATGGTCTCGACCGGCCCTTCACCCACGCCTTTGATAGCACCCAAACCGTAAACCACATCACCGGCTTCATCGACCGTGAACTTGTATTCCGACACGTTGACGTTGGGCGGCTGAATGCGCACTTTCATGCTGCGACACTCTTCGATCAGGGTCACCACCTTGTCGGTGTTGTGCATATCCGCCGACAAGACCGCCGCCATGAAAGGCGCCGGGTAATGTGCCTTCAGCCAGGCCGTTTGATAAGAGAGCAAGCCGTAGGCAGCCGAGTGCGATTTGTTAAAACCATAACCCGCAAACTTCTCTACCAGATCAAAGATATTACCTGCCAGATCACCACTAATACCATTATTAGCGCAACCCTCGATAAAGCCGCCACGCTGCTTGGCCATTTCTTCCGGCTTTTTCTTACCCATGGCGCGGCGCAGCATATCTGCGCCACCCAGGGTATAACCCGCCATCACCTGTGCAATCTGCATCACCTGTTCCTGATACAGAATGATGCCGTAGGTTGGCTTCAAAACCGGTTCGAGCCCTGCATACTGGTAATTCGGATGCGGATAGGAAACCACTTCACGCCCGTGCTTACGGTTGATGAAGTCGTCCACCATGCCCGATTGCAGTGGCCCCGGGCGGAACAGGGCTACCAGTGCGATCATGTCCTCCAGACAGTCCGGCTTGAGCTTTTTGATCAGCTCCTTCATGCCGCGTGACTCGAGCTGGAAAACCGCTGTGGTCTCCGCCTTTTGCAGCATGTGATAAGTCGGCGCGTCATCCAGTGGGATAAAGTCGATATTGAGCGGCTCCAGGCCCTGCTTTGCCTGCTCCCGGTTGATGGTTTCCATCGCCCACTTGATGATGGTCAGCGTCCGCAGACCCAAAAAGTCGAACTTGACCAGGCCAGCCGCCTCGACGTCGTCCTTATCAAACTGCGTTACCAGACCGCCACCAGCTTCATCACAATAAAGCGGCGAGAAATCGGTCAGCTTGGTCGGTGCAATAACAACACCACCGGCGTGCTTACCCACGTTACGGGTTATACCTTCAAGCTTGAGCGCCATGTCCCAGATTTCCTGGGCCTCTTCATCTCCGGCCAGAAAATCGCGCAGGATCTCTTCCTGCTCATAGCCCTTGGTCAGCGTCATGCCGACTTCAAAAGGAATCATTTTTGACAGCTTGTCGGCCAAGCCATAAGACTTGCCTTGCACTCGCGCCACATCGCGCACTACGGCCTTGGCCGCCATAGTACCGAAGGTAATGATCTGCGATACCGCATTACGACCGTACATATCGGCCACATACTCGATTACCCGATCGCGCCCCTCCATGCAGAAGTCGACGTCAAAGTCGGGCATGGATACCCGTTCCGGGTTAAGAAAGCGCTCGAACAGCAGGTCATAGGCCAAGGGATCAAGGTCGGTAATCAACAGCGAGTAGGCCACCAGCGAGCCTGCTCCGGAACCACGACCGGGACCAACCGGCACGCCATTGCCCTTGGCCCACTTGATAAAGTCCATGACGATCAGGAAGTAACCGGGAAAACCCATCTGATTGATGATCTTCAGCTCGAAGTTCAGGCGATCAATGTAGACCTGACGCTTGGCCTCATAATCCTCGGTGCCCGGCGGCAAGATCACCTTGAGCCGCTCCTCCAAACCTTCAAACGAGACCTTGTTGAGGAATTCCTCGATGGTCATGCCGTCCGGGATCGGAAAGTCGGGCAAAAAGTGTTTGCCCAGCTGCACGTCGATATTGCAGCGCTTGGCAATCTCGACGCTATTCTCCAACGCCTCGGGGATATCGGCGAACAGCTCAGCCATCTCCTCCGGTGTCTTCAGGTACTGCTCTTCACTATACTGCTGCGTACGCCGAGGATCCCCCAACACGCGCCCCTCACCAATGCACACTCGCGTCTCGTGCGCTTCGAAATCCTCGCGGCGGATAAAGCGCACATCATTGGTCGCAACCACTGGACAGCCCTTGCGGATACCCAAGGCCACCGCTGCGTGCAAGTGCTCTTCATCATTGACGCGGCTGGTACGCTGCAGCTCAAGATAAAAACGGCCGGGGAAAACCCCCATCCAGTAATCCAGCAGATCGTCTGCCGCGGCGGGCGAGTTGGACAACAGCGCCAAGCCGATCTCGCCCTCTTTGGCACCCGACAAGGCGATCACGCCCTCGCTCGCCTCAGCAATCCACTCCCGGCGAATCGTCACCAAGCCGTTGCGCTGGCCCTCGGTGTAGCCACGGGAGATAAGTTCGGTCAGGTTGCGATAACCTTCTTTGTTCATCGACAGCAACGTCATGCGCGTCAGTTGACTATCGTCCTCACCGCCCAGCACCCACAGGTCCACACCAGAAATCGGCTTGATGCCCGCACTCATGGCGCCGCGATAAAACTTGACCAGGCTGCACATATTGTTTTGGTCGGTCACGGCAACTGCGGGCATCCCGTTGTCCACCACTGACTTGATCAAGGGTTTGACCTTGACCAGACCATCGACCAGTGAGTACTCGCTATGGACACGCAGGTGAACGAAGGAAAAGCTCATATAAATCCTGTTTCAGAGGGCAAGCGGCAAGACCGCTGATTGTAACTAGGGGGGAAGCTGGCGACCAGACGCAGAGAGCACAAGTGCGATGCTAAACCAGCACCGCTCGCACAGGCGCGAAAGAGCGCCGGTGAATGGGGGTAGCCCCCAGGTCGCGCAATGCCTGCAAATGGACCGGCGTAGGATAACCCTTATGCTTGGCAATACCGTAGCCAGGATATTGCTGATCCAGCAGTTGCATCTCACGGTCACGCGCGACTTTAGCCAATATGGAGGCCGCTGCAATGGCTGGTACGCGACTATCGCCCTTGATCACCGGCTCACTGCGCATGGGTAATGCAGGGCAGCGATTACCATCGATCAATACCAGATCGGGGCGGAGCGACAAACCCGCAACAGCGCGCTGCATGGCCAGCATGGTGGCGTGCAAAATATTCAGCTCATCAATCTCATCCACCTCGGCGCGTGCAATACACCAAGCCAATGCCTGTTGCTGTATCAATGGAAACAGGGCCTCACGCCGAGCCTCGGTCAATTTTTTCGAGTCGTTCAAGCCGGCTATCGGACGGCTTGGATCAAGAATCACCGCCGCCGTCACCACAGCCCCGCAGAGTGGCCCGCGTCCCACTTCATCGACGCCCGCCACCAACTCGCCGTCAACCGGAGCGACCCAGTCCATCATCAGTTGCGTCACGTCAAATGCCCTCGCGTATTCAGCAGCTCCGACACAGCATCTGCCGCCGCCTGATCAGCATTACGCCGCAGACTGTGGTGCAACTCGACAAATACCTGCTGCGTCGCCTCACGCTCACGCGTTGGCAGTAAACGCTCCAGCAACGCCGCACCCATCGCCTCTGGCGTAGCGGCGTCCTGCAGAAACTCAGGGGCAACTTCACGCCCGGCCAACAAGTTGGGCAGCGACACGTGTCCGACCTTGACCAGACGCTTGAGAATGCGGAACGTCAGCCCGGCCATGCGATAAGCCACGACCATGGGGCGTTTGAACAGCATGGCTTCCAGCGTGGCAGTGCCAGAGGCGATTAGTACTGCGTCGCAAGCCGCCAGCACCTCATGGGCCTGACCATCAAACAGGGTTAAGGGAAGTTCGAGCCCACTTTCCGCCAGAATGTCATTCATCTGCTGGCGTCGCTCGGAACTGGCACAGGGCATGACAAATAACAGCTCTGGCTCGCGCTCCTGACACCAGGCCGCGGTATCCAGAAACAGCCGTCCCAGCTTGCGCAACTCGCCATTACGGCTACCTGGCAGCAATGCAAGAATGCGCTTGTCCTGCGGTAAGCCCAGCGCCTCACGTGCAGCCCGACGATCAGGCTGCAGTGGAATCTGATCAGCCAGCGTATGCCCAACACAACGGACACTAACCTCGTGGCGGCGATAGACTTCTTCTTCGAAGGGAAACAGAGTGAGCATCAGATCAGTCGACTTGCGGATACCCAGCACCCGTTTTTCACGCCAGGCCCACACCGAGGGGCTCACGTAATGCACGGTAGGAATACCGGCGTCGCGCAGCTGCTGTTCTACATTGAGTGTAAAGTCAGGCGCGTCAATCCCGATGAACACGTCAGGATTCTCGCCTTTCAGGTAACTGACCAGGTCGCGACGAATACGCAGCAATTCACGCAAACGCCCCAGCACTTCGACCAGCCCCATGACTGACAGCCGCTCCATAGGCACCTGGCTCTGCATGCCTTCGGCGAGCATGCGTGGCCCACCGATACCGATAAAACGAGCGTTGGGGAAGCGTTGCTTCAGTGCCTTTATAAGGCCTGAGCCCAAAGTATCGCCCGACGCCTCGCCAGCCACCAGAGCGATACACAAGGGTTTATCAGAGTGCAGCATCAACGGGACCCGCTCGGGTTATCGGGTGATGCCTCGCGTGGAGGCCAGGATAGAGTCGCGATACAGCGCCACCTCAGGGAATAGTTCAGCTGATTCTTCCAGCTCAACAAGGGCGTCTTTCAAGGTTCGACCTTGGCGGTACACCAGCTTATATGCGCGGCGCAGCGCCGTTACCAGCTCTGCAGAGTAACCGCGACGACGCATACCCTCGAAATTCATACCATGGGCACTGGCCGGGTTGCCGCTCACCATGACAAACGCCGGGATATCCTTGAACACCGCCGTATTGGCAGCACTCATCGACCAGGGACCCAAGCGACAAAACTGATGAACCGTCGTGTACCCGCCCAGGATGGCGCCATCGCCGACATGAACATGGCCGGCGATGGTGGCGTTATTGGCCATGATAATGTCGTCACCCACAACGCAGTCGTGCGCCACATGCACATACGCCATCAACAGGTTGTTGCTACCAATGCGCGTGACGCCCTGATCCTGAACAGTACCGCGGTGCAGCGTGCAGCCTTCGCGTATGACGTTGTTATCACCGATGATCAGCCGCGTTGGCTCACCGTTGTACTTTTTGTCCTGGCAGTCTTCACCGACTGAGGCAAACTGAAAAATACGGTTGCCTTTACCGATAGTGGTAGGGCCTTTGATGACAACGTGCGAGGCAACACGCGTACCAGCAGCAATCTCTACGCCCGGACCAATAAAGCTCCAGGGGCCAACCTCAACGTCATCGGCCAGGCTGGCTGCCGGGTCAACAATCGCCTGAGGATGAATTCTACTCATACCCGACGTTCCGCACAGATGATTTCGCCAGAGCACACTTCCTTGCCATCCACTACCGCGCGGCAAGCAAACTTCCAGATACCACGTCTGTCACTGAGGTAACGCGCTTCAAGTTGCAGCTGATCACCCGGCACTACCGGCTGACGGAAACGCAGCTTATCGGAGCCGACAAAGTAATAAAGCGTGCCATCGGAAGGCTGAACACCCATCATTTTAAAACCCAGAAGACCAGCCGCCTGCGCCATGGCTTCAATGATAAGCACACCCGGCATGATGGGGTGCTGCGGAAAGTGTCCGTTAAAAAAGGGCTCGTTAACCGACACATTCTTATAGGCGCGAATATGCTTACCCTCAAGGTCCAGCTCCACTACCCGATCAACCAACAGAAACGGGTAACGGTGAGGCAGGTATTCTTTTATTTCGTTGATATCCATGTATTCGCAGGCCTTGCTGAAAAAAGTATAGGCACCTAAGAGGTGCTGATCAGGATTTGGATGAGTCCTGCGTCCCTTGAGTCACCACCTGGAGCTGCTTCTCCAACTGCTGAACCCGTTTCGCCAGCGTGTCCAGTTGGCGAATGCGTGCAGCACTCTTCCTCCATTCTGCCGCCGGCTGCATCGCCGTGCCGGAAGAATAGGCACCAGGCTCTGTAATTGAGCGCGTCACCATGGTCATGCCACTGACAAATACATTGTCGCAAACCTCGATGTGGCCGACCATGCCCACCCCACCCGCAATCATGCAATGCTTGCCAATATGGGTGCTGCCGGAAATACCCACACAGGCCGCCATGGCCGTGTGATCACCAATATGTACGTTGTGCGCGATCTGAATCTGGTTGTCGAGTTTGACGCCGTCGCCAATCAAGGTGTCGGCAACGGCACCGCGATCAATGGTGGTATTCGCGCCAATCTCTACGTCATTGCCGATGCGCACACCACCAATCTGGGCAATCTTCTGCCACTGCCCGGCGTTGTTGGCAAAACCGAAGCCCTCGGAACCGATAACCGCTCCGGACTGAATCACCACACGCTCACCAATAACAACATCGTGATAGACAGTGACCCGAGCCGCCAGCCACCCGCCCTCGCCTATTTGTGAGCGAGCACCGACAACACACTGAGCACCGATACTGGTATGTGCAGCAATATGCGCTCCAGACTCGATGACAGCGCCAGGACCAATGCTGGCAGTGGGATCAACCACAGCGTCTTCAGCCACGACCGCGGCAGGATGAATTCCAGCTAAAGCACGTGGTTTGGGATCAAAATGGTGCGACAAGCGCGCATAGCTCAAATACGGATCGGCGACGATCAACGCATTACCGGCAAAGCCGTCTGCGTCAGACTCGGTCAAGAGGACCGCGCCAGCGCGCGTATTTGCCAAAAACTTGCGGTACTGACTGTTGGAAAGAAAAGCCAGGTGCTGCGGATCAGCCTCCTGCAGCGTGGCCAGACCGCTGATCAACAGATCAGGGTCACCAACCAGACGCGCGCCGAGCTCTTCAGCCAGGCGCGCGAGGGTAAAGCTGACGTTGCCAGTCATGGCGATACTTCAGCGAGTGCTGTTCAGGCGTTCGATAACCTGACGCGTGATATCAAACTCTGGCTTGACCTCAACCACACCGCCGCGGTCCAGCACCAGATCGTAGCTGCCGTTCTGCAGAATAGTCTCAACCGCTGCATCCAGCTTGGGCTTGAGTGCTTCCAGCATTTCACGGTCGGACAAGGCTTTGGCTTCGTTCAATTCCTTGGACTGAACCTGGAATTCACGCGCTTTCTGGCGGAATTCAAGCTCCAGCTTTTCACGCTCGCTCTGATTCAACTGAGCGCCGTCACGCTGCAGACGCTCTTGCAGACGCTTGGCTTCTGCTTCGAGGTTCTTCAGGCGTTGCAATTGAGCACCAAACTTCTTTTCCGCATCAACGGAGTACGCTTTGGCTGCATCTGACTCAAGCAGAGCCATTTGGTAGTCCAAAACTGCAATCTTCATTTCAGCAGCGGCCTGAAAACTGACCAATGCCAGCAGCGACAATACTGTCACGCGAATAAACTTACCCACTCTAATACTCCCGATTGCACATCGTTGATTTTCTGAATCAGAACGTCTGACCCAGAGTAAATTGGAACACCTGCGTATCATCCTCAGACTGGCTGTTCAGCGGCATACCCAAACTGAAACCCAGTGGGCCCAACGCAGTTAGCCATGACAGACCAATACCCGCGCTGTATCGCATATCGGCTAGTTCGACATCACCACAGCCTGGGTTATCTGAGCCATTGTTCAACACAGAGTTGGAACAATACGTATCGTAAACGTTACCCACATCAAGGAACAGTACCGTGCGCAAGGAACGCTGATCCTTCACGAAAGGCGCCGGAAAAATAAGCTCTGCGCCGCCAGTAAGCTTGATGTTACCACCGAAGGGCAACTGATCCTGATCCGGATCAGCTGTTGCCGGCGTACTTTTCGGCCCCAGGGTACTGTCTTTGTAGCCACGCACCGAACCGATACCACCGGCATAGTAATGCTCATAGAAGGGCATTTGATCGGTAGAGCCAAAGCCTTTGCCAAAACCAAGGTCGGTATGGAAGCGCAGCGTAAGATCATCCGTCATGGCAAAGAAGCGTTGTGCGCGATAATCCAGCTTGTAGAAGCTCAGATCGCTACCCGGTATGGAAATATCAAAGCCCAGATTTTGCGAGTAGCCACGGTCAGGGAATACGCCCCGGTTAAGGGTGTTCTGCGACCATGAACTGTTAAAGAAGAAGTTGGTAAAGCTATCCCCTTCCTTGTCCAGGAAGTTAACAATTTCCTGGACGGTGTAGGTCCCGGTCTTCAAGCTATCTTGCTGAGCACTCAGACCAAAAGAGACACGTGAGTTGTCACTGATCGGGTAACCGAAATTAAAGCCACCGCCGAAAGAGTCGACCGCATAGCTGGAAATGTCGACGTTCAGCTCATCATAGTCAGTTGTGCGATAAAAGGCGTTGTAACCCAGGCTGATACCGTCAACGGTAAAGTAAGGATTCAAAAAGCCGTACGACAACGAAGTCTGATACTCGGACCGGTTGGCGCCGACGCTTACGCGATTACCGGTACCAAAGAAGTTATTCTGGCTGATCGAGCCGCCCAGAATAATACCCGAGCTCTGCGAGAAGCCCAGGCTCGCCGTCACCGAACCGGAGGGCTGTTCTTCTACGGTGTAGTTCACGTCGACCATATCCTCAGCACCGGGAACAGGCACTGTTTCGACGTTCACTTCCTTGAAGTAACCAAGGCGCTCCAGGCGCGTCTTGGACTCATCAATCAGATAGGTAGACGCCCAGCCAGCTTCCATTTGGCGCATCTCACGACGTAGCACCTGATCATCTGTCTTGGTGTTGCCACGGAAATTGATGCGATTGACATAGGCGCGATTGCCAGGGTCCACATAGAAAGTAACCGATACCGTCTTGTCGTCTTCGTGAATCTCCGGAATACCATTGACGTTGGCGAAGGTATAACCCTCGTTCCCCAAGCGACGACTGATCAGATCAGAGGTTGAGGTCACTACCTGGCGGGAGAACACCTGATTGGGTTCAATCAACATCAAACGCTTGATTTCGGCTTCGCCCACCACCAGGTCACCGGAAAGACGAACATCGCGGATCGTATAGCGATCACCTTCGTTAATATTAACGGTGACATAGACGTGCTTCTTGTCAGGCGTAATAGATACCTGAGTCGAAGACACAGCCATGTTGATGTAACCGCGATCGAGGTAGTAAGAGCGTAAGCGCTCCAGATCGCCCGCCAGCTTCTCACGCGAGTACTTGTCATCGTTGCGCAGGAAAGACAGCCAGCCACTGGTCTTCAGTTCGAATAGATTAACCAGCTCTTCGTTATCGTAAACCGTATTACCTACCACGTTGATATGAGCGATAGAGGCAATTGAGCCTTCATCTACCACAATTTTCAGCGCTACTCGGTTGCGCGGCTCGGGAATGACCTGGGTTTCGATGTCAGCCGAATAGCGGCCTTGAGAAACGTACTGGCGCAGCAACTCGTTACGCACGCCTTCCAGTGTAGCGCGCTGGAAAATCTCGCCCTCGGACAAGCCCGCAGCGCTCAACCCCTTGAGCAGATCTTCGCTCTTGATTGCCTTGTTGCCCTCAAGCTCGATTGACGAAATTGAAGGTCGCTCAACCACGCTAATAATAAGCACATCGCCATCACGGCCGAGCTGTACATCCTCGAAGAAGCCGATGCGGAACAACGCACGGGTTGCCTCCACCAACTCCTGGTCATCCACCTGATCGCCAATATTCAGTGGCAAGGCTCCAAACACGCTGCCGGCGGAGACCCGTTGCAACCCATTGACGCGGATATCGGAGATCTGGAAGGCGTCGGCAAAAGCTCCCGGCGCCATAAGTATCAGAAGAAGCGCAGGCAATAGGTAACGTTTCATGAAGTCCGTTCTGAATAGCTGGTTAAAATAGTGCTGCCTAAAGAGGCAACTCATGTTCAGGCAGTGGTGCAGCCCATCAGCCGCCTAAGCGACTAATATCGTTATAAATCGCGAACAGCATAACCCCTACGATGAGGCTAAGGCCAATCTGCAGCCCCCAAGTCTGTATCCTTTCGGACAGAGGCTTGCCCCTGATCAACTCGGCGACATAATAAACCAGATGCCCACCATCCAATACCGGCACCGGCAACAGATTCAAAACACCCAAACTAATACTCAGGTAAGCAATGAAGCTGAGAAAGCTTTCCAATCCCGACTTGGCTGAAGCGCCCGCCACTTTAGCAATGGTTATCGGGCCACTCAAGTTTTTTGCCGAGACAAGCCCTGTCAGCATTTTCTTCAGCGAATCCAGAGTGAGCGCGGTCATACCCCAAGTTTTCTGTAGTGCCACCGGCACTGCCGCCAAAGGATTATGATGAATCTCGCGCATCATGTCGGCAGGCCATTCAAACCCGGCCACGCCAGCACCGATATAACCCAGTACTTCGTCATTCTGCGCTTTGGCCGCTGGAATCAGCTCAAGTTCAACCTGTTTTGCATCGCGCTCTATATCCAGCAGCAGCTTTTTCTGCGGGTTAGCCTGGATCGCGGGCACCACGTCACTGACCCAATCTGAAACGGGCTCGCCATTGACTGCGACAATAAGATCTCCGGGCTGCAGCCCGGCACGTTCAGCCGCTCCGCCGGGCTCTACTTGGCCAATGCGCGGAGCAACCTTGGGCTGCCAGCTGGCCATACCCAAAGCGGCCAATGGATCAGGCTCCTCCGCCCCCTTCAGCCAGCTATCCAATTGCACGGCGTATATCTGCGGACTTCCGCCATCACGCTCTTGCGCCTCAACCTTGAGCACTCCTGTCTCACCAAGACGTCGGATCAGCTGCAAATTGACGTCATGCCAACTGGGCGTGGGCTCTCCGTCGATAGCAATCAGCTCAAGATTCTCGTGCAATCCAGCGCGTGCCGCAGGAGTATCAGCCTCAACCGGGCCGAGAACAGGCACTAGCGTGGTTACACCCAATACCGCGATCAACCAGAAAGCCGCAATTGCCAGCAGGAAGTTAGCCACCGGGCCTGCCGCGACTATCGCAATACGCTGCCCTACTGGTTTACGGTTAAAGGCCTGGCCAAGCTCTGCAGCCGGCACCGGGCCTTCGCGCTCGTCAAGCATCTTGACGTAACCACCCAGTGGGATGGCAGCAATGGCGTACTCTGTTCCGCGGCGATCATGCCAGGTATACAAAGCCGGGCCAAAACCAATGGAAAAGCGCAGCACTTTAACGCCACAGCGCCGCGCCACCCAAAAGTGACCATATTCGTGAATGGTGACCAGCAGGCCCAAGGCAACAACAGTGGCCATAAGGGTAAACAGCAGTTCCATTCAGGGGACCTCACATGGATTCAGGACACGGCAAATAAGTAATAATCAGCGACGCTGAACAAGCCAGGCTTCAGCAAGCTCACGCGCTTTGCGGTCTGCCAGCATGATGTGATCCAGATCCAGGACCGCCTCACTTGGCATCGACCCTAACGCGTGCTCGATCATAACAGGGATATCAGTAAAGCCCATACGCCCTGACAGAAAGGAGGATACCGCGACCTCATTGGCAGCGTTCAGGATCGCACAGGCAGTGCCCCCAGTTGCGGCGGCCTGCCGCGCCAACTTGAGGCATGGAAAGCGCTCACCATCCGGCGCCTCAAAATCCAGTCGCGCCACGGAAAGCAGATCCAGCGCGCTGACGCCGGAGTCGATGCGTCGCGGCCAGGCTAGCGCGTGCGCTATCGGCGTACGCATATCAGGATTACCCATTTGAGCCAGTACGGTACCGTCCACATAATCCACCAGCGAATGCACAACGCTTTGCGGGTGGACCACTATTTCGACCTGGTCCGGGCGCGCGTCAAACAGCCAACAGGCTTCGATCAACTCCAACCCTTTGTTCATCATGCTGGCGGAATCAACCGAGATTTTTTGACCCATAGACCAGTTGGGGTGAGCACAGGCCTGGGCAGGCGTCACAGAGGCCAGCTGCTCAGCGCTGAACTCGCGGAAAGGTCCGCCGGACGCGGTCAACAGAATACGCCGCACCCCCACCTTGGCTAGCCCCGATTTGTAATCGACGGGCATACACTGAAAGATGGCGTTGTGCTCACTGTCGATAGGTAGCAGCTGAGCACCAGAGTCACGCACCGCCTGCATAAATAGCGCGCCTGACATCACCAAAGCTTCTTTATTGGCCAGCAGCACGCGCTTGCCCGCCTTGACTGCCGCCAGCGTGGGCCGCAATCCGGCGGCACCGACAATCGCGGCCATCACAATATCTACACAGCCGTCAGCGGACACCTCAGCCAGCGCCTCAGCACCATGGCGAACCCGAGTCGGGACGCCATGGCTATCCAGCCGCGACTGCAGCGATAGCGCCTGCTGCTCGTCCGCGACCACCGCGTAGACGGGCCGATGTAACACGCACTGGTCCGCCAGCACGTCCATGCGACTGTGACCAGTCAGGGCGTGCACCCGATATTCGTCAGGATGGCGAGCGATAACATCCAGCGTACTTACTCCGATTGAGCCAGTAGCGCCGAGGATTGTGATCCGCGAAACGGTCACGCCAAATAGCTCCCGAGGAGCAACCAAAATCCGACGAACATAGGAATAGCTGCCGTAAGGCTGTCTATCCGGTCGAGTACACCACCATGCCCAGGTAACAGACTACTGCTGTCCTTTAAGCCCTCTTCGCGCTTGAAAAGACTTTCGGCAAGGTCTCCGACCACTGAAATCAATACCACCAGGCCAGCACCCAAGACTCCCAGCAAGATGGCTGTCGCTCCCCAACCGAGGTAAAACATCGCAGCCAGAGCAAGAAGTTCACTGACGATCAAGCCGCCCAGCAAGCCTTCACGGGTTTTACCCGGACTGACATTCGGCATTAACTTGTTGCGACCAAACGTCTTGCCTGCAAAGTAAGCGCCGATATCTGCCGCCCACACCAGAATGAGCAGAGAAAAAATAAGCCACAAACCATATTCCTGAGCACGCAACCAAACCAGACCAGCCCACGCTGGCAGTAACACCAGCAAGCCGAACAGTTGACGCACAAAGCTACCCTGCCATACGCCTTTGCCTGCGGGATAACGCACTATCATCACAGTGGCAAAAGCCCACCAAAGCAACGCTGGAATAACGTAGTAGATAATAGGCCAGCTATCACGATACAAGCCGATCATGAACAGTCCCAGGGTCAAGGCGTAGATAATGCGTCCAGCCTGCCTGGTCTCGCCACACAGTCGAGCCCATTCCCAGGCCCCCAGCGCGACCACCGCCCCAATAAAGAAGGCAAACCAGGCACCTTGCAGCAGGATGAAGCCTGCTGCGGCCAAGGGTGCCAGAATAAGTGCAGTAATTACCCGTTGTTTGAGCATCAGGACTCCGCTGCAAGCTGTTCGCTGGTTTTGCCAAAGCGGCGCTGCCTGCAGGAAAAATCAGCCAAAGCCTCACGCAGAGCGTCCTGCTTGAAGTCAGGCCAAAACAGATCGGAAAAATAAAATTCGGTGTAGGCGAACTGCCAAAGCAAAAAATTACTGATGCGCTTTTCACCACCGGTGCGAATACACAGGTCTGGCATAGGCAAATCGGCTGTAGACAATCGCGACTCGATATCCTGCTCAGTGATCCTGACTGGGTCCAGTCCACCGCGAGCGGCCTCGACAGCGAGCTGCCGAACCGCCTGCGTTACATCCCAATGACCACCGTAATTGGCTGCAATAACCAACGTCAGGCGAGTCTCGTTGGCGGTCGCTTCTTCAGCCTTCTGCATTGCCTGCTGCAGCTCTGGCGCAAAACGGCTGCGATCACCAATTATCTGCAGCCGAACACCATTCTCTCGGAGCTTACGCACTTCACGGCGCAATGCACCGAGAAACAACTCCATCAGAGCACCTACTTCATCCTCCGGCCGCCGCCAGTTTTCACTGGAAAAGGCGAACAAAGTGAGTACCTCGACACCGTCCTCGATACACACTTCTATCATCGCCTTCACCGCGTCGACTCCGGCCTTGTGACCAGCGACTCCGGGCAGATAACGCTTGCGCGCCCACCGATTATTGCCATCCATGATAATGGCAACATGACGTGGCATTTCGGCTTGAGCGCCGGTGCTGCTGTTATTGTTCATGCCAGGCTCACTCAACAGACAGTGATCAAATTGCCATCAGGTCTTTTTCCTTGGCTTCAAGAGCCTTGTCGACCTCTGCAATGAACTTGTCAGTCAATTTCTGAACGTCATCCGCGGCGCGACGCTCTTCATCTTCACTGATTTCCTTCTCTTTCTGCAGGTCCTTCAGCTGACTCAATGCATCGCGACGAATATTGCGCACGGCGACACGCGCATTTTCTGCCTCAGAGCGCGCCTGCTTGGTATAGCCCTTGCGGGTTTCTTCAGTAAGGGCGGGCATTGGCACGCGAATAGTGGTACCGGCAGTCGCAGGATTAAGACCCAAGTCAGACGTCATGATCGCCTTTTCGACAGCCTGGATCAGGCTCCGGTCGAAAACGCTCAGCGCCAGGGTGCGCGCATCTTCAACGTTCACGTTGGCGACCTGGCGCAGCGGAGTGTCGGCGCCGTAGCAGTTAACCATCACGCTATCCAGGATGCTGGGGTGGGCACGACCAGTACGAATCTTGGCAAAAGCATGACCCAGAGACTCTACCGATTTACCCATGCGCGCCTGCGCGTCCTTCTTGATTTCGTTGATCATTCCTCAACCCTCGATCAGTGTTCCTTCGGCGCTGCCCACTACTGCGTTCAACAGCGCGCCTGGCTTGTTCATGTTAAATACCCGTAAAGGCATCTTATGGTCGCGAATCAGACAGATCGCGGTCAGATCCATCACTTCGAGCTTCAAATCCAGCACTTGATCGTAGCTTAGGCTGTCGAAGCGCTCTGCATTTGGATCCTTCATTGGATCAGCGTTGTAGACGCCATCCACTTTGGTGGCCTTGAGCACCAGGTCAGCATCGACTTCGATACCACGCAGACAGGCGGCGGTATCAGTCGTAAAGAAAGGATTGCCGGTACCGGCAGAGAATATTACCACGTCCCCGCCCGCCAGATAGCGCATAGCTTTGCGGCGGTCATAGTGCTCGGTTACACCTTCCATGGTAATGGCGGACATGACCCGGGTCTGAATATTCGAGCGCTCAAGCGAGTCACGCATTGCCAGACCGTTCATAACCGTTGCCAGCATACCCATATGGTCGCCGGTCACCCGATCCATGCCAGCGCTGTGCAGCGCCGCACCACGAAAAAGATTACCACCACCAATAACCAGACCGATCTGCACGCCGATACCGATCAACTGACCGATTTCCAACGACATGCGATCCAGCACCTTGGGATCAATACCGAAGCCTTCGGTTCCCATCAGGGCTTCGCCACTGAGTTTGAGAAGAATACGTTTGTACTTGGGTTGGCGGCTGCTGGGGACTTGGGCCATGCTTGACTCTCCTGCGCTGGAATGGAGAAATACTCAACGAGTTCCAGCAGACTGTAGCGGCGGGCACTTGTTCAGTATTTCTTAAAAAAGAGGCCTCACGCCTGCGCGGGAAGCCTCTTCGATCAACCTGTTCGCGGCGACCCGCAGGTCGCCACGGTGCACTGGTCAGGGTGCACTATAGCCTACTTACTGCTTGGAAGCGGCCAGCTGGGCAGCGACCTCGGCAGCGAAATCGACTTCTGCACGCTCAATACCTTCACCCACTTCGTAACGTACGAAGGACAGGATTTCAGCGCCGGCTTTCTTGGCCAGCTCGCCGACTTTAACATCGGGGTCCTTGATGAAGGCCTGCTCAACCAGACTACCTTCCGCCAGGAACTTGTTGATACGGCCCTTGACCATATTTTCAACAATGTTCTCAGGCTTGCCAGCGATCTTCTCGGCATTCAGCTGCAGGAAGATCTCTTTTTCCTTGGCAATGGCGTCCTCGGAAACCTGGGAAGGATCCAGGAACTGCGGATTGCTGGCAGCAACGTGCATAGCAATGTCACGAGCCAATTCTTCGTCGCCACCCTTGAGCGTAACCACGACACCAATACGATGGCCGTGCAGATAGGCACCAACCACATCACCCTCAACGCGGGTCAGGCGGCGGATATTGACGTTCTCACCGGTCTTGGCGACCAAGGCTTCACGGGCAGATTCCTGGTCAGCGATCAGGGGAGCTGCGTCGGTGTAGCCGGCCTCAAAAGCCTTGTCCAGGCTGGCAGCAACGAAACCCTTGAAGTCATCCTGCAGCGCCAGAAAGTCGGTCTGCGAGTTGATTTCGATGATGACAGCAGATTTCTTGTCATCTGCTACTTTGGCAGCGATCGCGCCTTCAGCAGCAATGTTGCCAGCTTTTTTGGCTGCTTTGATTGCGCCGGATGCGCGCATGTCATCAATGGCTTTTTCAATGTCGCCTTCAGCGGCAACCAGTGCTTTTTTGCACTCCATCATGCCTTGGCCGGTGCGCTCACGCAGTTCTTTGACCATGGCTGCAGAAATCTGTGACATGAAATAATCCTCTAGATTACTTTGACTGTTGGCAGCCCGAAGGGATAAGCAAGGCCGCCGTATCATGTTGCTTTTAATATATTGCAAAAAGGGGGCAAAGCCCCCTTTTCTACGGCATTAAACTCGCCGACCGCACCTTAGCCTTCAGAGGCTTCCGGAGCAGCTTCTTCAACGAACTCATCAGCGCCGCCGTTGTTGTTCTTGCCGCGCAGAACTGCGTCAGCAACAGCAGCAGCGTACAACTTGATGGCACGGATAGCGTCGTCATTACCGGGGATAACATAGTCGATGCCATCAGGGCTGCTGTTGGTATCAACGATACCGATAACAGGAATACCCAGCTTGTTGGCTTCGGTGATAGCAATGCGCTCGTGCTCAACGTCGATCACGAACAGAGCATCAGGCAGGCCGCCCATGTCCTTGATACCGCCCAGACCACGATCCAGCTTTTCCAGATCGCGAGTGCGCATCAGCGCTTCTTTCTTGGTCAGTTTGTCAAACGTGCCATCCTGGGATTGAACTTCCAGGTCGCGTAGACGCTTGATGGACTGGCGGATGGTCTTGTAGTTGGTGAGCATGCCGCCCAACCAGCGATGGTCAACATAAGGCTGACCGGAGCGTGACGCTTCTTCAGCAATGATCTTGCTGGCAGCGCGCTTGGTACCAACGAACAGAACCTTGTTCTTGCCAGCGGCCAATTTCTCAACGAAGCTCAGGGCGTCGTGGAACATCGGCATGGTTTTTTCAAGGTTGATGATGTGGATCTTGTTACGAGCACCGAAAATGAACTTGCCCATTTTCGGATTCCAGTAACGGGTCTGGTGGCCGAAGTGCGCACCGGCCTTCAGCATGTCACGCATAGAAACTTGGGTCATGATAACTCCAGTAAGTTGGGTTTGGCCTCCACGCATCCCAATATCCAACCCCGAAGGGCACCCAGGATACCGTGACGATACGTGTGCGGATTTAAGGTTCACCTGACTCCGGAAAACCGGACGTTTGTTCAGGCGCCGCGCTTTATACCATATATAACAGGGCGAATAAAGTTCCTCTAGCGGCTTACAGCACTTCACGCTGTCTCAACAGCCGGGCTCAGGTCTGGTAGAATCCGAGGTTTGTCACACTTTCGCCTGCTGGCGTTTAATCAAGAGAAACCTGACATGACCGTATCCATCAAGACACCGGAAGACATTGCCGGCATGCGCGTTGCCGGACGCCTGGCAGCCGAGGTGCTGGAGATGATCGGCGAACACGTCAAGCCTGGCGTTACCACCGAAGAGCTCGACCGCATTTGCCACGACCACATCGTCAACGTGCAGCAGGCCATTCCCGCCCCGCTGAACTATGGTGGCGCGCCAGGCCGCATGCCGTTCCCCAAGTCGATCTGCACATCCATCAATCACGTCGTATGCCACGGCATACCCAACGAAAAACCATTGAAGAATGGTGATGCGCTGAATATCGACGTAACCGTGATCAAGGATGGTTACCACGGCGATACCAGCAAAATGTTCATCGTTGGTGAGGCACCCGAGTGGGTTGAGCGTCTGGCACGCGTGACTCAAGAGTGCATGTATAAAGGTATCTCGGTCGTGCGTCCCGGCGCTCGTCTGGGCGACATCGGCCAGATCATCCAGGATCATGCGCACGCCAACCACTACAGCGTGGTGCGTGAGTACTGTGGCCACGGCATTGGCAAGGTGTTCCATGAAGACCCCCAGGTGCTTCATTACGGGCGCGCAGGCACTGGCATGGAACTGCAGGAAGGCATGACCTTCACCATCGAGCCGATGATCAATCAGGGCCGCGCAGAAACACGCCTGCTGGGTGATAACTGGACCGCCATCACCAAAGACCGTAAGTTGTCAGCCCAATGGGAACACACCATTCTGGTGACCGCTGACGGTTATGAAGTCCTTACCCTGCGCAGCGAAGAATCCTTTCAATAGCAGTAGCCGCCAGTCACAGCCAAGGCCACTAACTGCCAAGGATAAAAACCATGGATAACGCGCTTTTCGATCCGGGCCAGTTCCAAGCGGAGCTGGCATTAAAAAGCAGTCCTATCAGCGCTTTCAAAAAAGCCATAAGGCACGCCGACAACGCGCTGCAAGGCCGCTTTGAGAGCGGGCGCGATATCCGACAACTGATCCACGAGCGCGCCTGGTTTACCGATCAAATACTGCAGCAGGCATGGGCCAGACTCGACTGCGCCCAGGATCCAGGCATTGCCCTGCTGGCTGTTGGCGGCTATGGCCGAGGCGAACTGCACCCGCATTCCGATATCGACCTGCTCATTCTGGTGCGCGACGATCCCGAAGCCTTCCGCTCTTCGATCGAAAACTTCCTTATGTTGCTGTGGGACATTGGCCTGGAAGTGGGCCAGAGCGTGCGTTCCATTGAGGAGTGTGAACAGGAAGCAAAGGCTGACCTCACAGTCATTACCAACCTGATGGAGTCACGCACACTGTCTGGTGACGAAGTCTTGCGCCAGAGCATGCTGACTGCGATCAGCACCAAGAACATGTGGAATGACGCCGAGTTTTTCCGCGCCAAACGCGCCGAGCAACAAGCTCGTCACGCCAAGTTTAACGACACCGAGTACAACCTTGAGCCCAACGTTAAAAGCTCACCCGGCGGTCTGCGCGACATCCAGACCATCGCCTGGGTTGCCTTGCGTCACTTTGGCACCAACGATCTGCGCAAACTGGTTGATCAGGGGTTTTTGAACGAGCCCGAGTACGACATTCTTACCGCTGGCCGCGATTTTCTCTGGAAGGTCCGCTTCGCCCTGCACAACCTGTCCGGACGTGCCGAGGACAGACTGCTGTTTGACCACCAGCGCGCACTGGCAAAGATGCTCGGCTACGAAGGCAATGACAGCAAGTTAGCGGTAGAGCGCTTCATGCAGAAGTACTACCGCGTAGTGATGTCACTGTCAGAACTGAACGATCTGTTGATGCAGCATTTTGAAGAGATACTGCTGCGTGACGCCGAAGCCGCCGATATTCGCCCGCTCAACAGCCGCTTTCAGATACGTAACCACTACATTGAAGTCACCAACCCCAACGTCTTCAAGCGCACCCCTTTCGCCATTCTCGAAATTTTCGTGCTTATGGCTCAACACCCTGAAATTCGGGGCGTGCGCGCCGAGAGTATCCGTCTGCTACGTGACCATCGTCACTTGATCGACGATGATTTTCGTACCGACATTCGCAATACCAGCCTGTTTATCGAGCTGTTTCGCTGCAAGGAAGGCATTCACCGCAATTTGCGCCGCATGAATCGCTACGGCATTCTCGGCCGCTATCTACCCGAGTTCGGCAAGATTGTCGGTCAGATGCAGCACGACCTTTTCCACATCTACACGGTCGACGCACACACGCTCAACCTGATCAAGCATCTGCGCAAGCTCAATCGCCCTGAATACCAGGATAGATACCCCCTGGCCTGGCGCATTTTCTGTCGCCTGCCCAAGCCGGATCTGTTGTATATCGCCGGCCTTTATCACGACATTGCCAAGGGCCGCGGCGGCGACCACTCGGAGCTGGGCGCCGTCGATGCGGAGCAATTTTGTAACCGTCACCACTTGCCCGCCTGGGACACGCATCTGGTCAGTTGGCTGGTTGAAAGCCACTTGCTGATGTCAACGACAGCGCAACGCAAGGATATTTCCGACCCCCTGGTGATCCACGACTTTGCGGTCCGTATGGGCAATCAAGTACGCCTTGACTACCTTTACGTGCTGACCATTGCCGATATCAACGCGACCAACCCTACGCTGTGGAACTCCTGGCGCGCGTCGCTGCTGCGTCAGCTTTACACCGAAACCAAGCGGGCTCTTCGTCGCGGCCTCGACAACCCGCCGGATCGCGACGAGCACATTCTGCAGACCCAGCAGGCGGCACTGGATATTCTGGTGCGCAACGGTATTGAAGAAGAGGACGCCGAAGCGCTCTGGGCCGAGCTGGGTGATGACTATTTCCTGCGCCATACCGCCAGCGATGTGGCGTGGCATACCGAGGCCATAGTGCAGCACAGCAGCCGGCACGGTCCGCTGGTGCTCATCAAGGAGACCGCGCAGCGCGAATTTGAAGGTGCGACCCAGATCTTCATTTACACGCCTGAGCAGAACGATCTGTTTGCCGCCACCGTATCGGCCATGGATCAGCTCAACCTGAGTATTCAGGATGCACGCATCATCACCTCAACCAGTCAGTTCAGCCTCGACACCTACATCGTGCTCGACTCGGGCGGTGATTCTATTGGCGACAACCCTGAACGTATCCGCCAGATCAAAGCCGAGTTGATTGCAGCGCTGTCTGATCCCGACGCCTTCCCGACTATTATCCAGCGTCGCGTGCCGCGCCAGCTCAAGCACTTTGCCTTTGCGCCCGAGGTGACGATCTTCAACGATCCGAACGGCCAACACACGATTCTGGAGCTCAGCGCACCCGACCGGCCAGGCCTGCTCGCCCGCATGGGCCGCATTCTGCTCGACTTTGACATCAGTGTGCAGAACGCCAAGATCGTGACCTTGGGCGAACGCGTGGACGACGTTTTCGTACTGACTGATGCCGACAATCAAGCACTATCCGACCCGGCTCTATGCGAGAGTCTGCAGCAAACCATTATCGACACCCTGAGCAGTACCCAGCCAACCGAGCAGGCGTACAGCAGCCCAATTGCCATTGGCCCCTGAGGACTCTGAATGAATAGCGACCTGCAACGTCTGCAGCCCTACCCCTTTGAAAAGCTGCGCGCGCTGATAGCAGATGTAACTCCCAATCCGGCGCTACGCCCGATTTCACTGTCCATTGGTGAGCCCAAGCACCCCTCTCCGCCTTTTGTATTGGAGACGCTTGCCGCCAATCTGGACCAGGCAGCGGTCTACCCGACCACGCAAGGCAAGCTTGAATTACGTCAGGGCATAGCAGACTGGCTGACCCGGCGCTTTAACCTAAAGGCAGGCAGTCTTGACCCCGCGCAGCACGTAATTCCGGTCAACGGCACACGCGAGGCGCTATTTTCCTTTACCCAAGCCGTGATAGAGCGTGATCCACAGGGCCTGGTAGTCAGCCCCAACCCGTTTTATCAGATCTACGAAGGTGCTGCGTTTCTGGCCGGTGTGGAGCCTTGCTATCTTGCCTGTGACGCCAGCAACCACTTCATTCCTGACTTCGGCAAGGTACCCGCTGACGTCTGGCAGCGCTGCCAACTATTGTTTATTTGCACACCAGGCAATCCAACCGGCTCGGTCATACCGCTCGACACCTTGCAACAACTGATCAAGCTGGCTGACGAGCATGACTTCGTTATCGCCTCCGACGAGTGCTATAGCGAGATCTACTCGCCTGAGGGCCCTGCACCTGTTGGTCTATTACAGGCCTGCGCCGCCATGGGCCGTGACGACTACAGTCGCTGCGTGGTATTCCACAGCCTGTCCAAACGCTCAAACCTGCCTGGCCTGCGCTCGGGCTTTGTCGCTGGCGATGCCAGCCTGCTGCAACCCTACCTGCAGTACCGCACCTATCACGGCTGTGCCATGCCCGTGCAAAGCCAGCTCGCCAGCCTGGCGGCCTGGCAGGACGAAGCTCACGTCGTGGATAACCGCAGTCAATATCAGGCTAAATTCGACGCGGTATTGAGCATCCTCGGTGAGGTCATGGAGGTGCAGCGCCCCGACGCAGGCTTCTATCTGTGGCCCGTCACGCCGATTGATGATGACACCTTTACTCGACGCCTGCTGGCCGAGTACAACGTAGCCGTTGTGCCCGGACGTTACCTGTCACGCGACATTGATGGTTATAATCCCGGCGCGGGACGCGTGCGCATGGCCTTGGTCGCGCCGCTGAGTGACTGTATCGAAGCTGCCGAGCGCATCCGCGACTTCATAAAGGGTCTGTAACACGTGATTACTCTCTATGGCATCAAAGCCTGTGATGCGCTGGAGGGTGTCGATTTCTCTTTTCAGGTCAACGACTTACGCGCAAATCGACTGTAAAAATAAACAGCTGTTTGCGCGCAAATACGCCCCTTTAAAATCAAAGACTTGCGCTTTGTTTTGGGGAGGAATTAAGAGAGTCATACTGTTCTTCGCACGTCAGCCCTGCCGCTATGGCTTCGTCAGCAGCTCTAGCCATTCGTCGCCCTTCCGCTTCCATCTGCTCGAGCACGATTCCGAGCCGCAATTTGTCTTTGTCTGGCTCTGCCTGGCCTCCATCGTCAACGGCGGGACAGCGGGCGGGGCGACGGGATAACTTGGCAACTTGTTCGCGCAGCCCGACAGCAGTGCTATCAGCATCAGCGGCATCAGCTTCAACAACATCAATCCTTTCTCTCGCTTCACGTCGTATCCCCTCTACAGCGGCAGCACGCCGCATCTCTTCTGATCGGGCCTGCTGTTCGGCTTCTGCCCGCGCCTCTGTGTATTCCGTTTCGCGCTTATCGTACTTTGCATCACCCAGCGCGCCCTGCCAGCTCCATCCAACACCAAACCCCAGCAGCACCAGAGTGGCAAGTCCGCCGATCTGCAGCCAGACCTTGTATTTAGCGATCATGACTCGCCCTCGAACAATGCGCGCTCTTCCTCGCGGCGCCGCACAAGCCCAGGCAGCACTTTGCCGCCGCCCTTGTTCCAGCGCTTGAACTGTCCGGCCGCGCCTTCGTAATCACCGTGATTGAGCAGGCGCAGCAGCGTAGATGACCGGAAGGCACCGACACCCACGTTGAACGCGAACGACACCAGCGCATCGTACTGACCCTGATCCAGCGGCACGGTCACGGCATTGACGGCTTTCTCGAATCGCTGCAGATCATTCAGCAGTAGCTTGTCCGCCTCGGCCTCGGTGATTCGCTGGCCGCGAACCACGTCGCCGGTATGGCCATAGCCAATCGTCCATACCTTCGCCGGGCACAGGTAGGCATCAAGCTGCAGGCTCTCGTGAGACTTGATCAGCTCCAGCCCTTTCGGGGATATCTGCATATAAACTCCAGGCACAAAAAAACCGCCTCGCGGGCGGTATGTGAAATGGGCAGCACTTTGTGACAGCGTGCTGTGACAGCGGCTCATTGCGACGGCAGTATCAGCTTGCTCGCAGGGATTCGAGCATATCAGGGAGCTAACTGCTCTTTAGTCCAGCCGGGTTTTGCAGTACCGGCACCCTCCCCAGCCACACACCAAGCGCACCCAGCGATGCAGGGCTGTAGCTACTGGCATTCGGCAGGCCAACGGCGGCGGCGCACCACTCGCTGCAAAACTGCGCGCCTTTTACCGGCCTATTGAGATTGAGCAACTGCGACGTGATGAGTGATGGCCAGCCGTAGCGGTGGTGATCAGTCTGCGCGAAGTAGTGCCGCACATCGTCAGCGCTCGCCCAGGGCAACTCGATCACATCCCACTTGTCCGGGTGCAGCTCAATGCGCTTACGGCGCACGCCTTTGTCCATGACTGAGCTGCTGTAGCACCAGCCATCCACGACTAGCTCGCAGTGCGAATAGATGGAGTTTGTCCACCACTGGATTGCCCGCGCAGACATGCGGCTGTCATTCTTGCGCAGCGCCAGGCGCACGCTCATAGCGTACCCGGCAGCGTGTAGTCGATGACGATGGCCTGTAGTTCTGCAGCTGTTTCGGCCTGCCGGATTGCATCATCCAGCGCTTGCCGGCGACCCACAAGGAACGCACTGGCTTGGGCAAACAGATGCACCTTGGACAGCGTGCGCGCCAGGTACTCGCCCCGCTCAATGCCCCGCGTCTGCGCCGCGATATCAATCCACGGAGTCAGCGCCTGCGGGTCTGCGCCCCATGCCAGGGCCTCGGCGCGCTGCCGCTCCCAGCTTGTTATCTCGCTGGGCGGGTAGTCGGCAGTCAGGGCTAGCATGGCTTGCTCGAAAGCTGCGTTGTTTTTAATGATTAATAGCTGGCCCTGCTCAGCATGGTCGCGACTCAACCGAGAGGCATCTAGGTTGAAGAAAATGGCGCATTCTGGAATGGGAAGCACGCAATCTGTGTAATAAAGTCCATCTACAAGGAGCTTCATACCATAAGGCCTCTTGCTGGCACCGGGGATACGTGACCCCCAGTGCTACCTATCCCCGGAAACACCACAGGCAGAGCTATCTGGCACCCATTCCCAGCAGTGGAGTATAAAAAAGGGAAGCCTCCGCTGTAGCCATTGGCTTCTGGCCCAAACAACCTTACATCAACCCAGCCTTGCGCTGGAGTTAGATCGTAATTGGAGCTCAGTATTTCTACTGAGTTTATAAAAAGCCTATACCCGCTCCTTCTGTCTATACCTAAATTGCCTCCGATTGCTCTAACTTTGCCTTGGAAAGTCGCAAAAGAGCCAGAACCAAAATATAAAAAGAATCCATTATTCGCTATTAAGTATTTAACTCCAGAAGCCGTGTTGATCAGGCTGCCGCTGTTAGTCGTCTTTATTAGCTCCGCGATGTTGAACTCAGAACCATACCGAGCTTCTCCGGACGCTCGCCCCATAGCGGCGAGCAAGTCCAGAACTGTCTGGGTCATTGATCCCTGAGTACCTCCAAAGTCCGTGTTGTTATGTATGAACTTACCCGCGCTTGCGATACTGGCTCCGCTTGGCGTAAAAAGCGGCGATCCAGAAAAAGCCCCGCAAAGCAGATTTAAACCGCCCGCACCACCGTCAAACCTCCCAGAATCAGAGAGCAGATTTCCAAAAGGAGCCGACTCGTAGTTCGCAGTAGCAAACGTCCCCAGCCCCAGCGCAGTCCGCCCCGCTGCGGCATCCGAGCTGGCGACAAGCCCCCTGCCCCATGCTGACGTGATGCTATTCCACCATCCCAGTATCGCCTGCCTTACCCTCAGCGAAGTCCACTTGCGCGCTGTAGTTGCCGTGCCTGTTTCGGCTTCCAGTTGGGATACTTCGGTTGCAGTCCATTCGCGGGCGTCAGTGAACCGGGCATCGGTCTTGTCGGCCTTGAGGTTCAGCGCTGTTTGTTGCGCGGTGCTAACCGGCTTGGCTGCGTCTGACGTGTTATCAACCGAACCCAGCCCGACATCCGCCTTGGTAATTGTGACAACGCCTTTCTTGCCGTTAACCGAAGCCACGGCGTCTGTGTTGTCTACCTTGCCCCAAGCCGCGCCGTCCGATACCAGCCAGTCGCCCACGTCAAACTCAAGGCCGAACTGAGTACCGGCAGCGTTGGCAATGTAATAATCGCCTTTTTTGGCTGGCGTTGCTGGCAGTGTCGGCGTGTTAGTGCCAGCGCTCCACAACCCTTCATAGCTCAGCTGGCCAAGCACCGCATCGCTGATTTGGCTCAGCGGAACCTTGCCGTCGTTGTCGAGTTCGGCCAGACCGTTGTCTGCGCCTTTTAACGAAGCATTCAGCTTGAGGCTAAGTGCAGCCACTGCCGCGTCACTCAGCGGTTTATCCGCATCGCTGGTGTTATCTACCTCTTCCAGGCTCAGGTCACCGGCCGTGATAACTACGGCGCCTGCTCTGCCCTGCACGCTCTGAACTGGGGCCGCCGCTGACGCTTCCGGCGCGGTGGTGTACTGAGGGTGCGGATCTGGTAGCGCTTCGTGTGCGGTTACCGCTGCACTGGCCGCACCGCTGGCGTCGTAACGTCCATCTGATTCAGATTTGGTATACCGATCAGCCAGCGCGTTATTCACCGCGAGCGCGAAAGCGTCATAGGTGTCTTTATCAACCTTCAGGCCCAACCGCTGCATCAGATCGAGCTGCTGCGTGATGTCACCCTGTATGGTGCCCCAAGGCCGATCAATCACGCCTGCGTCTATCTCGGTGCCGTCTTCCAGGGTGATGATTAAATGGCCGTCTTCGTCAATCGCGGCGCCAGTGATGGTTGGCCCCGCTGGTCCACGGTCGCCAGCGAGTACCGCAAAGCCCTGGCACACCTTACCGGCATTAGCGCCAGCCACCTCAACGGTGAAAGCGCCAGCATAGGCACGTATCACTTCACCACCGGGCATGGTCACGTCTAGCACATAGTCACGAGCGGCCCAACCGAGCGCAGCCGTTTCTGCTGCAGTAAGGTCAACATCCACCCAACCACCGGCGTTAACGGTAACGGGTAGCGTACCAGCGTCTGCGCCCTCTTCCAGCAGCTGCAGAACAGCGGTCGCGCCGGTCAGTTCAAGCGGCGCTTGGTAGATCAGCTGGCCACCTTTGGCGCTGGTGCCAGCGGCGTTGATAGTATTGATTTCCAGCGTGTTGGCATCGATCACGCTGGCCATGTGCGGGGTTGTGCGCAACGGGGCGCGGTTAAGCGCTTGCAGCTGCTGGGCCTGCTCTACCCACACCGGCCAGTCAGTCGGCAGTTCGTGCGCTACAGTGAGCCGCACCGGGGCCGTGGCTGCAATGGCGGTGATGGCTTTATAAATCAGGCTGGGCTGCATGATGCGCAGCACAGCACGGAAGGTGGCGCCTTTATCGACGCGCAGGTCTAGACGGGCCGGCTGCATTGGCGGCTATCTCCAGTAGGGTGTTGAGGGGTTAAATCAGGGAAGCGCTAAGGGCGTTTAAGTCTCAAAGCATGGGTTAGCTGGGTGTGAGGGTTACTGTGACCGGGCCGTCTGGCCAGAGCTGGCCCGACTCGACCGGCCCCGCAATAATGCCGAAACTGGGCTCTCCGGGCACTTGCTCTACGACGACGGAAACACCCTCAAAGCCAGGCGCATCCAGCGTGAACTGCAGGCCGCCAATATCACCACTAGCAGTGCCGGTGATCCCCAGTCCAGCGTCGCCCTCAAACGCTTCGACCGCAATCGCGTCGAAAGACACCGCTACACCGCCCAGCTCCGATGGAGCAGAAACCAAAGATCCCGCCGCGCCATCAATCCACCCACTGATTGTGTCAGAATAGGGAGGGACGCCGGACACAATCTCAAAAGTCAGGCGCCCAGAAAGAATGGCCTCCAGCTCGTCAACACGCGTACCAAGTTCATCAATGCGGCTAAAAAGCGTCTGAAGTATCCCTGCCGTGACCGTGCAATAGACAACACTTCCAGCCCCCCAGTCAGAATCGTCCGTACCCTCTTGAGCGCGCAGCAGCTGCGCAGCCCCCGCGACGACATTAGCGGTTACGATCTCCCACCGCGTAGCGCTGGTCTCGCTATCAGCCAGCGTTAACACGTATTGCCCGTCAGGCAGGTCAAGTGACGCGATCGTCTCGCCCGCCGCAAGGGTTATCGGCCTGAGCCAGTTATTCACAAATTGCATTTGGATTCCTCAAGTAAACCGAACGGGGTTTCGCTCAGCGATCAGCACTTCCCCGGTAACCGGCTGATATGCGCCGTACTTATTAGTAACCGGGTGAGTGCCCGCCGCGCCTTTTTTGCCACCAGGGGTCAGCACTCGAGATACACCAATCTCGTTTGAGCTGGCCCGGCATACAACACCAAAGGCCTTGTCGCACCATCGCATCAGCGTTGGAAATGAGTCCAGACCGCATTCGTACGCGGCTGCTGACGAATCGCTCGCGGCGGCTGGCAGACCATTTGGCGCACTGGCACTACCGAGCTGCTGCGTTGTTGGCCCTTCCTGACTATGCCCGGCCGGGTTATCCAGCTCTACGGTGTAAGTAACCGTTAATGCACCTGCCGCACTGGGTGGCGGGAAATAGCCATCTTTGGCTTGATAGTGCCAGTCGTATTGGACTGTGCGGGTGTGCGTGCATTGCTCGACCAGCGCATGGCCAGCCCAAGAAACCTCAATCTGATCAATATTGATCTCGACGACAGTGCGGGTCGCTTCCCCATCTGCACTGCCTTCGTAAGTGGTGGCACCCTCGCTGTCGATCACCATAACCAGACTGTTGTCCACTATCTGCTCGCTGTAGCTGCTGGATCTTTCGCGCGTAGCCACGCGATTTATCACCACCGGCGCAGGCTCACCCTGATCGTCAAACCAGTATCCAACCACTTTCCCAAGAAGCCTCCGCGTCTCAACGCCAATTTCTTCGGTCGTGGAAAATGACCTTGATACAATCGGCAAAGGGGTGCTTGAAGGCTCCGGGTAAGGGCCGGGAGGCGAATCAATCCTGAAGCCCTGCAGGTCGTTGGGCGAATAAACGTTGACCGTGACTGAGCCTGTCGGCATCGGCGTATAATTAACACTACCCAAGCATGCAGTGCGTGTTGCGAGCTCTGTTGCTTGCAGATCAAAATCAAGGCCGCCTGCAAACGGGCTGCCGGCGACCTCAAGCAGCCAGAAGCCGAGGGCTGTGACATCATTCACCGTCATCGAGTCTGAGCGCTCGCGGAGGCTACGGTTAAGTGCGTTGTATACCCCGATGATTATTTTGCTGCCGTCTGCTACCGCATCAACGATGCAGTAGCGTAGCCCTGAGTTCTGCCAGCCAACGCGGCTGAACTCGGCGGTTTGCTCGGCGCTCAACCGAACCGTTTTATCAAAGCCAGGCCATGGTTTGAGTACGAATCCTGATGGGTCCGCGCTCACTGTCAGATCATACGTCTCGCAGTCGAACGCATTGATTGAGTCGATACGCCGGACCGAGAGATTTAACTTCCACGGCCAGCCCATGGTCGCGTCCCAATAGAACCAAGCCAGGTTACCCAGGCGCTTGCCGTGCACCTCCGACTGGAACCCTCCAGACACAAGCGCGTAATTACGCCAATCCATGCCATCTGCAGCTTGCTCGTCAGACGTTTCAGTGCTTTGCGCAGCTCCCGGCAGGCGCTGCATAAATACGGTTCCGTGGTGCGCAATGTTGGATGTGTAGATATCGGAGCTCTGCGGCCACGGCATTTCTGCCCCGCTGGGCAGCATCATCGTTTGCTGAGAAGATAGATATTGATCCCCACTGATGCCCGGTGGCGGCGTAACAAACTCGCGGCGGATCACGCCGTGCCACGGGCAGCCCCACAGCGGTTTATTCGTCTCTGTGCTCATGGTGTTGGTTCCGAGGTTCCTGCAAGGTAAATCGTTACAGGCGCCCCGTTGTCGTCCTCTAGCTGCAACCTGCTCAGCAGCGGGTAAACAAAGAGCCCATCAGTACTGGGGATACCACTGGTGTGGTAAAGACGGTTGCTGTAGCTCACCTCTTCAAGGGGGCTGGCAATGCCGCCTGTGGTTTCGCCGGTACCGGGCTGATACTGGCGCTCAAAGTAACCGCGCTTTGCGGCTATACCGCCGCGCTTACGCTCTCTTTTCAGTGCTGGACTTGGCCTTTCACGCGGCATAGATTCGGCCAGGTTTTGCATGAGCGTTTCGCTAATGCGCTGATCTTTTGCTGAGCCCATGTCATATCTCCAGCGTGTCTGCCGGCGGTGCGATTCGATAGGTGACCGCTGATTCAGCAGTCACCTCATCACGCCACTGGGCGATAATTTCAGGTGTGGGTACCGCAAAGCGGCGTGGGTAGCGTTCCATCGTGTCGCCGGCGGCATCGGGTACGCTGTAATTGCCAGAGAAGCCTTCAAGCTCTTCGTCGTACTCCGGCGCCGTGCTGCGCCACCCAATCTGGGTAGGCAGCGTTGGAGAGATTGAGGGGCCTGGGTCATCAACAAAAATCGGTTGCGGCGGCACGACAAGCGCGTCTGATGGGGCGGTAACCGTGCCCTCACTCACCGCAATGCCAATCGTGAGTTCTGCGGCTCCGCTCTCAACATCAACCTGCTCACTGAGCGAGGTCACTACACCGGTCGCGGTTATACGATCGTACAGCCGCAAGCGCTGGCCAAAATCTACTCCAAGGGCATGAGCAAGCGGCACCTGCCATGTTACGAGGTTGGCGCGCTGCGACTTGAGAATCGCAACACGACCCACCGCCATGATGGTATCCAAGGCAAGCTGCAAGCGATCGCTATCGCGCAACGGCAGTTCGGAAAAGTCGGTGGCTACTGCGTTTTCTGGGTCGCCGCTCTGCTCCCACAAGCTGTCGCCGTCTGTATCGGTATCAAGCACTACGCGCTGGCGTTCAATTACTTCGCCCACCGCAGCCACACCGCTAGGCACCTCTAAGCGAATGCGGTATTGCTCCACTCCCCGCTGCGCCCAGCGCTTGCTTGCAGTCCAATCTGCGCCAAGTAATAGGTCCGTGTTTTCGTTGTACCAGGGCGCAGCTATGTTGGGTAGCGAGCCTGGTAGCCGGAAAAACTGCTCGTTACGAATAAACCAGCCAGCGCTGCGCGTGGCCTCACGGATCATCTCTACGTCTGGCAACTCGGTTGAGTCTGCACGCCAGGCCGCAAAGCCATCAAACGAGGTGTTACCACCGGTGCCTGGGTGCAGCCACGAGTAAGACTGGTTGCGCTGACGGTAACGGCTGTAACGGTAGTCCAGCTCTATTTCAAACACGTTGACGGTATCGCTGAGCTTACCCAGCGCCACGTCTGCCGACTCGTAAATGGCTGAGCCCTGGGCAAACTCAAAGGCCACGCCTGCCGGGCTCCAGCTCGTGATTCTCGGCACCCCATCGCGGCCAACACTCAGACTGGCATCTCTGGTACTCAAGCGCTCAAGCGTGTAATCCCAGCGTGAGCGGCCTTCGCGCTCTTCAAATACATCAGCAGACCAACGCCCTGCCACAAATGCATCAATTTCTGCATGCTCTTTTGCTTCAAAGGCATCCTCGAGCCGAGTGGTCGCCTGGCAGCTAAGCAGCCGCGTGAGCACATCAAACTCAGGCTCAACCAGCTCACCGGTAAACCGGCGGTCTACAACGTCCGGATCGCCATGCACAACAAAATCAATGGTGACACTGCGCCCAGCAAAGCTGCGCAGATCCACGGGCTCGGGCCCTAACTGCCAGGTAAAAGCGGCAACCAGGTCGCCATCTTCAGAACCGCTCACGCTATAGCCCTGGCAGGCAGCGGACACATCCTCACCGCCCACCTTTATCACCAGCGACCACACAAAGCTGTCGCCGGGCTCAATTACGACCGTTTCCGGTAGCGCACCACCAGAGAGCCCATTCAGCGGCACGCTGTTGAGCGGATAAGCATTGAGCATGGTTTAACTCTCGCGGGCGTTGATTTGCCAGGAAACACCGCCACCGGCGTTGGCGTCTTCTGGCGGTTTGCATAACACGGTAAACATCGGGTACCAGCCAAGACTGTATTGGCTGGCACCGGACACGGGCGTGATGGTGGCCTCGCGGCCATCCATGGCAACCGGGGTCTGTACCCACGAGCGCCCAACCAGAGCATGGCAAAACACCGGCACATCGGGCCTTACATCAGTGGTAATACTCACCACTGTGCTGGTGGTGGCCACCCGCTTTGGCTTGGGGCACAGCAATACATGCTTGGCATCCCAGTCCAGCGCGTCCAACCCCGTAGCCATCCAGCCAGAGCCGGTGATGGTAATCAGGTGTTTCTTAAAGTGCCGGGCGCGCACCTGCTCACCCTCAGACAGGGTGTAGTCCGTATAGCCGCCCGCATCACCAAAGGTCACATCGGGCACGCCCGCGTGCAGCGGCACCACAATCCCGCCCAACACAAAGGGTGCAGACATTAGCGGTTTCTCCCTTTGAGTTTCATGGTGCCCACTGCCTTGCCAAACTGCTCGAGCACTGACGGCTGACCGCTAAGCTCGTAGGTTTGGCCGTTGGGCATGGTCAGGTTTAGCGGTTGCAGGCCGTTGCCCTGGCCGCTGACGCTGGGCGCCAGTTGGGGTATGGCGGGCAGGTTGCGCGGGGATGTTACCAGCCCGCCATCGGCATAGCCGTTGCGCAGCAAAGACATACCGCGATTGCGGAATGCCTCCATAAAGGCCAGCGCGCCAGGCTCTTGCATGCGGTGTTTTGGTTGTACGTATTCATCAGCGTGCACCACACCAGCTACCTGGTACTTGCTGCCCCGCCCCGTCCAGCCGCCACCGGCAAAGCCACCCAAGCTTTCGCCACCTCTAAAACGGTCGGAAATGTCGGTGACATCCACTGTACCGTCGGAATAGACGGTACGAATGGGGATCACCAACTCAGTGCCGTTCACGCTTCTAGCGAACTCAGCCAGCTGGTTTTTGGCAGCCTGAAGGCTTGCATCGTCCAGCTTTACGCTTACATCCAGATCCTTGAGTGCTTCGGCCTGTTCTTTTACAGCAACAATGGCGGCGTTGATGCGCTCAAGCTCGTCAACCGCCTTGTTTTCCTGCAGCTTGTTGGCCGCTAAGTCGAGCCCTTCCAGCTCTTTGATAAAACCCTCGAAGCCGTAGGTATTTTCACCGGCCTGGTCCAACTCCTGCAGTATCTTCAGCGCTTCACGTGCTTGCCGCTGAGCGCCTTCAACGTCGCCCTGTTGCAGCGCGTTACGGGCGCCAACTTTCAGTGTTTGCGCCGCGCCGTAGCTTGGCCCATCACCGCCGCCCAAGCCTTCCAGCGCCTCTTTATAGCGGTTTTGAATATCCAGCCGCTCTTTGCGAATGGTCTCCAGCTCACTGTTAGCCTTTTTCTCTTCAGCCAAGAGTTTTTTCAGTGATTCTTTGGATGCCTTGAGCTCTTCAGCCTGAGATTGCTTTAGGGCTTCTACGTATTTTTGGCGGGCCTCCAGCGCTCGAGCCTGCGCCTGTTCTGCCGCTTGGTTGGCCTCATCACCAAGTTGTGACGCCGCCTGGTTCATGCCCGTTAGCTCAGCGATCAAAGTCTCACGGCGCTCCTGCAGCAGCTCCTTTTCTTTCTGAAGCTCTTCCTTGGTGTAGATAAAGCTATCTAGGGTGCGATTTAAACCCGTTCCAGAAAGGCCTCGGTCGATATCTTTCAAGCGCTGCTCAATACCATCAAGCTCGGTAGTAGCACCTGATGCTGCAGCGGCGATATACCCCAGCCGGGTGCCAAACTCGCCAAATTCCGACACTGCATAAGCACCGGCGGTTGCGAGCGTAACGATCCCCCCTGCCACCGTTAGAATGCCCTGCATAACACTAGGGTCGCTTATTGTGGCGTTGAGGTCATCAATGGCACTGATCAGCGGTGTAGTATCTGCCGTACCAATCGCTTTATTCCAGGCATCTGTAAGGCGAATCAACGCGCCACCAACGGTCCCAGGGAGAGACTCAGACTCAGCCCTCAGCACTTCCAGTTGTGGCATCAAGGCACGCGATATAACGTCTGCGGTAAGCTTTCCCTCTTTGGCCATGTCTCTCAGCGCCGAAACTGGAACACCGATTCCATCAGCCAGTGCTTGCATTAGGCGTGGTGCCTGTTCGGCCACGCTGTTGAACTCATCCCCCCTCAGTGCGCCCGCACCCAGTGCTTGCGAAAACTGAATGACCCCCGCCTCTGCCTCGGTTGCGCTGGCACCAGATACGCGGAAAGACAATGCCACAGCTTCAGTAATGGCCAGTATTTCGCGTTGATCTTTGCCTGCCTCTTTCAGAGGCCTTGATATGCGGGTGTACAGTGTAATCAATGACTCAAGTGGCGATTCTGACGCGACGGCAATTTGCTCAAGGCGTTGCTGAACCTCATTGAACTCTGCTTGAGATTCAGTGACCAGGGCCAAACGCGCATTCATTTGGCTGTAGGCATCCGTAATATCAGAGACACCTTTAATAGAACGGTATAATGCGTAAGCCCCACCGATTGGGCCGGCAATGCCAAGAGATGAAAGATCCAGTCCTCCACTTTCGCCCTGCCCATCCTGCTCTGCAGCTAGATCCCGAAGAGCCCGCTGAGTCTCACGAACACGCTGAGTCATTGCCTGTTGAGCTATAGCGAGCTCACGGGTGGTCAACATCCCCGCGTTTTTTAACAGCTCGTACTGAGTGCGCGTTGTTTTCAACTCAGTTTTCAGTGCTCGGTAACGTGTTACCCCTAAATCATTACGCGCAGATTCTAGAGCAGATTTGCGGGCTGCCAGTGTCGTTTGCTGGTATTCAGAGCGCACTCGGCGTTGCTCTTGGATGATTTTCTGGGCGGCTTGCTCCGCGGTTATTCCAGTGCTACGCGTTGCCTCCCGAAGAACGCGCAACTGGGAGAGTGATAAACTAACTGCTTTGCGATAGTTGGACTCTGCCTCGGCACGCTGGGTAGCGGAAAGATTCCCATCTTTAGTGACAAGCTGATACTGACGCCGCAGCTCGACCAGCTCACGCTGCGCGTTCTCAATCTCACCCACGCCCAGCGCGCTGCGCGCATCACGCAATGAAGTATCGGCTCTACCCGCCGACAGTGCAGATTTCAAGGCAGCCGCAAGCCTATTTTGCTCTGCCGCCAGATTACGGGTATCTACCCCTGCTGCTTTCAATTCAACGCGGCGCCGCGCGATCTGATTTGTAAGCACACCTTCAGTTCGCTCAAGCTTGCCCAGCTCGGAAGCTGCAGCTCGGTATTCGTTTTGCAGCTGCTTAGACGGATTCGCAGTGCGAGCTAGCTCTCCACCCAGCTCGCGCACTCGTTCTCGCATTGTTTTGAGTTCACGCTGGGTGCCTTGCAGCGTTTCTTGCAAATCACGGAAGCTATTCACCTGGCGCAGCGGCCTTTCTACCGCTCGGGCCATCTGCTGGTATTCCTTGCTGAAGCGCGCTACATCCTTGGTGGCTTCATCAATATTAGCGGTAAGCTTCAGCTCGACTTCATTCATCACTTGTTGCCTTTGAGGGATCGCAGGAAGAGAGACCAGGGGTAATCAAGCACCCGGTGGTGACCGAGCACCGTCAGGCTGCAAATAACACTATCAAGCTGGCTCAGGCTGTTTTGCGCGGCGTGTTCAGCCTGTCCAGCATCGCGAAAAAATGCGGGTTTGCTTCCTTGCAGCCAGCTACCACGTCTGCCAGCACGCTTGGGTGCATCGCATCGACCTCTTCAGGGCTGAGGTTTGTAAACACCTCTACATCTTCCAGCATCATGTCGCCCATTAGTCCAACATTGGCCAAGTCTTGCTTGCAGTCCTTGGCGATCAATGCCCGCACCTGGCCTACTGTAAGCTCGCGGCAAATCACTTCACGCTCGCCAATCTTCTTCACTACGGTTTTCCCGATGTCGGCCATACTTTTCTCCAGGCAATAAAAAACCCGCCGTAGCGGGTTTTGTGAAACTTCAAAAATCAGTTTTTCGCGAATCGTGTAATCTTTCCTATCGCGCGGGGCGAACCCTCTGCAGACAGTTTTTTGCCATCGCGAAACTCAATATCCACTATATTGGTTGTGTTCGAATAAAAAGACCCAGCTATAGATATAACAAAGCCTAAGACGGCGCCAAGCGGCCCAAGCAGGAGGCTGCCAAGCACGGTGAACAGCAAAGCACCAGTAATAAAGCCCAGAACACCAAACTTTCTGCTCTTTTCAATCCTGGCGTTTACCGAGACTATCTCGTCTGCACGATAGTCCTGTTTGGTTGAGCCTTCTACTGCAAAAATGTCGCCTGCCACGAAAGCGTGGCCTTTCAGCCCAAACGAACCGCCAATGATTTTCATGGATTCCTCCCTGATGGTCTTATGAAAAAATTTACCACATCAAGGACTATCCGCCCCATTGACCTTGCACTGTATTTACGCACCCATTTCTAACGTAGAAATAAGATGATCCACCCCTCGCCCAGTGGTAAGCATGCTGGTCTCCGTTAATGCGCGTAGGAGATCCCCAAGCACGCAAGGCGTCCGCCCTCTTCATGCCGCTAACCACATTATGCCTAATGATAAGCGTGCGCAGCTCGCTACTATTGAAAGTGCGACATGGCGCACTAGCCATTTGAGCTGCCGTCGAACTGCGGCGCAGCTGAATGCTCTGTCTTTCACGATCTATATCGCGCCGCTGCTGGAACTCAAGGTGCTCGGTTGAAGGAGATAAATTAACTCCGCTCTTTTCGTGAGTCACCTCCATCTGCTCGCTCTCAACGTCACCCGGGCAGGGCTGATCAGAGAACTGCGTCTGCCCATTCGGCAGCTCGCATTTGAATACGGTAGCAGCCAGCGCGTTGTTGGCTGCTAATGCCATCACAATGGCAATCAGGTAGCGCATCAGAGTCCCTCCCTATGATTGATAGGGAGGAATCTAGCACAGCGCCCCTCCTTGGGCTAAGCCAGCCTAAGCAGCAACCGGCACGTTCTTCTGCTTATTGATCTTCATGTAAGCGCTACGACCAACGCCGCGGCCTGAATCAGCCAACACCTCAGCCGTTACAGTCTGCCCCATGAAGTCTTCCACACTGATGAAGTCCATGCTTTCAGCCAGGCCAAAGCGGACGCGCCAGTAGAAGGCGTTGATCTTGCCTTTGGTGCCGACTGCGTTGGCGCCTTCAAACATGATCTCCCATTCCTGGCCAGAATCGGTGATGGCTTCGATTTCGTCATAATCGGCGCAGGTGTAATCCACCTCTACGCTAAAGCTCTCGCCTTCTGTCACGCCAGCAATCGCCGTAGCGAGGTCACCACCGTCGAGCACTTCAAAGCCTGCCCCGGTCAGCATCCAGTCGACGTCTTCTACATATTCGATAGCGCCGGTTTCTGCGTCCACCACCGATTCAATCGTGAGCGGCATTTTGTCCAGCTTACAGGTGCCGCCCACTTCGGCGATGTGCGTCTCACCGGTAACGGAGGTACTCGGCACATCGTAGACGGTACCGTAAATCTGTAGCGCCAAGTTACGACTGAAGATCTCGCGCATGTTGAGCTGAATGCCCATCTGCGTGATTTTCTCCAGCTTGTCGTAAGTGCCACCCAATGGCTGAGTGGTATCTTCCAGGCGCAGCTCATTGGTCTCGTGCGTTTGCTGCACAGTGGAGCAAAGGCCGATTGGAGTGAACGGAAGGCCGCTACCAGCCTTGCGAATTTTGGTCATGCCGCCAATAACGGCTGTTTCTTTTACCCATGGCATGGCTTAGCCCTCCTGCACTGCCGGGGCTACTGCCTCGGCTGGGTTTGCGGTTTTGCTGTCTTGCCCGACCAGCTTGTGTTTGATGAATGCAGCCTGCCGCGCGGTGAGCGAGACAGTGTCGCCTGCGGCGCAATCCTTGCCGCCATGGGTGTGCGCGGCGCTGAGCTTGTAATCCTTACGCTCAACAGCCTTTGCTGGGGTTTTGCTCATGGGGGTTACCTCGATAAACGGGTTTCAATAAGGGTGTGAAGATAAACGGGCAGCACCACGGTGCCGGCAGCTAGGCCCTCGCCAGGGGGTACTTGTTCGCTTGCGCCGAGAGACAATTGAGGGATTCCTGCCGGCGTCCAGCCCAGCGGCACGCCTTCGGTTGGCATCAGGCACTCGATAAGGTCCAGCTCCAGATCATCGAGCACGTCTTCGTAGTCATCCAGACCTGCACTGACGGCTGCCACCACTCTAAAGCCGGTGTGCTTTCGCATACCTTGCGCACGGCATAGCGGGTCCTTATCTCTGGCTTTCTGTAAAACAATGAGAGGGAAGCTACTGGTGCTTTCCTTGATGACTTCGTTGAACCACCCGCTGCGCACATTCAGACCAGCGTTAGTGCGGTAGCCGTTTGACTGGGTGATTTCGCCGAGCCTTCCTATCAGCGCTTTACGGCCAAGGGTCAGAATATTCATCGGCGTTGCTCCATACAGGCCACCGTTACGAAAAGGCCGTCATCCGCAATCTCTTCTTCAACCGTAAACCGCCGATTGTCGAAGATGAATACGCCGCCGCGCACTACCGCGCAAAGCTCAGGCTTGCGATAGGTGATGCCGGTTTGCTCGGTGAGGAACACGCCTTCAGGGCCGGTGCGGGCAATGTTGAAGTCAACCATCACCTCGGGCACATCGTGCATGCCCGAAGCGTCCTGGTAGCAAGCAGGGCCGTCATTGAGCGCCCGCATGCTCACTCGGTTCATGCGGTCGCGCATGCTGGCCCAGCTCATCAGGCAGTGACCGCCAGACCCAGCGTGCCGTTCAGCCGCACGCGGCCGGTGGCAGAGGGGTTGGCGGCAGCCGCCATTGCTACGCCGACCAGATAGTTACCGGTGCCCGGTACATTGGTCAGCAGGCTTGAAGCTGCAATCGCGTAGATGGGTGCGCCCACAGTCCAGGCTTGCGCGCTGGTCTTGGCCAGATCGAAGACGCCGGTTGTCTTCAGCTCTACTTCTTCGCCAATGGCGGCGTCAGTAGCCGCCACGCCAAGAATGCTGCCAGAGCGGACCAGATCGCCGGACGCGACGGCCGCTGTTGCGATAACGGTGATCATGTCACCGGGCTGTACATAGTTTTTCATGTGTCACCTCGAGAATTGGAAAGCAGTCAGGGCGCCCGCAGGCACCCATTCAGGTTGATGGATTAAGCGCCGGGGTTCTTGTAGCCGCCGCGGAAGTCGATCCAGGCGGCGCCGAATACCAGGCGGGCCTTGATTTCCATGCCATCCACCTCGAAGCCCTCGCGGGTTTCGGTGAACACGCCCTGCTCGCCTTCCAGATAGGCATACTCGAAGGTGTCAACGGCACCAGGGGCGGCGTACAAGTACCACTGGTTGCCGGTGATGCGGGCATCGACGATGACAGTCAACGAGGCGTTGCGCATATCGTTGATGTCGGCGTTCTTGGCGGGCACGTAGTTGGAGCTGGTGAACTGGTAAGCTTCCAGCTCTTTGTCCGGGCCAACCACCAGATACTCTGGCGCCAGGTTCAGGAAGTTGCCGCCGATAGACTTCTGCTTGCGCATTGCAGCGCGTGCAGCGGCCAGGGTGGTGGTGTTGATTGCGCCACCGGAGGCAGCCAAGTTGCCGTGATCCGCGTGGAACACAGCAGTGCCGTCGGTGAAGTTCGGGTTACCCAGCAGCAGATCCCAAACAATGTTGGACTCAGTCTGCGCAGCAGCAGCACCCAACGCCTGCGGGATGCGGGTCATCGCGCCCAGGTCATCATTAACAATCGATTCCCAGGTGATTGCGATGATCTTGCCGAACTTGCCCACTTTCAGCGGGGCACCTTCTTCGCCCAGCTCGCCGTACTTGTATTCGCCGTGCTCATTCACTTTCTCAAGCGCGGCGATATCACCCAGCGCAGCACGGGTTACAGCGCGGAAGTCCGGCACACTGGTTTCACGGCCCAGCGGGCGCCAGGTCTGCGGGGCCAGGTCGTATGCCGCGCGCAGGGTGCGGTTCACGGTAGAGCCCAGCAGGATGGGGAAGTCGCTGGTGCTGTGCATGCCAGCGGCGCGCATGGCGCTGCGGTCACAGCCAAGAGCGGCGCGGGCGATTTCCTGCGGAGTCATGCCCCGCGTGCTGCCACCGGCCAGCTCGACAAAGTCGCGCGCCATATCAATCAGGCGTGAGCCGCGGAACTCGCGGGCCGCATCTTCCAGCTTGATTTTGGGATCGCAGCGGTTCATCAATGCGTTCTGCATGGCGTTGCGCTTGGCCAGTACCACGCTCTGGTCAACCGAACTGGTAACCGTCGGCTGGCTGTTGCGGGTTTCGGGCTGGTCGGCATTCTGGCGCTCGGCCAGCTTGTCGATCATCTGTGCGCTGGCATCAGCCACAGTTACGCCGCGGGCGACAAAGTCGTCTGCAACGTCATCGCCAAGGCCTACTTTCTTGGCCATGCTGCGAATGGTGGTAGAGCGGGTGCGCTCTTCTTCAGCCGCTTGCTTGCGGATTTGGGCCTGAGCTTGCTCGTCGGCCGCGCGTTCTTCGTCGGTCATGGGTGCTTCCTCTTTAGTGGTGGCCGCGACGGCCTGGTCAACGACAGGCTCGGCCTGACGAATTTCAAAAACGGTGGGGTATTTGGTGCCCTGGTACTCTTCGGCGGTTTTGGCAGCACGTACCTTGCCGCCATCATCAAAGCCGATGGGCACAAGTGAGAGCTCCATCGGCTCCCAATCTACGGCGCGATAAGTGGGAATCTTGTCGTCGGCTTCTTCGATGATGTCGTAGCGGTGAACCACATAGCCCACGCTTATATTGCGCAGAATGCCGTCCTTGACGTCCTTGAAAATGTCATCAACTTCATCGCGCTGGCTGAAGCGAATGCGCGCCCGACCCTCGCCGCCTTCGATCCACGCCTTCTCAACTACGCCGATCACGTCGCGCAGCTCCCACTTGGCATGGGCATTCAGGAAGGGTGCGCCATTATTCAAGCGATCAAGGCGCACAGCGGTGTCGCTTACATCCAGCTCTTCGTTGTAAGTACCTACATCCCAGGCAAACCGCCGGCCTTTGGCGCCGGTGGTCCAGGTAATCTCTACAGTGCGGTCATCGATATTCAGCGATTCAGGACGCACCGCGGCGCGAATACTGAGCATCGGCGTTTCCAGCGTCTTATTGGTCGCTGTCATCGGTTGATACCTCTTTGGGGTCAGTGGGTTCTGCCTGGACCTGCCCGGCGCCGGACAGGTGGCGCGGGTCGCAATCAAGCACGATGGCCAATGCATCAAGCATCTTGTTGGATTCGGATATCTCTTTGGCGTGAGCAGCGGGGTCGGTAATACCAAGCTCTCGCAGTGCGTCTGGCCAGGTGATCAGGCCGTTGCGCAGCTTCTCTTTTACGGTGGCAATCTCGCTCTTTGGGTCTACCATTTCACGGCGTGGCGGTACCCATTCGGCGCGCGAGTCAACAATGCGACCATCAGGGCGCAGCGCCTGGGCATCGGAAAACCAGCGCCATACGGTTTCGCACATCTGCGGAATCATCATGCGCCACTGCCATACGTCCACCCGGCGAGCGAAGTGCAGCCAACCCATGCGGCCCGAAGAGAAGTTCACGCCCTTTAGGTCGCCGGTCATCAACTCGTAAGGAATACCCAGACCAACAGCGATGGCGTGCAGCGCCTGCCAAGCGTAGGGCTCATAGCCGTTGAAGGTGGGCGGCGCTGCAAAGGTGACGTCTTCGCCAACGCCCAGCTCCTGCAACAAGCCAGGCTCCACACGATCCACCAGCGGCGGGGTCTTGCTGCTCGCCGTGGTGTCGTCCTTGGTGATGAAAGCGGCGAAGCAGGCGGCAATCTTGGCCTGCTCCATTACGGCGTCTTCCATTTCGTCGAAGTTGCGCAGGCGCTGCATAACTGGCGCAAGCCAGGTGTAGCCGCGCGACTGGCCAGCGCGTTTGGGTAGAAATACGTGGATCACGTCTTCAGCAGGTATCCGCCGAGAACTGATCGAGCGCATCACCACGTTAGCGCCGGGGTGCTCGTCGAACAACCAATAGGCAACGCGCTTGCCGATAGGACTGAACTCGATTCCTTGGATAATGAGATTGGCGCCGTTATTGCCACTCTTGCTCTCATCCAGAAAGTCAGCCTCAAGCAACTGCAACTGAAGCGGGACCGCCAGACCGTCAGAAGCTTTGCGGCGACGGCGTCTAATCAGGCACTCCCCGCTTTCGGCAACGGCCTCAATCACCTTGTGCTGCAGGCCGTAGAAGTTTTCCATGCCATCCGCATCGCACTGGGCGGTTTCAGCCCAGGCGGCCCAGCTCGAGGCCAGTCGCTTGATGTCAGCCTTGTTGGCCGCGATGGGGCGCGGCACTATGCCGGCTCCAACCACGTTGTCAGCAATACCGCTGATGGCTCGCTCGGCGTAAGGGTTGTTGCGGCGCAGGTCTCTGGCGCGGGCGCGAAGCATTGCCAAGGCCGGACCGTTCTCTGCGTTCGCATCTGTGCCGGCAGCGCGCCAACCTGCGTTTCTCCGACCGCCGGCGGCGCCCTCGAAGCGGCGCGATAGCGAGTTCATGGCCACGTCACTGCGCATTTTCTTGAGGCGGCTTTCGGCGCGCTTTGCAGCCCAACCGGGGAACAGGTCGCTAATCATCGCCATATCAGTAACCCTTCGAGAACGAGGCGAGCCGACGCCCAGCGCCGCAACCAGTGCCAGGCGCATTGCCGACACCGAGATCTGTTGCCATCGCACGCAGGATGCGCTGCATCTCGTCGAGGGAGCGGTAAGTAATGGTTCTGTCGGCATGGCGTACTGTGAGCGCGCCTTCGGCAATCGCCGCCTGCAACTCGTCGTACTGTTTCTGTGTGTACGCCATTAAGGTCTGCTCCAATATTTTGACCGAGCGCGCGGGCGCTCTTCTTCCTCGCCCTGCTGTTGGGCGGGTTCGATAACGTGTGAATCCAGATCAAGGCCAAAGCGCTGCTGGCTGATCCGCAGCGCGGCCATGGCGTACACCAGGCAGTCCAGTGCTTCGTTGCGCCGGCCTTTGGCGTCCCACCGATAAACCCGCCGGCCGCTTGCGATCTTCAGCACTTTTACTTCGGCGGTGAGCTGCTTCAGCTCCGACTCGTCGCAGATGTCGTCATTTGCGGGCAGGTGAATGCAGCCCGGCACATTGGCACCCGGCTGCGGTTGAATCTTGAAGCGGTTGTAGATCAGCTCTTTGGCGTTGTCGGTCCCCACTTCGGTGAGGTAGACCTTCGCTTTGCTGCGCGTCCTGGGGAAGCTCGCAATCGGCTTGCCGTAGGTGCTCGCCCCTTTGATTGGGATCACCCAGGTAACACCGTGCTTGCGGCTTTCCTGATAAACCTCATCGGTGTAGTGGCCGCCGGAGTCCCAGCACCAGCGCTCTACCTTCATCGGCACGCCATCGGTGCGGTTGTAGAGCTTGTGCAGCTGCAGGCCTACCTTGCGGCGTAGCTCTTCGCTGGCTGGGTCACCATGCAATATCCAGCGATCCACCAGCCACAGCTCTTCACCAGGCCCAACGGCCCACACGCGACCCTCGTACCGGTCGTCTTGGGTGTCGATACCACCAAACAGCGCACAGGCCGCCTGTGGCACCACCCCTTGCCATATCTCTCTGCGAGCGTGCAGCTGCTCCCAGTCAACCTTTTCGCCTTGGTCATCTTCCCAGGTCTCGCCCAGCGTGGTGTTCACGAAGGTCTTGAGCTTATTGGGGTCTGACTTGGCCTTGAGAAAGTCGAGAACAATCCGCCCCCAGGTGGTGAACGGGCTGTAAGCGGTCCAGATGTGCCAGGTCACTGATTCCGGTGTCGGGATCAGCTCTTCACCATCGAAGAAGTCGTAGCCATCGCGGGTCCAGATGCCGGTCTTCTCGCAAATCCATCGGGCCTGATCCCGGGTGCTCTGCAGCTCAAACTGGCGAATGACACAGCCGGTGTGCTCGCACACATACCAGGCGTCCAGCGGGGCGTCAGGGCCCCACTTGATGCCAAACTTTGTATCTTTGCCACCCCACTTCAGCGCCTGTTCCTGCTGGCAGTGCGGGCAAGGAATGTGGAGCTGAAACAAATGCGGCGACTCATCGGCCGCCGCTTCAATCTGACACTCACCCTTGGTCTTGGGCGTTGATCCTCGGATCGACTTCGGGAAGGTTGAGCCTTCCGTGCGCTTGTCGCCCAGAAATGTGGGGCTGCCTTCCTTCTCTACATCCGGCGCAAAGGCGGCCAACTCGTCATAGATGACCGTGTCGGCCGATAACTCGCGGTAGTTCTTTGCAGCAGCACCACCACGGCACCAGAGCTGCTTGCCATGCGTGAAACGCTTGGTATCCAGTGTGTTATCGCGGTGCTTTGATCCGTACCACGGCGCCAGATCAAGCACTGGCGGCACATCGCGCACCATCGTTTCGATCTGCGACTTCATGAAACCTTGCGCGGCGCCATCGGTGGGCAGCAGCACCAGAATATTCCGGCGCTTGTGCTCGACTTGGTAACCAGTGGCCGCAATCAGCATCTTCGAGTAGCCAACACGGGCAGACTTAATCACGTTAACCGTGCGGATCTCGTCATTGCCCATACTGTTCAGAATGGCAATCTGGTAATACAGCGTCTCCCACTTGCCTTCCTGATAGCTCGACTCGCTAGACAGGTAGAAATGCTGGTTCGCCCACTCCACCGCGGTTACTGGTACAGGCTTGGATAGCGCAGCCAGCCCACGACGAACCGCCCGCTTCAGCTCATAGGTCTGCGGAAGCGAGATAGTCATCCAGTAGTGTGTCCAATCGTTCGTCCAGCGAGGCGGCCAGATTGCGAGCCTTGGCTAGCTCTCGCTGCAAGGTATCCATGTGGCGCGTCTCGAAGTCCGGGTGTTTGCGCTTTAGTGTCAGAGGAAGCGTATCGAGTATCGAAGCCACCTCAGCAGCAAGCCGAGTCAATGAGAAGGTCGCAAACTCAACCGGCACCAGGTTGCGCTTGGTCACCTCGTTCTTGAGCTCCTGCCCTTCAGCCTGGGCCGCAGTTAACCGCAACCGCTCCTGCTGCAGCCTTGCATCCGTTCCGCCGTCTTCCTCGTCTTCAGGTTGTTGTGACCGCTCCGCGTGAGCCAGGCGGTTTTCGATCACGGACCGGGCCGTGTAGAACGCTTCCCGCCCAATCCTCTCGACCGGCTCGACCCGCCATTTGTCAAAGGCCTGCACCGATATTCCAAGACTCGCGGCCATCTCTGACTTGTTCAGCCAGCCGCGCTGTTTCTTGGGTTCGGATTTAGCCATGGGGAAACAACAACCTGCCTCTGGAAAACGCTCATAAGTAGCGAACGATCGGGGTTCGAATTACCCTCAAGGGGCCGCCCCCTCAGGAGGACCCATTGCCCCCCCCCATGGTGGTTGGTCATGCTGCTGCCCTACCGCCTGCGCCGAGCCTGCGAGCCAATGCCCTGTCAAAGTTGATAGGCAAGTGTTCATCAATGTATTGATCAGCAATGCCGTAGAAGTCGAAGCGCTGTGAGTAGGAAGGCTTGCGAATAAACGCCAGCACCATACGAACCTGCTCTCTCTGCTTTCCAAAGCGCTCAGCGATTCCAAGCGGCGTCTTCCCCTTGGTCATAACAAAGAAGCGCCGGCGGTTACCGATGCTGCGCTTGCTGTTCGTGCTTCGTTGGTACACATCTGACTGAGCACCAAGACCAGATAGAATCTTCTGCATCTGACCGCGGCCTACATTGCCCATTGAATCGAGTTTCATTCCGGAGCCAGGCGCAACGTACATACCAGCGGGGAGAATGCCGCGATCTCGTAGCAGCTTCTCGCTGCGCTTCTCTCGACGATCTCCGCCATACACTTGGGGAGCCAACCAAACAGCAGCTGGGGCAGCCTTCGATGAGTAATCCTTGAGCCGGACGGTTGCTGCTGGTCGGTTAAGCGTGGCTTTAAGCACTTCAACGCTGTTGGTGGTGAAACGTGTAGGCCTGTCGAATACCTTTTCGATCTCTTCCTTTAACTGGTCGCGCAGGTCGTATGCAGTCCAGTTAAGTGAATCGATCGTGGCAGCAGGTATGATCTTCTGGTGTAAGCGCTCGTATCGTTTGGCCTGTAGCTCAAGGCCTTTTGCTGAGACCTTGATAACGCCCGCCATTACTTACCCAACGCCTCACGTATCTCTTTGATCATGTCGATCAGGGTCATGGTCTGACGCTTATCCGCATATGCGAACCATGCGCGCACGAATACCCAGGCGGGAAGGCCGCAGACGAAGTGCAGGCCAGCCAGCGCGACAGAGCCATGCCACACCTCTGCCCATGCGTGCAGGTCGAGCCACTGCACAACGAAGGCGCCACCGCATACCGAAGCGATTACAGTACAGATCAGGGCGACCACCCACTCACGCGTGCTCTTGGGCTGGGTCATGGCCATTACGACAATGGCCGCGAAGGTAGCGCCGAAGAAGAAGCCGGCGATCTTGGTTAGACCAAAGCCAGCCAGCGCTGTTGATGCCGGCTCGCTCATAGATTGATTCCTCATAGTGGTAGATTCCGGGGCTTGGCCCATTAGTGAGCCGTCCTTGGACTTGGCAGTGCAGTTGTCGAATCCCCAGTCACGGCCACGAGCTAACCCGCCTGGAAGCAAAGGCGCCGTGGCATGACTGGAAAACTTGAATAAAAAGGCCTGATGGGGTCAGGCAAGGAGCGATGGGGTCGCTTTGGATCTGGCATAAAAAAACCCGCCTCAGTGGACGGGTTCTTCAGAGCGGCAAAACCGCAGATTGGTAAATCTTGCGGCAAGACGGCAAAGCTGTCAAGCAGCCTTGTCAGTTAATAGGCCATAGTTACTCAGAACCGCCTCAGTCCTGACAAACGCACCTTCCACCTCCCTTCCAAGCGTGCGGTTTATCTGCTGCCGCCAGTGCCGCAGCGTTCTCTCTGGCGTGCCTTCAGCGTCCCAATTGTGCAGCACGTAGAATGCATCCGGCAGCACCATGCGAGACGCGGAAAGCTGCTGCTCCGCCTTGATGCTTCTCAGCACGCGCTCTCTGTTGACTCTTTCTGCCTGCTTTCGCCATTCAGGCTCGCTCTCATCAATATCAGTAAACTTGACCTGCTTGCCAGGCCCTGCAGCCTTCGCCCTTTGTGGTACCGCCCACGCTGTCACCGCCTTGGTCACGAACAGCCGGTGCGCCTTGGTCTCCACGCGGGGTATCAGCCAGCGCACCGCCTCAGCCACCTCAAGGTCATTGATGCTGTACTTGGCCACCAGCACGTTCCATTGCAGCGCTGTCAGCTCCCTGTGCAGCATCCCCCGCGTCATGGCGTCCTGGGTAAGCCGTTCCTCTGCACTCAGGCCAGAGCCTTCGCCGCGCGTTTCAGGGAATCCAGCCTGGTAGCGCATCTGCCAGCCTGACTTCGCGGTGCCATCGTTGGTCTCGATCGACATTACCCGTGCGATGCAATGGCCTGCGTCTCTGTAGATCATCGGTCAATCC